>Ga0208278_1000252_pt1 | contig 29957 bp, 31 predicted proteins | sample ETN01SmetaG_FD_185794 | JGI IMG/M metagenome (GOLD analysis project Ga0208278, IMG submission 185794) | Marine microbial and viral communities from oxygen minimum zone, Eastern Pacific Ocean - ETNP2014F12-01SV259 (SPAdes) (version 2) | ecosystem: Environmental > Aquatic > Marine > Oceanic ...
CAGCAACGACAGTAAGCCCGATTGAGAAACCGTGCCCGGGACCTTGGTCCCACCGACACACACAGAAACCAACAGACCCCGAGTTTTTCCGGCACGGTGCACGCCGGGTACCCCGCCCCTAGTCTCTTTTTTCCCCCCGAGGTGGCCCGGTATGGCTGCGTAGGGCTGAAAAAGTCTCTCTCCCCACCGACCCCCGCCAGGTCTGAGCGAGAAAGGCTGTGTGACGCGATGGCGGCGACGGGGTGCTGGATATCGCAGCAGAGGGGCAGCCTGGAGGCATCTGGCTCAGCACACCTGGCTGGACGCCGTAGTTCGGAGAGCCACCGCCCTCAGTCAGACTGTCGCGGAAAGCCGTCAGCCACCTGAACCCACAGGCACCGGTTCCAACCTGGCCGTGAAGTGCCTCAACCAGGGTGCCTGCTCGACAATGCGGTATCCGCCCATCGATTCCGCTCTGGTGGCCACGTCGAGCACCACCTCGGCCACGTAGTCGATGTGGCTCTGGGTGTACATGCGGCGGGGAATGGCCAGGCGCACCAACTCCATGGCAGCTGGGACCTCGGTGCCATCCTCCTGCGGTATGCCAAACGCCAACGACCCCAGTTCGACTCCGCGGACCCCGCCCTCACGGTAGAACTCGACAGCCAGTGACTGGGCCGGGTACTCCTGCAGTGGGATGTGTGGCAACAACGCCCTGGCGTCCACGAAGACGGCGTGACCACCGGGTGGCTGCACGATCGGGACGCCCCCGGCAGCCACCTTCTCAGCCAGGTACTCCACCGACCGGGTGCGGTAGCGCAGGTAGTCCTCGTCCAGTACCTCGACGAGGCCCTGTGCGATGGCCTCGAGGTCGTAACCGGCAAGGCCGCCGTAGGTGGGGAAGCCCTCAGTGAGTATGAGGAGGTTGCGGCATTCCGACGCCACCCGCTCGTCGTTCAGGGCCAGGAATCCTCCGATGTTGGCCAGGCCGTCCTTCTTGGCCGACATGGTGCAGCCGTCCGCCAGCGAGAACATCTCCTGTGCGATCTCCTTGGGCGACTTGTCGGCGTAGCCATCCTCGCGGGTCTTGATGAACCAGGCGTTCTCGGCGAACCGGCAGGCGTCCAGGAAGACCGGAATGTCGTACTCGTCGCACACCTGGCGCACGGCCCTCAGGTTCGCCATGGAAACCGGCTGGCCCCCACCCGCGTTGTTGGTGATCGTCACCATCACCAGCGGAACCCGGTCACCATCGGCCTCCAGCGACGAGCGGAGCGCATCAATGTCCATGTTCCCCTTGAACGGCGCTACCAGGGCCGGATCGCTCCCCTCAGCGACAACCAGGTCCCTGGCTTCGGCTCCCCTGTACTCCACGTTGGCCCTGGTCGTGTCGAAGTGGTTGTTGTTGAGGACGACCCGGCCATCGTCGACAAGAGTGGCAAAGAGGATCTTCTCGGCGGCACGGCCCTGATGGGTCGGTATCACCTCGCTGAACCCGGTGAGGTCGCGCACCACCTCCTCGAAACGGAAGAACGAGCTGCTTCCCGCGTAGGACTCGTCGCCGAGCATCATCCCGGCCCACTGCCTGGTCGACATTGCACCCGTACCAGAGTCGGTCAGCAGGTCAATGGTGACCTCATCGGCCCTCAGGCCAAAGAGGTTGTAGTGGGACCGCCTGAGGGCCTCCTCGCGCACCTCCCTTGACGGCATCGCGATGCTCTGAACGGTGTGGACCCGGAACGGCTCGATGATCGGTCGCATACCCACTGCTGTTCTCCCTGATTAGGTCTCGTCTTCCTGGATGTTGATTAGACGCCGGTGAGTACCTAGCCGATCTGTTCGGCAGTGACCGGCTCGGCGATGTGGATGTAGAAGGGCTCCCACCGGTACTCACCTTCTTCGTCGCGGGTGCCCTCGATGTAGACCTCGATCTGGCAGACCACGGGCCGGTGCCGGAGTTTCTTGTGGCGGGCCTCGACGAGGCTGTCGAGGCTCACGCACATGTTCGCCGAGTCCTCCTTCTTGATCCACCCGATGCCTCGGCCGTCCACCAACGTGACGCGCACCGAATCGTCGAACTGGGAGTCGAGGTCGCGGAAGACCAGCACGTCAATGTTGCCGTCGACCTCCCACTCATCGTCCCCCATGTCGTTCCACTCCGAGTCTGGGAGCATCCCTAGGACAACACGGTGCATCTCGCCGGGCATGCCCCTCCTGTTGATGCGGAAGTCGTAGCCAGAAACCTCGGGAGGACCGTCCCGCGGGTCGTGCACTAGGGCCTTCCATTCGGCAGGCGTCTTCGGCAACTCACCGACCGCATCGAGCCGGAACACGTCGGGACCATCGTCTGCCGGAGCGTTGCCCTTTGCCTTACGCAGCAGTCCCACGGCAACAGATTCCCAGAGTGTCCAAGAAGTGTCCAACGAGACTGGGATCTGCCGAGACACACCGGTTCCAGCGGGGACAGCACCTGCGATCGACCCTAGAACACGTTGGGTTCTGACCCACTGTGGGACTTGCCGGAACTGGCCGGGACGACCTCTTCTCGACTCTTAATCCGCAGGTTCTGGGTTCGAGTCCCAGGGGGCGCACCCATATAGCCAAGACTTCCACTAGCCCCTTCTGGCTGTCCTGCTGGTCGAGACGTAACGTGGGAGCCGTGGAAGTCAACGGCTATACGATCGAACTCGGTGTCACAGGTAGAGGAGGCTGAGAAGGATGGCTGAGGTCGTGCGTAGCGAAGAAGACCCCGACGCCATCGTCATCGTTCTTGACGAGGATGAGGCCCACCTGCTGGTCTGGGCGCTCAGGCACGCACGACCACATGCGCGCCGACAGCGGAGGGATCTGATGGAGGAACTAGCCGAGGCGATACGCCCCATCCTCGGCTAGTCGGAGGGTTTCGATCCGGTAGCCGCCGGCGTCATCATCGAGTAATCCTCCAGGCAGCCATGCAGGCAGCCACGGGGGTGACACACCCTGGACAGCAGCCTCGAAGCCCTTCTGGCTGTCCTGCTGGCCCGGACACCCCATCGACTACCATCCGGTGCAACCGGAGCGATGAGCCACTTGGTCCGTTCTGGTTTTGGTGGCGGGTCCCAGGGGACGCACCAGTAAAATCCGAAAATCGGTTCCAGGTCCTCATCTCCCCGGCGCAATAACCGCCGACACAGGGACATGAACAAGACATGGAACCAATCGTAGGAACACGAGCTGCCACCTACCTGCGCCGGTCGAACGCCGACGAGCGAGTGCGGGTTGATGTACCGGAATCTGGTGTCCAGACGCGGCGACTAGAGGTTTCGGACGACGTAGGTCTCGGCACCCAGGGCACGCGAGGTCGACTGGATGTCGGTCTCGAGGAGGGTCCGGGCTGTGGTGTCGCCTCGCAGGTGGGCGTCGAAGTGCGACACGACGAGTCCCTGCCAGAGCTTGTGGGTCGCGGCTTCAGAGACGAGTTCGTCGAACGGTGCCACGGCTTCGGCGACGGCCCCCCAGTTGATGGGGCCGTCGGACAGCACGTCGGCGAGCGCCATCGTTACCTCGCGAAGGTGGCCTTGGCTCATCTCGATGTCGTCGACGAAGTGGTTGTGATCCGCATCGCACAGGACCACCATCGACGAGCCCGGCGGTGTCCTGCGGAGCAGCTGGAACTGGCCGGCCAGCGGGAGCCATGAGTCGCGGTCGGCGACCAGCATCATGCAGGCCACCTCCTCGGGCCAGTCAAAATCAAGCCCGTCGGCCCACGCGTTGTTCTTCGTCGGGCTGGTCGGGCTGAGTCCGCCAGCGGGGCACATGGGAACCGTCGCGTGCACGTGGGCGCCGATCGACGGCGCCAGCAGTGAGGTCCATCCTCCGAGGCTGGCCCCGGTGAACCCGATCGGTCTGCCATTGTCGAGACCCCGCTCGGTCGCGTGCGCGAACAGCGCTTTCAGGTCGTCTCGGCGGTGTTGGATCATCACCTCGACCCCACCCGCGCCCGAATCGCCGTCATCGGCGGCGCCTGAGAGGTCCAGTGCGGCTTCGACTTCCCAGGAGGTGCTGGTGGGGTGGTCGGTGCTGATGACGGTGTAGCCGTGGCTCGCGAGGTGGGTGCATAGGAAGGTCCCTTCCCTCCGGTGGCCCATGAACCCGTGGCTGAACACCACGAGCGGACCGGTCTCATCGCCTCGGTCGGCATCGCGCACCGCGTCCTGGCTGATCAGCTCCGGTTCTTCGCCCGCCTCCACCCAGACAGCCTCGTAGCGGTCCTTGGTGGCAGGGTCGAGATCGCGGCCGCGGGTCTCTTCGGTCGCTGGGTACCACATTTCGACTGTGAGGGGCCCGTTGCTCGACGGCCACTGCTCGGTCGTCACACCCGCCGGGAACAGCCCACGTTCAAAGGCGCTCATCGGTGTTTGCTCCTGTCCTATTCCATGTTCCGGGCGTGCTGGGTGGTCATTGGAAAATCCTAAGGGGCGAACCCCGTACCCCGCTCCAAGCCGCGCCCGACGGCCACATCCAGTTGGGACTCACCACCCAGCGGGCCATCATCGAGGCCCAGCGCCGGGAGATCGCCGCCCTGACTGGAGGGGAGCCGGGCGAGGCCGAAAACCCCGAAAACCCCTAGAACGAACGCCCTTTCGGAGGGTCCCCCGTCGGAGCCCCTGACCCCCTGGTGGGTAACCGGAGCGATGAGCCACTAGGTCCGTTCCGGCTTTAGTGGCCCGCTCTAGGGGGCGCACCACTGGACGCTTGAGGGGTTCACACCCCCCGAGGGGTACGCGCATCGGCCGGACATGACCTAGCTGTTGGCAACGCCACAGAACCCGTCCTTGTGCAGATCCCGCAGGGAGATGGGATCCGGATGCCCGGAGAAACGTTCAGGAGGCTAGGCGGGCAGCATGTGCGGCCATCAGGATCCGACCGGAGCGGCCGTCGAAGCGGAGCTCCGAGGACATGCGATTCATCATGTAGGCCACCGACATGCCGGCCTCCACGTCGATTACGGCCAGGGACCCACCCCAGCCACCCCAGAAGCAGGCACGCCGGTTCGGGCTGATCGGCATGGACTCGCTTGGAAGTCCGAACCCCAGGCCATAGCGGATCGGCCCACCGAGGATCGCGTCGTGGCCGTCGGTCTGGACCTCGAAGATCCGTTCCACGGTTTCCGGGGACAGCAGGGTCGTCCCACGTGCGGCACCCCCGCAAGCAACGACGCTGTGGACCTCGGCCACCGAACGGGCATTCCCATGGCCGTTGGCCGCAGGAAATTCGGCACGGCGCCAACGATCGGTGTTGCCGATCTCCGCGCCCATCCGTCCATGGGCCTCATGCCGCTCCGCCATCTCAGACTGGTCCTGGTCGCCCAACCGGGGAACCTCCACTCCGGTGGTATCAAGTTCGGCCACCCTGCTGAAGTGCTCGTCGGCGAGACCGATGTGGAAGTCAGCGCCGATCGGGCCGGCCACCTCCTCAGCGAAGAACGTTCCCATGGTGCGTCCATCGACTCGACGAAGCACCTCGCCGAGCAGCCACCCCTGGGTCACAGAGTGGTACCCGGACTTCGTGCCGGGCTCCCACCAGGGAGCCTGGGACGCCAGGCGTGCGCACGCGTAGTCCCAGTCGAACAACTGATCCTCGTCGATCGGCGCATCGAACCCGGGCAGGCCTGCCGAATGGGAGAGAATGTGGCGGACCAGGACGGCCTCCTTGCCGTTCTCGGCGAACTCGGGCCACACGTCGGCGACCGGCTGGTCGACATCCAGGACGCCACGGTCGTGGAGCATGAGGACACACAGGGCGGTCATGGTCTTGGTCGTCGACCAGACGTTGACGATGGTGTCGCGCTCCCAGGTTCGGTCGCCGTCGATGTCGGCGGTTCCGCCCCACAGGTCGACCACCGTCTCGCCGTCCACGACGACGGCACAGGTCGCCCCGAGGTCACCCAGGTCGAAGTTCTTCTCGAAGGCGTCTCCGACTGCCTCATAGCCCGGGTCACACGTTCCCTGGATGTCAGCCATGGCGAACAGCCTGACGCCCGAGACCCGGTGCCACAAACCCTCCTCCCACCCGGCTGGCGGCCACAGGCCGGACAGGCCCTGTGGCCGACTCTCCTAGTTCCGACATGGACCTAGGATCAACCCGTGCCGAGCGACGGATTCCTGAAGATGATGAACCGGGTGCACCGGGGCCTGCTCAAGGTCAGCGCCGGGAAGATCGGATGGACGGCAGCCAGGATGCCGGTACTCGAATTGACCACCATCGGTCGCAGGTCAGGCGAACCCAGGTCGGTCCTGTTGACATCGCCACACCGCGAAGGGGAAACGATTGTGGTCGTTGCCTCAAAGGGCGGAGAGGACACCCACCCGGCCTGGTTCCTCAACCTCCGGGAGAACCCGGAGGTCGTCGTGAGCATGCAGAACGCCCCCGCACAGAAGATGACGGCACGTGTTGCGCCACCTGAGGAACGCGAACGGCTCTGGCCGATCGTGACCGGAAACGCAGCCAACTACGCCAACTACCAGAACAAGACCCAGAGGGAGATCCCGCTGGTCGTTCTAGAACCAGCGGACGAAGCCCGACCGCCGGGTTGACTCCGTGCCATCGGGACCGGCACCATCCGGCATCGCAACCCGGAGCGAACCAGGGGGAACCATCCGATGACCGGACGCGAGGCGCCAGTACTCGACGATCGATCTCTCGGCTGGCTCCGCTACCTCCACCGAAAGGCCACCACCCCCGACAACTGGAACCGCGACGGCCAACCCCATCCCCACTGGGACAACTCAACCGGACCGCCGATGTTCTCCTGGCACCGCTTCGACCTGGTCGACTCCAGCTACGCGATCGCCCTCATGTGCGACCGGACCCCGGCCTGGCGAGAGGTCTACGCCGAGATCCTCGATGAACTCACCACCCGACACACCTCCTGGTGGGCTGCAGAAGACTGGTTGACCCAGTTCGGGCCCGACCCCACCCGGGCCGACTACCCCGATGCCTGGCGACGCCTGATCCCACCGAACCTCTGGGGAAGCTACGACGTCCCCGGATGGACGGCCAACGGCATCGAGCCCTACGGGGTTCAGATGGACCCCGTAGCTGCCGACGGGATGTTGTTCTTCAAGGGGTTCTTCTCCCTCCTGCTGGGACTGCACCGATACGTCTCCGGCGACACCAGGTGGAACGAGCCGTTCGAGATGATTCGCGATGGCGAACACACGTTCACCTGGACCCATTCGGGAGTCGCTGCACACCTCGCCGACCAGTGGCAGGAATCGCGGATCGGCGTCCATTGTGAGAACACGAAGATCTGGCCATTTTGACTGAGCGGCGCCGGCCTCGGTCTGAGGCTCCATGACCAACTCTTCGGGACGGAACATCACAAGGTGTTCGACAGGTGGTGGGAGCACGCTGTCGACAACTACACGAGTTGGGAGGGCGGAAGGGCTGTCGCCATGGACCTCTACTACGACCCGGTCGTCGACGAACACCTGGCGAGCCCCATGGGCCTGATCGCGCCTGTCTGGTACCTGGCGCCCCAGAGGCGCGAGTTCGCCGAGTCTGCATGGACCCTCGCCGCAACGATGGCCGGGCTTCTCGGCGACAACCAACTGAGCGGACTGGAGGACCCGAACTTGTCCGTGATGCTCGCCTGGCACACCGGCGAGTTCGCCGACCAGGAAGTGAAGTCACGGCTCTGGGAACACCTCGACGAGTCGTTCGAACCGACATGGGATCGGGAACTCGGCGAATTCACATTCCGGTTCGGGTTTGACGAGCCCTATCCGAGGGGCCAACTCAACGCCAGGGCCATGGCCGGCTGGGTCTGCACCCCGGGTGCCTGGAGCCGGATCTTCAACACACCCGACCTCGACAAGTTCGAGGAACCGACGATCAGCGGAGTCGACTTCCCCCGCGTCGCTCTGAGCGAAGCCAGGTGGGATGGCGCCGTGCTCCACCTCGCCGCCCATCCGCAGAACGCGTCGGTTGCGAACACCCGTACCCGGGTAGACGTCGGCGGATTGCCCTCTGGCGGCCAGTGGGAACTGCTGAGGCCGGATGGCAGCTCCGAACCCATCGATGTTTCCGCTGGTGTGACAGAACTGGACCTCGTGGTGGATGGGGGCCGCTACGGATTGCGTCGGCGTTGAGATGGGCAGCGGTGGCCTGACGACACATTGACCGAACGGCCGATTGGCGAATCGGCGATTACGGTCCACCGGATGCTTGTCGCGGTGACCCGAGGCGTCAGCCCGAACATCGGGCACTGCGAGTTGACCCACCTCGAGCGCGAGCCGATCGACCTCGACTCCGCAACGACCCAGCACTCCCTCTACGAACGGATGCTGCTCGGCCTCGGATGTCGGGTCGAGCACCTCGAAGCGGACCCGGACCTTCCCGATTCGGTCTTCGTCGAGGACATAGCGGTCGTGCTCGACGAGTCGGCGGTCATCACACGGCCGGGCGCCCTGTCCCGACGTGGCGAACGACCCTCGATCGAGCAGGCGCTCGAGCCGTACCGTCGGCTCGAACACATCCGGGCACCCGGCATCCTCGACGGCGGCGACGTGCTGGTCGTCGGGAGGAACATCTACGTCGGCCTCTCCACCCGCAGCAATGCCGAGGCGGTGCAGCAGTTCCGGGCACTCGTCGCCGACGAAGGCTACGACGTGTCCGAGGTCGGATTCCGCGGCTGCCTCCACCTCAAGTCGGCGGCCACGGCGGTCTCGGACGACACGCTCCTCGTCAACCCCGATTGGGTGGACGCCGGCACCTTCCCCGACCTGGCCTGCATCCCGGTAGATCCGACAGAACCCAAGGCCGCCAACGTCGTTCGCGTCGGCGACACGGTCCTCTTCGCAGCGGCCTTCCCCCGGACCGGCGAGCGCCTCTCGGACGCCGGCTTCGATGTGCAACCCGTCGAAGCCTCGGAACTAGCGAAGGCCGAAGGCGCCCTCACCTGCTGCAGCCTCCTCTTCGAGGTGCCGACGCTGCCGGCTTCGACCGGATAGGGACCAGGGGGACCTGAGGACCATCGCCTCACTGGCCAACCCCGAGCCGGGTCCAGACGCCTCCCTGCACGGCCCGAAGCCAAGCAGGCGCTGGCCGGGCTGGTGCTGGAAGGATGTGGCATGGTCATTCTTCGAACCACCCTTCGAACCACCCGTCGAACCCGGAAACGCCACGGCACCGACCACGTACTGTCCGCCACCGAAGGAGGCCCCCAGTGCTCGCTGACAGCCTGCTGACCCGACTCCGCGACGCCCTCGGCGACGACCGCGTGCTGACCTCCGACGAGGACGTCGCCGACCGAAGGCACGACTACTGGGTACTCAGCCACCTCCAGGCCTGGAGGGGAACCTTCGATGACCGTCCCGGGGCCGTGGTGCGACCCCGCTCGACCGCCGACGTGCAGGCCGTGGTCCGCCTGGCCGCCGAGACCGGCACCGCCGTCGTACCGTTCGGCCTGGGCAGCGGCGTCTGCGGCGGGATCCGACCCGACCAGGGCATGCTCCTGGCCGACCTGTCGTCGATGGACCGGATACGCAACATCGACGACGTCAACCTGGTCGCCTCGTTCGACGCCGGGGTCAACGGCCTGGTCGCCGAGGAGGCGGTCGCCGAACGGGGCCTCACCATCGGGCACTGGCCGCAGTCGATCGCCCTGAGCACCGTCGGAGGCTGGGTGTCGACCCGGGCCGCCGGCCAGTTCTCGACCGCCTACGGCAACATCGAGGACATGGTGTACGCGCTCGAGGTCGTGCTTCCGGACGGCACCCTGGTCGAACTCGGCCGGGCACCCCGGGCGGCCGCCGGCCCCGACCTCCGCCACATCTTCCTGGGTGCGGAGGGCACCTTCGGGATCATCACCGGGGTAACCCTGGCCCTGCACCGCCAGCCCGAGGCACGCACCTGGCGGGCCTTCCACACACCGTCCCTGGCAGCCGGCCTCGACGCGCAACGCCGGATAATGCAGGCGGGCTGGAAGCCACCGGTGATGCGCCAGTACGACGCCCGCGAAGCCCGCCGCAGCTTCAAGCCGTGGTCGACCAAGGGCCAGGGCATGCTGCTGATGGCCCACGAGGGACCGGCCGTCAGGGTCGACGCCGAGGTGGCGGCCGTCGACGACCTGGCCGCTTCGTGCGAACTCACCAGGGCGGACGACGAGGTGGGACCCCACTGGATGGAGAACCGCAACCACGTGCCGTCGTGGGAGGAGTTCTTCGAACAGGGGCTGGTCGTAGACACGATCGAGGTCTCCGGCCCCTGGACGGCCGTCGAAGCCATCTACGACGCCGTCCTGGCCGACGTCAGCGCCCTGAACGGCGTGGTGGCCGTGAGCGCACACAGTTCGCACGCCTACCGCACCGGGGTGAACCTCTACTTCACCTTCGCCTCGGCAGGCGACGCCGCCGACCTCGAGGCCGCCTACCTGGCGTGCTGGCACGCGGTCATGGAGGCGACGGCCCGGCACGGCGGCGGGGTGGCCCACCACCACGGCATCGGCCGGGTACGCCGGCCGTACCTCGTCCACGACCTGGGCGAGGCCGGGGTGGACCTGCTGCGCGCCCTCAGGGGAGCCGTCGACCCCCAGGGGATCATGAACCCCGGGAACCTGATCCCCGACGCCTGATCCCCGATGCCCGACCTGCTCCTCGGAATCGACGTCGGAACCTCCGGCGCCCGGGCCATGGTCTTCGCCAGGGACCGGAGCGAGGTGGGTGCCGCCCGGGCACCCCTGACCAGCAGCCATCCCCTCCCCGACCGGGCCGAACAGGACGCCGCCGCCCTCTGGGAGACGGTTCGATCCGTCGTCGCAGCAGCACTCACCGACGCCGGTTGCAGCCCCGACGACCTGGCCTCGGTCGGGATCACCACCCAGAGGTCCAGCATCGTCATCTGGGACCGGGCGACCGGCGAGCCGGTGGCGCCGATGGTGCTGTGGAACGACCTCAGGGGCACGGACCGGGCCGCCGAACTGCAGGCCGCCGGCCATCCGATCATGCCGATCGCCGCTGCCGCCAAGCTCGAGGCAGTGCTCGACACCGTGCCGGACGGGCGGCGCCGGGCCACCGAGGGAGCATCGGCCTGGGGCACCCTCGACAGTTACCTGGTGCACCGGCTCAGCGGCTGTCTCCACATCACCGACCGGTCATGCGCCTGGTCCGCCGCCTACCTCGACTTCGCCGAACCCACTCGCTGGAACGAATCGCTCATCGATCACCAGGGGCTGCCGCTCGGCTTCTTCCCGTCGCTCTGCGACACCACCGGACGACTGGGAACCACCACGATCGGAGCCATCGGGGCCGAGGTCCCCATCGGGGCGGTGGTCGCCGACCAGCAGGCCGGCATGTTCGCCCACGGTGCTGTCGACGCCGGCGCCTGGAAGGCGACCTGCGGTACATCCGGCGTGCTCATGATCGCCACCGGTGAAACCCCTGACCTCCGCTCCGGCCTGGTCCCCATGGTGCTGGCAGGTTGGGGCGACAGGACGTCGTTCGCCGCCGAGGGCATGGTCCGCAGCGCCGGCGAGATGCTCCTCTGGGCCGTCGCCGAGGGGATGGCCGACTCGGTGGAGTCACTCGCCGACCTGGCCGGCCAGACCCGGGACTCCGGAGGTGTGGGCGTGCGGCCGTCCCTCCACGGCCTGGGAACCCCGTACGACGACTCGACGGCCGGGGTCGCCGTTCAGGGACGCACCGACGACACCACCCCGGCCCAGATGGCCAGGGCGATCCTCGAGGGCGTCGCGTTCCGCATGTGCGAGATCGTGGACGTGGCGGTGGCCGGCCACCACGTCGACCCGCAGGCACCGTTGCCGGTAGACGGCGGCCTCACCCGCAGCGACACCTTCTGCCAGATCCAGGCCGACCTCCTGGGCCGACCCGTGATCCGCCACCCACAGGTCGAGGCCACCGTCCTGGGCGCCGCCCTGGCCGGCGCACGCGGAGTCGGCGTGGAGGTCGCCGAGACGGAATCGACCGGCGACGTGTTCGAGCCCACGACCGACGGGACCGAGGTCCACGAACGACTGCGTGAATGGCAGGCACAGGTCATGGACACTCCCGGCCGGTAGGGGCTACCCGCCCGAACGGCGAGCATCCGTAGCCCGTTCGTGGGCGCCTGCAACCAGCGCTCCGGTGAAGGATGCGCTCACCATCCCGCGAGCCAGGGCGCTGGGCACCCCGACCACAGGCACGATCGAGGGGACCTCGGATGTCTCCCCGGCATAGTCCGAGGGTCGATCGACATCAGTGTCGGCAGCCAGGACAGCCAACACGAGGACGGAGACGAGGAACGAGAGCAGCGGGAACACGCGCAACCCTCGGTCCTTTCGGAGCACCTCCCAGGAGGCCTTCGCCAGACCGATCGCGTTCGGGATGCGTCCCACCCGGCGAGGGGATCCCGGTAACCGGGCGACAGGCCCGGATGTGACAGGATCGGCGACGTTCCATTGCAACGAGGGGAACCCCCGATGGCCACATACGAATGCGCTTCCTGCGGCATGTCCATCAACGCCATCTGTGGCACCTGCGAGGCCCCGCTCGTCAACGACACGCTCACCGGGGATGACGGCTCGAGCGTGCAGGTCTCACGATGTCCGAACGACCACGGCAGGATCAAGTCCCCGATGTGCTGCAACGCCGACATGGCCTGCACCCTGTAGCGGACCTGTGGAAGCACAGATGATCCACTCCACGATCGACCGCTGGCACGAGGTCCTGCGCGGCGAATCGAGCTTCGAGGACATCCTCCACGAGGACTGTGTCTTCTGGTCGCCCGTGCTGTTCCGTCCCGTCGAGGGGAGGGACCTCACGGCCCTCTACCTCAGGGCCGCCTATCAGGTGTTCCCCGGAGACGAGGACGACGGGGGCGACGCCACCGACCCGACGGACGACTCCTCCAGCTTCCGCTACACCAGGCGCGTCCTCGACGGGAACAATGCCGTCCTCGAGTTCGAAACGACAATGGACGGCGTCTCGGTCAACGGCGTCGACATCGTCACGTGCGACGACGACGGCCTGATCATCGAGTTCAAGGTCATGATCCGGCCCCGGAGGGCCGTCGAGAAGGTCCACGAGCAGATGGCCGCAATGCTCGAACAGATGGCCCCGCCGACAGGCACCTGAGCCAGCGGCCCGCACCATCACCCTGTGCCGCCGCTGATCCTGCTGCCCCCCTCCGAGGGCAAGGCCCCCGGCGGCGGCGGCGCCCCGTGGCACGGGTCCCGCCAGTCGTTTCCAGAACTCTCGGACAAGCGCCGCCCGGTGATCGCCGCCCTGCTCGACGCCATGACCGGCCCGCTCGAGGCCCGCACGAAGCTCCTCGGCGTAGGAGCTGCAAGGACCCAGGAGGCCACCACCGCCAACCTCGCAGTCGACACCTCCCCGACCCTGCCCGCCATCGAGCGCTACACCGGGGTGCTCTACGATGCCCTCGACGCCGACTCCCTACCCGCCCCCCTGCGCAAGCGCCTCGACCAGCAGGTCGTGATCTTCTCGGGACTGTGGGGCGCCGTCCGCCCGTCGGACCCGATCCCCGACTACAAGCTCAAGATGGGTGCTGCCCTGCCTGACCTGGGCAAGCCGTCCCGCTACTGGAAACCGCACCTCACGAACGCCCTCAGCGAGGCCGCCTCCGGAACTGTCTGGGACCTGTTGCCCAACGAACACGCCGTCGCCTGGGATCCGGCGATCGCCGGCCACCGAATCCGGGCCCGGTTCCTCGACGATGTCGAGAAGGACGGCGACCGCGTCCTCGTCGCCGTCTCCCACTGGAACAAACTGCTCAAGGGGGTGCTGGTCCGGCACCTGCTCGAACACCGTCTCGACGAACCCGGCGGCCTGGTCCACTTCGCCCACCCCCAGGGCTACACATACCGGCCGGACCTCACCACGACCTCCGGAAACACCACCGACATAGCCCTCGTCTCGGTCCGCTGAAACCGGCAGCCGACTCCCGACTACCGTCGGAGCCGATGGCCGACACACTGCGCATCGTCACCTGCAACATCCGCAACGGGCGGGCGTTCGACGGTATGGACAGTTGGCCCTTCCGGCGCCGCCGCCTGGTCGACTACCTCTGCTCCCTCGATGCCGACGTCCTCGCACTCCAGGAGGCGTACGCCTTCCAGATCCGAACCATCTCCCGTGGTTTCGATGGCCACCAGGTGATCGGCGATGGCCGGAATCGCCGAAGGAAGGGCGAGCACGTTCCGGTGCTCGTCCGTCGGGACCGGATCGAGGTCCTCGACTCGTCGACGCTCTGGCTTTCCGACACGCCGAACAGGCCCGGGTCGCGCCAGCCCGGCGCACGCTTCCCCCGAATCGCCACGACCGCCACCCTGCACGACCGGAACACCGGACACACCTTCACGCTCGCCAACACGCACCTCGACGCATCCGACGACGGCCGGCGCCTCCGGTCGGCGGAACTACTCGCCGACTGGTCGAGCGACTGGACCACCCCGGTCCTCGTCGGGGACCTGAACGCCTCCATCGACGCACCGGAACTCTCACCCCTGCTGGCCGTCGGCTTCCGCGACACCTGCCCGCCGGATGCTCCCGGCACCAACCACGACTTCACCGGCCGTGCCGACGGACCGCGCATCGACCACGTGCTCGTGGGTCCGCCCTGGAGCGTGTCTGCTGCTACCGTCGCCGTCCGAGGCGGGCGCCCCCCCACCGACCACTGGGCTGTCGTCGTCGACCTGCGCCTCCGTTGAGGTCCCAGCACGCAACCCCGCCGACACTCCCTCCACAGGAACGGGCCCGCCATGTGCATGAGTTGTATGACCAGCGCCGAAGCCCTGTTCATGAACGGTGTCGGAATTCTCGCCGTCGGCAGAGTCGGGCTGCGCCGCCTCCGATTCGGGCCGGAGACCGACGAGCGCCGGGCGACCATCCGGCGTGACACCGAGTCGTTCCTCCATTCCATCGGACTCGACCCAGACCGCGTGCTGGGGCCCACCAGGGCCACGGACAGCACAGATGCCTGACTCCCCACGCCGCGAGGCGCTTGCCTGGGCTGCCGCCTTCGTCGCCTACGTCGCCCTCGGCTACTGGACCAAGGGCCTCGTCCTGAACTGGATCGTCGGACCCCTGTTCCCGCTCTTCGTCCTGATCCTGATCCCCCGGGCCCTGAGCAGAAGGAACAGCCGGTGAGTTGGGCCGCCCACGAGTTCGAGAACTACTTCATCCAGAAGCACGCCGGGATCAAGATCTCGTTCCTCGGCCTGGCCGTCGGCACCCTCTCGCCTGACCTGTTCACCAAGTCGCTCGTCTACAACTCGGACGATCCGGCCATGTTCCACCGGGGCTGGCCGGGTGTCGGCTTCAGCCACTCACTCATCTTCGGCGTGGCGCTCGCCCTCCTGGTCCTGTGGGCCACCCGCAGCCGCAGCTGGTCGCTCGGAATACTCATCGGACAGTGGGCGCATGTCTTCACCGACGTGGCCGACACCGCAGGCGTCATGCCGTTCTTCCCGTTCTCGACCGAGCCCGTCACCATCAGCATGTGGCGCCACGCCGCCTCCGAGGGGCGCTACGGCGACGCCGCCGCCTACTACAGCAGCCTCGGAGGGATGTGGGACCTGTTCTGGCTGGTCGTGCTCGTGCTGGTCGCCCGCCGGACGCTCTCAGCCGAATACTTCCGGACCACGATCCTCCCGGCCGACCCCAGGGCCTGGGCCTGGTTGCACCGCCGGACCGGGCTCGGCGAACGCGGCCTGCTCACCCTCTACCGGGGCCTGTGCTTCTACGGCGCCGGGCGGATGGTGTCGTGGTTCGTCTACGCCCGCTTCGGCGCCCGCACCCCCTTCCAACCGCTCTGGAACGGCCCCTCCTACCTCTCGTCCTACAACGACCTGTCCGACGCCGGACCCCTGGAGGTGGTGTGGCGCACGACGTTGGGCGGGGTCCTGTTCGCCGGATTCCTGTGGCTCGTCTGGCGACTCGTAGGCTCGCGCCTGTGGCTCCGCGGGATCGACCCGCCCAGTGTCGAACGCAGCCGTACCTTCTTCTGACGATGCCGAGCAGACCGTGACCAGACCCACGATCCTCGACGGCGGAATGGGCCAGGAACTGATACGCCGCGGAGCCCCGCGGTCACCGGAACTCTGGTCGGCCTGGGCGATGCTGGAGGACCCCGACCTGGTCGTAGCCGTCCACGCCGACTACGTGGAGGTCGGCTGTGACATCCTCACCACGAACACCTATTCGACATTCGCCGACCGGCTCGAGCAGTTCGGCCTCGCTGACCGGTCCGACGAACTCACCCGCCTCGCCGGACGCCTGGCCCGCGAGGTCGCCGATGCCGCCGACCGCCCTGTGCTGGTAGCCGCTTCACTCCCCCCGATGCGCGGCAGCTACAACCCGAGCCCCGATGCCACCTACGAAGAACTGTTCGACGAATACGTCGTCACCGTCGAGCAGTTGGCCGACAGCGCCGACCTGTACCTCTGCGAGACGATGGGCGCCTGCTTCGAGGCCCGTGCCGCCGCCGACGCCGCCCGGGGAGCGGGCCTGCCTGTCTGGGTGGCGTTCACCCTGCAGGGGGCAACCGGCCACCACCTCCTCGACGGCACCTCCTTCGCCGAAGCCGTCGACTCCATCGACGCCGATGCCTTCCTGCTCAACTGCTGCCCACCGGAGCAGACCAGCGAGGCACTCCCCCTCCTCCGTGCGGCCACCGACCTGCCGATCGGCGCCTACGCCAACGCCTTCCACGGGATGCCCGTCGGCTGGAAGGGCCGGGACGGCCATGCCCTGCCCGAGGGGCGCACCGACATGGGCGCCGAGCGCTACGCCGAGGCCGCCCGCCGGTGGGTTGACATGGGCGCCGACATCGTGGGCGGCTGTTGTGAGATCGGACCCGGACATATCGCCCGCCTGGTCACAGAGTTCCGCGGATGAACCGACCTCAGGCCGGACGGCCTCCGACCCAGGCCTGTTCGACATCCAGGTCTGGTAGTTCGTCGATTTCGACATTCATCGGGTCCCTGTCCACGATCACGAGGTCCACCAGGAGCGTCACACTTTTCATATCCCGACCTCCTCCTGCCCTGTTCAGCAGGGGTCGTCGCTGTCGTCCAGGTTGCGGACGAAGTAGCGGATCTCGGGTTCGAGCCGGTAGCCCTGCTCCTCCCAGAAGGCCAGGCCGGCCTCGTTGTGGCCCCAGACCTCGAGGCGGATCCGCCGGATCCCACGCTCGACGAAGCGTCGCTCGAGTTCCTCGACCATCTGCCGCCCCAGGCCGCCACGCCGCAGGTCGTCGCGGACCGCCAGGCGCTTGACCCGGCCCCGGTGCCCGTCCCAGGTCCCCATCACGGCGGCCACGACGCCTCCGTCGGCCTCGGCCACGAGGAACAGATCGGGGTCGCGTTCCAGCTTCGCCGTGATCTCGTCGGCCGCCTCGCCGGACTGCTCGTAGGCGGCCAGCCCGGCTTCCTCCCAGAGCGCCACGACAGCGTCGATCTCGGCAGGCTGGATCGTGCGGATCACCGGGCCGGGGATCACGTGGCCTCACCCTCCCGACGCCAGGCCGTGCCATCGTGGCGCCGGACGACCCGTCCGGGAACCCCCACGACGACCGAGAAGTCGGGGATCTCGCCCCGGACGACCGAGTTGGCGCCCACGACGACATGGCGTCCGATCTTCGCACCCGGCAGGATCACCGCCCCCGAGCCGATCCAGCTGTCCGCCCCGATCGTGACCGGGTCCTCCGACGGCAGCTGCCTGCCGATCGGCGTGTCGAGCTCCTCGTAGCCGTGGTTCTGGTCTGTGATGTAGACGTTCATGCCCGTGAACACGTCGTCGCCGATGTCGATCGACAGGTGTCCGACGATGGCCGACCCACGGCCGATCAGGCAGCGGTCGCCGATGCGCACCACCGGGTCCGTCACCATCTGCTGTCCGGGGACCATCCCGGCCGAAAGCGTCACGTGCGAGCCGACCAGGGTGTCCTCGCCGAGGTGGATCCAGCGCTCCCCGAACACGTAGCCGGTCGGCCAACTGATACAGGTCCCCGATCCGAAGCTGCCGAAGCGCCGAGCCGCTCGGCCGTCGGGACCGATCGCGGCAAGCCGGTACCCCAACTTCGTGACCTCACGGACCATTCCGCCCAGGAGGCGGCGCAGCAGCGACCAGGGTTCAGCCATGCCGTGACGCTACCGGTCGCCGTTCCGCCGGTTCACGAAGCGGCGGTAGCCGGGTGTCGCCCCGGCATGGAGTCCGACCCGACTGGCCGACCGCTCCATCCCACCCTCCCTTGCCGTGACGAACGTCAGCCAGGTCACCGCCGTGAGCGCTATTCCTCCCCCTATCAACGTCGTAGCCGCCGGCCTTTCCCCCGGCCAGATCCAGAGCCACACGGGAGCAAGGACGACCTCGGTTACGAGAAGGAGGTTGACTTCTGCCACCGGTACGAACCTGTGTGCGTAGTTGAACATCGGGACGCCGAGGCCCAGAAGCAACCCGCCGCCGACGAATCCCATGAGGACGTCCCTGGCCGGAAGGACGAGGCCGGGCCCGAACAGCGAGATCGTTCCTGCCACGAGGGCGGCGAAGAAGCCTGCCACGACGGTCGGAGCACCCGGATCCTCCGCAGGCGAACTTCGTACCAGCACCGTGTAACTGCCCAGGCACACGGGTAGCAACAACGCCAGGCCGATGCCGAGCGGATCACCGCCACCGAAGTTGCCTCCCACCATCACCAGGACCCCCACGGCCGCGGCGGACATCGCCAGGACGGTCCGGCGGCCGACCCTCTCTCCGAGGAACAGGCGAGCCATCAGGGCTGCATAGAAGGGGCTGGTGCACTGCAGCAGGAGGATGAACGCCGCGGTCACCCGGCTGAGGGCCACGACGAAGATTCCGAACAGGGCGCCGAGGAGCAGGCCAGCGAGCAACTGGCGAAGCCCGGCAGCGCGGATCGCCCGTACCGGGGTCCGACCGCCGAGGACGATCACCAGGCCGGCGACCACGCCGGTCCAGAGGGCCCGATGGAACAGGTACTGCCACTCGTTGGCCTCGACCACGGCGCGAAACGTCAGGGGACCGAAGCTGAACATCGTCCCCGCGCCGAGTACGACGAGAAAGCCCTGGCCTCGACTCAACTGGATGGGCAACGTCGAACCAACTTTCGCCTAGGGCCGGCCGTAGAAACGCGGCACCCTACGCCCCACCGGAGGAGGTCTCACAACGCCGGTGCCGGTTGAGTTCAGGAAGTGGCGGCCCGGATCTCCGAGACGACCTCGGCAAGCAGGTCGTCTTCGGCCTGATACGGCATCGACAGGCCGATCCGGGCGGCAACGCCTCCGTAGCGGGCGGCCACCTCGCGGCCGATCTCGGCCGGCGTGCCGACCACGGCGATCGTGTGCAGCACCTCATCATCGATGTGGGCGGGGATCTCGTCCCAGCGCCCTTCCTTGGTCAGGTGGTTCAGTTCTGCCTGGATCTCGCCCCAGCCGTGCACCTCGAGGGTGGCCCGGTAGGCGGGGGTCGAACCGTAGAACGCCAGGGTCATCCGGGCACCCCGGAGGGCCCGTTCCCGTTCCCCGTCGTCGCGGTAGGCGCAGGTGACCACCGTGGGGATCACTGCCACGTCGTCCCGGGAACGGCCCACGGCCTCGAGTCCGGCCTCGAGACGGGGAACCGTCACTTCCTCGAGGAACCGGCGGGTGTGGAACGGATGGACGAGGATGCCGTCGGCCACTTCGCCGGCAAGACGGGTCATCTGCGGACCGAGGGCACCCAACCAGATCGGTGGTGGGTCCCAGGCATGCGGCTGGGGGACGAACATCGGCGTCATCAGCGTGAACGTGTAGTGCTCACCCCTGAAGTCGAGTCGCTCTCCGGTCTTCCAGCAGCGGTGGATGGCACGGATCGACTCGATGACCTCGCGCATCTGGCCGACCGGCCGGTCCCAGCGGGCGGAGAATCGCTTCTCGATGTGGGGGCGGATCTGGCTGCCCAGGCCGAGCGCCGTACGACCCTCGGACAGCCGCTGCAGGTCGTGGCCGAGGTATGCCAGGTGCATCGGACTGCGCGGAAGCGCCAATGCCACGTTCGGATAGCAGAACAGGCCCGTGTGCTCGGCCACCAGCGTCAGGGGCAGGAAGACGTCGCTGCCGGCCTCGGAGGTGAAGACGCCGTCGACGCCGATCTCCTCGAGCGCCCGTGCCCGACCCGGGACATCGGCCAGATGGCCCTGGATGCCGAAGTCGACCTTCACCGGTTCCCAGGCCCTTCGGCGAACGTCGTCACTGCTCGGAGCGCAGGTGCGTGGAGGTCGGCATGCCGTTCGGGAGCGGGGCGAAGCCCCCCGGGGCGGCCGGCGCCGACATGCCCGATCATTCGACCGTGAGGAGTCGGCCGGCATACCAGTCTGCGAAGGCCGCCACGCTGGGTTCGAGGTACGAGTAGCGGCCCTGACGGGCGAATGGCGACCCGAGGCCGGCGTGCTGCTGCACCAGCATGGGTATGTCCTCGGCCAGCGCCAGGTCGAAGCGCTCGTAGTAGTCGACGACGCGGTCCTCGAAGCCCTCGGCGTCGATGGTCGCCTGTGGGAAGCAGACCACCTGGGCGCAGCGGCAGCGATCGGGGCCATCCGGGTACACCTCGTACATCCAGAGCGCCTCGCGACCGAGGGCCACGACGAGGTTGGGGAACAGCCACGAGTAGCGCACGCCGCTGGTCGGCCTGCCCGTGAGTCCCGGGATCGCCGGCAGCGCACGATCCTGGGTTGTGTCGAGCAGGGCGCCGGTGCCCACCGTGGTCCCGAAGTGGCTGGCGTAGGCGCCGTCCACCTGCTCGGGGTCGTCCGGCTCGTCGTAGGTGCCCTCGATGCTGTCCGGGTGCACATAGGGCAGGTGGTAGTACTCGTTGAAGACCTCGGCAAAGGCCTTCCAGTTGCAGTCGACCGCGAACTCCCACCGACGGGTGGTGACCACGCCGTCCAGCGGCCAGTCCGCATGCAGGTCTCCGAAGTCGCCCAGCCAGGCGTCGATCGACGGTGGATCATCCTCGAGGCTCACCAGGGCGAACCCGTGCCTCTCCTCGAGGGTGAACTCGTGGAGGCCGTGGTCGCCGGCGTCGAAGCCCGGCGTGCGCTGCATGCTCGGCGCTCCGAGCAGGCGGCCGTCCAGCCCATAGGTCCAGAAGTGGAAGCGGCAGCGCATCCGTGCACATGTGCCCTCCCCTTCCATGATCCGGGCGGACCGGTGGCTGCAGGAGTTGTCGTAGGCCCGCAGTCGGCCGTCGTCGTCGCGCACGACGATGGTCGGGACCCCGCCGAGTTCGAACGTCCGGTAGTCGCCGTTCGCCGCCCAGGTGTCGGAGCGACCGACCCCGACCCAGCCCCGACGGAAGACCGCCGCCTCCTCGAGGACGTGTACCTCCGGGTCGACATAGCAGGCAGGCGGCAACGTGGCCGCCTCACCTGCCGGACCCCGACAGGCGGCCAGGTCGTCGGCAAGGTGTTGCGGCATCCGGGAGGACCGGGCGTCCGGATCGCTCATGGCGCGGAGTGTATGGCGCCCACTCCCTGTGGATTGCGCCCGGTGTGGCCCTCGCCACACATCGTGGCCGATGGCCAGAACGCCGATACCCTGTGGGCACTCCGGCAGGACCATCCCGCCGGTGGGTTCGCAGACGGGCGTTGGTTCTTCCGGTCATGGTGAACCACCCCGAGCGAATACCGACCTCCGCAGACGCGTCGAGTCGACACGAACCCACTGATGCGGCCGACACGCGGCCGAGGAGAACAATGACCACCACCTTCGCCCAGTTGGGCGTTCCGGGCACCATCTGCGACGCGCTCGCCCGCAATGGCATCACCGAGCCCTTCGCCATCCAGGCCGCCGCCATCATCGACGCCCTAGCCGGCCGGGACGTGTGCGGACGGGCTCCCACCGGCTCCGGCAAGACCCTCGCCTTCGGCATCCCGCTCGTTGTCAACGTAGAGCAGGCCAAGCCGAAGCGCCCCCGTGGGCTGGTCCTGGCCCCGACCCGCGAACTGGCCGAACAGATCCACGAGGACCTCCGGACCTTTGCCGGCCCGGTCCGCATCGGAGTCGTGTACGGCGGCGTCGGCTACGGGCCCCAGATCGCTGCGCTGCGCCGGGGCGTCGACATCCTGGTGGCCTGCCCGGGCCGCCTCGAGGACCTCATCGAGCAGGGCCTCGTCGACCTCGGGAATGTCGACCACGTGGTGCTCGACGAGGCCGACCGCATGGCCGACATGGGCTTCATGCCCGCAGTTCGTCGGCTGCTGGACCAGACCTCCTCCGACCGCCAGACGGTGCTGTTCTCGGCGACCCTCGACGGCGACGTCGCCAAGCTCACCCGCGACCACCAACGCGACCCGGTACACCACGAGGTCGGCGAGGACACCCCCGACATCACCGCTGCACGACACCTCTTCTGGAAGCTCCCACGTGCGGAGCGCACAGGCGTGCTCGCCGAGGCAGTCGGCACCGCCTGGCCGGCAATCGTCTTCTGCCGCACCCGCCACGGATCCGACCGGCTGGCCCGGCAACTCGACAAGGCCGGCATCCGCACCGCTGCCATCCACGGCGGCCGCAGCCAGTCACAGCGCACTCGTGCGCTGTCCGACTTCATCAACGGAAAGGTCCATGCCCTCGTCGCCACCGACGTAGCGGCACGGGGCATCCATGTCGACGACGTGGCGGCGGTCTTCCACTTCGATCCGCCCGAGGACCACAAGGCCTACATCCACCGCTCCGGTCGAACGGCCCGCGCCGGCCGCAGCGGTGTGGTCATCTCGTTCCTGACCTCCGAGCAGGTGAGGGAAGCCCACCGGATGCAACGCGCGATCGGCCTCGACGAGCCGGTCGATGCACCGGATACCGAGGCGCTCCTGGAGTTGGTGCCGAGCCCGGCGACCGCGGCCAGGGCCGTTGCCTATGTGGCACCCGAGCACGCCCGGGGCGGCGAGCGTGAACGGCACAACCGCGACAGCGATCGGGATCGTCGTGGTCGGGGAGGCCAGCGCAACCGCAGCGGCCGATCCCGCTCACAGTCGTCGCAGGACCGTGAGGGCAAGGATTCGGAGCGGTCGGACCAACGCAACGGCGGCGGCAATTCGTCGAACCGGTCCCGCAACGGCAAGCCCCGGACGCGTTCCAACGGCAGCGGCAACTCGTCGACTCGCTCGCGCAACGGCAGCGGCAACGGCAACTCCACAAACCGATCGCGCAACGGCAACGGCAGCGGCAACTCCGAGAACCGATCGCGCAACGGTGGCGGTGGCGGCAACTCCGAGAACCGCTCGCGCAACGGCAACGGCAGCGGCAACTCCACGAACCGCTCGCGCAACGGCAACGGCGGCAAGCCGCGGACGCGTTCCAACGGCTCCAACGGCGGTCCCAACCGCAAGGCCCGTCGGGCCCACCTCCAACGCGGAGTCGCCTGACGCCGACAGGGCAAACCCCGGCTAGGTTCCGCCCCGTCGTGCGACTGCGGAGGGACCACCGGTGAAGATCGTCGAGATCCACGTCTTCCGGCACGAACTGCCGGTCCAGGATCCCCCCTACCGGATGGCGCTCCAGGACGTCTGGCACCTCGACACGACCATCCTCATGCTCGTCTGTGACGACGGCACGGTCGCCTTCGGCGAGACCTGCCCACTGGGGAGCACCTACCAGCCACAACACGCCCTCGGCGCCAGGGCTGCGCTCGTCGAACTGGCACCCTGCCTGCTGGGCCTCGATCCGACCCAGATCGGGAGGGTCAACGCAGCGATGGACGCCCGCCTCATGGGACACCTCTACGCCAAGGCCGCCGTCGACGTCGCCTGTTGGGACGCCACGGGCAAGGCATTCGGGATGCGGGTCTGCGACCTGCTCGGTGGCGCCGTGCGGGAGCGGGTGCCCTCGTACCACGGGATCCTCCTGACCTCGCCCGAAGACGCCGCCGAGGAGGCCGAGCGTCGCCAGGCCGAGGGCTTTTCGCGCCTCCAGGTCAAGGTGGGCGGAAGGTCCGTCGAGGAGGACATCGAGGCCCTACGCGCCGTGGCCGCCACGCTCCGGCCGGGGGTGCGCCTGGCAGCCGACGCCAACAAGGGTTGGCGGACCCGGGAGGCCATCCAGGCATCCCAGGCGCTTCGCGACCTCCCCATGGTCCTCGAACAGCCCTGCCGGTCGTATGCCGAGAACGCCTCGCTCGTCGGCAGGATCGCCCATCCGCTCTACCTGGACGAGTCGGCCACCGACCTCGCCACGGTCGTGACCGCCATCGGAACCGGTGTCGCCGACGGATTCGGCATGAAGGTCAGCCGTGTCGGGGGCATCAGCGCCATGCGTGCCGTCCGCGACGTCTGTGCGGCGCACCGACGTCCCCACACGGTGGACGACACCTGGGGCGGCGACCTCGTCGCCGCAGCCAGCCTCCATCTCGGTGCCACCGTCGAGCCCGACAACTTCGAGGGAACCTGGATTGCCCAGCCGTACGTCGCCGGCCACTACGACGACGAGCACGGCATCCGGATCGACGGTGGTTGGATCAACCTGCCGCCCGGCCCGGGCCTCGGCATCACCCCCGATGTCTCCCTCTGGGGCGACCCGATGGCCACCTTCACCTCCTGACCGCCGGAGTCAGTCCTGCGGCAGCGTCCGGAGGTAGGACACAAGGTCGTCGACGACACCCTCCGAAACGGCGTGCGGACCGTCACCCCCCGCAAAGACGGAGCGAAGCGTCGGTGCCCTTCCGTCGTGCAGGTACGGCGCCGTGTCGTAGAGGCCCAGCAGGGTCGGGGTGTCGAACTCCGGTCCCCGCTGCTCGCCAACAGCGCCGCCGGTCCCGACGTCGTGTGTCAGGCCGTCGGTGAAGGCTCCGTCCGCATGGCAGGTGGCGCAGCCGGATTCGGCGAACACCTGCTCCCCCCGCTTCGCCGCCGCATCGACCGGGTACGGGCTCGCCGGCACCTCCCCATGGCCGAGGAAGGCGGCAAGGAGGGCATTCTCCTCCTCGGAGAGTCCCGTGCCGAACTGGACGTCGCGAACCGTCTTCTGGAAGTCGAACACGTCGACCCGGTCCCCTGACCAGTGGAACGGGAAGGTCGACCCGAGCCCGCGGATCGGGGTGGTGTTCCTCGGGCCGTCGACGAACACCCAGGTCCGACCGTCGTGGCCACCGTCGAGGTGGCAGCTGGCGCAGCTGATCCAACCGTCCCGGGCCATCTCCGGGCGTGCCGAGGAATGGAACAGGACCTTCCCGGCCAGTACGTCTTCCGGCAGCGGGTTGTCGGTCACCGTGATGCGGGCGCTCTCCTCCAGGGTGCTCAGATCGACCACGGACACGTCGTCGGAGAGGGCGTTGTGCACCCAGGCGGTGCGGCCGTCGGCCGACACGGCGATCCCACGCGGATTCGACCCGACCTTGACATGCCCCACGCCGATGCCCGCCTCGAGGTCGACCACCGAGAGGTCGTCGCTGGCGGCATTGGCCACGTAGAGGAGGCGTCCGTCGGGCGAGAAGGCCGCCGCCGAGGGCAACCCGACCGGGCGGTCGATCGTGTCGAGCCCCAGCAACTCGCGAAATACCGGCCGTCGGGCCTCGAGGTCGACCGACACGACCCGCGGCATCAGGGTGTTCTCGAACGTCGGGTGGCCGCTCTCGACCCGGGAACGGCTCAACGGCAGGTAGGCACGGTCCCCGTCCGGGTGGAGCACGACCTGGCGGGAGGCGTTGTTCTCCGGGCCCGTATCGACCACCGCCTGGACTGTCCCTTCGGCGACGTCGACGACGGTGAGGTCCCCTGAGCGCAGGTGGCTCACATACAGGGTCGCACCATCAGCGGTCATGGCCAGGCCGTGGGGGTCGGGTCCGACCTCGACGGCGCCGTGGAACGCCAGGTCGGGAAGCCCGTAGGACGTGACGAGGCCCTCGCCTGCAGAGGCCACGAAGAGCCGACTGCCGTCCGGAGACACAACGACCCCGGCCGGACGCCAATCGACCACCACTTCGGCCAGTCGGGCACCGCTGAGAGCGTCGATGGCGACAACCGAATCCGACCCGGTCACCGCCACGTACACCCGCTCCCCGGACGGGTCCAACGAGAGCAACGACGGTCCCTGACCGACCGGCGCCTCCCAGCGGAGCACGCCGGCGCCGATGTCGACGGCGGACACCGACCCTGAGTCGGGATTGGCCACGTAGAGGGTCCCCTCGTCCACCGACAGCACGATTGTCGAACTCCACCGGGCCCCCGCTGCATCAGCGGCCTCCGATCCGCAACCAGCCAGCAGGAGCAGGGCTGCTCCTGCAAGCAGTCGGCGCAGGAGATTCATCAGCCGGTGCCGCTCACTCGTCCCCCGAGTGGCGAGAAGCCGCGCTGGTTCAGGATCTGGGCCTCCCAGCCGTCGGCGGTCTCATAGGCGATCGACAGTTGCAGCGTGTCGGCACCGAGCCTGATCTGCGTGAACCCGGCCTCGTCGAGCTCCTCCTGGATGATCGACACCTCGATGGACCCGTCGATCGCCGACACCACCTCATCGACCAGCACCAGCCCCGGTGCGGTGAGGCTCACGTGGGCTTCGGTCACACCGTCGGGCAGTGGATGGGAGAACGAGATCTGCCCGACGGACAGGGTCGGCGTGAAGGTGCTCGGCAGGACGTCCGAATCGACATCGACCTCGATGACCTCTTCGGCCCGGCCCTCGACGACGAAGAACCGGTACGCCGAGTCCTGGGCTCCAAGCACTGCCGACAGCGGGTGCTCGTAGCCGTAGACGTCCATGGTCGTGCGCCCGTCGGCGACGAACACCGGGTCGGGCACCAGACCCGTCGAGGGGACCGGCAGGTCCTGTGTGGCGCTGACGTGCACCTCGTAGACGCCCGGTTCATCAACCACGAACGACATGCCGGAGGGATCGACGTACCCGACCACGTTGGCGCGGTCGGCGAACTCGTGCACGGCTCCGCTCGGCGTCGTGACCACGACCTCCACGGCGACGTCGAGTGTCGGCCACGCCTGTCCGCTGAACGTGAACAGGTCACCGGGCTCGAGCACACTGCCGGGCCGGGTCCCCGTCGGGGTGATGAACAGGTCGACCTCGCGGCCGCGATGGGTCAGGATCGGACCACACGTGCCGAGCCCGCCGGCGGCCCCCTGGTAGGGCGGGCAGACCCGGTCGCCCTTCTCGTCGCCAGAGACGAGGACGCCATCCTCGAAATTGCCTCCCCGGGTCAGCACGGCGAACGACGCGTAGGGAGCGAAGTGTTGCTCTTCTTCTGTACGCAGGACTGCACCGCCGAAAGTCAACTTGAGGTCGCCTTCCTCATCTCCGCTGAATTCGTCATGGACCGAATTCCCGTCCTCCCGTTCAATGGCAATGCCCATCAACGCTCCAAAGCACGGCAGACCGATCTGGCAGTTGTAGGAGTCGGTTCCGTACCAAGAGTTGTGCTGTGACTTCCAGGCCGTGGCGGCATGGAAGACCGACACGTCGGCTCGAATGCTGCTCGAATACCAGTAGGCCCAGGAGGTCACGTCGTCGGGCCGATAATGGGCACCCCGTCCCTCTTCCCGGTGCGGCACCAGCACCCGTTCGTCTTCGAAGGCGACGCACCTTCCGCTGCCGCTGCATTTCTCGTGGGGCATCAGGTCCGGTGCGACGCGTTCGAGGACATCGGCAGGCACGTCCACTGTGATGGTAGGGCCCAGTGGTCTACCGTCGGTGAGCCACATGACGTCGCCGGTGAAGAACGGGTACATGCCGCCCCCGTCACAGTCGCCGCTGACTGGCGGACACTCCGGGTCGAAGGATCGGAAGAAGTACCAGATGCGCGGGACCTGACCGGCGTCGAGGTCTAGGAAGTCCTTGTTCCGCTCGCCGTGGGCGATCACGGGTGTGTCGGGGGTCGCCACGATGGATGCCGACGAACGTGCGCCCATCCAGAGGGTGCCGTCGATGGGGTCGACATACGACGCCATCACGTCCACCCGGTATTCGCCGTGTTCTGATGGCTCCCAGGCGTCGGGTGACGCGAAGTAGCCGTACTCGTTCGCCGTTCCGGACACGGAGTGGACCTGGCGCTGCTCCACGTCACCGTCCACATAGTGCGTGATGTCGATCGTGACCTCGGCGGGAACGCCGGGCTCGACGATGACCACCGGGTTGAACGCGTCGCCCACTTCGAGCGGTGTTCCCTCGAATACGCCGAGCGAGAGGTCGAGCGGCTCGGCGACCCAGATGTCGTAGGTACCCTCGACGATGAACTCGTCACCGCGTGAGGACAGCAGCGCTCCTTCAACGTGCACCGTGTAGCGGCCGTACTGGTCGAAGATCACGTCCAGGTCGTCGCCAAACGCCGTCAAGCCGACTGTATGAGATGGTCCCGCGAAGGATGTACTGGTCGGGTACCCGTTGCCGTCTCCATTTGAAATGAACATCTGGACCAGAGCCTCGTCGGCTAGCACCCTGGTCACGCCGTCTGGTGTCGTCATCTCGACTGTCACCCAGCCCGGATCAGTCGAATCAAGGCTGAACAAGAGATCAGGTAGCAGGTCAGCGAAGCCCGTGTAGCCCACAGTCGGCAGGTAGGGCTCAATCGTGTAGTGGAGGGACCGGCCCGAGAGCGGGTCGTGGGGCGAGGCGATGAACGGCGCCTGTGCGGCTCGCCTGCTGCCCAGGGCAAACCGGCCCTCGTCCTCCTTCGCCACTACACCGAGGATGCCGGCAGCGCCCCAACTGGCTGCCTGATTGAGAAGGGTCGCCGGGATGCGGGGCGTCTCCGCTCCCCCGATGTCCAACATCGGCAGGAATCCATTGCCCGTGTCGCACTCGATGGGAATGACCTCCTGCTCCGCCCTCAGACAGCCGATGCCAAAGCCCTCGGTCGTATCACCCCACCACTCGCCGAAAACAAGGCGCGGAAGGTACCAGCCCGCTTCAAGGTTGTCTTGGTCCACCGAGAAGGTCAGATCAACAACGCCGTCGAGACAGCGGGGCACATCGTCGAACTCGATCTCCTCGTAGTACCCCTCGATGCCCTCAATGGACTCGATCGGAAGCCCTGTCGGCGTGAGTACCGGCCCGTGTACGTTCAGGTTGACCTGGGTCACGTACTCGCCGGCACCATCGAAGAGTCGGTATAAGCGGACACCGGGACGGATACATCCGTCTGGCGGCCCGTCGGGAAGCTCAAAACGCAATTCGACGTTCGACCCGTCAATGGAGCCATGCGCCGACCAGCGAACGACGCTGCCACTGGCGATCAAGCCATGGGTGGTAAAAGAACCTGCTTCGACCGAGGCGCTCCGGGGAAGGCTGAGCACTGATGCCACGCCAGCTTCTCCGGTAAGGCAGTTGCCCCAATTCCTGGGCATGACGTAGAGCGTTGATCCCGGTGGCGCCTCGACACGGGCGGTGAACGAGCCGTCCTCCTGGCGGTCGACGCAGTCGAAGGTGTCCCACTCGAGGTTGTGGACCAGAACCTTGAAATCCTCCCGAGAGGCATCCTGGACTCCATAAGGCACTGCACCGCTGGCACCCCTCACCGTGACGTAGGAACCCTCGTCCTCAGGTTCGATCGTGATCAGTTCGAGGCGGGGAATCGTGTCCCGGTCATGTCGGACAGTCGGCTCACGCAAGAGCCCCTCGACCTCGACGATGCCGTCGGTGAGACTGCGGGGCTCAGGCGGGGGCTGCGTGGTGCTGGTTGTCGTGGTATTCGTTGTCGTGGTGGACGTTGTCGTGGTGGTGGTCTCAGCCGCCGTGGTCGATGTCGGCTCCGGCACCTCGGCGACAGTCGTGCCAGGCGGAGTCGTCGAGGTCGTCGACACAACGGTCGCTCCGGGCGAGGTCGTCGAGGTCGATGCGCCGCCACAGGCACCGGCAACCAGTGCAAGGACCACCAGACCGCCCCACCGACGCATGGGGGCACGGTAGTTGAGATGCGGTTGCCACATCGCGAAGGCACCCGCCCCCAACTCGGAGCGGGTGCGATCCGGAGCCCGACATTCACCGGACCCCC
>Ga0208278_1000253_pt1 | contig 29949 bp, 28 predicted proteins | sample ETN01SmetaG_FD_185794 | JGI IMG/M metagenome (GOLD analysis project Ga0208278, IMG submission 185794) | Marine microbial and viral communities from oxygen minimum zone, Eastern Pacific Ocean - ETNP2014F12-01SV259 (SPAdes) (version 2) | ecosystem: Environmental > Aquatic > Marine > Oceanic ...
GGGCTTCGCAGTCAACTCGTGCATCTTGATGCCCTCGATATCTCATATGAACACCTGTCGAATGAGCAAGTTATGGAGCGTTTTCCGTTTTATAACCTGGCGTCTTTCTCACCTGCCAAAACCCTTGATGATCCACATTTTGGTGAACCAACCGGTGGTGAGGTCAACGGCGCCATCTTTTTTCCAGAGGCCGGTTACATCTCCGATCCACAGTTTGCGACCCGCAACATTCAACTCGCGGCCGAACGGGTCGGGGCAACCTTTATGTTCAACAGCCAGGTGGCAAAGATTCCCGTGATTGATGGCTGCGTCAAAGGGGTAGTCCTTGCCGATGGGACCCACATCGATTCAGCAACCGTCATCAACGCGGCTGGTCCCCACTCATGCAAGATCAATGCCCTTGCAGGGGCCGAGAAAGACATGAAGATCTCCACTCGTGCATTGCGTCAAGAGGTCGTCCATGTGCCAGCACCGGAGGGGATGGACTACGGTTCGATCGGGTGTGTAACATCAGACAGTGATGCAGCTGTCTACACCCGCCCGGAACTGGGAAATAACATCCTGATCGGCAGTGAGGACCCACCATGTGATCCACACCAGTGGGTAGATCCTGACAACTACGAGAAAAACTTCACTGATCAATGGACGCTGCAGGCGCAACGTCATGCTCAGCGGTTCCCGGGGCTCGGCATCCCCACCACTTTAAGAGGCTGTGTCGATCTGTACGACGTAACGGAGGACTGGATTCCAATCTACGACCGATCATGCATCGGCGGCTTCTACATGGCGATCGGCACCAGCGGCAATCAGTTCAAAAACGCACCAGTAGCAGGGAAGGTAATGGCAGAACTCATCGAATACTGCCAATCAGGGAACGATCATGACGCCGAGCCATTGAATTATCGTTGTGAAAATCTGGATCGGGTAATCAATCTGGGCACTTTCTCGCGGCTTCGAGAAATCCACCAGGGCAGCACGTTCTCTGTCCTTGGGTGAATGTTACTGCAGGCGGGGGCCTCCACCTATTCCGCTGTTTGCAGCTGCTGAAGGGCGATTACATTCCCATGCCTAGTGCTCACGGAATAATCGCCCGTACCCATTGATACGGTCTTCAATACCGGCCATTCGCAGGCACTTCCACATCATTCCCTGGTTGCTGGTCACCACCGGCTTGCCAGTGGCCTGTTCGATTTCTTCAATAACCTCAATCGCACGCATCGCACCGCAACTGATAAAAATAGCGTCCGCTTCAGGATGATCGATGGCCTGGGCAAATTCGGAAATGTAACGCGGTGTCACACGCGTGATGTCCGCATCAAAAGTCAGGTTCAGACCCTGAACATTCAGCAACTCGAAGCCCTTATCGATGAAATATTGTGCTTCAATCGAATTAATTTCATCAACGTATGGTGTTCCCATAACAATCCGCCGTGCTGACAGGGCCTGCAAGCCCTCGATCACGCCAGTGACAAGTGTCGTCGCCTTGCGCTTAGGGTTCCCACGAACGAGTTCTCGAACCACATTGGACTCGCCGATCACAACACTTCCCGAGGTGCAGCCGTAACAAACCACATCAAGATCAAATTCCGGCAACAGTTCGGCAGCGGAAACCGCAAGCCCCGCTTCCATTGATGCCAGATTCTCGACAGTACACCCCGTAGGCATCGGTGATCTGGTGAAATGAACTCCCACCCCTTCAGGGGCGAGTCGAAACATATCCTCTTCTATCACTGTGTCGTTGGAGATAAGAACAAAGCCCAGCCGGGCGCGCCACGCGCTGCTGTGATCAAACTCAGGCTGCCACTGCTGGGATTGAACAAAAATCTCCTCGTTTTGAGCTTTGGTCAATGCTATCTCACTCTCCTAAGGTTTTGTATATGAACAATGTTGTCCAAGAGACATTTCTCCCACTTGCTGCGCGCACGCTCGACGTTCGCCCACCCCTGGCACAAATCCGTTATCCAGTCCGTAAGTCTACAACTCAAACCTCCGCCGCCCAACAGGAGTTTTAGGAGTTCTCCCGGCTAGGCCATGAGCGCCTCTACGCGCCGGACCACCTCGCGGCAGAACGTGGCGTGATGGTCACGGTCGTCGATGAAGATGGACGGCTTGATCGCGAAGGTCGTGAAGCCCAACGCCTGCTGCCTTGGGATCTCCTCCAGAGCTTCGGGCAGCGGGGCGCAGGCGTCGTCGCTGGGGAACGCCACCCGGGTGCCACCCACCATCTCGAAGTCTTCGGGCCGCCGGCCCGCGGCGGCCAGCCTTGTCCGCAGGTCCAGCACGTGCTCTGGCGTTACCCGCCCAACGGGGTGGAAGCCCGAGCCGTAGCTGACGAGCCGGCGGACCATGGCTTTGCTAACGTGCTCCCCTCCGAACCACATGGCCGGGCCCTCAGGCCGCCAAGGTTTTGGCTCAAGGTAAACGTCGTCGAAGGAGAAGAACTCCCCGGAGTAGCTAACGGGCGAGCGCTGCCACACCAGCCGCAGGATCTCCAGCTGCTCGTCGAGGATGTGTCCGCGGCGGTGGAAGTCAACGCCCAGGGCGGCGTACTCATCAGCATGCCAGGAGACGGTTGGCTGGATGACAAGGCGCCCCTCGGCGAGCAGGTCGAGTGTGGCCAGATCATGGGCGAGAATGAGCGGATGCCGCAGCGGTGCGATGAGCGCAATGGCTCCGATTCGGATGCGCGACGTCGCCTGCGCAATCGCCGACAGCAACACAAGATTTGATGGCCATGGCGTCACCGGAGCCTGGTTACCCGGCATCGCGTAGTCGCGGGGATTAGCCATCCGGCCCGCGGAGCCCGCCGCCGGACCAAGAAGTACGTGGTCGCTCACCATGGCCATGTCGAATCCGGCGTCCTCAGCCTCCTGAGCCATGCGCACGATACCGCGCAAATCCCGCGGATCGGCCATGGTCCAGTTCTCGGTGAGCACCGAGACCAGCCGTGGTGTCGCCATCAGAGCGGCTGCCAACGACCAGCGACCAGCCGGCCGCTGGAGAAGATGGCCCCGACCTCCCGGGTATCTTGCTGTTGTACCATTGCCCCGTATTAAGGTTGCTCTCAAAGCCTAGAATATGCCTATAAGGTAGCCTTTAATACTACGATAGAGTGTCGCTTCCTGAAAGTATGACAGTGCTGGGCAAGAAATCTTTCGCTGTCGAATTTTCATCGAATGCGCAAAACTTCAGGAAGCAATCCCATACAACTGACAATAGCCCCTGCCAGGTTTTTATGATTTCGTGAGATTAATCGGGGGCAGCATTTTTTAAGCACCGAGTTAAACACCATGTCAAAAGAATTTTTTGCGCCGGAAGAATTTGAAGATCGTCAGCGGAAAGTGCGCCAGGCGATGGAGGATGCAGGGATCGATTTATTGTTGGTTATTGCGCCGGTGCATATTAACTATCTGATCGGATCGCCAGCCAAGGGATATCAGGAATTCCAGATTTTGTTCTTTCCGCTGGTACCGGGGCCGCTGACCATCCTCAGCCGGCTCCCCGAGGTGCCCCTGTTGAGAGCCGAGTCGCTGGCAGACGAGGTTCGTGGTTGGGGTGGGCGCGAGCCCGAGGATCCAATCGGGGTTGTTGCTGAGATATTGCGTGAAAAAAATTACCGGGGCCTTAGAACGGGCCTGGAAGTGCCGGCCTACTACCTGCACCCACACGACCATGAAAAGCTTGTAGCGCTGCTCGGGGCTGATCTGGTAATGGATGCGACCAGCCTTGTTGGCGATATTAAGCTGGTCAAGTCACCGGCGGAAATAGATTATGTCCGCAAGGCCGCCGCCATCTGCGACCAAGCCATGGTGACATGCTGCTCGTCGATAGCCGCGGGCAAGACGGAACGCGCTGTTTCAGCGGATGTTCACCATACCCTGATGGCTGCAGGTAGTGACATTCCCTCTAGTCCGATGAATTTTCTGACCGGCCCGCGCACTGCCTTTGCTCATGGTGAACCGAGTGATCGGGTAATTGCACCCGGCGATTTCATGCATATTCAGTTCGGTGCCCACTATCGCCGCTACTGTGTCACGATTGGCCGACAACTATGCCTCGGTGTGCCGACCCAGCGGATGCGGGATATCTATCAGGTAGTCCGTGATGCGGGCGACGCCTGCATGGCTCAAATGCGTGCCGGCGTTTCTGCCGCGCAGCCGCACGAGGCCGCAAAAAATATAATTGACGATGCCGGTTTGGATGCTTACCGGTTACACATGACGGGCTATGCTGTTGGTGCTGCGTTTCCACCATCCTGGGTAGAGCCGCTGATCATGGATAGCGGCTCCAGCTATACACTGGCAGCAGGCATGGTGATCGCTGTGGAACCGCCAGTATTCGGGCTTGCCGATGGGCTCGGCGTTCGCTTGATCGACAACGTTCTGATCACGGACACGGGATATGAACCGCTTAGCAGCACAACGCGCGATCTTATCGTCATCTGAAAGTGCCTCCCCAATGGCCTCTCAAGAATCGAAGATCAGCGCTAGCGCTTGGTGGTCCGACAAGGACTTGAACCTTTGACTAATGGATCATGAGTCCCGGCCAAAGCCTACAAGGCTCCACTGAAACCCTTTATTAGTAGCAATCCTCGCACTCCGACTCCACGCAATCGGACTCAAATGGACGGGAAAGGGCTCAGTTTCAGAACGTTTTTGGCACTCTAAATTTTGGCGAAGTAGGGGAGGCACCCACCCCTTTTGAAAGCCGGACATTCACATATATCCACCCCATACAGCGGTGGATCATATTATTGCCATTTGGTTATTCCGGTATGGTTTCGCCAGACCCGCCAAAATCTTCTGGAAAATCCTTGAATTTTGGAAGCCCATCCTTGATAGGAAGGATAGAGCTTTCATAGTTCACATGGATTGCTGGTTTGAAATCAAAATCCTTGAGGACAGAGGCGTATACATCAATGAGATTAAATGGAATGTGATCCGTGAAGACATGGCCTCCGCACTTCTGACACCAAGACCGGTTATGTCCTTCCGAATTTGCATAGCTTTGAACCTGTTCCTTGCCTTGGGTAATGGTTACCTTATCTCGCGGCCACAGAGCGGCACCATTTACTGGGCTAGCTGACCAGGCACGACAGTCCTTGCAATGGCAGATGAGCATTGCTGATGGATCTCCTTCCACCTCAACAGAAACAGCACCACACATACAACTACCTTTAAAGACGGGCATCTATTTCTCCTTGTTTTTCATGAGAGCAGGGCAATCGTGCCTATGAAAAAGTATGCCATTGTTACCGCATATTTGCCATCGGCACAGCACCTGCCTAATGCAGTCGATAAACCTGGTTTTCAGCACGTTTTCAACACACGAAGAAACCAAAAATGGCAGTGCTCTACCAGAATGGCGTAGTTACTTAAGTAAATGGTCGGGGTGAGAGGATTTGAACCTCCGGCCCCTGCCTCCCGAAGGCAGTTACTGACCAGAAACAGTCTAGGAAATTCAACAAAACCTACACGTTGTCTCTACGCAAACTAGACTGAAATGGACTACAGAGGACACAAGAGGACAACTGAATCGTCCACTTCATCGACCACCCATGTAGACGCTGTACGGATTCCTCAAGAATTGAAAAAGAACCCTTGAAATAAAAGACAGGTCGAATAGGTGGCTTACTGTCAGGACCAGCAGTAAGAACGCTAAGTTGTATAGGAGGTTCGACTTCCCGATGTCCTAACGGTCAGTTGGTTTTGTTGGATCGTTACTCATACTGCGTCCATATTGTTAGATCGCCATCTAAGCAGTGACCTTCGCGACCGTCCATTCTGAAGCACAGTTCGTATATTTCTCGATGTCCTCCCTTAATGGCACGACCTCGGAACTGCGGCGAAATTCTCGGAAGGCTTCCACATCTTCCCTGGTCTCAACGTAGAGCACGAATACACAAGGCGAGATTATCAGATGACGAAGTTGCCACTTCTGCTCACCCGACTGCTTTGCCGGCTGGGATTTCACGATTTTCGCGTGATTAGCAAAAAGTTTGGGTTCGGTACCAAAGGCGGTGTTGAGGCGGTCGAATGCCGACGATGCGGTGTCACTATGACCCCCCAGGCATGATTGGTTTCAGAGAAGTTCGACCCTGCAGCAGTGGTGGCAGCCTTCAAGGAACTCTTTTTGGTTATAATCCTGTTACTCAGTCGCCCTGCTGGCTGCGGCAATTGATATTCACGGCGCCCGCGGGACAGCGGTTTCGGTGTAGGCGGGCGTTGTAAGTTCTATCTCATCTATCCACCGCCCCGGTGGCGAGCGCCTGATTCAGACTTCCCGCTGGGTTTTGCTTACCGGCGGGCACTTTTGGTGTTGAACTGGATAAAGATCGCGGTGGTTAGCGCTTACGCTAACTTTTTATTCAAGATTCGTTAATACGGAGACAAGTAAGAGAAGAATGGTATCAAGTAACGGAGCAGATGAGGTCGCCTTAGAAAGATCGTATTCAGTCGCGCCGCCAATAGATGTAGCCACAGCCGAGAGGTTGGTGAAGGAAGTAAAAAAGATCATGGATCAATTAGGCGTAGCCTTCTTCCTTCGGCAAGGCACATGCCTCGGCGCAATCAGGGACAAGGGATTCATTTCCTGGGATGACGACGTGGATCTTGGATCAATCATCGGGCTTCATGGTTTCACAGAACAAACAATAGAGACGGTTGCCTCGGCCTTTAGGGATAACGGGTATTTTGCCAATATCGAACACAACGACCACTATATAAACGTGGCCATGATGAAGTCCTCAACGAGGATAGACTGGACCTCCTACAGGATCATTGACGACAGCATAGCCCACTACCCCGGGGTCCGGATCCCCGCCGAGCTTTTTGCTCAACTCAAGGAAATCGATTTTATTGGCGCAAAATTCCTTGTTCCCAACCCACCTGAAGAATACTTGCGTTTCAAGTATGGGCCAGAGTGGATGATCCCAAAGAAGCCAGGTGGGTTTGAGAAAGACGTTCTGGAGATGATCCTGGATGCCTCCCCCTCTGACAGCAGCAAATGCATATCACAACGTGGTGCCGGCAGGCTGAGGGTACTTGATCATGAAAATGAGCCAGTTTTTGGCGCGGAGGTGAGGATTGCCGGAGTAGGCCGCTTCACGACCAATAAGCTCGGTTACACGAAGCACTATCTGCCTGCTGATGACTGGTACGCGCTCGTTATTAAGTATGACAACCACGAGGAAGTGCTCTACATGGAGAAGATGACTCAAGGTCAAACCTACATCTACCGGCCGGATCCCTCGATCGAGTCCGGTCGGTCCTGTGTCTTGTCCACGGAGTGAACTCACATGATGTTAATACGAAATACCATTCAGTGGGGAAACCAGGCAGAAAGTAAAACGCAGCGATGATACGAGTGTATGCAGATATGGTGGCTGATTTGTTTCACTATGGACATATTGAGTTTCTGAGGCAGGTCAGTGCGCTGGGGAACTACGTCTTGGTAGGAATTAATGCCGATGATGTAGCAGAGGCCCATAAGCGTAGACCCGTTCAGACGATGGAAGAGCGTATTGTATCTGTCGCTGCCTGTCAGTATGTGGACCAGGTGATTCCCAACGCGCCGTGGGTATTCAACCCCACTTGGATCGAGACGTACGGCATTGACCTGGTGGTACATGGGGACGACTACTCTGATGAAAAGCAACGGAGCATGTACAAAGTCCCCATCGAAAAAGGCATCTTCCGGACGGTTCCTTATACAAAAGGCATCTCAACCACGGAAATTATTCGTTGCATCAAATATACCGGCTAAAGTACTGGATTTGGTTGGACCTGAGTCGACCCAGGCAAATTAGAAGAGACGATCTAGGTCAAATAGCGTCAGAATTGCACACCGATCCCGCGTGTATGTGACTGGAATGGACTGGCGAGGACACATTTGGGGCACATTCTGGTCACAGTGCCTTTACCCTCCCCATCGACAGATATTCTGAGTTTTCTCACTGGACACAACTAAAGCTCACCAAGATAATCCTTCTCTGAAATTTCAGCAGGGGCCCCAGGACTTCAGTGGGGCGGCCATGCGAGAGATATTCGAGGCACTATTGGCGGAGCGGCCGTGACGAGGCCGGTTGTACGTTTAGGGGACTGGAAGAACTCAGCGACTTGGGTCTGATTGGAGTTATTGGGGATCAACGTGTATAGTCGCGCCTCCTCTGAAAGAGGCGTAGTACGTTTCTGACCTTCCACTTGTTTTCTTATCACTTGTAATCTGGTTGGCAGCGTTGTTTGTGTTTTAAGGCTGAGGCCTAGGGCACAAGTTGAGTGAGCCGGGTTTTGTGATGGCATCAGTCAGCCCGCCAGAGTTCAGGTAGTCAATCAATCGGATTATCCATCAGACTGATGGAAGGGATGTTATTGTGCTTTTCAAAGAGTTAAATCTAGACGCCAGGTTGGTAAAAGCGGTAGAGGCAAGCGGCTTTTCGGAGCCGACCGAGATCCAGCGCCAAGCGATTCCGGTAGTGCTTTCGGGGCGTGACCTGATGGCATCAGCCCAGACCGGCACGGGTAAGACCGCGGCTTTTGTTCTACCCGCTTTGCAGCAGTTATTGAGCCCGGTCAGAAAAGGGGGTCGGGGCCCACGCGTCCTGGTACTGACGCCGACACGTGAGTTGGCCATACAGATCAATGACAACATTCGTCAGTTTACGCGGTTTGCCAGCTTCTCAACCGGAACTGTCGTCGGCGGTATGTCCTACTCACCGCAGCTCAGAATGCTGCGTAGGCCCTTAGATTTGTTGGTAGCGACGCCGGGGCGTTTGTTGGATCACATGGAACAGGGGAAAGTCGATTTCTCACGTCTCGAGATCCTTATTCTTGACGAGGCTGATCGAATGCTCGACATGGGTTTTATTGGCCCTGTGAAAGAGATCGCTGCCGCGATACCGGGAACTCGGCAGACATTGTTGTTTTCCGCCACGTTGGAAGGGGGCGTCTTGCAGATAGCCAAACAACTGTTAAAAAATCCAGAGCGCATCAGCCTGGCCGCAAATCATGAACGTCATCAATCAATTCGCCAACACGTCCATCATGCGCACAGTGTGTCTCACAAGCACAAGTTGCTTAATCATCACTTGGCAGACGGTGATCTAACGCAAGCACTGATCTTCACGGCGACCAAACGTGGGGCGGATAGACTGGCTAAAAGTCTTAGGGAGCAGACTCATAGGAGCGAGGCCTTACATGGTGATATGAGTCAGTCCAAAAGGAAGAGGACGGTGGAGAACATGCGGTCGGGAAAATTTAGATTACTGGTCGCAACCGATGTGGCGGCACGCGGCCTTGATATCAGAGGGATCAGTCATGTGATTAACTTTGATCTACCCATGGTCGCGGAGGATTACATTCATCGGATCGGACGAACCGGTCGCGCCGGTGACAAGGGTCATGCGATTTCCTTGGTGGGGCCGGGTGACTGGGAAAAACTCAGCAGAATTGAGCGTTTGACCGGGCAGAAAATCAAACGTGTGGTCATCAAAGGACTGGAGCCAAACAGTCCCGAGCCAAGACAGAAACGGGCTAACGGGGCAACTCGTAAACCCAAGCAGAAATTCAGTGTTAAACCGTGGGAGCACGGTGGACGTAGAAAAAAACGATCGCGAAAGTCTATCTCTGCTGGAAGAGTAAGTGCTCGCGCCGCATGATTCATGGGTGTCTTACTGCGCCCCCGAAGAAGCTGACCAAAGACAAGATGTTAGGGGTTTCTATGATTGAACGTTGGGAATTAGCATCGGGGCAACTCGGCAGGCACATCGGCTTGTTCCAGTAATTCCGAGGCCGCGAGCCAACGGCCTTCCAACTCCTGCTGAAGCTGCGCGTTTCTCGCCTGATCGAAGAGTAATTCACGTAACTGACTTCGATTGGCTTCGTTGTATATCTCTGGATCAGCGAGTTGCCGGTCAAGTTCTTGTTGTACTTTGGTTGCCTTGTCGATTTCTTTTTCGATTCGATCGAGTTTATCGCGCAGTGGTTTGAACTTTATTCGTTGTTGAGCCCTTTCTTGCCGGGTAGATCTTGACGGTTGAATATTTCGCTTAGGTTTTATAGCGACGCCTTTTCGTTTTATACTCTTCACATCTGATGGTAGGTCACTAGGATTCTCTGTTCCTTTTTGTCGATAGCGGAGCCAGTTAACATAATCATCAAGATCGCCATCGAATGGGCGAAGCCTGCCATCGTCGATCAGCCACAGATCGTTGGTGACCAGTCGCAGCAGGTGTCTGTCATGAGCCACCACCACCAGACAACCATTGTAGGACTGAAGCGCTAACGATATGGACTCGCGCATGTGAATGTCCAAATGATTGGTCGGTTCGTCGAGTAGCAGCAGGTTGGGCTTGCGGTAGACAATCAGCGCGAGCACCAGTCGGGCTTTCTCACCGCCAGAGCGAATCGCGACAGGTTCCGTCGCAGCATCACCCGAGAATCCAAAGCGGCCAAGGAATGACCGTCGGGAACGTTCGGTCTCTTGATGCGAGATGTCCGCTAGATGATCAAGCGGCGACCACGCTGAATTCAAGAGTTCCAGTTGCTGTTGGGCAAAATAGCCAATACGCAATTTGGGGTCACCGGTATACTGCCCTTGAAGCGGTGGCAGTTGGGCCGCGAGCGTTTTCATTAAGGTAGTTTTGCCGGCGCCGTTTCTTCCCAGTAAGCCGATGCGGTCACCATCTGACAGGCGAAAGTTGACGTTTGATAAGACAGCTTCGTCATAACCTGCATCCAGTTCCCTGAGATCGATCAATTGGTGAGGAGAGTGATCTGGCGTTTCGAACTCGAAGACAAACGCGTTTTTCGCATGGACCGGAGAAACGATCTGCAGACGCTCGAGTGCTTTCAGCCGACTTTGGGCCTGCCTTGCTTTCGAAGCCTTATAGCGAAATCGATCGACGAAGGCTCGCATGTGGTGAATCTGTTTTTGCTGGCGCAGGTGTTGTTTATCTTGTATTTCAATCCATGCGGCCCGCCGTTCTTCCGCCAGGCTATAGTTTCCTTCGTAGACCTGAATCGTGCGGTCTTCAATGTGGGCAATGCGGATGACTGATCGATCAAGGAACTCCCGATCGTGGGAGATCACAAGGACGATCCCCGAATAACTTGCTAGCCAGCGTTCCAGCCAGACTATGGCGTCGAGATCCAGGTGGTTGGTTGGCTCATCAAGCAAAAGCAAGTCAGCCCGTGTCATGAGTGCGCACGCGAGATTAAGGCGTATCCGCCAACCGCCGGAAAAGGTATTTACTCCCTGGCGTTGCTCTTTCGCAGTAAATCCCAGTCCATGCAGCAGTTGGCCGGCGCGGGCTGAGACTCGAAACCCGTCTATGTCGTTCATTTGGCTGTGCAGAGTTGCCAGTAGCGTGCCGTCACCATTGACTTCGGCGTGTGCAATCTTCTCTTCAAGGGATCGGTAAGAGTGATCGCCATCAATGACGTAGTCGATGGCGGTGCGGGTCGAGTCGGGCGTTTCCTGTAAGACCTCGGTAATCAGGGCCTGTCGAGGCAATGCCACGTTGCCCTGGTCCGCCTCCAATCGTCCGGCAATGACGGCAAACAAACTGGACTTGCCGGAGCCGTTAGCGCCGGTTAGGCCCATCCGCTGACCTGGAAACACATCAAGGTCCACATTTTCCAGCAACAGGCGGCTGCCACGTCTGAGAGAAAGATCAGTGATTTTCAACATGAGACAGACACAGAATCCAAGAATGACAGTCAGTGGCCGGTTACGCGAACGGTTACATCAGTTGACCGGGTGGTCGCATTATGCCGTAAACCTTGCTGACAGATCGCCCATCGACTGTATGGCACGAACAAGCGCCTTTGTTCCTAAGGGTTTCGAGCATTACGATCCGAAAGCCTGATCTTGTTGCGGCAATTCGGGCTGCCGTACTCAATACTTTCATGACTTTTTCAGTACCGCTTGTGGCTGCTGCAAGTGAAGCTGAGGCAGTGAGACTTGTGTACGACGCGATGACGATCGGAGCGGACGCGATAATGAAGGCAGAAAGATTTACAGTGCTAGTGAGGTGTTGGCAGTAACTACCCCAACCTCCCCATTAAACCCTCTGCTCTTAAATGCGTATAGCGCGTCAGCATCTTGGTATCTTTGTGTCCTGTAATCGTAGCCATCTCTACTGGGTTTAATCCTTTCTCAAAGAGTCTTGATATGGCTTCATGGCGTAAGTTATGGAAGTGCAAATTATGAATTCCTTTTCGTCGGCAAGTAATATCGCTTGATTTATTATTTCGACCTGGCTAGTATCGCCGCCCTGCCGGTCTACCCGGACAGATCACCGAATGGTGACAGGCGCGTACCTATGGAGTCTGTCTACGCTTCGAACGTATCCCAGTTTCTCTATCCCGCTCCACTTCCATTCACGCTGATGCGAGTGCTTCAGGCATTGGTACCGCGCAGCGCGTTTTTTAATGCCAAAGAGATTTTTTATGAATATCTATGTTGGAAACCTGTCGTACAACACGACTGAAGACGAGCTTCGGGCGTTGTTTACCGAGTTTGGCAGTGTTGACAGTGCCAAATTGATCATGGACAGAGACTCTGGCCAGTCCAAAGGCTTTGGTTTTGTCGAGATGTCCGATAATAGTGGCGGGCAGCAGGCCATCGAAGGGTTGAATGGTCGCGATATTAACGGCCGTGCTCTGACGGTAAACAAGGCCAAACCGCGTGAGGAACGCCCTCGTGGTGGTGGCGGTGGCGGCTACGGCCGTGGTAACCGCTACTGATAGACCGTTGATGTGAATTGTTGCTGGAATCGGCAGGTCACTGCCGGTTCCACTGCAAAGCAATTTTAAATACCGTTCGTCACTTTAGCGCCGCCAACAACCGCAATATCCCGATTGAATACGTGCGTCGGTGGGATTCAACCACCTACACACATGAGAAAGTAGTCTTGGAATTCCGAATCTTTTTGCCGAAGAATTGATAATCCGCTCGCTCACCAGCCGCGTCGCACTTCTCTCCCGATCTAAATTATGAAACTGCCAGCAGAGACTCTGCGAAATATTGCCATCATTGCCCATGTTGATCATGGCAAGACCACGCTAGTGGACCAACTGTTACGCCAGTCGGGCACTTTAACCAGCCATGGTAAGGACTCGGATCGCATCATGGATTCAATCGATCTGGAGCGGGAGCGGGGTATAACAATTCTTTCAAAAAATACCTCCATTCAGTGGAAAGACTGGCGGATTAATATTATTGATACCCCAGGGCATGCAGATTTCGGTGGGGAGGTCGAAAGGGTATTGTCTATGGTCGACTCTGTTTTGCTGTTGGTCGATGCGGTCGAGGGTCCAATGCCACAGACCCGTTTTGTTACACAAAAAGCATTAGATCACAGACTCCGGCCTATTGTGGTGATAAATAAAGTAGATCGCCCAGCCGCCCGACCTGATTGGGCAGTAGAGCAGACTTTTGAGATGCTCGACAGGCTGGGTGCAAACGACGAGCAACTTGATTTTCTCGTGATTTATGCTTCGGCGCTTGAGGGTTGGTCGAGTTTGAACAAGCAGGGTTGTCGAGAGTTGGACATGGAGATTCTTTTTGAGAAGATCGTGTCTCATGTACCGCCGCCTCAAGTCGATCCGGTAGGTCCGTTCCAGATGCAGATTAGTGCACTGGATTACTCTAACTATGTCGGCGTGATTGGGATTGGACGAATACAACGGGGCAGTATGTCACGCAATGCCCAGGTTAAGGTGGCGAGCGCAGATGGCGTGGTACGGAACGGCCGCATACTCCAGATTCTGGGATTCCATGGACTAGAGCGAGTTGAGTTTCGGAATGCCTCGGCTGGTAACATCGTTGCAATAACAGGCATAGATGAGTTGCATATCTCGGATACGCTTTGCGATGTGGAGGTTGTCGAACCCCTATCGCCCCTCCGTATAGACGAGCCCACTTTGAGTATGACCTTCCAGGTAAACGATTCACCGTTTGCGGGTCGTGAAGGTAAGTTTATAACCAGTCGCAATCTGAGAGACCGCTTGCAAAGAGAAGTTCTCAGTAATGTAGCACTGCGGGTCGAATCAATGAGGGATCCGGACAAGTTCCGCGTCTCTGGTCGGGGTGAACTGCATCTGTCCATCCTGATAGAAAATATGCGTAGAGAGGGTTTTGAGTTAGCGATATCCCGTCCTGAAGTGATCATGCGCGACATTGAAGGTGAGACTCTAGAGCCTTTCGAGTTGTTGACCATTGATATTGAGGATACTTTCCAGGGAAAGATTATGGATAAACTGGGTGAGCGCCGCGCCGAGTTGCGCAATATTGTTCCCGATGGAAAAGGTCGGGTGCGGCTGGACTGCATAGCCCCTAGCCGTGGCCTGATTGGGTTCCGTCCAGAATTTCTGAGTATCAGCAGCGGCACCGGGGTGATGTATCACGCATTTGATCACTATGGTCCTCGAGTGACAGGTCGACTGGGCGAGCGACAAAATGGAGTATTGGTGTCGATGGCCAAGGGAAGGTCGCTTGCCTATGCGTTGTTCAACTTACAGGAGCGAGGACGCCTCTTTATCGCCCCTGGTGTGGATGTGTATGAAGGCATGGTGATCGGCATTCATTCCCGACAAAACGATCTGGACGTGAATCCACTAAAGGCAAAAAAATTGACGAATATCCGTGCTGCGGGTACTGACGAAAATATTCTACTAACTAAACCAATTGAAACTACACTGGAGTATGCGATTGAGTTTATTAATGATGATGAACTCGTAGAAGTGACGCCTCAAGCGATCCGTATTCGGAAAAAATCGTTGCTGGCGCAAAAACGAAAGCGCGCAGCATGAGAATCAAGTCAAGTTCTAAAACGATGCCTCTCGATATTTCCTTACCGATTCGGCTGGACTGCTGGAACGTTACCGCGAAAACTGGGGACTGCTGTATAGCCTTCTCAAATTTGTCCCACAATTTTGTCCCACAATCGCACTTTTTCCCCAAGCAAAAAATGTAAGTCATTGATAAAATGGTGGGCGCGACTGGGATTGAACCAGTGACCCCTGCCGTGTGAAGGCTAAGGCCTGCGAAAATTAGTCCAGAAAACCCTTTATTAATCAGGCTTCAACTCCACGCAAGTTGACCTGAAGGGGCTCAAGAGGACTGGAACGGACCCAGTTTCAGCACACTAAAGTTTGCTTCAGCGAAGTCTCGTGCCTCGCCACGTTATACTAACCAGACACACAAATGATAATAGAGGATTAATTATGTCAACGCTAGAAAAAAAATCATGGTCAAACCCTGATGGGACACTAACTCCAGACAAAACGCATGCTGCCAATATTAAATTTGGTGCCGTGACGCTTACTAAAGCGAACATGCAACCAGGATGGAAGTGGTCAGAGTGCATCAAGCCTCTTGTTGAAACAGAAAGCTGCCAAGCGGGGCATATTGGTCTACTGCTTCAAGGCCAAATTCATGTGGTTTCCGATGATGGTTCGGAATTGACCATTAATGCGGGAGACGCCTATCGTTTCGCTCCAGGCCATGATGCGTGGGTTGTTGGAGATGAACCTGCTGTTGGAGTTGAGTTCTCAACAGACAACAAAGAGTTCGCAGCTTGGACGCGTGGCGAGGGTTAATTTGTAATCAGCTTTGATGGACTACTACCCCAGTATAAGGTGCTAAAAAAGCCCCAACACTCTGTAATGAGTGCTGGGGCTTGGTAACCCTGCAAAAAAGGATGACGGTGTTTCCTTATGGATGGCAGTACCGATCCTTTCGATTTTCTTTTCCGGTCAGCGGGGCTTGAGGGACAAGAAAAAGACAATGATGACGACGATTAAGGGCAAACCCTGTTTCGGCCGCAGAATTGCACGTGAATACCCAGTATTTCGCTATAAACCGAGGTTTCTGCGCTAAAGCCTCTCAATTTATGCACGAAATAATAGTTTGTTTTAGCCGTTTTTAGGTGATCCGGTTTAAGAGAGTTCGAAAGGAATAATGACGGGTGGAAAATGGTAGGATTTGCGCTGTAACTCAGAGGCCTATCGTCGAAGGAGTATTTTAGTATGCTTGAGCGGCTCATCGAATCGACCGTTTTCTACACACGGTGGTTGCTTGCCCCAATCTACCTAGGATTGTGTCTGGGGTTGGTGGTTCTTCTAATTAGTTTCGTCTCTGAGTTCTTCCATTTCTTTTCAACTCCTGGCGTCTTCAACTCTAAAATAACTACACTTTTTATCCTTGAACTGATTGACCTCGCCCTGATCGCCAGTCTCGTAACGATGGTGGCGATTGCAGGATATGAAAATTTTGTCTCGAAGATCGACTTCAAGGACGACATGGAACGCCCTGATTGGATGGGTAAGGTCGACTTTGCTGGCTTAAAACTGAAAGTTATTTCCGCGTTGGTCGCGATCTCCAGTATTGAACTGCTGAAGGTGTTTTTGAATACCGACAGTTATCAGGAGGGAGAGATACTCTGGAGGGTAGTCATTCACTCTGTTTTTGTATTCAGTGGGCTGATTTTTGCCTTAACCGAAAAATTCATGCATCACGAGTAGCGTATTAGCAGGAGCGACTGAAGTCGAAGAGTTTCCTAATGTCTGCCGTGTCGCTACTGCGGCACTGAAGTGTCCGTCGGTGTAGAAAGATTACCGGTTCTTTATTGAGAAGCTTTGGCCCGGTGATGCCCGCGGGGGCAGTTTGATGTTGTGTCTTGACAGCCCCACTGCGGCCACAGCAAAAAGTAACTGCCTGGTGGTTGGCCACCAAGCCCAAGAGGGGGTCAAGCCGGATGAAAGCAGCTGATATCCGCTGTGCCAGTGATCTAAAACTCTACCAGGCACTGCTGGACAACACCGACGTCAGGCGGGCGTGTGAGCAGATAGAACGGCTCGAGGAAAAACGCAAAGGCCCGGGCGTGCGCCGTCATTTACTCAGTACCTCGGTGCGCCTGAGCCGTTCGATATCGGCCAACCTGCACCAGATGGCCGACCATTGCCTGGAGCGCCTTGGTATCGAGAGCACACTGGAGCTCTATGCTTACCCGGGGCCAATGTACAACGCAGCCTGTTTCAAGCCCGAGGAGGGGCGCGTGTTTGTCATCTTCTCCTCTGCTTTGCTGGAGTCCTTTGTCGAGAAGGAACTGCTCTTCGTTATGGGCCATGAACTGGGACATCACGTCTACCGTCATCACGAGATTCCAATCGGCTATATCCTGCGCGGCAAGGGGCCGCCGCCCGCGGCACTGGCGTTGGATCTTTTTTCCTGGTCACGCTATGCGGAGGTTTCCGCCGACCGCGCCGGGGCCTTCTGTGCCCAGGATCTGCAGAGCGTGGTCCGGGCGTTGTTCAAGCTGGCCTCGGGGTTGCGCGACGAGCGAGTGGTGCAGTTCAGTCTCGACGAGTTTCTGCGCCAGGTCGACGATATGCTGGCCTTTGGTGAACAGCCCGGGCAGGGTGCACCGATGCAGGACTGGTTTCTGACCCACCCGTTCAGTCCTTTGCGAGTCAAGGCTCTGACGCATTTTGATCAGTCGGTACTGATGCGCACCGGCGGTATTGCTGAGAGCGATCTGGAGGACCAGGTACGCCAGATCATGGGGCTGATGGAGCCTGATTATCTCAAGGGCAAAACCGAGGCGACGCGCGCCATGCGCAACCTGTTCCTGGCCGCTGCCATTGCCATTGCCGAAGTTTTCGAAGGCATAAGCGATAGCGAACGCAAGGTGTTGAAGAGTTTTCTCGAAGAGGGCTATGCCCTGGAAAAACTCGACAGCGAACGCTTGCGCGAAGTGCTGCCCAGGCGCATCAAGGCCGCACGGGAGCAGGCCAGCCTGGCACAGCGCATGCAGGTGGTACGGGATTTGTGCCTGGTGGCGCGGGCCGAGCGCCCGGTAGCAGCGGTCGAGCGTGAACTGCTCGAGGAGACCGCGCGGGGGCTTGAGGTGTCTCGCGACTTCGTAGCACAGTGCCTGGAGGCTTCGGCGGAGCTCGACTGACTTTCGCCAGGGCGCTGTGGCCTTAGGTCGGGGAATAGCGCGGTAGAACTGGCCTCCAAATTCTGGACATTGCCAAAATCATAGTAAGTCATTGGTAAATGAAGACTCCACAAGGGCTCGAACCTTCGACCAATGGATTATGTGTTCAGGCCAAAGTCTCGAAGACTCCACTGAAACCCTTTTTTTGGAATCCTCGCACTCCGGCTTCCACGCAATCGGACTTAAATGGACTCAAGAGGAAAGGAATAGACTGGAGTCGGCTCCAACTTGACTCCACCGTAGGGGACACCCACCCCTTTTTTATTATTAAGTTAATGCATATATCCCACCCACACAGCGGAGGGGATCTTGGGATTGCCATAGCGAAAAATAGTGCAAGGTGAAACATTGGTGAAGGAGGACGATTCTGTACACGTTACGCTGTAAATGGAAAACGTCTTCCTGTTTGCTAGCAGCGGTCAGCGAATCTAAACGTCGTTGTCGGCTGGCGCTGAAAAATCCACAACATAACTGATGTAGCCTCGCAGGGGTCTGTTGCCTGGTCCCGGTGTTATATTAGTTGTCTGAAACCCTCTCGCGTGTCGGGGAACCCAGAGATCAAATCAATCACGCCCATTCCGACCAGCACGCACTGGGGCCACTACCTGGCAGAGAAAAAGGATGGCCGGGTCTGCGCGATTTATCCGATACCGCAGGATACGGACCCCTCGCCGATCGGCCAGTCACTCATGGATTCGCAAAACACCGATTGCCGAATCCCGCAGCCTTGCATTCGTCGTGGTTATCTAAAGGAGCAGTGGCGTAGCGACAGCACGCGACGCGGCATAGATCCGTTCGTGCCGGTGCCGTGGGATGAGGCATTGGATATCGCGGCGCAGGCATTGCGGCGGGTGGTTCTGGAGTACGGCAATGCGGCCATATACGGCGGGTCGTACGGATGGTCCAGCGCGGGACGCTTTCATCACGCGCAGAGCCAATTGCATCGTTTTCTCAATCACAATGGCGGATATACCTACTCCGTAAAGTCATATTCCACCGGAACCGCGCAGGTGATCATTCCGCATGTGTTGGGTCTACCGGCGCTGCAGCTGATGGCCGAAGCACCGGCTATCGAAGATGTGCTGAAACACACCCGCCTAGTCGTCAGCTTCGGCGGTATCAGTATGAAGAATATGCAGATCAACCAGGGCGGTATTGGTGATCACTCGGCGCGCGAACAGCTCAAGGGCTGGTGTGAAGCCGGAATTGATGTGGTTTGTGTGAGTCCGGTACGTGATGACGTGGCGGAATTTCTGGCGGCGGACTGGTGGCCCGTAAGACCTAACTCGGACCTCGCCCTGATGCTGGGCCTCGCCCACACGTTGCACACTGAGAATCTGCACGACAAAGGCTTCCTTCGGTCTCACTGTGTGGGTTACGACAAGTTCGTGCCTTACCTAGTAGGCGAAACCGACGGGATCACCAAAGATGCCGACTGGGCAGCATCGCTGTGCGAGATCGAAGCGGAAAGGATTCGAAAGTTGGCGCGGCGCATGGCAGCCGAACCGACCCTGCTGTCCATCAGCTGGTCGCTGCAGCGGACCGAGCACGGCGACCAGCCGTATTGGATGATTACGGTACTGGGTGCGATGCTCGGCAACCTGGGTGCACCAGGGCAGGGTGTGGGTTACGGCTATGGTTGCATCCACAATTTTGGCTTCGCCGGGCGGCGCGCCCTTCCATTCAAGGTGGGTGAATTGTCTCGAGACAGCAACCCGGTGTCCACGTTCATTCCGGTGGCGCGCATTGCCGACATGCTGCTCAACCCCGGCGCGTCGATTCCGTTCGACGGCCAGACATTGACCTTTCCCGACATCAAGCTGGTCTACTGGGCGGGCGGCAATCCGTTCCATCACCACCAGGACCTCAACCGACTGCGCGAAGCCTGGAGCAAACCCGAGACCATCATCATCAATGAACCGTTCTGGACGGCAACCGCGCGCCACGCCGATATCGTTTTTCCCACGACGACGACACTCGAGCGCGAAGATATAGCCTGGGGCCGCGCTGAGGTGTGTGGCGCACCGATGCATCAGGTGCTTGAACCGTTCGCAGCGTCACGCGATGATTATGCGGTGTTCAGCGGGTTGGCCGAGCGGCTCGGTTTTGCAGAGCGGTTCACGCAAGGACGCTCTTCGCGCGAATGGATTCAACACCTCTGGCAGGTAACTGTCGATCGCGCCGCGGACACGGGCATAAAATTGCCTGACTTCGAAGCCTTTTGGCAAGGCGGATTTTTTCAACTCGCTCCCTCGCAGGTTCCGGAAATAGACTTCACGCTGGAAAAGTTTCGTGGTGATCCGGTAGGCGCACCACTAAATACCCCATCGGGCAAGGTGGAGATTTTTTCCGATACTCTGGCGTCGTTCGGGCTGAGCGACTGCTGCGGCCATCCCGTGTGGCTGGATAAACAGGAATTCATCGGCAGTGTTCGGTCCGCTACTTATCCGCTCGCGCTCAATTCGAATCAGCCCAAGACGCGTCTGCACAGTCAATACGACTTCGCTGGCGAGAGCCGGAACGCAAAGATCAAGGGCCGTGAACCGATCCGTATCAATCCGGCAGATGCACGAGCACGTAACATAAACGATGGCGACATCGTGCGCGTCTTCAACGATCGCGGTGCTACGCTCGCCGCTGCGACAATAACCGACCGGGTACGCCCTGGTGTCATTGTGTTGCCGACGGGTGCCTGGTACGACCCGGAGAATCCGGCCCAGCCCGGCAGTCTGGAAGTGCACGGGAATCCGAATGTACTGACCCGCGATATCGGTACCTCGACGTTGGCACAAGGTACCAGTGCGCACAGTTGTATGGTCGAGGTCGAACGATTTACTCAACCGTTGCCGGAAGTGAAGGTGTTCAGTCAGCCACCGATGGTAGAACGGGAGGAGCAGTCATGAAAGGCGTTGTGTTTAAAGGCAGCCGGCAGCTCGAGTTGATGGGTTTTCCCGATCCGGCCCCCGGCCCGACGATGTTGTGTTGGAGATCAATATCTCGGGAATGAGTGAGATTGCTCGAGAATCGAACACGATTTGGTCGCGTGCCAGAACAATTGTTGTTCCGCGAGGCCCTAGGCCATTTCTTTGGGGGCGAGAGGATGAACGTACCTTGGAACTGCTGGCCACGGACGCCAGAAAACACTCTAGGGAGGAATAAATGGCTATCGTTAAAGCATCGGTAGTACAGGCCGCACCGGTTCCATTCGAGCGAGAAAAAACACTGGAGAAAGTCAGAGCCCTGAGCGCTGAAGCTGCCAAGCGGGACAGTCAGCTGGTAATTTTCCCGGAAGCTTTTGTTTCGGCCTATCCCAAGGGGCTGGATTTCGGCGCCCGTGTCGGTATGCGAAAACCAGAGGGGCGAGAAGATTTTCGGCGCTATTTCGATAGCGCAGTAGACGTTCCCGGACCTGCGGTCGATTACCTTGGCCGGGTGGCCAAGGAAAACGCCATTCATCTGGTTATCGGGGTAATCGAACGGGACGGCGGAACCCTTTATTGCACCATCCTGACCTTCCAGCCCAATGGTGATTATCTGGGCAAACATCGCAAACTGATGCCGACGGCACTCGAACGCCTGGTCTGGGGCTTTGGTGATGGTTCTACCTTGCCAGTTTTCCATACCGAGATTGGCATTCTTGGTTCGGTCATTTGCTGGGAAAACTACATGCCGGCCTTGCGCATGGCTATGTACAACAAGGGTATTCAGCTCTATTGTGCGCCGACGGCCGATGACCGCCCCACCTGGCCCTCAACCATGCAGCATGTCGCCATGGAGGGCCGCTGCTTCGTGTTGTCTTGCAACCAGTACACGACCCGCGGCGATTTCCCGGAGAACTATGATGCCATTCAGGGCACTGACCCAGCAACGGTCATTTCCCGCGGTGGCAGTTGTATTGTCAGCCCTCTGGGTCAGTTCCTCGCCGGCCCCGATTTCGACGGTGAAAATATTCTAACCGCCGAGCTAGACATGGACGACATAGTACGGGGCAAATATGACTTTGACGTGACTGGCCACTACGCTCGTCCTGATATCTTCAAACTGCTGGTCAATGAAGCTTCAACAAAGGCTGTGGAAATCGTCAATCAGCCTTTTGAAGAGTAGTGAACAGTAGCCGCTCACTTTGAATCTGGAGTAACTGTTAGTGCTTTAGAAAATCAAGTGAGCGAGGCGGAAAAGTCGTAATATTGCCGCAGCGTGCCCTCATACTTTCAGTCAGAATTGCTTTTGGAAGTTGAATTTACCAGGAATTAAAAATGAAAATTTCCCCGATTACAACAACAGTAGATTTCGATAGAAATGGCGTGCAACACGGGTTCCTCAAATTGCCGCATTCCCATGACGCATCCGGCTGGGGCTCAATGATGATTCCGATTACTGTCGCCAAAAATGGAGAGGGGCCAACAATATTGTTTACCGGGGCCAATCATGGTGACGAGTACGAAGGGCCCATCGCATTATTTGATCTGGCCCATACCATCAATGCGGACGACTTGTCGGGCCGCGTCATTATTGTGCCTGGCATGAACTACCCCGCATTTCAAGCTGGGAAACGCACCTCGCCAATAGATAGTGGCAACATGAATCGTGTTTTTCCCGGAAATCCAGAGGGGACCCTAACGGAAAAAATCGCAGATTACTTCCAACGCTATCTCTTGCCTCTAGCAGACTATGTAGTTGACTTCCACTCCGGTGGCAAAACAATGGAGTTCCTGCCTTTTTGTTGTGCCCATGTTCTTGATGACAAGGAGCAGCAATCCCGTTGTGTTGCGGCAATGGAGGCGTTCAACGCACCGCATTCGATGATGTTATTGGAACTGGAGGCCGACAATATGTACGATACGGCCGCGGAAAATATGGGAAAAGTGTTCATCGGAACTGAACTGGCTGGCGGTGGCAGCGCCACAGCTACAACCGTTGCTATCGCTAAAAAAGGCATCAGGAATATTCTCCGGCACGCAGGTATTACAGAAGGTGAGCTGGAAGTGGCAGATACGATAAGCCTGGATATGCCTGACCAGAGTTGTTTTATTTTTAGTGAGTCGACGGGCCTGCTTGAGCTTTGTATTGAACTGGGCGCTAAAGTGAAAGCCGGTGATCTTATTGCCTTTGTGCACCCAATCGAACGTACGGGACTTGCGCCAACGGCCTATCATGCAGCTATTGATGGCATTTTTAGTGGCCGCCATTTTCCTGGAAAAATTGCCATGGGCGATTTTCTGGGTGTAATTGCCGTTCCTATGTGAGCCCCTGTAATCACAGGAAGTTTCAATGAACTATAAAAGACCATTTAAGAATACAGAATACCAGCAGCGTGTAAGAACTATAAAACAGCGCATGGAGGCGGCAGGCTTCGACTTACTTATCTGTCAGGATCCCGCCAGTATGGGTTGGCTCACCGGTTTTGACGGTTGGTCTTTCTATACGCCCCAGACCGTCTTGGTACATCTCGAAGAAGCATCACCAGTTTGGTTCGGGCGCGCTCAAGATGCTAAGTCCGCACACATTACGACCGATCTTCCTGGTGAAAATATCGTTGGTTTTTCAGAGTCGTTGGTACACCATCCAGTTAAGCATCCATTTGACGAATTATGTGAGTTGGTGATAGCCCGTGGCTGGGGTTCCAGCCGGATTGGGGTGGAACTCGATGCACATTACTATACTGCCCGGGCCCATCAACATATTGTAAATGGCTTGCCCAATGCCGTCATTTCGGATAACCACGAGATTGTTAACTGGGCCCGGCTGGTGAAGTCCGAGGCAGAACTCAACTATATGCGTGAGGCTGGCCGCATTGTCAGTGAAACGATGACTAAGGCCTTTGCCAGGCTCAAGCCCGGCGTGCGGCAATTTGAGGTCATCGCCGATGTCTATCATGCACAAGTCACCGGTTTCGAAAATAAATTTGGAGACTATACGGGCCTGTGTCCGCTTATTCAGGTTGGAGAGGGAACCAGCACGCCACATTTGACTTGGACCGACGAACCGTTACCAGACAGTGGTCTTATCGTGATGGAAATCGGCGCTGCGCGACGGCATTATCATGCACCGTTGACCCGCACAGCGCATATTGGAACGCCACCTAAAGAGATAGCACGACTTGCTGAGGTTATTGTTGAGGGCGGTGATATGGCACTTAGCACAGCAAAGCCGGGTGTGACCTGCGAAGAAGTGGAAGCTGTTTGGCAAAAAGTCTTGAATCGTAATGGCTATACAAAGGAAAGCCGTGTTGGATACTCTATCGGGCTGAATTATCCACCTGACTGGGGTGAGCGTACGGCAAGTTTGCGACCCGGTGATACAACTGAGCTGCAGGCCGGAATGTGTTTCCACTTCCAATCTGGCATGTGGCTGGATGCGTATGGCGCGGCGATTTCAGAACCATTTATAGTTACTGAAAAGGGCGGTGAACGACTTTGTGATGTTCGCCGCGAACTCATCATTATCGATTAACCAACCCGCAACTGTTAACAATAAGACATTTGGTAATTTTGAGCCTTGCTTTTTCGCATACTTCACAGGGCCTTGAGCGCTTGGTTGATATGCCACAAGTAAGATTGATCCTTTTTCCAATATACCGCTCAAGTAATGTCTAATTACCGAGTTAATCATAAGTCCATGGCACAGGAGGCATCCATGACCATTGAAGGGGTAAAAAATCCAGCCTCATCTATGTCCAGAAAAAAGCCAGCCAGAGTCCTTGAGGGCTTCATCAATGCACTAGCTGATACCAGTAAAAACAGTGTCGATTTACGATTTCAAACACTCGCGAGTGAATTAGAGCAATTACCGCGGACGGCTGTTCAAGTGTCTCCCCACAGCACCGACAGCGTGCGCATGTGGTTGGATACGGTGCTGGCCAGCATGCCGCCCACGATAGGCCCGTTGACAACAGCTGTGACGGAAATCGCTCAATATGCATCCTGGGTTGAGGCCGCCAGGGGGGTACCCGAGTTATTCTCTGGCGGTTATGCCTACGCAATATTGATCGGACAAGGAGGCATGATCACCTCGGAAACCATGCGCCTGGGCCTCTATCTGCAACGCCCAGAAATCGACTACCCTGGCCATGCTCACGATGCCGAAGAGTTCTATTTCATCCTGAGCGGTAGTTCGCACTGGCGGGTCGATACGCGCCACTTCACGAGTACTGCCGGCAATCTGATTCACCATCCGCCTCACACTGTGCATGCGTCCCACACACGCAACCAGCCGTTGCTCGCTGTCTGGGCTTGGCTTGGAGACATCAACGGGCGCTACTGGTTTGAAACTAGCCCCGAAACCGACCGGCCATTTCCACTGTAGGAATTTAGCTTTAGAGATTTACTGTATCTCCTTTACCAGCAACCTTGCACTGATCATTATGAGTAACACTATGGACGTCTTTGATGTGATTTATAACTGTCGAGCGATGCGGCGCCTTGACAAAAAACCGGTACCGGCAGAGTTGTTGGTCAAACTTGTCGATGCAGCAAACCAAGGCCCTTCCGGATCCAATATGCAAAATGCACGTTGGCTGGTTGTTACTGACACTAATGTCAAGAAAAAACTGGCTGACCTTAATCGCCAAGGGGTTGAAAGTTATATTGGCTCGAAATCATCGCGGCCTGATGTGCTGCCACATCAATCGAAAGATAAGCGTTTGAGAATGCTCAATGCGGTAATCTGGCAGATGGAAAATATGCATGAGGTACCGGCTATCATTATGGCCTGTATGGAGTTTGGGGCTCCAGTTAATGACAAGATGGTGAGCCATGGCAGTGGCTCGATATGGCCAGGTATCCAGAATCTGCTGCTTGCAGCAAGAGCACTGGGTCTTGGTGCGACACCTACCACTTTAGCTTTGGGGGATCGGCAGGCAGTTTCTGAGGTGCTCAATTTGCCCAGTTCTATGGCGGCGTTTTGTTTGATTCCAGTGGGTTATCCATTGGGAAGATTTGGCCCTGTATCAAGAAAGCCGGTAGAGGAAATCATGCGCTGGGACCAATGGAGTTAATTGCAATGTGCCCGGTCAATGGATCTCGATCAGGTGCGTTTCATGCACAGTTATTAAATGCGAATGATGGCACGGTTCGTTAAAAGACATATTTGTCGACCTAGAGTTGCATCCCGCGTACCCAGCGGCCGGTAGATAGAAGCTGGAAGTACCGTAACAGGACCTAGCCTACAGTATTAGGCTGATCCTTGAGCGCAACAAGGCTTAATAGCAGCGCTATCTGCAAGATATCCCTCGCCCTCGCCCTCGCCCTTGCCCTCGCCCTCGTGCGGAGGGTATTGGAAGAGCGGACTCTGTTGATAATGGTTGGGCGCTCCTCCATTACTGGGCTGATCTTTTGGCGATTGTGATACAGGTCACAATCGTTGGCTAGTTTCCGTCAACTGAGTGATGGCCATCACATCTATCTAGTGATTTTTTGCCGAAAATGCCAGTACTGGAATTCACCAGTAAGCTTAATTAGTCAATTAACAGAGGATTTAGACAATGATTAACGAAATAGAAATGGGTTATGTAGTTGAATTGAGTGATGTAGTGTTGGCTACTGTGGTCGGAAGCGGTGATACGGACGAGGAGGATGGCACCGATCCGGTCCCGAAGCAGGTCAAAGAGAGAAACAAGAAATTTTGTGAGAAATACCCTCCCAAGGAAGCGGAGGACATTTCTACTTTATCCGGTACTAAGAATCCCTGTAAAAAAGAGTCCAGCCGCTTCCATAGCGGTGGCGGCACGTCGTGCGAATGGTGACGGAGCTAGGCCGGTTAAGTAGTTGCATTCGAATTTCTTACTGATCCGTTTTAGCAGGGAAAACCCTGCAGCATGTAGTAGCGCCTGAAGATGCCCCGCTTATGCGGGGTTTCTCTTTTTGGGGTGATAGAGATCACAATCAATGGCTAGTAGGGGCGACACGGTGATGGCCATCACTTACAGCAAAGCCATTATTTTGGAAAATGGCGCTACTGAAATTGATCAGATGCACTATTAGCAGGAGCAAGGTATGAGAGGTCTGTTGAACTATCTGGGGTGGTTGGCGGCCACATCGTGTATGGCACTTGTGGTGGGGCAGTGTTCTGATAGGTTGGCGGCTTTCGCAGGACTTGAGCCAGGCCTTATGTTTGGTCTTTGTGCGAGTCTGGGAGGGGGTAGTCTGGCGTTTCTTGTCATATGTGCAGCAGGCAGGTCAGCCAGTATCGCCTGGGCGACCGTGTATCCGCGATGCGAATGGCGCCCGCGCATCACGGTATCTGCCGCAAGTTCTCAAAACTACTTACGCGGCCTGGTTCGTTTGTAAAACCTGGGTTTTCCCCGAATGGGAAAGCGCCGTGCAAATACTAAAGTTCTTTGTTTCCAGTTTGCTCGTTGGATCGAGTTGGAACGCTCATTTTCAGATATCTTCGGTGTAGATGAGAGCACTGGGTATTTGCCCTGGTCGTAACTTTTTGGGTGCCAGATGGGACAATGGCTCGCAATCCGCAGATGACGAGCCACCTGGCTGGAGTGGGTAAGAGGTGGTCCTGTACTGTTATGCCTTTAATAAAGATAATATTTAACGAAATAATCGAAGATGTGGTGCATAGCCTCCGGTTAGAGGCTCCGCTGGAGTTCACCCTTCACAAGGCACTGTCCCCGCCTTTCCCAAAAAAATATACTCAATAAGGGCTATCTGACATTCACAGAAGCCGAGATCATTCGGCGATCATATAGTATTTCCGCAATGTTTCAGTGATTTTCCAGGTGCATCTTGTTCCCTTGGCGATAAAGAACGTATCACCTGCCGTAAAGGTGTCTGACGAGCCATCGGCATTGGTCAGGGTGACCGACCCTGACAAAACTGTCATCATTTCATGGACCGGATAAGCGTCGATTTCCTCGCAACAGGGAGCACATTCCCAAACACCACTTAGGATCGAGCCATTTTCTGTTTGGAAAAAGGTGTGGTTCACCTCCCGCTTATCATCAGTTGTAAAAGTACCTTGCTCGGTAAAACTGGACGGTTGCATGCCGGTGGAGGGATCACCGCCCGGCAAAAGTCGAAATACCTTAGTTGTCATGTGTTGCTCCCTTTAGTGCCAAACCCGGGGGACGAAGTGTAGACGAAATCCCATCACTTTTTCTCCACCGCATCGTTGCCCAATGTCTCCTATTCGAACCTGCGATTTAGGGAGGTCGGAGTATGTCTTTTCGCCGAGTGCGTCAAGACTCAGCAGCCCTAAAGTAAAAGGTTACTTATTCAGAAAGGACGGGTACACTAATCGGTGCCTGGCATCCATTGGAATGCTGAAATAATTCAACTAGAGAATTAAACAGATGAAGATTGGCATCTGCTTGCCCACCGAAACCGAGGCCATGAACGGCGATACGGCGGGTGGCCTTGAGATCCTGCGGCTTGCACGGCTTGCCGAGGACTCGGGCTTTGATTCAGTCTGGGTGGTAGATCATTTCTGCTATTTAGCGGCTGCGGAAATGGAGGCTCTTGGCGCCACTGCCCCCCCTGACCTGGTCGGCAAAATAACCGGCGCCTGGGAATGCCTGATGCTTTGCGCTGCACTTGCCCGCGAGACCCAACGTGTCGAGATCGGCACGCTGGTCGTTAATACGGGCTACCGGAACCCTGCTTTGTTAGCCAGGATGGCGGAAACCATTGATGAGTTGAGCGCAGGTCGTTTTATCCTCGGGGTTGGTGCTGGTGATTTTCTTTCAGAACACCAGGCATTTGGCTACCCTTGGGAGCGCCGTGTCGGTCGCTTTGAGGAGGCACTACAGATTATCCGGCCAATGCTCGCGGGGGAAACGGTGACTTTTAAGGGTGAGTTTTACTCAACCCAGGACGCTGTCAATTTACCCCGTGGCCCAAGGCCGGAAGGATTGCCCCTATTGATAGGCGTTCTGGGGCGCGGGCCACGAATGAAGCGCTTGGTGGCACAGTACGCAGATCATTGGAATTACTGGATGGGCAGTGGCGATAGCCACGCTTCGGCTTATCTCAATATTCGCGATGATATGCTCGCAGCCTGCGAGCAACACGGCCGTGATCCCACTAGCTTGGTACGAAATGTAACGGTACGTATCTGCCCAACCGGCGTCGTTGCCCCGTCGCCAGACATAATACCCTTGTCAGGCACAGCGGAAGAAATTGCCGAGCAGTTGCACGCCTTCAAAGCCCTCGGCGTGAGCCATGTTTCTGCTTGGCCGCTTCCCAACAACGAAGCAAGCATTGTCGCATTGGCGCGCGTTCTGGACCACTTTCGCAGTTAAGCGAATCGAGACTCTTCACTAGTTGTACCTCTGACTGCAAGGTACGCCGCCAGCAGAAGCGGTTATGGTCTTGGCGTTTTCTGAAAATTTAACCGCAGATCGCCTGGGGCGGGACACACAGTGTTATCCCATCCCAGGTCGCTTCTACGGTATTGGCCTGATGCCATGGTCTAAGCCCGCCTTCGCATTGATGATTTCATAGAGTTCTATATCAAGCTGGTTGTAGCGACGGATTTCATTTCGGGTTTCTTCATCAATCTCGTATATGGCTGAGCGGTCACCGGCGTTCAGCCGCAGCACCTCAGGCACATTTTTCCATCCCAGACCGGTGGCAAGCTGCTCTACTGTTTCGCTGAACTGCTCGGTGGTGCCTACAAAAGCAAATTCTTTTTCGATGTTTGTTAATGCCTGTTCCAGCCAGTACCGGTTGTGAACCATCTCCAGGCCGACATGTCCGCTGATGATTCGTACCTGGTGGTTGTTGAATTCATGACACGATTCACTGCGTAGCAGCTCCAATAGGGTCAATCCCTGCTGGATAGCTTCACGGTATTCATTGTCATCACGCGTGGCCTTGTGATGAAAGAGTGAAATTACCCGTTCAACCGGATCACGCAGCAGGGCGACGTAACGTCCCTCAATGCCCAGCAGTTCATGAATGCCAAAGGAGTAATGGCCGTAGATCGCATGCGCG
>Ga0208278_1000257_pt1 | contig 29601 bp, 30 predicted proteins | sample ETN01SmetaG_FD_185794 | JGI IMG/M metagenome (GOLD analysis project Ga0208278, IMG submission 185794) | Marine microbial and viral communities from oxygen minimum zone, Eastern Pacific Ocean - ETNP2014F12-01SV259 (SPAdes) (version 2) | ecosystem: Environmental > Aquatic > Marine > Oceanic ...
CCCGGCCGGGATGCATTGGGGCCGTTGCGGTTTTCCCTGTTGGCACGAAACGCACCGCTTCCGGTCTATGCCCTGGGAGGAATACATACCGGCAACGTGCGCCGGCTGGGCGGGAGTGGCGCGGTGGGGATCGCCGCCATCGAAGGATTCGCCCTTGAGGGAGACACCTTTGAGAGGGTTGCAATCCCGCCGTCTTCGTCTTAATCGAAGGGTGCGGGGATGTTCCCGCGGCCGGGGGTGATGTTATGGCGTTCAAGAGGCTTCCCATCTATGATCCGGCTTCCGCTTCGGAACTTTTTTATTCATGGCTGCGAGCATGGGGCGGTTCACAAGATGACGCGTGAGATTTCCAAAGAACGTTATAATTTCAAGGAAGCGGAGACAAAATGGCAGCGCGCCTGGGAAGAGGGCGCCTGTTTCGCCGTGAATGACGTGTCGCCGGGTCCTAAATTCTACGTCCTTGAGATGTTTCCCTATCCCTCGGGCCGCATCCATATGGGCCATGTGCGCAATTATACGCTGGGCGACGTGGTGGCCCGGTTCAAGCGGGCGCAGGGGTTCAGCGTGCTTCATCCCATGGGTTGGGACGCCTTTGGCATGCCAGCCGAAAACGCAGCCCTCGAAAACAAGGTGCCCCCGGGCCAATGGACCAGTCACAACATCGAGAGCATGCGCGACCAGCTCAAATCCATGGGGCTGTCCTACGACTGGTCGCGGGAAATCGCCACCTGCGATCCTGGTTATTACAGGTTTGAACAGAAAATGTTTCTCGATTTTCTCGAGGGAGGCATCGCCTATCGCAAGGAATCCATGGTCAACTGGGACCCTGTGGATCGGACGGTTCTCGCGAACGAACAGGTGGTGGATGGATGCGGGTGGCGTTCAGGCGCGCAGGTGGAAAGGCGCAAGCTCGCGCAATGGTTTCTCCGCATTACCGATTTCGCTGATGATCTTCTCGATTCCCTAGATTCACTGAAGGCCTGGCCCGATCAGGTCAGGCTGATGCAGGAGAAATGGATCGGCCGCTCGGAAGGTGCCCACGTGTTTTTCGCCATCGAGGGGCGCGACGACCGGCTCAAGGTATTCACCACCCGCCCCGACACCCTGTTCGGAGCCTCGTTCTGCGCCATGGCGCCGGACCATCCCATGGCCACGGAGCTCGCCGCAAATGACAAGCAACTATCTGAATTCATTGAAAAGTGTCAGGCTATGGGGACCAGCGAAGCGGTCATCGAGGCAGCCGAAAAGGAAGGTTACGATACCGGAATAAAAATCGTGCATCCTTTCGTCGAGGGCGAAACTCTGCCCCTCTACGTGGCCAATTTCGTATTGATGGAGTATGGCAGCGGCGCTATTTTCGGCTGCCCCGCCCACGACCAGCGCGATCTGGAATTCGCCCGCAAATACACCCTGCCGGTAACCCCTGTGGTGTCGCCAGACGGCAAGCCTTTTACCATCGAGGATACGGCCGCCACCGGCGACGGCATCCTGATCGACTCCGGCTTCCTCAATGGGCTGAAGAAAGACGACGCCATCGCTGCGGCCATCACGCGTCTCTCCGAAACCGGCCAGGGCGAGGCCATCACGCTGTACCGGCTTCGCGATTGGGGGGTTTCCCGCCAGCGTTATTGGGGCTGTCCCATTCCCATCATTCATTGCGACGAGTGAGGTGTGGTCCCGGTGCCCGAAGCGGACCTTCCGGTGACGCTGCCCGAGGACGTTTCTCTCGACCAGCCCGGGAACCCGTTGGAGCGCCACCCCGGCTGGAAAGACGTGGACTGCCCGCAATGCGGCAAGGCGGCGCAGCGGGAAACCGACACCTTCGACACCTTTTTTGAATCCTCCTGGTATTTCGCCCGTTTCTGTTCGCCTCATGCGGAGACCGCCTTCGATACCAGGGCCGTGAATTACTGGATGCCGGTGGACCAATATATCGGTGGCATCGAACATGCGGTTCTGCATCTTCTTTATTCCCGTTTTTTCACTCGGGCGCTTCTCAAGTGCGGCTACGGCGGCGTCAAGGAGCCTTTCACGAGTCTCTTGACCCAGGGCATGGTCTGTCATGAAACCTTTCATGATGGTGCCGGTGGCTGGCTTTTCCCCGATGAGGTCAAGCACCAGGAAGATGGGTCTCTGGTGAAGGCCTCCGACGGCTCCCCCGTCACCACCGGCCGCATGGAGAAAATGAGCAAATCACGCAAGAACGTAGTGGACCCCGCCGCCATCATCGAGGCCTACGGTGCGGACACCGCGCGGCTGTTCATATTGTCTGACAGCCCGCCGGAGCGCGACCTTGAGTGGTCGGATACGGGCGTGGAAGGGGTCTGGCGCTATCTCAACAAGCTGTGGCGCACGATGACCGAGGCACCGGTTCCCCTAGCCGCCGTGGATGCCAAAGAGCCTGGTGATCTCACCGGTGCCGCGCTGGAGACCCGCCGTCTTACCCATAAAACCATTACCTCTGTTAGCGCCGACCTTGAAGCGTTTCGCTTCAACCGCGCCGTGGCAAGGATACGCGAACTGACCAATCATCTTTTCGCGCTGGAGGAAGACGACGATGCCGGAAGCGATGCGGCGTCACTCGGCTGGGTTCTGCGCGAAGGGTTCGAAGCTGTGGTCCGCCTGCTCGCCCCCATGACCCCGCATCTGGCGGAAGAGCTCTGGACCTTTCTTGGTCATACCGAAATGCTTGCCGCCGGCCCCTGGCCCGAGGCAGACCCCGGCCTAATCGTGGATGAGGAGGTGACGGTGGCGGTACAGGTCAACGGCAAGCTCCGTGCCACTATCCGGCTTCCCCGTGATACCGATCAGGAAACAGCCGAATCGGTGGCGCTGGAATTACCGGAAGTTTCACGGGTCTTGGGTGCTACGCCGGTACGCCGTGTTATCGTGGTCGCCAACAGGATTATTAATGTGGTGGCTTAGATATTTTCCCCGGACCATGGTTTTATTGGTCCTCGTGACGCTGCTTTCCGGCTGTGGCTTCCGCCCCCTGTACCTAAAAGGAAAGCAAAACCCCCAGCCTGACCTGACGGCCATAGAAATCCGCCCCATTGTCGACCGCAAGGGACAAATATTAAGAAATCTGTTGCTGGACCAGTTGATGCCAAAGGGCCCATCCGCGCATCCCGCCTATGTGCTGGATGTTACCGTTGATGTTTCGCTCAAAAACCTAGGCATCCGCCGCAACGACCGGGCCACGCGGGCGCTGATGAAGGTTACCGCCACATACTCGCTGCGCAGAAAACAGGACGAAGCCAAGCTTTTCAGCGGCACCAGCCAGGCAAGCAGCGGTTACGACATTCTTGATTCCGATTTCGCCACCCTAGTGGCGGAAAAGGATGCCCTGCAGCATTCCCTGGAAACCATTGCACAGGATATCAATCTGCGGCTTTCCTTTCTTTTTTCCGGCGACCCCGGCGGCAACAAAGCCGCGAGGAGGTTCTGGATTGAACAAAAAAAACGTGAACAAGAGCAAAAACGCTTGGAGCAGAAAGAGGAACGGGCGCAGTGACGCGGCCGGCGACGACACCATGAAAATCAAACCGGCCCAGATTGTCGCTTTTCTCGACAAACCCGATGCGCATCTTCAGGCCATTCTCGTATACGGACCCGACGGCGGGCTGGTCCGCGAACGGGTCGAGCGGCTTGCCCGGGCCGTGCTGGAGGACGATCTGACCGATCCCTTTCGCTGTGTCACGCTTTACGCGGAAACCCTGGCTGGTGATCCGGTGCGTCTCGCCGACGAGGCCGCAGCGCTGTCCCTGACCGGGGGGCGGCGCGTGGTTCTTATCCGCGAAGCGGGGGATAGTTTGGCTTCTGTATTCAAAGCCTTTTTCTCCGACCTCGTGGGCAATTCGCTGGTCATCGCCGAGGCCGGGGAGCTCCCCAAACGATCCAGCCTGCGCAAGGCCTTCGAGGATTGCCCCGAGGCCGCCGCTCTTCCCTGTTACACCGACGAAGGGGCCGGACTTGCTTCGGTTATCGAAGAAACCCTGTGCGACCAGGGTGTGACCGCTTCGCGAGAAACCGTGGTCTATCTATCCAACTCACTTGGGTCGGACCGGAGTATTACCCGCACCGAGCTTGTGAAGCTTGCCCTTTACGTGGGCGACAAGGGCGAGGTGGAGCTGGACGACGCCATAGCCTGTACCGCCGACAGTTCCGCCCTGTCGCTGGATGACGTAGCCTACGCCGTGGGCAACGGGGATGTGGCGCTGTTGGAGAAAAGCCTGGAACGGGTTTTTCTTGAGGGCGTTTCCTCGATTCAGTTGTTCCGATGGACCGCCGGTTATTTCCGCCGGCTGCATTTTGTTGGCAGTCAGATGGCCCAGGGAATGACCGCCGACGGCGCCATGGCCAAGCTCAAACCGCCTCTGTTTTTCAAAGTAAAGGACAAGTTCCGTTCCCAGCTTCGCATGTGGCCGCCGGAACGGGTCTCGGGTGCCCTGGAACGGCTAATGGACGCCGAGCGCGACTGTAAGACCACGGGCTTTCCCGCGGAAACCATCTGTCATCGCACGTTGCTGGCATTGGCGGCTTCGGTTCGTCCAGCGTCAAGACCCCCGCGGACAACGAGATAAACGGTCTCCCGGGTTAGGTCTTTTCGAGGGGCGCTTTGCTGGGTTATTCCTCCACTTCTTCTCCGTCCACGGCTCTACGGCTGAGACGCTCTAAAATGTCTTCCAACTGTTCGAGGCCCTGATAGTAGACGACGAGACGGCCGCCCTTGCCTTCTCGATAGGTGATGGAAACGGCCAATCCCAGAAGCTCGGTCATTTCCCGTTCCAGGGCCAGTGTGTCGGAATCTTTGTCGATCTTTTCCGCCTTGCCTTTCTTGGGCCGCGTTCTTTTGCTTCGCATCTGGACCAAGGCCTCCGTCTGGCGCACGTTCAAGCCCTTCTTCACCACCTGTTTGGCTAAGGTCTCGCTTTTTTCCGCCCCCGCCAGGGCGCGCGCATGACCGGCGCTGAGTTCGCCCTTGTCCACCAGCAACTTGACGCTGTCGGGAAGACCCAGCAGGCGCAGCATGTTGGCCACGTGACTGCGGCTTTTGCCCACGGTCTTGGCGAGGTCTTCTTGGGTATTGGAAAATTCGTCGATGAGCCGCTGGTAGCCTTCGGCTTCCTCCAAAGGGTTGAGATCCTGGCGCTGGAGGTTTTCCACCAGGGCTATTTCCAGGGCTTCGCCGTCGCCGAGGTCCTTGATGATGACCGAAATTTCATGAAGTTCCGCCTTTTGCGCCGCCCGCCAGCGTCGCTCCCCGGCGATGATTTCATAGGCCATGGGCTTATCGGGATGGCGGCACACCAGGATGGGCTGGATGATGCCCCGTTTTTTGATGGAGTCCACCAGGCCTTCGATTTCCTCTTCGTCGAACACCCGCCGTGGCTGGAACCTTCCCGGATGGACAAACTCAATGGGGACGGTCTTGGTCAGGCGCATCCGGTCGAGTTCGGCGTAATCTTCCTTGTTGTCACCAAGAAGCGCCGAAAGGCCCTTGCCTAACTTACGTTTTTTTCCTTCACCTTGTCCCGTGCTCATCTATTGGGCTCCATAGGTGTTTTCCCGCCGCAATATTTCGCCAGCAAGATGAATATAGGCTTCGGCTCCAGCGCATTGATGATCATAAAGCAAAACCGGCTTGCCATAAGAAGGGGCCTCCGAGACCCGGACGTTCCTGGGTATGACCGTGTCGTAGACCTTGTCGCCGAGAAATTCCCGAACGTCCTCTGCCACCTGACCACACAAGTTATTGCGTTTGTCATACATGGTTAACACAATACCTTGTAGTTCAAGGGAAGGATTGAGGCTTTTCTTGACGCGCTCCACAGTTCGCATCAGGTTGCTGAGACCCTCAAGAGCATAGAATTCGCACTGCAAAGGCACCAAAACCGTGTGCGCGGCGGTTAAAGCATTCAATGTTAGGAAACCCAAAGCCGGAGGACAGTCGATCAGGACATAATCATAGCCGCCGATGGCGTGGGTAATGGCGTTACGAAGGCGAAATTCGCACCCGGGAAGGTCCACCATTTCAATCTCGGCGCCCGAGAGGTCGATATTGGAAGGAACAATATCCAGGCCCGGCACGAAAGACGCCTTGGTCACCCGCTCCAGTGGCTCTTCGCGGATCAGAAGATCGTAGCTGCTGAGCTGTCTGTCCTTATCTTCGATGCCGAGCCCGGTGCTGGCATTACCCTGAGGATCGAGATCAACGACCAGAACCTGCTTACCGGCGGCGGCCATGGCCGTGGCTAGGTTGATGGCGGTGGTGGTCTTGCCTACTCCGCCCTTTTGATTGACGATAGCCATGATCTGCGTAATCGGGCGTGCCATGTTTCTACCTCTTTTCATTGCTTATTTCCCGAAGGCCTCCGGGCCAGATGATCGAGTCTCAGAATGGTCGCGGAAGGAGAGCTGAGACTGTTGATGTTTTCCACCCGCATAGTCCACTTTTTTTCCGCTTTGGTCAATTCTCCCATTGCCCGACGGCCCTTGAGAAACAAACACACCGTTTCGTCCTTCAGAAAGGGTTCGGCGTGGTCAAGAATTCTGTCCAAATGCGCCAGGGCCCGGGCCGTGATGATATCCGCGGGTCCGAGAATCGTAGCGGGGGCAAGGTCCTCGATCCGGGATTCGTGGATGGTGAGGGTGGTTTCCGTTTCCCGCGCCACCTCCCTCAGGAAAGCACATTTACGACGGTTGCTTTCCACCAGATGGACCTCGCCGGCATCCAAGATAGCGAGCACCATGCCCGGAAAACCAGCTCCGCTCCCCAAGTCGAGGATCACGGGATTTCCCTTATTCAGGGCAAGAATGGGGGCCATAAGTTGCGCCGAATCAAGAATATGCCGTCGCCACAGGTCGCAAAGGGTCCCCGCGCCTACCAGATTGATCTTTTTCTGCCATTTTTCAAGAAGCGCACCATAGCGGCACAGCCGTCCTAATGTTTCACGTGAAACAGGAAAGGCCTCGCAAAAGCCTTCCGGAGACATGGTGGGTTGCCGTTCCATGAAAGAGGCGCCTGCCCTTGATGGTCTTTTAGAGCCCTATGGCCGCGAAGAGAATCTATTTAGTTGGGTACACTCTTTATATATATACAATATCTAGTATGAGGGAAAAGAAAAAGCACGAGCCCCGAAAGGCAAGCGGCGGCGAATTTACAGGGAGGCTTAAGAATCCATGGTCGGCAGGGGATTCCCATCTTTCCGGCGCTGTACGTGACGTAGCAGGGCTGTAATCGCCGCAGGGGTGAGGCCGGGAATGCGGGCCGCCGCGCCCAGAGTCTCGGGACGCACGGCGTTGAGTTTTTCCCGCGCCTCGGTGGTCAGGCTGCCGATGGTATCAAAATCGAGGCCGGGATCTAGGCGCAGGGCTTCATCGCGACGAAAGGCCTGGATGTCGGCATCTTGTCTTTTTAGATAGGCGTCATAGGTGATGTCGATTTTAATTTGTTCCGCTACCTCTGGTGAAATTTTCTTCAGATCGGGCCAAAGAGCCGCCAGCCGCTCCAGGGTGATGCCGGGCGTGGCCAGCCATCGGAGGACACTGCGTTTCTTTCCGTCGCGGCCCACCTCCAGGCCCAGAGGGGCCAGCTCGCCAGGCGTGGCCTGAAGGCCGTCGAGCATTTCACGCGCTGCTTTCAAGGCCGAGGATTTTTCCTCGCAGAGATGGGCACGCTTACTTCCTACACAACCCGCCGCAGCGCCCAAGGGCGTGAGCCGCAGGTCGGCGTTATCGGCGCGCAGACGGAGTCGGTATTCGGCCCGCGAGGTAAACATGCGATAGGGCTCAGGCGTGCCTCGGGTGACCAGATCATCAATCATGACGCCTATATAGGCCTGACATCGGTCGAGCAAAAACGGGGCCGCGCCGCCCGTGGAAAGCGCCGCGTTCACCCCCGCCATCGTCCCCTGGGCGGCGGCCTCTTCGTAGCCGGTAGAGCCGTTGATCTGTCCGGCCAGAAAGAGACCGGGCAAGCGTCTGGTTTCGAGGGATGGGCGCAGCTCCCTGGGGTCCACGAAATCGTACTCGATGGCATATCCCGGCTGTACCATGCGCACCGCCTCGAGGCCGGGAATGGTGTGCAACAGAAGCTCCTGCGTTTCCTCGGGAAGGGAGGTGGAAATACCGTTGGGATAGACCGTGTGGTCATCGAGCCCCTCGGGTTCGAGAAAAATCCTGTGCCCGGTTTTCTCGGCGAAGCGCACCACCTTGTCTTCGATTGAGGGGCAATATCGTGGTCCGCTGCTTTCGATCCGGCCCGAATAGAGGGGCGATTTATGGAGGCTGTGGCGAATCACCTCATGGGTCTGTTCCGTGGTGGTGGTGACATGGCACGGAAGCTGCGGCGTGGTGATGACGCGGGTCATGGTGGAGAAGGGGCGCGGCGGATCGTCGCCCTCCTGGACCTGAAGCTCCCGCCACCGGATGGTGCGGCCATCGAGCCGTGGTGGGGTGCCTGTCTTGAATCGGCCGAGTTGAAACCCGGCCTGTTCGAGCCGCCTGGAAAGGCCATAAGCCGGCACGTCGCCATGGCGCCCGGCCGAGATCTGTTTGTCGCCTATATGAATCATGCCACGTAGGAAGGTGCCAGTGGTCAGCACCACAGCGGCCCCGGACAAGACCGATTCGTCTTCCAGAATGACGCCGGTGACACGGGGAGGGGCGGCGGCGTCTTCGACCCGGAGATCTTCCACCGAGCCCTGGCGAAGATGAAGACCGGGCTGGGCGGCAAGCAGGTCCGCCATGGCTCGGCGATAGAGCTTTCTATCGGCCTGGGCTCTGGGTCCCTGTACCGCGGGCCCCTTGCTGCGGTTGAGAATGCGGAACTGGATTCCGGCGCAGTCGATGGCCCGTCCCATAAGTCCGTCAAGGGCGTCCACTTCCTTTACCAAATGCCCTTTGCCGAGTCCGCCGATGGAGGGGTTGCAGGACATTTCACCAATAGTGTCCAGGCGCTGGGTCACGAGAACCGTCCGCGCGCCCATGCGGGCCGCCGCCGCCGCCGCCTCGCAGCCGGCATGGCCGCCGCCCACTACAATCACGTCAAAATCTGTCTCCGCAGTAGTCATGAAGAAGCGCTTTCAGAAAAACAGGCGGCTGGGACTATTGTTTCACGTGAAATACCTCCGCGGGGGTCTGTTCCTGTTGGGTTGTGGCACATGGGGGCCTATTTGCCGATGCAGAAGTCACTGAAAATCACGTCCAGAAGGTCTTCCACGTCCACGGAGCCTGTAATCCGCCCGAGATACCGCGTGGCCAGACGCAGGTCTTCGGCCACTAGCTCTATGGCCACGGCATGTCCCCCAACAGCGGACGTCGCTGGCTGCTTATAATTATCCCCAGCCACCAGAACGTTATTTTTTTCCGCCGCACCCGCACCCAGGGCCGTGAGAGCGCGGGTCAGGGCGGCGTGACATTCCTGCAGCGCATCACGGTGGCGGTGCCGGGTGACGCTTGGCGTTTCCGCCGAAAGCTGGGAAAACCATGCCTGGAACCGGCTTTCAAGACATTCGAGGAGTTGGCGAAGGCCGGCGCCGGTTTTCACGCTCACGGACAGGCTTTCCGGGATTTCTTGGTTTTGTTGTTTCAGCCGGGATTCAAAATCGGGAAAATCGGGAAGCAAATCGGCTTTGTTCATAAGAAGCAGCGTTTCCCCCTCGCAGAAACGCAGGGCTTCGCTGCAATGCTTCAGTGCCACATCTGGGGACACCACCAACAGTTTGAGGTCGGCTCGGCTGGCTTTTTCGGTGGCGCGGCGCACACCTTCGTTTTCCACCTCGTTATCGGTGGGGCGCAGACCCGCCGTATCCACCAGGGTCACCGGATATCCGCCGAGGTCCAGGTGGACCTCGATGGCGTCCCGGGTGGTGCCGGCGGTAGCCGCCACGATGGCCGCGTCTTTTTGCGCAAGGGCGTTGAGCAGGCTCGACTTCCCCACATTGGGGGGGCCTAGAATGGCGACGCAAATCCCCTCGCGCAAGCGCTCCCCGCCACGGTTATCATCTAGATGTTGTATGATCTCATGCTGAACACACAAAATATCGTCGAACTTCCCGGCTGTCAGACCAAAGGGTACGTCTTCATCGGAAAAATCTATCCCGGCCTCCATGTGGGCCAGGGCCGAAACCAGCCGGGCGCGCCAGGAATCGTATTGTTTGCCCAGCGCCCCTTCCATCTGGCCCAGGGCCTGGGCGCGCTGGACCTCGGTCTCGGCGGCCACGAGATCGGCGATTCCTTCTGCCGAAGTCAGGTCTAACTTTCCGTTTTCGAAAGCGCGGCGGGTAAACTCGCCGGGCTCGGCCAAGCGTATCCGCGGCTGGCGGGAGAGCGTCTCCAGAACCCGCGTGATCACGGCGCGGCCGCCATGAAGATGGAGCTCCGCCATGTCCTCGCCGGTGAAGCTTCCGGGTGCGGGAAACCAGAGCACCAGACCACGGTCGATTTCCTCTCCCGTGGCGGGATCGCACAGGCGCCGCAGGCTGGCCTGGCGGGAAGGGGGCAGGGCGCCCCGGAGAAGAGCGGACACCACCTGCCCTGTCTGGTCCCCGGACAGGCGGATCACGGCGATGGCGGACTGTCCCAGGCCGCTACACGGTGCATATATGGTTTGGGTCGTCATCTCAGAAAGGTCTTTCTACAGCGCCGGGGCCGATTTGGCCAACATAGGGCGGCAAGGTTTCCATATGAACAAGCATATAGAGGTGTTCCCTGAAATTAAAAACTTGAGACATTCCGCCCCTTGTCCAAACTAACAAAGGGGCCGGAGCGGCCCCGCCCAATATGGTGTTGAGCGTTTATGGGAAAAGCGGCGGGCGACCGGAGCTCCATCGAGTGCGCGGAAAGAAAATGGAAGGTGGAAAAGCCTCGGTTTATGTGTGTAGCCTCTCGGGCTGCCCGCCCCCGGGTGCCGACGCCGAGAAACTGAAAACTTGTCTCGAGGAAATACCGTCATAAACCCGATTGTTCTTGAGTTGCCGCTGGGAACGCTCGCCATCGAGGAGCAGGACGGTTTCATTGCCGCCGTGACCTGGTATTCCAGGGGGGCCAAACAGCCCACTGACGCCTTTTTCAGTCCGTTACTGAAAAGCGCGGCACGACAAATAGAAGAGTATTCCCAGGGAAGGCGCCGCATGTTTGATCTTCCCCTCAAGCCCCGGGGAACCGAATTCCAGGAATCCGTATGGCGGGTCATCACCAAGATTCCCTTTGGTAAAACCCGGAGCTATGGCTCTCTCGCCCAGGAGCTGGGAACGGCGGCGCGCGCGGTGGGAGCGGCGGCGGGGAAAAACCCTCTCCCAATTTTCATTCCCTGTCACCGGGTGGTCGGAAAGCAGGGCGCGCTGGGTGGTTTTAGCGGCGGTGATGGCGTCGCTACCAAGCGGCAATTGTTGCGCCTGGAGGGCCATGCGGCGTTTTAAGGAGCGTTCCCATACACGGAACCGGGGGCCGATGACGGCGCCTCAGATCAGTTGTTCATGGATTCGAAGAAATCGCTGTTGGTTTTGGTTTCCTTCAGCTTGCTGACAAGGAAATCCATGGCGTCGGTGGTGCCCATGGGCATGAGAATCCGGCGCAACACCCACATTTTCGCCAGCACATCTTTATCCACAAGCAGTTCTTCCTTACGGGTGCCCGATTTGGTGATGTCGATAGCGGGGAAGCTGCGTTTGTCGGCGAGTTTGCGGTCGAGGATGATTTCTGAATTGCCAGTTCCCTTGAATTCCTCGAAAATTACTTCATCCATCCGCGATCCAGTATCGATCAGCGCTGTGCCGATAATGGTCATGGAGCCGCCTTCCTCGATGTTGCGCGCCGCGCCGAAGAAGCGTTTCGGCCGTTGCAGAGCATTGGAATCAACGCCGCCGGTGAGCACCTTGCCCGAACTCGGCACCACGGTGTTATAGGCCCGCGCCAGACGGGTGATGGAATCGAGAAGAATCACCACGTCGCGTTTGTGTTCCACCAGCCGCTTGGCTCTCGAGATCACCATATCGGCTACTTGTACATGGCGTGATGCTGGTTCGTCGAAGGTGGAGCTGATGACCTCCCCTCGAACCGAGCGCTTCATGTCGGTAACTTCCTCAGGCCTCTCGTCGATGAGGAGTACGATCAGGTAGGCCTCGGGATGGTTGGCGGTGATAGCGTGGGCAATGTTCTGCAACATCATGGTCTTGCCCACGCGCGGCGGCGATACGATAAGCGCACGCTGGCCTTTGCCCATGGGCGTAATCAAATCGAGGATGCGCGTGGTGTAGTCCTTGATCGTAGGGTCGTCCATCTCCATCTTCAGGTGTTCTTCGGGATAGAGCGGGGTCAGGTTATCGAAGTTAATGCGGTGTTTGACCTTTTCCGGCTCCTCAAAATTGATCTTGTTGACCTTAAGAAGCGCGAAATAACGCTCGCTGTTCTTGGGTGCACGAATCTCTCCTTCCACCGTATCGCCGGTGCGCAGCCCGAAGCGCTTGATCTGATTGGGGGAGACATAAATATCGCCGGGGCCAGGAAGATAATTGGCCTCCGGAGAGCGCAGAAAGCCGAACCCGTCCTGAAGCGTTTCGAGAACGCCGTCACCGTATATGGACGTATCTTTTTCCGCGAGCGTTTTGAGGATGGCGAACATCATGTCCTGCTTGCGCAGGTTGCTCGCGTTTTCTATTTCAAGCTCCTCGGCAAAAGCGAGAAGCTCCCCGGGGGGTCTGGTCTTGAGTTCCTGAAGATGCATGGGTCCGATTTTAAAAAGTGGAGGGCAGGGAAAAGGATTGGGGGCGGCAAAGAACCGCGGCAAAGGAGGAATGATTGCAAACTGAGGGCCGGAAACGGCCAAAGACGAAAAGGCTTGCGAGAGAAGCCTGAAGAAAAGGGGCGGTGGAAATGTTGGACGGAAATGTCCGGTAGAAGTCTCTGTGATTTACCCGACCGGGGGAATCAAGTCAAATAAAGATTCCCCGACCCTATGGTTCAGGGCGTCCTCAAAATGGTTTCACTACCACCATAATGACGATAGCGACCATCAACAGGGCGGGAACCTCGTTGGCGATTCGGTAAAAACGCGCCGGGCGCCGGTTGGCGTCGGCCTCGAATCCCCTGCGCCAGCGCGCCAGAAGTCCATGAAACAGAAACAGCCCCCCCACGAACACCAGTTTCAGGTAAATCCATGTGGCGCTCCAGTCCACTACGTCGGGCGTATATAGCAAAAAAATCCCAGTGAGAAGAGAAACCACCATGGCTGGAGTCATAATGGCTTTCAGCAACCGCCGCTCCATGGTTTTGAGCATTTCCGAGGCCCCGGAGCCGGGCTCGGCCCCGCAATGATAGACATAGAGCCGGGGGAGGTAGAGAAGTGCCGCCATCCAGGAGATAACCGCTATGATATGCAGGGCTCTGGTCCACGGGTAGGCTTCGCTTAAAAACGCCGTCATAATTTCAGTCTCCCCCCTATAGCGGGCAATGGATAAACCCCTGTGGGCACAGCCTCGGGCCCTCGCAGGAACAAATCGTACCGTCCGACCCGGCGGCTTTGACCGTCAGTTCTTTCAGGGCTCCCATGAAAGGTTCGGAGGTGGCGAGGGCGGGAAGGCGCACATAAATTTCCACGCCCTGTTTCTCGGCAAGGCGGCGGTATTCAACATCCAGCTCCACTAGGGTTTCCGAATGTTCCGAAACGAAGGCGACAGGAAGAACAATGACGGGAGCCTTGTCCTCTCCCGCGCGGGCGATTTCTTCCGTGGTTGAGGGACCGATCCATTCCATGGGTCCGACCCGGCTTTGATAACACACGACGCTGTCGAAGGGCGGCGTGTCCGGCGCGCCCTTCAGTTCCCCCACGATGGCCGCGGCTGTCTGTTCTACCTGCCACTGATAAGGGTCACCGCTGGCGACGGTGCGTTTGGGTAGGCCGTGGGCGGAAAACAGGACCCGCGGCCTGGGTTCCCGGTTTCCACCATTTTCGAGGTCACACAGGGCCTCCTTTATGCGCGCGGCCTGTGCCGCAACCATCCCCGAAACCGCGGGATAGCAACAGACGGCCACAGTGGGTGCGTGGAGGCCGGCTTTGCGCGCGGCGCGCGCCCAGTCCTTGCGGGATGATCCGGTGGTTGTCTTCGAAAACTGCGGATAAAGGGGAAGAAGAACGATCCGGTCGGGGTCGAAACCTCGGATCTGTTGTGCGGCCTCGTCACTTCGCGGACCCCAGTAGCGCATGGAAATGAAAACCCTGTAGTCGCCGTCTTCCCCACTCAACAGGCGAGTCAGCGTCTCCGCCTGGGCTTTGGTGTTGACCAAGAGCGGCGAGCCGCCCCCCAGATGGACATAGATTTTCCGCGCCGCGGGCGCCCGCAGAAACGATATGAGGCCGGCCAGAAGGAACCTGGCCGGCCAGGGCACGCCCAGAATATCGGGGTCGTTGAAAAGATTGGAGAGAAAGGGCCGGACCGCAGCAAGATTGTCCGGGCCCCCAAGATTAAAGAGCACCACCGCAATTTTTTTCTGGGCCACTCTTCACCCGCCCCCCTCGGAAAATAGATTATCTATGGCGACTCGGGAACGAATGAATGCGGCCAGCTCAGCAACGTGTTCCGGGGGAGTCGCGGGTAAAACGCCATGACCAAGGTTAAAAATAAAAGGCGCCCCGCCAAGGGCCGAAAGGATGTCGCCTAAGGCATCCCTCATGGCCCCCCCCCCGGCAACGAGCAAATGCGGGTCGAGGTTCCCCTGCGCCACGCAAAGCGGCTGGATTTCCCGCGCCACCCAGGAAACCTGGACGGTTTGGTCGAGGCTTACGGCGTCTACGCCGGTTTCCTTCACATAATCCACATAGAGCGGGCCGGCCTGTCTGGGAAAGCCGATAACCGGGACATGGGGATATGTTTCATGGAGGCGGTGAATGATTTCTTTTGTGGGTTTTATAACCCATTGTCGGAACTGTCTCTCATCGAGAATTCCGGCCCAGCTGTCGAAAATCTGCAACACTTCCGCTCCGCGTTTAATCTGTTCCCCCAAATAATGGACCGACGCCTCCACAAGAAGACTCAATAAGTCCTGGAATTCTTCGGAGCGGGTCAGGGTAAAAGATTTTATATTCGCGAAATCCTGGCTGCTTTTCCCTTCGATCATATAGGTCGCCACTGTCCAGGGGGCACCGCAAAAGCCAATGAGGGCGGTATTTTTATCCAGTTTCTCTGCGACCCGAGCAACGGTCTCGTAGACTGGTTCGAGACATTGATGGAAAGCGTTGAGATTAAATTCTCCGGGTTTGGAAACACCGGAAAAATCATCCAGTACCGGTCCTTCGCCTTCCTGGAAATCAACACCCTGGCCTAAGGCGTGAGGAACTACGAGAATATCTGAAAACAGAATAGCCGCGTCCATATTGTAACGTTTTATAGGTTGTAATGTAACCTCGACGGCGCGATTTGGTGAAAAACATAAATCGAGAAATCCTTCTCCCTCACTTCGTATTTCCTGATATTCGGGAAGATACCGTCCAGCTTGGCGCATGAGCCAAAACGGAGGAGGATTAAGGGGTTTCCCCTGAAAAACTTGGAGTATAGGTTTACTGGAAAGAGAGGAGGTAAATCGTTTGTTTTGTTTTGTGATCATGGGGTCCGTTCTATACCGAGCACTACAAACAATAAATATATAAATATAATAGATGTAGTAGTGGATCCCTGTGGAAACTGGGGATTCTGACTTATCCACAAGAGATGTGGAACGGTATAGGTAATTTAAAAAAACGAGCTGACTATAGGTATTAAATTTCCTTTTATGGTAAGAATTATTGCTATGGGTTATGTTCGAAAAACCTTAAATATATGAATCACGAGGAAAAGAATTAGAGTTGGATGGGATATTCAGAATATTATTGAAATTTAATATTATGTTTTCCAGATGGAGATAACACAGGTAGAAAATTGGGCATGTGAGGATAGTTTTGGCTCAATTCCATTTTTAGTCCGTTTTTCCTCCATTTTCACAGGTTATTAATAGACGTCGTTTTTCATGGAGACGCTGCACCTCCACCTTATATCTGACGCCACAGGCGAGACTATAGGCAATCTTACCCGGGCCTGTCTGGCTCAGTTTCCTGATGTGGAACCGAATGAACACCCTTGGAATCTGGTGCGCACGGAGAAGGATATAAATAAGGTCATAAAGGGAATCGAGAAAAATCCCGGCATGGTGCTCTATACGCTAGTCAACAGAAAATTTCAGAATCGTCTCGAAAAGTCATGTCTAAGCCTTGGTGTTCCTTGTGTCTCGGCTCTCGACCCTATTTTTGCCGCCATGAGCAAGTTTTTCGGTCTGAAGAGTCAGGAAAAACCCGGACACCAGCATGTTATGGATGCGGAATATTTTCATCGACTCGAGGCCATGAACTATGTCCTGACCCATGACGACGGACAATCGGTTGCTGATCTCGATAAGGCCGACGTGATCCTTGTGGGGGTTTCCCGCACCTCGAAAACACCAACCTGTCTCTATCTCGCAAATCGAGGAATCAGCGCCGCCAATATTCCCCTGGTTCCAGATTACCCCCTGCCGCCGGAACTTCTCAAGGTCAAAAAACCCTTGATCATCGGGCTGACTAAAAATCCCAAAAATCTGGTCCAGGTGAGGAAAAACCGGCTTAATGTCCTTAATCAGGATCACGAAACCGACTATGCCGATATAGAAACGGTACAGGAAGAAGTCCGTGATGCGCGCCGGATTTTTACCCGCAATCATTGGCCGGTCATTGACGGAACCCGGAAATCCATCGAGGAAATAGCAGCTATCGTCCTTCAGTTCTACGCCCGACACAAGGAGGGCGTTTCCTAGGAATGGCGGTTTTGCGCCCGGTGATTCTGGCTTCTTCCAGCGAGACAAGACGGAAAATACTTAGCGATGCCGGCCTCGCGTTCGAGGCGGCTGGCGTCACGCTGGACGAAAAAAGGCTCAAGGAAAAACTGACCGCCAAAGGGGTTACCGGGGACGCTTTCGCCCTGGCCTTGGCTAGGGCGAAAGCAACAGATATCGCGGAAAAACACGGCGATTTCCTTGTGATCGGAGCCGACCAGATACTGGAATGCGGGGGCAAAAGATTTGATAAACCGCAAAGCTGGACCCAAGCCCGTCGCCAGCTCGAGGGGCTTAGCGGAAAGACTCACAGCCTGACCAGCGTGGTCTGTGTCCTGTGTGGAGAGAAGACGGTCTGGACTTACAGCGACCACGCCCACCTGACCATGCGCTCCTTGAGCGGGGATTTTATGGATTCCTATCTGAAAGAACTGGGAGAAAAAAAACTGCGCAGAGCCGGGCTTTATCAGCTTGAGGGGCTGGGAAGTCAGCTTTTCCTCTCGGTGGAGGGAGATTTTTTCACCATACTGGGCCTGCCTCTTTTTCCCCTTTTGGAGTTCCTGCGTTCACAGGGAATCATAAAGACATGACACCATCGAAAAAAACCATTCGCACCGGGGTTATGGGGTGGCCCGTGGCCCATTCGCGGTCGCCCCTGCTGCATGGGTATTGGCTGAAACAGCACGCAATCAACGGTGAATATACGGCCCTGGCCGTCCCCCCTGGGGATTTCACCAAGACGTTTTCTCAATTGCCGGAACAGGGTTTTTCCGGGGTCAATATTACCGTTCCCCATAAACAGGCCGCCCTTGAAGCCATCACATTGGCTGGCGGTGCCGTGACGGAAATGGCGCGACACATCGGCGCCGTCAATGCTGTGGTTTTTCATGCCAACGGTCCCGTGGAAGGAGACAATACGGACGCCTTTGGATTCATGGAAAACCTCAGGGAAAAAGCGCCACAGTGGAAGGGCGACAACCCCGTTGCTGTGCTTGGAGCCGGCGGCGCGGCGCGGGCTGTCTGCGCCGGTCTTGCCGGAGCCGGCGTTAAGGAAATACGGATCGTCAACCGCACCGAAGAAAAAGCCCAGAATCTGGCGCGGATGTTTGGCCCCTCCATAATCCCCGTTTCATGGGAGGACCGGGAAACCTCCCTGGCGGACGTCTCGCTGCTGGTCAACGGCACCCCTCTGGGGATGGCCGGCTCTCCGCTGCTGGACCTGGCCCTGGCCCGCTTGCCCGCGGCCGCCGTGGTCTATGACATTGTCTATGCGCCGCTGGAAACACCCCTGCTTGGTGCGGCGAAGGCACGCGGGAATCCGGTGGTGGACGGTTTGGGAATGCTTATTCATCAGGCTCGGCCCACCTTCGAGGCATGGTTTGGGGTCCTGCCCGAAGCCACCTCCGAGTTGCGCGAAATGCTGGAAGCCGACCTCCGCAAAGGAGAAACCACATGATCGTCGCCGGGCTTACCGGGTCCATAGGCATGGGAAAATCCACGGCCGCGGCCGTGTTGCGCCACCTTGGCTGTCCCGTGCATGAGGCCGACAGGGCCGTTCATCATTTGATGGAAAAAGGAGGCAAGGCGGTTCCCCTTGTAAAGAAGGCCTTTGCCGAAGCCGTTCCCAGGCTCATCAAACATGGCGGCGTCGACCGCACGGCCCTGGGCGATTTTGTCTTTGGCAACGAGGGCGCCCTGGACCGGCTTGAAACGATCCTTCATCCGCTGGTGCGTGAAAGCGAAGAAGCCCATCTTTTTCGCATGGCCATACGCCGGGAAAAACTCGTCTTTCTCGATATTCCCCTTCTCTTTGAAACGGGCGCAGAGGAACGTCTTGACACCACGATCCTGGTTTCGGCGCCACCCTTTGTCCAGGCCTCGCGGGTTCTTCGCCGGCCCGGCATGACCCGAGAACGGCTGGCGGCAGTGTTATCCCGCCAGATGCCGGATGCCGAAAAGAAACGCCAAGCCGACTTCGTGATCGAGACCGGCTTGGGCCGCGGATGGACCTTGCGCCAACTTAAGCGAACGATCAGACTGATCCTCTGGGAATTCGGGAATCTTTAGAGCGGATCAGGGCTGATAGGAGCAATTTGATGAAAACGAATCGGTTCATTCGGATGGGCGCGGTACACAGCGCGACGCAAGCCCCCCCTCCCCCTGCGGCGGCAGCTTGGCCTTGGCAGCCTAAGTGGCCGCCTCGGCGGAGTGGGTCACCGCTGCTGCGGAGGACGAGGCGGGCAAGCGCCGCAACGCTTCTGAGGGGTCGATCCGCTCCACCTTCGGCCGGGTTCTTTTGTCCCGGTCAAATGGCCCCTATCAGCCCTGAACCGCTCTAACCCATGCGTGAAATCGTTCTCGATATCGAAACTACAGGGCTCGACCCCGTTAATGGCGACCGCGTGGTTGAAGTCGGTTGTATCGAGCTCATCAACCACCTTTCCACGGGCGAGGAATTTCACGTTTATATAAACCCCGAACGCGATATGCCGTCGCAGGCCTATGAGATTCACGGCCTGTCGGGGGAATTCCTCTCCGGCCATCCCGTTTTCAGCGCGGTGGCGGAGGATTTCCTGACTTTTATCGGGAGCGATCCCCTGATTATTCACAACGCCGCCTTCGACATTGGGTTTCTCAATACCGAACTGACGGCCTGCGAACGGCCGGAAATTCCCGAAGGCCGCGCCATTGATACATTGGCTCTCGCGCGCAGCAAGTTCCCGGGTGCGCCGGCAAATCTGGACGCTCTGTGCCGCCGCTTCGGAATTGATCTCAGCGCCCGTGAAAAACATGGCGCCCTTCTCGATTCCCATCTTCTGGCCGAGGTCTATCTGGAGCTCATCGGCGGCCGCCAGCATGGCCTGGGCCTTGGTGGCGGCGAGGCGGCAGTTGCCAGGGGGAAAGAACACGCGCCTTTTGCCGGAGGCGAGGAAAAGTCCAGCGCGCGCCCTTCTTCGGCAAGACCGCCACGCCCCCATGCCCCCAGCACGGAAGAGCTGGCGGCCCATAAGGAAATGCTCGCACTTTTGGAAAACCCTCTTTGGAGTCAATAGAGAGGAATCGAACAAAGGCGATTCCTGCTTCTGGGCCCCACCTCTAGACCTAGGAAAACCGAAAAAATCTAAGCGTTACCGGCCACTGGCTGGGCGGCGGCCTTGTTCCGCCGGTAGAGATCCGCAAAATCAAGAGGATTAAGCATAAGCGGCGGGAACCCAGCGTCACGAGCGGCGTGGCCAATAATGGCCCGGATGAAGGGAAAAAGAAGGCGCGGACATTCAATCATAAGAACCGGCTCGAGGGAGTCTTCGGGCACGCCCTCAATGGTAAAAAGACCGGCATAAGTCAAATCGGAAATAAAGGCGATGCCGTCTGCGGTCTCGGCCTTGATAACGATAATGACAGAGACTTCGTAACTGTTTTCCTTGAAGTCAGCCATGGATTCGGCATTTACCTTCAGGTCCACGTCGATTTCGGGAGATAATTTTTGTTTGATCAGCACCGCCGGAGAATTAGGACACTCGAAAGACAAATCCTTCAAATACTGGGCGTGAATGGTGATGGGAAGACTTTTCAGTTCCTGGTTGGTGCCTTCAACGGATATTTTCCCATCTCCCCCGCCATTTGTCTGGTCTTTGGCTTTGGCTTTTTTGTTTGTCATGGAAAACACTCCCGGCTGGGGGACAAGAATCGGACCGCCGCGCCAGCCACGTCCTGATTGTAAAAAATTCTCCGTGGCTAGCATGGAACGCCGCTCCTGACAACCGGGCTAAAGGCCGCAGAGAGCTACAGAAAAGGGAATCCGGAAAGCACGAGCCCTGTAAATCGGGCAAAGAATCAAGAAAATGACGATGTTCCATTATCGTCGGGCGCCTCTCCCTTTTCTTCTCCCCCGTTGTCCCGTTCGGGATCTTTCGGCAAGGAAGGGGAACCTGGGTCAGATTCGTTCTTATTCGGGGTCAGAAGCTCGAACTCTCCTTCGATAATATCACCCTCCGCTCCGCTCCGCTGCCGGGCCGGGACATCTTCTTCAAAAGAATTGGAAGAAGATGTTTCCCCGTGGACGAAAACAACACCCGATGAAACAAGGTGATTGAAAATGGAGCGCCTTAGAAGGTCCCGCAGACCGGGCAAAAAAAGCAAGAGGCCCAAACTATCGGTAAAAAATCCCGGCACGATCAAAAACACGGCCGCGGCAAAAAGACAGACCGCGTTGAAAAGCTCCACCTCGGGATATTCCTGCCGGGCGAGGCTTTTCTGCAACCGCCGAAAGGCGGTAAATCCCAGAAAGCGCAACAGCAAGACGCCGCTCAGTGTGGTCAGGATTACAAGCCCTATGGTCATCCCCAGGCCCAGAATGTCGCCGACCAGGATAAAAAGAGTGATCTCCACCAGCGGCAGAGCCAGAAAAGCGATCAGAATTAAAATGGCCATGCTTGCTCTTTCTTTGCCAACGGCTTATCTAGGAAGGAAGAGCTCGTATATGCTTTCAGGGAACATCCAAACCGACGGCACTGCAACGCTGTTGTGGGCGCAGTTGCCGATTCATAGGCCAACAGCCCGGGGAATAGGCACCCCCTGAAAACTCGATAACATCCCAAGGAACAACAGCTGTCGGAAAGACATGATTATGGGCGACGGCTTTCCATTTGACATTCTTTTTCTGGGCTTGGTGGCGGCATTCCTGATCTTGCAGCTGCGCAGGGTCCTGGGACGACGTACCGGGCACGAAAAACCACCCCCCGACATCTTTAGTCGTAACACGGCCGACGAAGAGGAAAAAGAAGGCAACGTCATTCAACTGCCGGAAGGTGACTACGAACCCATCAACGATGTGGAGCCTTCCGCGGATGACGCAGCCAAGGAAGACCCCCCCCGGCGAACGGACGACGAAGAGGCAATCGCCGGACTGAAGGAAATCCAAGCCGCCAATAAAAACTTCGATGCTGATGATTTTCTCCAGGGCGCATCCGCCGCCTTCGAAATGATTATCGAGACCTTTGCCGCCGGCGACAAATCCACTCTGCGCCCCCTTCTTAGCGATGATGTTTACGATGATTTCACCTCAGCCATAAAGGCCCGGGAAGACTCCGGGGAAATTCTGGAAAACTCCCTGGTTGGTCTGAAGCAGGTGGAGATTCTGGAGGCCGGTCTGGACGGGCGCATTGCCACCCTGACCGTCAAGTTCGTATCCGAGCAGATAAGCGTTACCTGCGACGCGAAAGGTGAGGTTATCGACGGGGATCCGGAGCATATCGTCCAGATGATTGATATCTGGACGTTTTCACGTAATCTCCGTTCCCGCGATCCCAACTGGACCTTAGTGGAAACACGCAGTCAGAATTGATGCCATGCGGGCTTTATCTGGTGTTCTCACCGTCTTTCTGTCCCTGGTCTTGACGGCATGTCCGCCTTCTGAACCCCCTCCCGACCGCCTCACCCTCGATGCGATAGAATTTTCCCGGCTTCCGGGTTGGGGTGAGGATTCCCTTTGGGCGGCGATCCCCGCCTTCCTGCGTTCCTGCGCTACTCTACAGTCACGTGAAGACACGGCTCCCTTTTACCGTAACCAGCCCCCCGCGGGAGAAGGCATCGTTTCCTTTGGTTCCGTCGCCGACTGGAAGCCACCCTGCAAAGCGGCGGGGGAGATTGCGAAGGGGGACGACGAGGCCGCGCGCGCGTTTTTCGAACGCTGGTTCCAATCTTATCTGGCCGCCAATAACGAAGAAGATGAAGGGCTCTTTACCGGATATTACGAAGCGGAGCTGCGTGGTTCGCGGCGGCCCTCCGAACGCTACCGGGTGCCGCTCTATCGCCGCCCCAATGACCTCATCACCGTAAATCTTGGGCTGTTCCGGGATGATCTGCGGGGACGCCGCCTCGCCGGACGTATCCGCAACCGCCAGCTCGTTCCCTTTGAATCCCGCCTCGAGATTAACCAGGGCGCGCTTGAGGATAAGAATCTGGAACTGTTGTGGGTGGATGACCCGGCGGACGCGTTCTTTCTCCATGTGCAGGGATCGGGCCGGATCATTCTCGACGACGGTAGCGTGATGCGGGTGGGGTATGACGGGCAGAACGGCCATTCTTATGTTTCCATAGGGCGCAAGCTCATCGATTACGGCGAAATGGAAATTGAGCAGGTGTCCATGCAGAGCATCCGCACCTGGCTCGAGGCCCACCCCGAAAGGGCGAAAAAACTTCTGGAAACCAATCCGTCCTTTATCTTCTTCCGCGAGATACCCGTCTCCGACCCCCAAACTGGTCCGCCAGGCGCGCAAGGGGCGCCGCTGACGCCGGGACGCTCTCTTGCCGTGGACCGCGCCTTTATGGCGCTGGGGGTTCCCATCTGGCTTGATACCACCGAACCGACGGCGGAGACGACGGGGTCTTCCGATTCGGAGCCGCCCCTGCGGCGTCTGGTGGTGGCTCAGGATACCGGCGGCGCCATACAGGGGCCGGTGCGCGGTGATTTTTTCTGGGGCTTCGGCGGGGATGCTGAGGAAAAGGCAGGGCACATGAAACAACCAGGGCGCTACTACCTTCTGTTGCCGAAAACCATCCATCCCAATCCCACCGAAACAAAAGACCAATGACGGGATCCTCCGGCAAACGCCCCGTTTCTGGGAAAGAGCGGCAACTCTGGGAAACCGTCACCGACGATGTGAAGCCTCTGTCCGAGAACAAGGAGTCCGGGAGCAGAAAGTCCACACAGGAAAATCCCCAGACCAAATCTGAATCCAAATCCAAACCGTCGTCCGCACCGAAGACCCCCCCCTTGCGGCCTTCCCCCCCGCCTTTCCCCTTGGCGCCGGATGTGGGGAGGCGGGGAACCGGCGAAATGGCGGGGGTGGACCGCCGCCTTGCTGCCCGGCTGCGGCGTGGGCAACTTCCCCTCGAGGGCGAGCTAGACCTGCACGGATTCAAACAGCCACAAGCGCGCCGCGCTTTGGACGCCTTCATCGAAGACGCCGTCCATGACGGCAGGCGGTGCCTTCTGGTGGTTACCGGCAAGGGGGAACGAGCAGGTGTGGAGGAAGGCTGGCGCGGCTCAGGCGTGCTGCGCGAGGCGGTGCCGGGTTGGCTCAACGATCCCGCCAACCGCGACCAAATTCTGGCCTTTTGTCACGCTCAACCCCGCCACGGTGGCGACGGCGCATTTTATGTGTTGCTGAAACGCAAACGCTGAGGCGAGAGGCCTTCGTGGGTCAGAATAGTCCGGGGTGGTGTGCACCTTCGTGGAAGAAGGAATTAGGCAAGCAAATAAAGATAGACTTATCGATCTGGATGATTAACGCGTAATCTGCCAAAGCAAACACCGCCTAGCCCGGCAAAACCACCCTAAAGGATGAACTTGCTGAGGTCGGCATCCTTCACCAGTTCGCCCACCTGTTCACGCACGTATTCTGGCGTGATCTTGAATTCGCTTCCCGACTTGTCGGACGCCGTGAAGCTGATCTCTTCGAGCAGCTTTTCCAGCACTGTATGGAGGCGGCGGGCGCCGATATTCTCCACATGCTCGTTGATCTGGGCGGCTAGGGAAGCAATCTCGTCAATTGCCTTTTTGGTGAAACTCAGGGCCACTTCCTCGGTGGCGAGAAGGGCCTCGTACTGGCGCACGAGACTGTTCTCGGGCTCGGTGAGGATGCGCACGAAATCATCCCGGGACAGCGCCTCGAGTTCGACCCGGATCGGCAGCCGCCCCTGCATTTCGGGTAGAAGGTCGGCGGGCTTGGTGAGGTGAAAGGCGCCCGAGGCGATAAAAAGAACATGGTCAGTTTCCACTGCGCCGTGCTTGGTGGCCACGGTGGTGCCCTCGATCAGGGGCAACAGGTCGCGCTGGACCCCTTCGCGGCTGACATCGACGCCGCCGCGTTCGGGCTGTGCGCAGATCTTGTCGATCTCGTCGAGAAAGACGATCCCGTTCTGTTCCACGCTTGTAATGGCGTCCCTGACCACTCGGTCCTGGTCGAGAAGTTTCTCGCTTTCTTCCTCTATCAGCACCTCGTAGGAATCGGCCACCTTCATGCGCCGGGGTTTCGAGCCGGCGCTCAGGGCCTTGCCGAAAATATCGCCGAGATTGATCATGCCCATCTGCGCTCCCGGCGCGTTGGGAATTTCGAAAGTGGGGAAGGCGGAGCCCTCGCTGATCTCGATTTCGATTTCCTTGTCGTCAAGCTCATCATTGCGCAGCATGCGGCGGAATTTGTCACGGGCGGCGTCCCCAGCGCCCTCACCCACAAGGGCCTCGATAACCCGCTCTTCGGCCGCCAGTTCCGCCTGGGCGTGAACGTCTTTTTGCATACGTTTGCGGATCATGGCGATAGCAACCTCCACCAGGTCACGGATGATCTGTTCCACGTCACGGCCCACATAGCCCACCTCGGTGAACTTGGTGGCCTCTACCTTGATGAAGGGCGCTTCGGCAAGCCGCGATAAACGGCGTGAGATTTCGGTCTTGCCGACGCCGGTGGGGCCGATCATCAGGATATTCTTGGGCAGCACTTCCTCGCGCAGGTCTTCGGGAATTTGCTGGCGCCGCCAGCGGTTACGTAAAGCAATGGCGACGGCACGTTTGGCCTTGTCTTGGCCGACAATGAAACGATCGAGCTCGGAGACGATTTCTCTGGGGGAAAAAGCGTGCATAAAGTTCTTAGAGTTTTTCGACGGTGAAATTGGTGTTGGTGTGGATACAGATGGCGGCGGCGATCTCTATCGCCTGAAGGGCAATAGCCTCGGCGTCCAGGCCCTTGACGCCGACCAGGGCCCGGGCCGCGGCCAGCGCGTAAGCGCCGCCTGAACCGATGCCGATAAGCCCGTCCTCGGGTTCCAGCACGTCGCCGGTTCCCGTCAGAACCAAGGAAACGTCGGCGTCGGCCACCGCCATCATGGCCTCGAGGCGGCGCAGATAACGGTCGGTGCGCCAATCCTTGGCGAGTTCTACACAAGCCCGGGTGAGCTGGCCCGGATACTGTTCCAGCTTGGCTTCCAGGCGCTCGAACAGGGTAAAGGCGTCGGCGGTGGCGCCGGCAAATCCGGCAATCACCTTGCCGTTGCTCAAAGAACGGGTCTTGCGGGCATTGGCCTTAAGCACGGTGTCACCGAACGTCACCTGACCGTCGGCGACAATAACCACGGACTTGCCTTTGCGCACGGAAATCACCGTGGTGCCGTGAAGCGGCGCCGGGGCGGCCGGGGACATGGGCGGCGAAGAAGCGGGAGACATATTTCCTCCGTGGAAAGGGGCGGAATGATAGAGCGTAATGATACTGGCGAAAACAAGGCTTTCGCTAGGAGGCGCAAGAAGATATCAGAGGATGTATCTTTTTCCACCCCCGCTTCAAGGGAGCGCCGGGAAAATCATTGTTTGTCACGCAAGGCCCACGGTCGGCAAGTCTAATTTCTGGCGCTGTATGTCCGATTCTGTTAGGTATGAGGCCTTGATTATATACCGCGAGAAAGCGATTCTATGCGTCAGGTAACCGTGAAACGAAAGACCAAGGAAACCGATATTTCGGTGACCGTTAACCTTGATGGCTCCGGGGTGTCGGATATTTCCACCGGCATCGGTTTTCTCGACCATATGTTGGACCAGCTCGCCCGTCATAGCCTCATGGACATCACCGTAAAGGCCAAGGGCGATCTGCATATCGATTTTCATCACACCACCGAAGATACAGGGATAGCCCTCGGCGAAGCCGTTTCCCAAGCCCTCGGCGACCGTACCGGTATCCGCCGCTACGGCTCGACGCTTTCCCCCATGGACGAGACCCTGACTCGGGTGGTGGTGGACGCGTCCAACCGCCCCTTTCTGGTGTGGAGGGTGAGCTTTCCTACGCCCAAGGTTGGTGACATGGACACCGAACTGTTCAAGGAATGGTTCCAAGCCTTTGTCCAGAATGCCGGGATTACCCTGCACGTGGAAAATCTCTATGGCGTCAACAGCCATCACATTGTGGAATCCAGCTTCAAGGGCCTTGCGCGGGCCCTGCGCACGGCCACGGAAATAGACCCCCGCCGTGGCGGAGAGGTCCCGTCCACCAAGGGCGCCTTGTAACGCCTGTCACGCGTCTCGCGTCGAAGATTCGCCAGCCGGGGGAGACCAAGCTAGGGATCACGGCCCATGCAGATATATACGGTTCATACCAAATCCCGGTTGCCTTCCTTTGTTTTGGAAAAGGAAGAAATGGAAAGGACCGTGTTCGTGAAGGAAGGATTCTGCTGGGTGGCGGTGCTGTTCACGGTTCTGTGGGCCTGTTGGCATCGCATGTGGCGTCACGGGGCGATCCTGCTTGTGGCGGCGCTGGTTCTGCACCTTGTTTTCGAGGGCATGGACGTGGCCGCGCCATTACGGAACCTGGTGATATTGGGCGCGCTGTTGATCGTTGGGTTCGAAGGCAACCGCTGGCGCCGCGAGGAACTGGAAAAACAGGAATACGCCCTGAGCGCGGTGGTGGCGGCAGAGAACAGGGACGCAGCCATGTTCCGCTATCTCGAGAGCGTTAAGCCGGATACTCCTGACAACGGCCGGCCGGCCACGGCATGACTCCTGTTTTTTCATGACCCCCGCCGTGGCATGAGCATCGTTCTTATCGATTACGGCTCCGGCAATCTGCAATCCGCGGCCAAGGCCTTCGAGCGGGCTGCGGCCGAGACCGGGATGACGTCGCCCGTGGAGGTGACAGGAGACGCCGCCGCACTTTCCAAGGCCAGCCATGTTGTGCTGCCCGGGGTCGGCGCTTTCGGCGACTGCCGCGCCGGTCTCGATGCCCTGCCTGGGATGGCGGAAGCCTTGGAAAATGAAGTCAGGGTAAAGGGCAAGCCGTTTTTGGGTATTTGCGTTGGCATGCAACTGATGGCCCAGCGCGGGTTGGAACACGGAACCCACGAAGGCCTGGGATGGATTCTAGGCGAGGTACACGCCCTGGAACCCAATGACAAGACGCTGAAAATACCCCACATGGGCTGGAATCAGCTGGACATTACCCAGCCCCATCCGGTTCTCGACGGGATCAGGTCCGGCACCCATTTCTATTTCGTGCACGGCTATGGGATGGTTTGCGCGGAAAAGGAGCACATTCTGGCCACTACCGACTATGGCGGGCCGGTCACGGCCATGGTGGCCCATGACAATCTGGTGGGCACCCAGTTCCATCCGGAAAAAAGTCAACAAGTGGGCTTGGCTCTGATCGCTAATTTCCTGCGCTGGCAACCCCAAGATTAGGCTTTGGGGAAAACTGATTCGGTGACGAAATGATTCTCTTTCCGGCCATAGATTTGAAAGAGGGTGCTTGTGTCCGCCTCTATAAGGGCGACATGGACAAGGCCACGGTTTTCAATGAAGACCCGGCGGCCCAGGTCCGTGATTTCACCGCCTGCGGCTGCCATTGGCTGCATGTGGTGGATTTGGACGGCGCCTTTGCTGGCCGTCCCGTGAATGCCGATGCGGTGGCGGCGATCTCCGTGGCGGCGGCGGCGGCGGGCGTTCCGGTACAGCTGGGCGGTGGCATCCGTGATCTCGGCACGGTGGCTTTCTGGCTTGAACGCGGGGTGGCACGGGTGATTCTCGGCACCGCGGCGCTCACCGATCCCGACATGGTGAAACAGGCCTGCGCCAAACATCCCGGACGCATCGCCGTGGGAATCGACGCTCGCGACGGCCTCGTAGCAGTGGAAGGCTGGGCTGAAACCAGCGACGTGGTGGCGCAAGAGTTGGCGCGCAGGTTCGAGGACTGTGGCGTGGTGGCCATCATCTATACCGATATCGACCGCGACGGCGCACTTGCCGGGCCTAATGTGAAGGCCACGGCGGCTCTGGCGCGGGGGACGTCCATTCCCGTGATCGCCAGCGGCGGCGTGTCCTCTATGGATGACCTGCTGGCCCTGAAGGAACAGGAAGAATCAGGAATCGTGGGGGTGATTACCGGCCGCGCCCTTTATGATGGCGGCCTTGACCTAAAACAAGCGCTGGCCTTGATGGAGGGATAGGCCATGCTGAAGACCCGTATTATTCCCTGTCTCGACGTGGATCACGGCCGCGTGGTCAAGGGCGTCAATTTCGTGGATCTGGTGGACGCTGGCGATCCCGTAGAACAGGCACGTTTTTACGACAGCGAAGGCGCCGACGAGCTGACCTTCCTCGACATCACGGCCAGTCACGAAGAACGGGACATCTTCTATGATGTGGTTTCCCATACGGCGAAGGCTTGTTTCATGCCGCTTACCGTGGGCGGTGGCGTGCGCGGCACCGACGACATCCGCAAACTGTTGCTGGCCGGGGCCGATAAGGTGTCCATCAACACAGCTGCCGTGGACAACTCCGATTTTGTGCGCGAAGCGGCGGCCAAATTCGGCAGCCAATGCATTGTGGTTGCCGTGGATGCTAAGTCGGTGAAAGAAGGGCGCTGGGAGATTTTCACCCATGGTGGACGCACCCCCACGGGAATAGAAGCCGTCTCGTGGGCACGCCGCATGACCGAATGCGGTGCCGGCGAGATTCTGCTCACCTCCATGGACCGCGACGGCACCAAACAGGGGTTTGATCTAGCCCTGACCCGCGCCGTGGCCGATGCGGTGCCGGTGCCGGTGATCGCCAGCGGTGGCGTGGGCACCCTCGATCATTTGTCCGAAGGCGTGACCCAAGGCCATGCCAGTGCCGTGCTGGCGGCCTCCATCTTCCATTTCGGTATTTTCTCCATCGCCCAGGCCAAGGCGCATATGCAGGACCAGGGCGTGGCCGTGCGTCTTGAAAAGACCTGACTTTCC
>Ga0208278_1000259_pt1 | contig 29543 bp, 29 predicted proteins | sample ETN01SmetaG_FD_185794 | JGI IMG/M metagenome (GOLD analysis project Ga0208278, IMG submission 185794) | Marine microbial and viral communities from oxygen minimum zone, Eastern Pacific Ocean - ETNP2014F12-01SV259 (SPAdes) (version 2) | ecosystem: Environmental > Aquatic > Marine > Oceanic ...
GAAGGGGTGAAGATATCCTCCTTTGGCAGTTTCGGTGTGCGCATGAAAGGGGAGCGCATTGGCCGCAACCCTAAGACCGGAGAGGAAGTCACCATTACATCCCGGCGGGTGGTGGTGTTTCGTCCCTCCCATATTCTCAAGAACCGCATCAGCTCATCCCTTGGCGAGGCCGCGACCAGGCGTGTGACCTAGGTCATGACGGCGGGCGCATCACAGTCTTCGGTTGTCCAGCCGTCGCCCCGGGGCGGGGAGAAGTCGCCCTCCGCCTTCCGCACCATCAGCGAGGTGGCCAATGAATTGAACATACCCCAGCACGTTCTGCGGTTCTGGGAATCGAAGTTCAACCAGATCAAGCCCATGAAGCGTGGTGGCGGCCGGCGTTATTACCGGCCCGAGGATATCGGTCTTCTGCGCAGCATCCGCGACCTGCTTTATCACGAGGGCTATACCATCAAGGGGGTGCGGCGCCTGTTGCGCGAGGGTGGCGCTAAATCCTTGGTCGAGAATCAGGAAATGGCGGGTGCGCTTTCTTCCCCGGCCGCAGTCACATCCGCCGCCGGAATCCATGCCGAGTTGCGGGAGCTGTTGAAAGAGCTGGAAGCCCTGCGCAGTTTGCTGGGCAAGATATGATTCTGGTATGTCCCCCGTATGTCTCCCTGAGGCAAGGCGGGGGATGGGGGCTTCTTGCACGCCCCATTTTGGGTGGTATAGTGCGCCCGCCGCCGCAAAAATACCGCCAGTAGCCGTCTTAAAGATCATCGGCACAAATCTTTTCGGAGCGTAGCGCAGTCTGGTAGCGCATCACACTGGGGGTGTGGGGGTCGTGGGTTCAAATCCCACCGCTCCGACCATTTTCCTCCCCGTCCCCTCGCTCAGGGCTATATCTATGGACAACCGTTAGCGGCAACGGACTGTGCGTCCTTCATCTGCTATCATATAGCGGGAATGAGTCCTGTGGATTCTGCTAAATAGTACATAATATTATGAATTAATAACAAACTGTTATGGGTAATTATTTACTTAAAACATCATGTTAAATTTCCACCATAAAGGACTATGACGGGGGGCTGTCGCGATTACCTGAGTGGGGCTGGAGAGGCTCCGGAAAGAGTCTTTAAGACATCAGAATTGATTTTATTTGATTGGGGTGTGCTCTAGCCGTTGCGGGTCAGGATTTCACGCCCCAGAGGCGTGATCTTGCACACCAGCCAATCGGGTTTCAACGGATTGGCGAACCACGGGTCGGCCCATCCCTGGTCAATGCAGCTGCGGATAGTGCGGGGGTCGATGCGCTTGCCGTTGGCGTCGAACAATGGGAGCTTGCCGCCGGGCTGTTCGAGGCCGCGCGCGAGCCATTCATGCTGGGCTGGGGTCGGACGGGCGTGAATCCGCACTACCTTGCGTTCGCTTCGTTGGGCACTGCCGCGGGCCGCGCTCATGAATTGCCTCCCCTGTGTAAGGCACCCTTGTTTTTTTTCACATGCGGCGGGAAAAACGCCGATACGGGTCCCTTTTTCTTACTTTAGGTGAGGAATTCACTTGCGCCAAGAAAATTATGCTTGCATCGCAAGTAGATACATAATTTTGATAGCTATTATCATGAGGTCGGCCATGAAAGGATCTGGTCGCTTGAGGGGCCGGATTTGCCGGACGGATTTTTTGTGGTGGGTTTTCGGGGGAGAAAGATCATGGAGTTTCGTTTCGTTTATATCACCGCCGGATCGGACGCGGAGGCGCGCACAATCGCCACCGCCCTTGTGAAGGAGCACCTTGCCGCCTGCGCCAATATCATTCCCGGCATGCGCTCCATTTATCGCTGGGAGGGCAAGATCACCGAGGCTGATGAAACGGTCCTTATCGCCAAGACATCCAGGGATCGTGTCCCCGCCCTCATGGAGCGCGTCAGGGTGCTGCACAGCTACGACTGCCCCTGCGTGGTTTCCCTTGCCGTGGAAGACGGCAATCCCGATTACCTCGACTGGCTGGCGGAGGAAATCGCCTGAGAGCTCCCGGCAGCTATTCACTACCATAATACCGCTTTCTAAGCGGCTATTTTGTAACGGTTTTTGTGTATTGACTCCCATAAAATACGTGGCATACTCCGCGCCCCGCTGGACCTGGTTTAGGCCCGGCGGGGGGGAATTGAACGCCGCAGATGAGCCGCGGCAAATGAATTGTGAAAACCGTCATGAAGACCTATTCCGCCAAGCCCTCGGAGATCAATAAAAAGTGGTACCTGATCGACGCCGAGGACCTTGTCCTGGGCCGTATGGCCGTAGTGATTGCCCGCATGCTGCGGGGCAAACATAAGCCCATGTTCACTCCCAATATGGATTGCGGTGACAATATCGTGGTTATCAATGCCGAGAAGGTAAAGCTCACCGGCAAGAAGCTCACCGACAAGGTGTATACCCGTCATACCGGGTATCCCGGAGGCATCCGAACCCGCACGGCGGACGGTATCCTCGCCGGCAAGCGGCCCGAACAGCTGGTCATCAGGGCGGTAGAGCGGATGTTGCCGCACAGCCCTCTGGGCCGCCGCCAGATGAAGAATCTGAAGGTATTCAGCGGCCCCGAGCACTCCCACGAGGCTCAGAAGCCCGAGGCTCTGGACGTGGCTGCCATGAATCACAAGAATAAGAGGAGCGCCTGAGATGGCCGAAGATACGCCGACCTTGGGTGATGTGGCTCCGGAACTGGCGGACGCCACGTCCGGCGCAACCCCCGCCACGGCCGAGGAAACACCTGCGGTTCCGGAGCCTGTGGTCCCCGCGGAGCCCAAGCTCGATGCTCAGGGCCGTGCCTATGCCACCGGTAAGCGCAAGGACGCCGTGGCCCGGGTCTGGATGAAGCCCGGAGGCGGCCGGATTACGGTCAACGGCAAGGAAATGGATGTCTATTTCGCCCGTCCGGTGTTGCGCATGCTGATTCGTCAGCCCTTTGACCTGACCGAGCGTGGTTCCGAGTTTGATGTGGATTGTTCGGTCTCCGGCGGCGGTCTGTCGGGACAGGCCGGGGCCGTGCGTCACGGCATCAGCCGCGCGCTGGTCAATTACGAACCGGGACTGCGACCGCTCCTCAAGAAGGGCGGATTCCTCACCCGCGACGCGCGCGTGGTGGAACGCAAGAAATACGGCCGCCACAAGGCCCGCCGAAGCCACCAGTTCTCGAAACGTTAAACCCCCGGGCTTTTTGCGTTACGAATGAAGGGTGTTCCTGGCGGGACGCCCTTTTTTCTTGGCAGGATCATGCCGTGCAACGCCTGGCCTGCTTTCCTTTGCCCGCTCGCGGCTCTATTCTCTGATTTAGGAAACCGATCATGACTGACAAGAACAAGATCATACCCACCGCTATTTTAGGCGCCAGCGGCTATACCGGAGCCGAGCTGGTGCGCCTGCTCGCGCACCATCCCCAAGCCGAGATCAAGGTGCTGACCGCCGAGCGCCGGGCAGGCAAGCCCGTGGCTGAGGTCCATCCCCATCTGGGCGGGCTCGATCTGCCACCGCTGACGGCCACGGCCGGGGCCGATTTGTCGCAAGTGGCGGCGGTCTTCGCCTGTCTGCCTCACGGGGCCTCGCAGGAGATCATCGCCGCCCTGCCGGATGATCTCAAAATCATCGACCTGTCTGCCGACTTTCGGCTCGCTGATGCGGCCACCTATGCCCAGTGGTACGGGCGCGATCACGCAGCGCCGGAGTTACAGAAGGAGGCTGTTTACGGTCTGGCCGAGGTGGCGCGGGAGGCGGTGACAACGGCGCGTCTGGTGGCCAATCCGGGATGTTATCCCACGGCCTCGCTGTTGCCCCTGGCGCCGCTTTTGGGTGCCGGCCTGATCGACCCGGAAGGCATCATCATCGACGCCAAGTCCGGCGTTTCGGGGGCGGGACGGGCGCTGAAGGATTCCAACCTGTTCTGTGAGGTTTCCGAGAGTTTCACCGCCTATGGGGTGGCGGCGCACCGTCACGGGCCCGAGATCGAACAGGGGCTGAGCGATGCCGCGGGGTCTCCCGTCGCCGTCACCTTCACGCCCCATCTGGGACCCATGAACCGAGGCATCTTCGCCACCATTTACGTGCGGCTTGCTGTGGGCGCGGATGCGAATGCCTTGAGGGCGGCGCTGGCGGCGTCTTATTCCGGTGCGCCCTTCGTGCGGGTGCTGGAGGAAGGCGCCATGCCTTCGACTCGGCATGTGCGCGGCTCCAACGCCTGTCATATATCGGTGTTCGCCGACCGCAGGCCGGGCGGCGCCATCCTGCTTTCGGTGATCGACAATCTGGTGAAAGGGGCCAGCGGCCAGGCGGTACAGAACTTCAACCTGATGTTCGGACTGGACGAGACCGCCGGTCTCGATGGTCTCGCCCTTTCCCCGTAGGGGGCGCGGCCATGGGCTCTGATTCGGAAAAAAGCGTGGCGAAAAGGCTGATCCTGCCCTATGGCGGCCACAGCCCCGAAATCGCGGGAGATGTCTATGTGGCGCCAGGCAAGACCGTGACGGCGGGCGATCTGTTGTCGGACAATCCGGCAAAGTCAATCCGTCCCGTCAGCGATGCGGAGACGGAATTTATCCAGGATTCGGCCCGCCGCTATTGCCAATTCGCCAAGGAATATATGGGCGGGGATTAATCCCCTTGAAGGCGGCCCCGCCTTGGCTTGAATAGGGTTCCGGAGTGGAATCGGGGTATGTATTTGAAATTTCCAGCTGTTTTTTGTGCGCTAGCCGTGTTTGTGGCGGTCCTGCCAGGCTGTTCGCCCGCGCGTCTGGCCGAGGCGGCGCGTGTGCTCGACGATATCGACGCCGGAAGCGGCCCCAGCCAACTGAAGGAACAGACCCCGCCGCCACGGCGCGAGGCCGTGTCCTATGGGGCCTATGGTAGCGGCAATGGCTCCGGTGCCTTCGGAGGCGACCTCTATTCTTCCACAGAGCCGGGGTTGCCGGGGCTGGCAGGGATGGTTCTGGTCCCCGGAGTCGCCAGGAAGGGCAAGGATGATCCCCGTCTGGTGGCCTTCGCCACCACCCTGGCGCGGGCCCGGTTTATGGTTCTCGTTCCCGATCTGCCGCGTCTGCGCGACCTCCGGGTGGGGCCGGAGGACGCCATCCCCATCGCCGCCGCCGCGCGCTATCTGGGGGGCCGCCCGACGGGGCAGGGGAGCGTGGGCATAACGGCGGTTTCTTATGCCGTGGGTCCGGCGGTTCTGGCACTGTTCGAGCCCGGCATGGTGGAGAAGGTGGATTTCGTTCTCGCCATCGGCGGCTATTACGACATGACGGCGGTGATCACCTTCATCACCACCGGCTATTACCGTGAGGGTGAAAGCATGGCCTGGCGGTACCGCCGCGCCAATGATTACGGCAAGTGGGCTTTCGTGCGCGGCAATGCCGGGCGGCTCGATTCAGCTACCGACAGGGCGCTGTTGACAGAGATGGCGGAACGCAGGCTGGACCACCCGGAGACCTACATCGACGATCTGGTGGCTCGGCTCGGCCGCGAGGGAAAGTCGGTCCATGCGCTGCTCGTCAACGGCGATCCCGAGCGGGTGCCGGCGCTGATGGCGGCGCTGCCGCCCCCCATCGCCGCGGATATTACTGCCCTCAATTTGGCGCGCCGGGAGGTAGCGTCGCTGGGTGTGCGCTTCGTGCTGGTACACGGCCACGACGACCCCATAATTCCCGAAACCGAGAGCATGGCCCTGGCCCACGCTCTTGCCTCCAGGGGGAGCGAGCTGTTCCTTCTCGACAGCCTCAACCACGTGGACCCACGGCCTGCCGGCCTGGCCGATCGGCTGCGCCTGTTGCGGGCTATTTATACGGTTCTGGAATTACGCGATTCGGGTGCCGCGCGGTAGGCGGGAGAGGTTAGTGGGTTTTCGCGACCACGTAAGAGCCCGGCGCGTCCTCGATTGACTCGAGTCCGCCGTCGCCGGGGGTCCGCGCGGGCACTTGGCCGCCGCCGTGTTTGGCTATCCATTTTTCCCATTGCGGCCACCACGAGCCTTCGCTCCGGTCCGCGGTCTCAAGCCATTTTTCCGGGTCCTTGGCGGTGCGGCTGTGGGTCCAATAGCAATATTTACCAGCCTGGGGCGGGTTGATTACTCCTGCGATATGGCCCGAGGCGGCGAGCACGAACTTGACCGGTCCGGCCAATAGCTGGGTTGCTGCGTAGGTGGCTTTCCAGGGGGCGATATGGTCCTCGCGGGTGGAAAGGATGAAGGCGGGGGTCTTGATCTTGCCGAGATCAATGGCCACCCCGCCCAGAGTGACTCCCCCCGGCTTCACCAGATTGTTTTCGAGATACATGTTGCGCAGGTAAAAGCTGTGCATTTCGGCAGGCAGGCGGGTGGAATCGGCGTTCCAGTACAGCAGGTCGAAAGGAAAGGGGTCCTTGCCCAGCAGGTAGTTGTTGACCACAAAAGACCAGATCAGGTCGTTGGCGCGCAGCATGTTAAAGGTGGCGGCCATATCACGGCCTTCGAGATAGCCCCGCGACTGCATCTTTTTCTCAAGTGCGGCCAGCTGCACCTCGTCAATGAAGACGCCGAGCTCTCCGGGATCGCTGAAATCCATGAGCGACGTGAAGAAGGTGGCGCTCTTGATGCGGGGGTCCTTTTTCTCCGCCATATAGGCCAGGGTGGCGGCGAGAAGGGTGCCGCCGATGCAATAGCCGATGACGTTGACCTCGCGCTCGCCAGTGGCTTTCTCGATGGCGTCGAGAGCGGCCAGCGGCCCCTCGAACATATAGTCCTCGAAGCTCTTGTGGCTGAGCTTCTCGCCGGGGTTGACCCAGGAGACAATGAACAGGGTGTGGCCCTGGTCGAGCGCCCATTGGACGAAGGAATTCTTGGGCGAGAGGTCGAGAATGTAGTACTTGTTGATCCAGGGGGTGACGATCAGCAGGGGGCGGCGCTGGACTTTTTGCGTGGTCGGCGCGTACTGGATGAGCTGCATCAGTTCGTTCTGGAACACCACCTTGCCCGGAGTGACGGCAATGTTTTTACCGATTTTGAAAGCGTCGCGGTCGGTCATGGTGATGGCCAGTCGGCCGTCGCCGCGGTCGAGGTCGGCGATCATGTTGTCGAGGCCCTGGACCAGGTTTTCGCCCTTGGTTTCGATGGTGGTGCGCAACACTTCGGGATTACTAAGAACGAAGTTGCTGGGCGACAGGGCGTCGATGAAATGGCGGGTGTAGAAATCCACCTTCTGGGCGGTTTTTTCGTCCATCCCCTCGACATCACGCACCGTAGCGGCAAGCCAGCGCGAGGTCAGAAGATAGGACTGTTTGATGAAATCGAAGACGCTATTTTCCTCCCACTCCTGGTGGCGGAAGCGGCGGTCGCCTGGTTCCGGCTCCACCACCGGGGCCACCTTTTCGCCGCTCATGGCCCGTGCAGTGTTCTGCCACAGCTCCATATAGCCCTGCCATAGCGAGGCGTGGGCTTTGAAAACCATCTCTGGGTTGCCCATCATATGCGCCGTCATTTCCAGGAAAGCGGAGCCGATATTAAAGGGATCGGCATGCAGCCCTTGGCCCTGATGCTTGAGGAAGCGGGTGACGATCTGTTGGCTTTTCTCGGCGATCTTGGCCACTGTTTCGGTCAGTTCCGCGGGATCGGGTATGCCGTTTTGGGGCGCATCGCTTTTAGGAGACTCTTGTCTGGGCATGTGGTGATCCATGAGAATTATTTTATGTGGCAGTTTTTAAGACTTAGAATGGGTCAGGGCCGCGCAGGAATCCTGCCCACTGCAATATATGCTGCATTGCAACATAAACACTGTATCGCACTAAAACCGTAATGAACAAAAAAATCAAGCAATGGATTTATCTTTCATCTGACAAGACCGTCACAGATGATATGATCATCCAAAGTCTTCTCTCTGTCGTGATTTTTGTTTCCACGGGGTTGATACCATGAGAACGATTCTTCTTACCTCTTCGCACCGGCCGTATAATTCCCGATTCTTGCCCCCGGTTCTTCTGGTGGCGTCGTTCCTGATGTTTTCGGGTTGCTCCTACGTTCCCGACGCCCTCAACCCGGTGGAATGGTCCAAAGACGTGGTGGGCTGGTTCGGCGACGACGAGGACGAGGAAGTGCAGGAAACGGGTCCCGACGACGTGAAAACATCGCGCGCCGGCGAGGGGGTCCCCGGCGCCGATAAGGATTTTCCGGATCTGTCCTCGGTTCCCGATGCACCGTCGAAGGGAGAACGTCAAAGGATCGCCGAGGGTCTGGTCGCCGACACCGCCGACCGCAGCTATAGCGACGAGGCACCTGCTGCAGCCGCGCCCCGGGCTGTGACTCCGCCGTCCACAGTCGGCGACAGGGTCCTGCCGCCGCCGCCGTCCACACCCGAACCCGGCGGGCCGCCGGTGGCCGCGCCCAGAGAACGGGTGGCGGGTGAATCGGTGCAAGGCGAATCAGTAGCGGCCGCACCCAGCCCACCGCCTTCCCCCAGCGTGGCCCGGGTCGTAGAGAAAGTGAGCGCGCCCACATCCGCGGACGAGACCGCTCCCCACCCCCTGGAGAAATTCGACGCCAGCCGCACCGTGGTTTCCACCCAGGTGGGGCTGATCCAGTTCGGCAGCGGCTCGGCTGCTTTGTCCTCGGCCGACCTCCGGCAGTTGAAACAAATCGTCGACTCCCAAAAAAAGAGCGGCGGCACGCTGCGGGTGATTGGTTTCGCCAGCAGCTGGACCGGGGACATAGATCCGCTGAAGCATCAGCTGATGAATTTTGACATCTCGGTGCGCCGCGCCAATTCGGTGGCGGTGGCCCTGATGAATTACGGCATTGCGGCCAAGGACCTTTACGTGGGGGCGAAGTCGGATTCCGAGCCCATTTACCTGGAGGTCATGCCCGCCGGCGAGGCTGGCAACCGCCGTACCGAGATTTATCTCGATTATTAGGTTTTCCCGAGTTTCTTATAACACCGAGTCACCGATCAAGGCTTGCAGCCTCAGGGCGCGCCAGCATATACAGGGCGCGCCAGCATAATACCGCCAGTCCATGAGCCCGGGCGCCCATGGGCTTGGCCCACCGCGCATAAGGGTTTGACCGCAAATGGCCGAGCACGAATTTTCCCGCATCAAGCGACTGCCGCCTTACGTCTTCGCCGAGGTCAACGCCATGAAGGCGCGTGCCCGCGCGGCCGGTGAGGACATCATTGATTTCGGCATGGGCAATCCCGATTCCGCCACGCCGCCCCATATCGTGGAGAAGCTGGTGGAAACGGTGAGAGACCAGCGCACCCACCGCTATTCCAACTCGCGGGGGATCCCGGGTCTGCGCAAGGCGGTGGCGGGCTATTACCAGCGCCGCTTCGATGTGGACATCGATCCCGAGACCGAAGCCATTGTCACGCTGGGCTCCAAGGAAGGGTTGGCCAACCTGGCCCAAGCCATGGCCACGCCGGGCGATGTCTTCATGGCGCCCGATCCCAGCTATCCCATTCACGCCTTCGGATTCATCATTGCTGGGGCCACGGTGCGCTCGGTACCCATCGGGCCGGGGATCAACTTCATGGAAGGTCTGGAACGGGCGGTGAAGAACTGTTCACCCCACCCCGTGGGGCTGATCATCAATTTTCCAGCCAATCCCACCGCCGAAGTGGTGGATCTGGATTTCTACGCCTGCGTGGTGGATTTCTGCCGTCACCATGATCTCTATGTGATTTCCGACAACGCCTATGCCGAGATTTATTTTGACCAGCCGCCACCCTCCATCCTCCAGGTGCCCGGTGCCAAGGATGTGGCCATCGAGTTCTATTCCCTGAGCAAGACCTATTCCATGCCGGGCTGGCGTATCGGTTTCGGGCTCGGCAACCGCGATCTCATCGCCGCCCTGGCGCGCATCAAGTCCTACGTGGATTACGGCGCCTTCACCCCGGTCCAGGTGGCGGCGGCGGCGGCGCTTAACGGTCCCCAGGACTGTGTGGAAGAGACCCGCGCCCTTTACCGCGAGCGTCGCGAAGTGCTGATGGAGGGCCTGGCCAAGGCGGGGTGGAAGGTGCCCCTGCCTAAGGCCACCATGTTCGCCTGGGCACCGATCCCCCCGGAATTTGCCCATCTCGGCTCGGTGGAGTTTTCCAAGCTGTTGTTGAGCGAGGCCCAGGTGGCGGTGTCGCCGGGGTTGGGTTTCGGTGAATACGGCGACAACCACGTGCGTTTCGCGCTGGTGGAAAACCTCCAGCGCACCCGCCAAGCCCTGCGCAGCATCAAGGCGTTGATGCGCAATTCCGGCAAGTTGGCGCAAGAAAGTGACACCCAGGCAGCCTCATGAGTGACGCCCTGAACATCGCCATTGCTGGCCTTGGCACGGTGGGCACCGGGACGCTGCAACTGCTTGACCGTCAGGCCGAGCTGTTGGCCGAGCGCGCGGGCAGGCCATTGCGCGTGGTGGCGGTGGCCGATCTCGATACGGGCCGCGACCGCGGCGTAGTGTTGAAGGGTATCGCCTGTTTCGACGACGCCCTGAAGATGGTGGCGGAAAGCGACGCCCACGTGGTGGTGGAGCTCATCGGTGGTTCCGACGGCATCGCCCGTGAGGTCTGCGAGGCGGCCATGGCCAAGGGCCGTCATGTGGTCACCGCCAACAAGGCGCTGCTCGCCCATCACGGCATGAAGTTGGCGGCGAAAGCGGAAATAGCGGGGGTGGCGCTGGCCTATGAGGCGGCGGTGGCGGGCAGCATTCCCATCATAAAGGCCCTGCGCGAGGGGCTGGCGGGCAACCGCATCGCCCGCATCACGGGAATCCTGAACGGCACCTGTAACTATATCCTCTCGGCCATGCGCGAAACCGGCAAGGAATTCGACGAGGTTCTGGCTGAGGCGCAGGCGCTGGGCTATGCCGAGGCCGATCCCAGCTTTGATGTGGACGGCGTGGACGCCGCCCACAAACTGGCCTTGCTCACCGCCGTGGCCTATGGCTGCGCGGTCAATTTCGATGATATTTACAGGGAGGGTATCCGCCACATCACCTCGCGCGATATCGCCTGCGCCGAGGAGCTGGGGTGCCGCATTAAACTGTTGGGTATCACGCGGCGTTTGGACGGCGAGGGTAAGGGCAGCGTGGAACAGCGCGTCCATCCCTGTCTCATTCCCGCCGGGGCGCCGCTGGCCCATGTGGAGGGCGTTCTCAACGCGGTTGCAGTGGAGGGCGATTTCGTCGGTCCCACTATGCTCGAAGGCGCGGGCGCGGGCTCCCTCCCCACGGCTTCGGCCGTGGTCGCCGACATTGTGGATATGGCGCGTGGGTTGCGTATTCCCGCCTTCGGGCGTCCGGTGGCGGAGCTCGAAGACGTGCCTTCCGCACCCATGGAAAACCACCGCGGGGCTTATTACATCCGCCTCAGTGTAGCCGACAAGCCCGGCGTCATCGCTGATATTTCCGCCATCCTGCGCGACGGGGACATCTCCATGGAATCCATGCTCCAGCACGGCCGCGCCGATGCCCCCTCAGGCGCGGTGACGGTGGTCATGACCACCCATGAGACGAGGGAAGCCGCTATGACGGAAGCTTTAACGAAGATCGCCGCAATCGATTCGGTGGAGGAACCGCCGGTCATGATCCGCATGGAGGCGGTGTAGAGGGGGTTAATCCAAAATTTTCTTCACCCGTCTGTTGCCCAAGTTGGCGTGGGTGGGCAGGCTTGAGCCTAGCAGGGGGCGCAGGTAGTCACGGAAGGCTTGCGTGACATCGGTGCCCGATGTGGCGATATAGGCGTTCGGCATGGTGCGGGTCTTGCCGCCCACCGCGGCCAGCCCCACTAGTTTATACTCGGCGCGATAGGTCTTGCCGGCACGGCGGCGGATGGTCACCGAGCCGTTCTGTCCTTGGGCGGCAAAGCGCACCGCCTTGACGCCGGCGCGGCGGGCTTCCCTCTGGTCCACGTCTGAAACACAACCCAGGAAGGAGCGCTGGAGATAGCCCAGGGTGTCGGCGCGCACCCGCGCAATACCCAAATTGTCCCTGATGGTTTTGGCCAGCATGTCGCCCAGCGCGCCGGTGCCCGAAAGCTGGATATTGCCGTGGGCGTCGCGCTCCACCTTTCCCACCAACTTGGTAGCGATGGGCACGCCGCGCCCGTCGTGGATGCCTTCACTTACCGCGATGACGCAGTGCCCGAGCCGCCCATAGACTTGTTTTACGTCGCGTAAGAAGGCCCGTTGGTTGAAGCTGCGTTCCGGCAGATAGATCAAGTGCGGTCCGTCTTCGGTATGGTGGCGGGCGAGCGCAGCGGCGGCGGTGAGAAAGCCTGCATGGCGGCCCATGACTACGCCCACATAGACGCCGGGAATGGCGCGGATGTCGAGGCTGACTCCGGTAAAGGCCCCGGCCACGAAACGGGCGGCTGAGGGGTAGCCCGGCGTGTGGTCGTTCAACACCAGATCGTTGTCGATGGTCTTAGGCACGTGGACGCAGCGCAGGGGGTAGCGCGCTTTGCGAGCCTGTTGGGAAAGAATGCGCAGGGTGTCGGAAGAATCGTTGCCGCCAATATAGAAGAAGCGGTCGATGCCGTGGGCCTGGAGCGAAGCGAGAATCTCACGGCAGTATTTTTCATCGGGCTTGTCGCGGGTAGAACCAAGTGCCGAGGAGGGCGTTGCCGCCACCTTCTCGAGATTGGTCTCGCTTTCCCGGGATAGGTTTGTAAAATCCTCATCCACGATGCCGCGTACGCCATGAAAAGCACCGTAGACGCAGCCCGCGTTTTTACCCTTACGGGCCTCCAGCACCACGCCAACTAAGGATTGATTGATAACAGCGGTGGGGCCACCTCCTTGCGCCACCAGGACCTTGTCTCTGGGCATGGCTCTTTCTCTCCAGAATGAAAACTGTTGGACGTGTTTTATAGCCCACACCATCTCTCCATTCAAAAGGATGATGTTGAGGTGATGGAGGTTTTCTCCGATAGTGAGCCATGCACTCGATTCTCTTGCCAGGCGATTTCTGTGGTGGCTCCTGTGGCTGAGGCGGTAGCGTTCGAAACACAAGATGCCGGGGAGGCTTTTCTCGGCGTAGAACACTCGCTAACAGGCAAAAGATGGCGGTTGCGCCTGGCTGATGAGCGCTCGGCGTTACTCCTTTCGCAGCGCTTGGAGGTGCCGGAGATCGTGGGCCGGATCCTGGCCGCACGCGGGGTGACACCAGAGGAGGGGGAGAACTTCCTTGATCCCACCCTACGCCATTATATGCCCGACCCCACCACCCTGCACGACATGAAGACGGCGGCTTCACGTATCCACCGCGCTCTGAGCGATGGCGAAACCATCGCGATTTTCGGTGATTACGATGTGGACGGAGCCACCTCATGCGCCCTGTTGCTTAGATTCCTCTCCGTTGTGGGGGGCAAAACCGTTTTCTACATACCCGACCGCATGGCCGAGGGCTACGGCCCCAACGAGGCTGCCCTGAAGAATCTGCATGCCAAAGGTGCAGCTCTGGTGATTACGGTGGATTGCGGCATCACGGCATTTGCGCCGCTAGCGGCCGCAGCCAGGATAGGGCTGGACGTGATTGTGGTGGATCATCATGAGGCTGAGCCCTCACTGCCCAAGGCTTGTGCCGTGGTCGATCCCAATCGCCTCGATGAAAGCGACGGATTTGGGCATCTGGCTGCTGTGGGCGTGGCCTACCTTCTGGTGGTGGCCGTCAACCGCCTCTTACGTGAAGAAGGCTGGTATAACGAAATGCGACCCGAACCGGATCTCATGCAATGGCTCGACCTGGTGGCACTTGGCACAGTATGCGATGTGGTGCCTCTTAAAGGCCTGAACCGGGCCTATGTGGCCCAAGGGCTAAAGATTATGGGTCGCCGTGGCAATGCTGGTCTTATGGCGTTGGCCGACGTGGCTGGGATCAAGGAGAAGCCCGGCGACTATCATTTAGGATTCATCCTTGGCCCCCGGGTCAATGCTGGGGGGCGGGTGGGCCGCGCTGATCTAGGTGCGCGCCTTCTTTCTTGTGACGATCCTGCAGCAGCACGCATCATGGCTGTCGATATGGACACCCTTAACCAGGAGCGCCGTGTCATAGAGGCTGGTGTTCTGGAGGCCGCAACCAGACAAATCGAGGAAGAGGCATCGGACGCTTCTGTCCTTTTTGCGGCTGGCGAGGGATGGCATCCCGGCGTCATCGGTATTGTCGCCGGAAGGCTGAAGGAGCGTTTTAACAAACCTGCCTGCATCTTCGCTCTGGACAGGGGTATGGCCAAGGGGTCGGGGCGTTCGGTGCCGGGTGTTGACTTAGGAGCAGCGGTAATTGCGGCACGCCAAGCGGGGCTTCTCGTCAATGGCGGTGGTCACGCTATGGCGGCGGGTATGACTGTGGCTGGGGACAGTCTGGACGAGCTTAAGGACTTCCTAGTGCGGCGTGTGGGGGGTGGTGGGGCGGGACTCCCGGCGCCGGAGCTTAAACTTGACGGTGCGCTGTCCCTTGCCGGGGCGACACAGGAACTGGTGACCTTGCTGGAACGGGCCGCGCCTTTCGGATCTGGCAACGCCGAGCCGCGCTTCGTGCTGTCCCATGTGAATGTGGCCAAGGCCGATGTGGTGGGGGAAAACCACGTGCGCTGTTTTCTTTCTGATGCTGGGCGCGGCCGCCTCAAGGCCATCGCCTTCCGCAGCCTTGACACGTTGCTGGGACAAACGTTGCTGAACAACCGGGGTGAAACTCTTCACATTGCGGGCCGTCTACGTATAGACAGTTGGAAGGAGCAATCCCGGATACAATTGATGATCGATGATGCAGCACCCACATGAGGGGCTGATTGACTCAGGTGCAAACTGTGTGTTTGGAAAGGCCCTTAAGTCCATTTGTCTTAAGCGGGCTTTTTGGATTTCATTCGCCATCAAATGCAATGGCAAAATAGCCATCCTTGACCATAGAGTGACATGGGGCCAGTAGAAAGTTCCTGGCCCACACCCACAAAAGAAAACCCTAGCCGCACCCCAGACCCATGTGCAGCGAACTTGATTTTACCAACGCGGGAAGATATGACCCTTGCCCTGTGGTGATGGCCCCGTCGTCTAGCGGCCTAGGACTCCAGGTTTTCATCCTGGCAACGCGGGTTCGAGTCCCGCCGGGGTCACCATTCCCCCTTTCGCTACTCCCTCCTACCCGCACGAATTTGTGACTCTATGTCCTGCTTCGGTAGCAGTTCGGATAGGGGAGAAAATATCGCCAGTTGACACCCTGTTATGTTCTATTGGAGAAAAATGTAACGGGCGTAGGAACCGGACCGCAACGCATCATGGAATCAATACAGGGAAACTAGAACAATGGGCGAGAGCGACCTCTACGACGATTACGATATTGAATCCAAGAAGAAAGCCTTGATCATTGCCCGTGACGCCTTTGAAGCATGTGAGAAACAGGGCGTTTCCGGCGTTATAGCCGTGGGCGCGTTTCTCGATCACATCCTTTTTCACCTAGTGGCCATGAACGACCGTGAAGTAACGGCTTCTTTCCTCCAGGCTCTAGCAGCAAAGGTTATTGACGGCGTCTACGACGCGGCAGAAGAGAAGGTGGGAAAAGATGCAAAAAAAGATACTGCCAGTGACTACACACCATGAAGATTACCTTGAAGCTATATGCGCTTCTCTCTCGTTATCTTCCCGCAGGGGCGGAAGGAAATGAGGCTGTTCTCAGCCTGCGCGAGGGTATCACAGTGGGAGAAGCCCTTGACGGTGTGGGGTTACCAGCGAAACTAGTCCACCTTATTCTCGTCAACGGAGTCTATCTTGCCCCCAGCGAACGTTCGGGGAAAGTTTTGGCCGATGGCGATGCTCTAGCGGTATGGCCCCCTGTGGCCGGCGGTTAATCCGTGGCTCATAGACCATGAACGAAGCCCCCTTCACGCTGTTGCGCGAAATGAGCGTTACGGTCCACGATTTTCTGCGTCTCGTTCCAGCCGCTGCCCGCGCCGCAATGGGAGATGTCCCTGTGGCCACCACAAAAAGTGGGGCGACCATTGGCGATGGAGTAAAACAGGTGGAGATCACACTTGTGGAAATTCCGGAAAAACGCATCGGCTCCCTTCAGCTTCCCCGAATCGAGGCACACTTTGCTTTTCACGGTTATAGTGAGGTGGAACGGACGACCTTCCTAGAACGTTTTGACCGGGTAACTCAGCGTGGCGGCGGTTGAGAATAAAGTTCGGAGAGAAATTCAAGAACCACCCCTGGCGCGCCAAAGTCGTAAAGGTCGTTATGGCCTGCTCCGGTGATCACCTTCATCTTGTTGGGTTCATTCGCTGCCTCGGCAAGCCTGCGGACGAAAGAAGGCGGCACGATGCGATCCCTTTCGCCGTGGAGAATCAGCAGTTGTGCACCGATAGCGGTGATCTTGGAGAGTGAATTATAGTGATCGCGCATGAGCCAGCGCATGGGAACCCAAGGGTAATGGAAAGCAGCCATGTCCTCCAGAGAGGTAAAGGGCGATTCCAGTACCACAGCCCCCACGGGTTCTTCTCCTTGCGCCCGCGCGCGGGCTAGTTCCACAGCTACACCTGAGCCTATGGATTCGCCGTATAGAACCCAGCGTGCGGAAGGAATTCCTTGCTCTGAAAGGAAGGCTAGTGCCGCACGGCCATCAGCGTAGAGACCCTTCTCAGAGGGCGCGCCAGCGTTGCCGCTATAGCCGCGCCAACTCGGCAGTAAGACTCCGTATCCAGCATCCAGATAAGGCCTGACTTTTGCGCCGCGATAGCCGATATGACCGGCATTGCCGTGGAAGTAAACGATCACTGGCGCGTCTGGTCCCTGCGGCGCGCGATACCAAGCCAGGAGTTCAAGATTGTCGGTAGTTTCCAGCATGTGCACGGTCATCTCTGGCACCGTGTAATCCGCCGGTTCAGGCCGGTGGGAGGAGGGGAAATAGATGAGGTTGCGTTGGAACAGGAATAACAACGCCACAATAATTCCGTAGCCGATGAGGATGGCGAAAAAACCGGAAATCATCTTCTTTGCCATACCGCCACGCCTAGTCTCTCCATGCTTACTCTTTCCCGGTGCATGCACAGGGAGCAGGGTAGTTACTCGTCAGAATTCCCATTAGGCACCCCTCTGGAGAACGCTGAGCCCGACGGCGCCTGGCTCTACAAGACTATCGCGCTGGCGAAAGGTTGAGGGATTCAGGTTGCTGAGGAAGAGGTGGGTTTACCCAAGGGGGTGGGCTGACCCTAGATAGGCCTCCATGAACCGCGTCGGATCCTGCACCAGCTTCTCTTTCCAGTGACCGAGCTTGGTGCGGCTCTGGATCATGCCGCGCATGGCTCCCACATGCTGGGTTATGCCCACGCTGCATGCGCCAATCAGGCAGTCTTCCTCAAATTCCAGTCGCAAATATTTATAATTGTCTTTATCTACGGCTTCAGCATGGCTACTGCCTTTTTTGCCTTGCCATTGGCCGAAGGAGGTCGCAATCAAGCCAGCGGTGTCGAGTACGTTCATCAGCAGGCTTCCCCTATAGGTAGCGGGAACCCCGGCCATGTTTAGGGCGGCGATGCGGCCGTGTTCTGTCGCCGTAGGCTGGATGGCATGAACCGAACGTCCGCCACTGGAGAAATCCAGACCCTGGGCCACATCACCAGCGGCAAAGACACCCTTGATATTGGTCTGCATGTGTTCGTCGACGAGAATGCCGTGGTCTGTCTTGATACCACTGCCGTCAACAAAATCCACATTTGGCTTGACCCCGACGGCGACGATAATAAGCGCCGGGTTCATGGTTTCGCCGTTGTCTAGATCAACTTTCAAACCGCCGTCATTGGTGACCCTAGTGGCGTTAGTTCCGGTCAGCACTCTTATACCCTTCTCCTCGCACCAGTGCTTGATCATGCCTCCGGCCGTCTCCGTCATCATACTCCGCACCATGCGGCTGCGGACGATGGTGGTGACCTTAGCACCGCGTTTAATCAGCCCGTTAAGGATGATACAGGCGACAAAGCCTGCTCCCATCAACAATACTTCCGAACCGGGCTTGATTAATTTAAGAATGTTGCGGGTGTCCTCCAGCGTCCAGCAGTGATGGATGCCGGGCCCGTCCAGCCCCTCTACAGGCGGTGTGGTGGCGGCTGAACCGGTGGCGATAAGCAGGCGGTCATAATCAAGCTTCTTGCCGTTATCAAGGGCCACACAGCTCTTCTTGGTATCAACTCCATCTGCGCGTACCTGCAGGTGGTTGATTCCGAGATTCTTGTAATGTTTTGGGTTCTGTCTCAGATGTGTCCCAGATTCACTGATTCTATCCGAGAGCAAATAGGGAATGGCCATGCGCGAATAGGGCGGTTCGGGCTCGTCCCCGACAAGGGTGATTGCACCGCCATGGCCGTGCTTACTTAGCGTCTCGGCGGCAACGACCCCGCCCGGCCCAGCTCCTAGGATCACGTGCTTCATAGACAGCCTCCAACGGAATTTACGGAATGAAACCCGTTCCCACGCGCGGCAAAGTTGCGAGGACGGGCTGGATGATTCCTAGAGGGTCAGACGGTCCAGGGTCTTGTTGGTGGGAACGCCCTCCTCAGTCCACCCCCGCAACTCATAGTATTCCGGCAGCATCTTACCAAGCTCATTGACCTTTCCCTTAGCAGGACCGGTCTTGCCGGCCTCCTTGAGCAAGCGCTTGGGAAGGGTGTCGTCCTTGGCGGTCATGCCAGCGGCGAGGTTGTATTTGCGTTCCAGGTTCCAGATGCGTTCGCCCATCAGCATCAGGTCATCAACGGACCAGTCACCCTCGCAGGCGGCTTGAATCTGGGGTTGGATGTCCTCCATGCTCCAGGCGAAGGTGGTGAACACGCACAACCCGGAACTGTCCACCACTGCGGTGGCATCCTGAAAGGCCTTGACCAGTCCCGCTTTGCCCTCGGTCTCCAAGGGGTCGGTCTTTTCTGGAATTCCTAGCACTTCGGAGGCTACGGTATAGCCCCGCAGGTGGCAGGCCCCACGATTGCTGGTGGCGTAGGTCAGTCCCATACCCTGGATTCCACGGGCATCATAGGCTGGAAATTCTTGGCCTTTCACCGTCATAGAGAGGTCGGGGTGACCGTATTTTTTGCACAGGCGCTTCGACCCCAGTCCTATTTCCTTGCCGAATCCTTCTCCCTTAGCGGTCAATTCGGCTAGGGTGCAGAGCGCTTCGGCTGAGCCGAAGGTCAGTTCGATCCCGCCGGTGTCTTTTTTCGTAATGGCGCCCATTTCATAGAGCTCCATGGCAGCGGAAACGGTGGAGCCGAAGGAAATGGGATCAAAACCGTCCTCGTTGCAGATGAAGTTGGCGAAGGTCAGCACTTCCAGATCGTCAACACCAGTATTTGAGCCAAGCGCCCAGGCGGCTTCGTATTCCACCCCGCCCGAGGCATTCCAGTATTCGGGGCGGGTTTTCACGGTGAAGTGCTCCTCGTCCATTTTAGAAATCCGCCCGCAGGCGATGGTGCATCCAAAACAGGCGTTGTTGGCAACGAGATTGGCTTTACCGTCGCTTTTACGGGGTTCGCGCATGGCCTCACCGGAAATCTGGGCCGCACCCTCGAACTGTACTTCCCGCCAGTTGCGGGTGGGCATGGCACCGATTTCATTGATTACATTCATCAGCACCTGGGTGCCAAAGGTGGGAAGGCCTTCACCGGTGACGGGATTTTCAGCCAAGACCTTATTGCCGGCATCAACGGCCTTCATAAAAGCTTTTGGGTCGTTGGGCTTGTCGCCCTTAGTGCCGCGTACGGCAATGGCCTTGAGATTTTTCGAGCCCATAACGGCGCCGACGCCGGAGCGTCCGGCAGCGCGGTGGAGGTCGTTCATGACGGCGGCGTAGAGTACGCCATTCTCACCAGCGCGCCCGATGGAGGAGATCTTGATCTGCGGATCTTGCAGCTGGGCCTTGATGGCGGGTTCTGTCTCCCACACGGTTTTCCCCCACAAATCGCCAGCAGGTAGCAGTGTTGCTTCGTCGTCGGAGATGAAGAGATAGACCGGCTTCTTCGACTTGCCCTCGAGGATGACCATGTCCCAGCCGGCAAATTTCAACTCTGCGCCCCAATAGCCGCCGGAATTGGAACAGGCAATACAGCCAGTAAGCGGTCCCTTGGTGATGACTGAGTAGCGTCCGCCGGTGGAGGCCATGGAGCCGGTAAGCGGCCCGGTAGCAAAGATCAGCTTGTTCTTAGGCGACAGCGGATCCACCTTGGGGTCTGTTTCCTCGCACAAGTATTTCGTCGCTAACCCACGCTGGCCAAGATAGGACTGTGCCCATTCTTTATTGAGATCTTCGGTTTTACACTCGCCTTTCGAGAGGTCAACGCGAAGTATTTTTCCATGCCATCCCATAATCTTCTCCCCATCTATGCCTGTGGTTGTTCAGCAGCGGTCTTGTCCGCGTAGCCGCGCATGCGTTCAAGTCCCGTCCAGTCGGCATCTACATAAGTGATAGCTCCGGTTGGGCAGGCCTTGGCACATTCCGGGTCGCCGCCGCAAAGGTCACACTTGACGACGATACCGGCAGATGTGTTGTAGTTTATGGTGCCGAAGGGGCAGGCGATGGTGCAGACCTTGCAGCCGACACAGAGGACATCAACCACTTCCTTAGCGCCGGTTTCCCCAAGGCGGATAGCGTCTACGGGACAAGCATGTTGGCACCAAGCCTCGGCGCACTGGGTGCAGGTGTACGGGACCATGCGCCCTTCCGCATGAAAATTGAAGACCTTGATGCGCGACTTTGTGGGATTGAAGGCCCCTTCTTTTTCAAAGGAACACGCCATCTCGCACTGGAGACAACCAGTACATTTAACGGGTTCGATCTGAAGTGATCGTTGCATCGTCATTCCCCCCTGATAAATTTTTCCTGATGATAAAGCAGGGCTTTAGAGTGTTCAACCTCAACTTTTGTATGACTTTAATCTAGTGTGTTTCGGGTCAAAAGCGACTCGTGGGGAACTAGGGGCTTCTGATATGCTGACGTCATTATGAGCTTGCTCCCGCCGCGTTTTGTCCTCCGCATGCTTGCGATGGTGGCGCCTATGGCCATCCTCGTCGTGCCCAGTCTCGCTGTGGCGGAAGAGGTGGTGCCGCATTTAGACGGGTCTGAGGTCCCCCTGATTTGGATTATTCCCTTTATCGGAATACTGTTATCTATCGCCACGGTGCCGCTGATAGCCCCCCATTTTTGGCACGATCATTTTGGGAAGATTTGCGCCTTCTGGGCGCTGGCTTTCCTCATCCCGTTTACCATCTTTCACGACTACGAGGTGGCGCTGTTTGAGCTTTTGCACGTCGCCCTGCTGGAATATATCCCCTTTATCATACTGCTACTGACCCTCTACACGGTAGCAGGCGGCGTGCGTCTGAGGAGCATCGTCTGGAGTTCACCTGGCGTGAACACCATGATTTTGCTGATTGGCACCCTTATCGCCAGTTTTATGGGCACTACCGGTGCCGCAATGCTGTTAATCCGCACCTTGATTGATGCCAACGCGTGGCGTCGTCACAATGTGCATGTGATCGTCTTTTTTATCTTTCTGGTGGCTAATGTCGGTGGCTCGCTGACACCACTTGGGGACCCCCCCCTATTCCTTGGGTTTCTCAAAGGTGTGGATTTCTTCTGGCCAACGGTGAACATGTTTTTGCCTATGGTGTTGGTAGTGGGGATTCTACTGATTTCGTTTTTTCTTCTCGACAGTTATTACTTCCGCACGGAGACGGATTCGCGGCCGCCACGAGAGGGCGAAATAGGTTCTCTGGAAATCGAGGGTTGGGCTAATATACTTTTGCTTGTCGGCGTAGTTTTGGTTGTGCTGTTCAGCGGGCTCTGGGTCTCCGGAATCACCTTTACCATCAATCACGTTCCGTTACAGTTTCAGAGTATCGTCCGTGATCTACTTTTGCTGGGATTGGTTTTTGTTTCCCTGAAGATAACCAGCAAGGAACACCGTAAGGCCAACGCCTTTAGTTGGTTCCCCATAGTGGAAGTGGCCAAGCTGTTTGCTGGTATTTTCATCACCATTATTCCCGCTATCGCTATCCTACGCGCCGGCAGTGATGGTGCCCTGGCGCCGTTGTTAAATCTGGTGAGCGATGGCGGTGAACCGGTGAATGCCATGTATTTCTGGATTACCGGCACGTTGTCTGCCTTCCTCGACAACGCTCCCACCTATTTGGTGTTCTTCAGTGCTGCCGGAGGCGACGCCGCTACCCTGATGGGGCCGTTATCAGGAACGCTGTTGGCCATATCCTGCGGTGCCGTCTTTATGGGGGCCATGAGCTATATCGGCAATGCTCCAAATTTCATGGTGCGTACTATTGCTGAAGAGCGGGGCATTCCCATGCCGAGTTTCTTCGGCTACATAGGCTGGTCGGCTCTGTTTTTATTGCCAGTCTTTTTGCTGGTGACATGGGTCTTCTTCTGACCCGTGACAGCCTCTCCCGATTAGCTGCGGCGGTTTTCAGCATAGACGGCACCGCCTCTAGTGGGAAAGAAGCACCGGGATGGTCATATGGGCGGTGACGTATTTGGTGACGCTGCCAAACGCCACTTCGTGGAGCTTGGAATGGCCGTAAGCTCCCATGACGATAAGGTCGGCCTCAAAATCCTTCGCATTCTTCAGGATGCTCTCTCCCACATTCCCGGTACTTGATTCATCCTTTGCTACATTCACCAGAACATCATGGCGTGACAGGAAATTGGCAAATTCCTGTTCCTCGATACTTTCCTGTGAAGGTTTGGCGACGGTAAACAGGGTCACTTTCTTGGCAATTTTCAGTAAGGGCATGGCATCGCGCGTGGCTAGCAGGGATTCCCTGCATCCTTTCCAGGCGATCATAATGTGGGTGCCGGGTATCATGGCCTTGTACTTTTGAGGAATTACCAGGACCGGGCATCCGGAATAAAGCACAGTGTTCTCAGGGATGTGGAAGGTGACGCGGTCTTCCAGTTCGTCAGCCTTGGCGTGGCTTACGATGACCAGGTCTGCGGCTAGGGCGTGCTGGCTCAAGACCTTAATATGATCGCCTTCGCCTATGCGCCACTCCACGGGAACATCTGCCTTGACACAAACTTCCTCGACCTCGGCCTTGACGCTGACGGCCTTTTCACGGGCGATCTGGGTGGCTTCGGCGAGGTATCCTACGGAAGCGCCACGCCCGGCCTGGGGCATGCTGACCGGCGAGGCGTTGTAAAGGGCGATAAGGTGGGCCTGGCAGGCCTTGGCCATTTCCAGGGCGATGGCAAAGCGGATCATGTGGCCTTCGTCGTTGGCCATATGCACCAGAATGGTTTTATACACAATCCCGCACTCCTCTTTCGCCGTGCCACCGTGCCGATACGGTCCCGAAAAAGCTAGCCCCGTCGCCGTGTGATTGCAACGGCTGTAGAGCCGGGCAGTTGATGTGGCCTCATGGTCAGGCTAAGCATAGATCATGATGCGACGGTTTTTTCTTTTCTTATGCTTCCTTTGCTTTTTTATCACGGAGGCGCTCCCCGTTATTGCGGAAGTACCCAGCCCGGTAACTTTTGAAGTCTCCAGACTTATCATCAGCGGGGCTGATGGACGGGATCATTCCTTTACAGTGGAACTTGCGTTGTCCGCTCCCCAACACGCCCGTGGACTCATGTTTCGGGCCAGCCTGGCCCGTGATACCGGCATGCTCTTTCTTTGGGAAGACGAAGCACCACGCCGCATGTGGATGAAGAACACAATGGTGCCCCTGGATATGATTTTTTTCGACAAGGAAGGGCGCATCATCCACATCGAACACACCGCCACGCCCTACACCGAAGAGACCATATCCTCGGGTGGCGCGGCACAGGGTGTTCTGGAGCTTGCCGGTGGGACCTCACGTCTCCTAGGGATCGTAGCCGGTGACTGGGTCGTGCATCCGCTTCTTCCACCCCTCGCCCGATAACGGGGCAGATCTAAGTGGAGCAGGTCTGAGGTGGTGCAGAGCCGCCGCTGGAGGAAAGAGGGCAGCGTGTGTCCTGACAGGGAGTCTGGACGATGCGGCTCTGCACTACCGAAACCTAATACGGAGCCATGTCTGGCACAGTGATCCCCATCACAGTTCATAAAAAAATGATTCCCCAAATTCTTGTATAAAAATCCAAAAAGCAGGAGAAGTAATCACAAGGTTTAGGAATTGCTTTTTGTTAAGGATGCTTGAGGTTGGGGCTACATTCGTGTATCCCCCAATGGAATGGTTTAGCGGGGTGTAGCGCAGTCTGGTAGCGCACCTGCTTTGGGAGCAGGGGGTCGGTGGTTCGAATCCACTCACCCCGACCAGTTTCCCGTCCCAGAATCCTCTTTGGAGGAATGGTCATGGATGTTCGCATCTACCAGCCGGGGAATTCCCCCTCTCAGTCGGGCAGCGCCCGTAGCCAGGACTGGGTGCTGGAGCCTCGTTATCTCGGTCGCAAGGTAATCGACCCGCTCATGGGCTGGACCGGTTCGAGAGATACATCCCAACAGGTATGTCTCAGATTTTCCAGTCGCGAGAGTGCGGTAGCGTATGCTACCCGCTATCACTTCAACTATGTGGTGGAGGAACCCCATAAGCCGCGCATCTTAGCCAAAAGTTACGCCGATAATTTCAGATATGACAGTGTGCTCTGAACGGCTAAAAACTTACAAAGATGGAATAGTTGACTATACAGGCGCCCTTAGCTCAGTTGGATAGAGCGACGGCCTTCTAAGCCGTAGGTCGCAGGTTCGAATCCTGCAGGGCGCGCCATAACCTGAAAAGGTCATCGTCTGAAGTGGCATCACCACCCTGTGGCACTCACTCGCTAGAGGCGCCGCCAATCACGCGCTGTCGGCCGAGGCTGTGGCCGTCAATGGCCACGCTTTTGATCATAGCATAGGCGCGCGTGCCCACGGCTAGTTTCAGCTCTTGGGCCGATTTGGCTGAGAGCCTGGCCCACAGGGGTACACCGATATCGAGCAGCGCCTCTGTGCGTGAGCTGGTGTCCGTCTCCATCTGGACGATGGTGCCGCGATAGATGTTCTGGGCGGCCACAGCCGTGGGTTTGCGCGTGGCTAGGGTTACGTCTCTGGCGCGGATGCGCACCCGCAGGGGGGTGCCTAAGGGCAGGTCGACCATGGGTGCCAACAATTCTCCACCGGCGAAGGAAAGACGGCTGAGACCAAATTTTTTTTCGTGGCCGATAAGAGTGGCGGCGATCACCGAGCCGGCCTCGAAACGGCCGGTGAGGGGGCGCAGGTCGAGACGGCTCAGCAAATCTTCCACGTTGCCATTGGCTAGAACCCTGCCTTCGGAAATCAGCACCATCACATCTGCTAGGCGCACGATTTCTTCCATACTGTGGCTGACGTAAATTATGGGTATCCCCGGATCATCGCGCAGCCGTTCGAGAAAGGGGAGAATCTCGTTTTTGTGTGTGGCATCGAGGGAAGCCAGCGGCTCGTCAAGCAGCAATAATTCCGGGTTGGAAAGAAGAGCGCGGCCAATAGCCACGCGCTGCTTCTCGCCCCCCGAAAGGCTGTCTGGATGGCGGTTTAAAAGATATTCAAGGTCGAGTAGTCCGACAACGTGATCAAAAGAAGCCAATTGACCGTTTCTCCCTCGCCGTTTCATGCCGTAGCCGAGATTGCCGCGAACGTCGAGATGGGGAAACAGCCGCGTTTCCTGGAACACGTAGCCCATGCGCCGCTGTTCGGGCGGCAGGTCAATGCCGCGCTCGCTGTCGAAAAGAACCCTGCTCCCCAATGCGATGCGCCCGCGGTCGGGGCGCGCCAGCCCGGCCATGAGGTTGATCAGGGAGGTTTTGCCCGAACCCGAGCGCCCGAAAAGGGCGGTGATGCCCGAAATCGCGCTTTGTCCAGAGATATTGAGGGAAATATCCAGGGAGAATCCGCCGGTGGCGTGGCTGACGTCGATATCGAGGAGGGGAGGGGTCATGGCTCTAGGCCTCAAGCCGAGCCGCCGCGCGGCGGGCGAGGAGTTCAGAAAGCGCCAGTGCCACCAGCGCCACCGCCACGGAAATCAGAACCAGACGCATAGCCGTTTCTTCGCCTCCGGGGGCTTGGATCAGGGTATAGATGGCCAGCGGTAGGGTGCGGGTCTGTCCCGGGATGTTGGAAACGAAGGTGATGGTGGCCCCGAATTCCCCCAGCGAACGGGCAAAAGCCAGGATCACTCCGGTAATGATCCCGGGCACGATCAGCGGCAGGGTGATGGAAAGGAACACGTCCGCCGGGCCCGCACCCAGGGTCCGGGCCGCAGATTCGAGTTTGCGGTCAACGGTTTCCAGTGAGAGCCGGATCGCCCGCACCATCAGCGGAAACGCCATGATGGCGGCGGCGATAGCGGCGCCGCGCCAGGTAAAGGCTATCTCTATATGAAATTCCTCGAACAGCCAGGCGCCGATGGCCCCGTGCCGTCCGAACATGACCAACAGCACATAACCCACCGCCACCGGCGGCAGCACCAGTGGCAGATGCACCAGCCCGTCGAGCAAAATTTTTCCCGGAAACCGACCACGCGCCAACAGCCACGCCACGCTCACCGCCAGCGGCAGGCTCCAAGCCACGCCCCACAGGGCCACCCGCAGGCTCAACTGGATGGCCTCCATTTCCATGCTGCTCAGACCAAACACCGTAAGCCGTGCCTTCCCCATAAAGTAATGCCCGGGAACCCTTCCCGCCCGGAAGAAACAGTGTCGCCCATTCCGTTATCTGTTTCCAGAGAGGAACTCAATCGTCTGGAATCCGGACTCGGTGAAGATGGCGGATGCTTTTTCGGAAAATAGAAAATCCCGGAAGTCTCTTACCGCCGCGCTGTCACTGATCAAGCCCAGGGGGTAGACGATGGGGGTGTGGCTGGATTGGGGAAAAGCGGCAACCAAGCGCAGGGCGTGGCTGGTGTGGGAGTCGCTGGCATAGACGATTCCCAGCGGCGCCTCGCCCCGCTCCACTAGCATCGTAGCCAGCCTGTCATTGGCGGTGGGAATCAGGCGGTGCCTCAGGTTCATCCACACCCCTAGCGACATCAGGGCCTCGCGGCCGTAGATACCCGCCGGCACATAGGCAGGATCGCCCATAGCGATGCGGCCGGACCCGAGAATCGCCATGATCTCTCCTTCGAGACCGAAGCGCGGACTCAGGTTGAGGGCGGGCTGTATGTCTTCGCTTGCCGATTCACCTCTAGAATCGAGGGGTGCTACCATGACCAGGGCGTTGCCGAGGAGGTTGCGGCGGTTTTCAGGCGTGATCAGCCCCTCGTCAATGAGGTGGTCCATCCATGCCTTGTCCGCTGAAATGAAGATGTCACAGGGGGCGCCGGCGGCGATCTGGCGGGCTAGGGTGGAACTGGCGGCAAAGGACAGATCAACCCGTCCCGCCCCGGTTTCGGTGTAGGCGGTTGTGATTTTTTGCAGGGGAACGGTAAGGCTGGCGGCGGCAAAAACGGTGAGAGATTGCGCCTCTTTTTTTTCCTGGCCGATTACAGTCCAAGGCCAGAGCAGGAGGAGAAAAACCGCCCCCAGCATGGCCGTCCGGTTTGATTTAGAAGGGCGGGTTATTCGTCGCCACCTAATTCTTTGCCGCCATACAGGGTTTCGGGGTCTACCTCCACCTTGGAGATGGTCTCCAGCTTGCCACCGCGCAGGGCGCGGAAGAAACAGTTGCGGCGTCCGGTGTGGCAGGCCACGCCTTTCTGGTCCACCACCAACAACAAGGTGTCACCGTCACAATCGAGGCGCATTTCCACCAACTTCTGGGTCTGTCCCGAGGTCTCGCCCTTGCGCCACAGGCGGCCCCGCGAACGCGACCAGTAACAGACTTCGCCCGTGGCCATGGTCTCGCGCACGGCGTCGGCGTCCATCCACGCCATCATCAGCACCTCGCCGCTACCTTCCTGCTGGGCGATAGTGGGGACGAGCCCGTCGCCGTCAAAGACGATGGCGGCGAGAATGGCGGCGCTGTTGTCTTCACTCATGCCCGCATGTTGGCTTTTCCCGACGCCCTGTCAAGCGGGGGTTAGAGCCCCCTCTGATCAAATTAACCACTCTCATTGTAAGTTATTGAATTTCATTGGCATTATGGAGAAGTTTAAAAAAGTGAAACACCATAACATTAAATGTGTTATCTTATAACATATGAGTGATAACACCCCTAGACACAACGCATTCCCACAGATCGACCATGACCATGGCATTTGCGTGGAAACGGCACTTGCCCGTGCGGAAAAGCTGTGTCGGGAGCGCGGCGCGCGCCTCACCGAGACCCGCCGTCATGTGCTGGAGCTTATATGGCGCAGTCATGAGCCGGTGGGCGCCTATACCCTTTTGGAATCCTTGTCTCGCACCAAACGCCGCGCCGCCGCGCCCACCGTCTACCGCGCGCTGGATTTTCTTATGACTCAGGGACTCATCCACCGCATCGAGTCCTTGAAGGCTTATGTGGGCTGTGATTATCCCGGTGAAATCGCCCACGGCTCATTTCTGCTCTGTACGTCCTGCGGCCAAGCCCTCGAGCTGATGGACGATCATCTTGATGCTGCTGTGGAAGAGGGGGCCTTGAGTGTGGGCTTCTCGGTGGCGGAGCGCACGGTGGAGCTGGCGGGCCTGTGTCCGCGCTGCCGTCTCGCTAGCGGTGAGGCTGGGAAGGAGACGGCACCGGGTGTCGCCACAAGGGCCGAGGAAACGCTGGAGAAAACGCCAGCGCCTTCCACGGCACAGACCCCGTCGCGGCTGTTGGTGGAGGCCGACGAGGTGGTGGTAGGTTTCGCCGGCAACAAGGTTTTGGACGGGGTTTCCCTGGCGGTGCGGGAGGGCGAGATCGTCACCCTTATCGGCCCTAACGGCGCCGGTAAGACGACGCTGGTGCGGGTCATCCTGGGACTGCAGCAGCCCAGCCGGGGCAGCGTCTTTCGCGCGCCGGGGCTGCGTCTGGGCTATATGCCGCAGCGCCTGGATCTCGACCGCACATTGCCCCTGCCGGTGGCCTACTTCCTAACTCTCGGCGGCGCGGCCTCCCGTGACGCCATAGCGCGGGTCCTGGGCGAGGTGGGCGCGCCCCAGCTTCTGGATCGTCCAATGGCCGGACTCTCAGGCGGTGAGTTGCGGCGGGTGCTTCTTGCCCGCGCCCTGCTCCGCGATCCCGACCTGTTGGTTCTCGACGAGCCGGCACAAGGGGTGGATGTGGTGGGCCAAGCCGATCTCTACCGCCTTATTTCACGGGTGCGGATACGTCACGGCTGTGGCGTGCTCATGGTGTCCCATGATCTTCACGTGGTGATGTCGGCCACCGACCGTGTGCTCTGCCTCAACAACCATGTCTGCTGTAGTGGCCATCCCGAGGCTGTAAGCCGCCACCCCGAATATCTCGCTTTGTTTGGCCCTCAGGTGGCCGGCGACATGGCGGTCTATACCCACCACCACGACCACAGCCACGATATGCATGGTGATGTTCTTCCTCCTCAGCCAGAAAACAATACCGGAGACGCCCCCCCCCATGATCATGGATGATTTAATCTTGCGGATGGCTCTGGGCGGTCTCGGCGTGGCCTTGGTTGCGGGGCCGCTGGGGGTTTTCGGGGTATGGCGGCGCA
>Ga0208278_1000261_pt1 | contig 29514 bp, 29 predicted proteins | sample ETN01SmetaG_FD_185794 | JGI IMG/M metagenome (GOLD analysis project Ga0208278, IMG submission 185794) | Marine microbial and viral communities from oxygen minimum zone, Eastern Pacific Ocean - ETNP2014F12-01SV259 (SPAdes) (version 2) | ecosystem: Environmental > Aquatic > Marine > Oceanic ...
GCGTCCGTTCACGCCGAACCCGCGGTCGCTGGCGATTATACATTCGATGAAACGAATGTCTCCGAGGCTAACCAGCTTCTGTTCAGTACCGATCATTTAGAATCCATCACCGAGCCCGTTCGGCTGGTCTATAACTTCAAGAGGACCGGCATCCTTGGAAAAAGTTTTGACGACGAGGTCTTCGTTAATATCAAGAAGGTCCTTCCCTCGGGACGCAAGAACATTTCCTTCCGGTTTTTAACGGGAAAAAACAAGATCCGCTTTCCCTCGGCCAACGGGGTCAAGCTGAATTTCGTGTTTCAGGCTTTTCTGGAAAACGATGTTCGGCAAATGCAGCGTCAGACGGGCGGCAACGCGCTTTTCTTCCGCAACCGCATCCGTCACGCCCTGGCCGGCGACTCCCAGGTGGTGGATGCCACTTTCGACTTCGACGGGGAAACCCATGAAGGGAAGAACATTATCGTTAAGCCCTTCAGCAAGAAATCGGTGGCCATCGTCAGCGGCAGTGAGAAGTTGTATTCCCGATTTTCGAAATATGCGGGGAAGACCTATATTTTCACCATGTCCGACCGGATCCCCGGCGGGTTTTTCCAGATTAGCGCCGTGACGCCGTCTGATGATGGAAACCAGCCGCTGACCAGCGAGGTCCTGACCTTCCTCGGCATCAAAATAAAAAAGAAATAGTCCAGCATCGGGCTGTTAAGTACCTTTTGCAAAACGGGAATGATACGATGAAAACGAACATCAAATATGTCCTTTACGGTTCTCTGCTGGTTTCCCTGATGTTGGCGAGCAGCGTGGCGACAGCCAAGAGGCTGGCCAACGATTTCCCCACCCTAGCGCGGGTGGAATACGTGATTGCCTGCCTCGACGGCAGGGGGGTCGATTCTGCGGAACTGCGGAAATGTTCCTGCGTCGTAGATACCATCGCCACCCATCTCAGCTATGAGGATTTCCTGAAGGCAAAGGCACTAAGCGCCCTGCAGCAGGCCAATACCCCCAATTCGGAAGCCTACCAGAGCGTCAGGATGACAAAGCTGTTCCTGGACAGATACCTGAGAGCCCAGGCCTTCGCCGAACTGGGGTGCTTTTAAGGGCGTCCTTGTCTTCGCTAGCGGCACGCAAAAAAGGCGCTGGATCAATGCAGCGCCTTTTTGGTGCCCGGGGACTGAGAGCCCGGCGTGGAAATCTAGAGCGAGTCAGTTTTTCGCCAGCTTCGAGACCGGCCAGCTTTTCCTGAAGGTCTTGCTGTGGGTGTCCGTAGCCACGACCGTGAAATCGCCTGAGGTTTCTTCTCCGTAATAAAACCAGATGTTGGGATCTTCGCTCAGTGAAATATCACCTTCCACGCTGAGAATCCTGGCGCCGCCGCGGGTTACTGCGATGGAATCGACGTAGTGGGCGGGAATAAAATTACCGTTAACCTGGTCCATCTGTAACCCGGAAAAGTTGGGATGCTTGATCATCAACTGGGCCTTGCCGTCCGCGCCCTCCACATCGGAGGCGAGGAATTTCATCTTCATCTGGCCGGCACGGGCCAGAGATTCCTCCATCCCACTGAGGCCAGGAACGCTACACCCTCCTGAAGCCTTAATGAACTTCGTCGCCATAAAAAGACGGCCGTCATTCATATTGGCGATAGCGCGGACCTTGGTATAGGCGTTGATGCGAATACGCGTATCAATGGCGGCTAGCCCGGAATCTGGTGTCAGGTGAAAGACGGCGGCGACGGGGGAAGGATTCTGGTCTATCACAAGCGTGATGGACTCGATGAACTCATCCTTGGTCTGGGGCTTGGCGGCCACGATAGTGATGGGCACGATAGCGGCGTCCATCGCCCGGTAGGGGGCTGTCATGGAAATGACATCCTTACCGTCCTCGATCACCTGGTCTTCGTAGAGCATGTCCCGGATATCGTTCCAGGCATCGTGGTCATAGCCGGGGCTTACATCGTCTTCCGGATCACGGTTTGAAGCATCGTAGTCATAGCCGGTGCTTACATCATCCGCGGCTTCCTCGGCCCAGGCAGGCGCCAGCGCTATAAAAGCCGCCAACAAAACGGCCAAAGCCACCTTGCCAATACACGAAGCTTGTCGCCATCTAAAAAACATCTCCGTCTCCTTCGCCAAAAACGCCGCTCTCACAAGATGCTGAATGCCCCACTCAAGTGCACGGCACTACTATTTCAAAGGGTAATATAACTATTTTAGTGCACTTCAAGAAAAAAACTCTCCCTTCATAAAAAATGTGAGGTATTACGTGCCCTTGTTGCCGAAACCATGAAGCGTTATTCCCATTCCAGTTCCGTAAAGGTTTTAGTGACGTTACCAGGATTATAGTCGTCAAAGAGCGCCCACTTGTCCGCCTCGCCCTTTCCCACGGCGGCTACGGCCTCTGGAATGGCGCCGCCCCGCTGGATGATAGGGCGGATGCCCTCGATCAGCACATCAAAATACCGAGACTGGGCGTCCTGGGCCGCCGGCCATGGGGCGGAAGCCGGTCCGTGGCCGGGAATGACTTTCGTTATCTTCATCTCGCGCAAACGTTCCAGTACCTTTTTCCAGCCCAAAATACTGCCATCCATGGACGGGATGCGTTCCATGAAGACGAGATCACCCGTCCACAAAGTTCCGGTTTTTAAGTCCATTACGGTGAGGTCGTTATTGGTATGGGCCTGAGGGTAAGCGATCAGGATCAACACACGCCCCCCAATATCCAGTTCCACCGGCTTGCCTATAGCCACCGTGCGGGTTGGTAACACCACCTTTGTGCCTTCGGCCTGTCCTTCGCCGATGAATTCATTGAGCCTGGTGAGGTAATAGTCTCCGCGCGCCGCCATCTGACGGGGCAGTTTCACATGGCCGATATATTCGGGCTCATCCCTGGCAAAAGCGGCGTTGCCAAAGATATGGTCTGGGTGCACGTGGGTATTGATGACGTAGAGGATCGGCAGGTCCGTGACACTCTTCACTGCCTCGCGCAACCGTTGGCCCAGCCGGGCGCTGCCCCCGGTATCGACGACAGCGACACCTCTGTCCCCGACCACGAAGCCAATATTAGCAATATCCCCATGGTTTTCCCTATTGGTGTCTTGATGGGAGCCCGTGTGGACAAAGATACCTTCCGCCACCTCTTCTACTGCCAGTGGTTCTGCACAGGCTGTCGATGCTAGAAAAACTATCGGGAAAAAAAGGGTAAAAACCCGGAGCCAGTGGCTTCTTTCCCTCGTGAACAGTGAATCTGGGACTGACGTTGGGATCATTTTGTCTCGCTTTCTCGGTAATCCCGGTAAAGCCACATCCTAAAACGGGGAGGCAAAACAAAGAAAATTTGGAATCTTGGCAAGGAGTGGGGGCATATATTGTTAATTTCAAGTGCTGCCTCACTTAGAAACCATATGTCAACGTTTTTTTAAAACAAAACGAGGCAAGAGCCTATAAAACCAAAAGAGTCTTGACCCGTCAGAAAGAAGCCCCTTAAGATGCCGCTGGGTTGTGTAGGTTTGGAAAGTATCTAAAACCTCTTTATGACGTGAGCCAACAGGCACGTGCCTTTTGCGTGTTTGTTTCTGTCCTTTAAAAGTTTTGGGCGGAAGCGGTTCGTGACCCAGGGGGGGAAATCAACCAGACTTAACAAATACCCGCGTTTAAATGTTTGGTCGGGCGCTTGTGCCCAGTCAAATGATACGTATCTTTATGGGGAGGAAATCTCAGCTATGAAGAGTATTTTCAAAACAACTCTCTTAGCTTCTGCGGTTTTCGCTCTCCCGGGCCTTGCCCAGGCGAACGATGAACTGTTGAGGTTAAGTGCCGACCCCGCCAACTGGGCTATTCCAAGTGGTAACTATTCAGGTACCCGCTATTCAGAGCTCGATCAAGTCAATAAGAGCAATGTTGGCAGCCTGAAAGTCGCTTGGCAGTTCTCAACTGGCGTTCTCCGCGGTCACGAAGGTGGCCCGCTGGTGATCGGTGATGTCATGTATGTCGTGACCCCGATTCCCAACATTGTGTTCGCCCTCGACCTTAACGACGAAGGTCGTATCATCTGGAAGCATATTCCAGTGCAGGGCGGTAAATATCCTTCCGGTGAAACCCAGGCTCGTGTTACCAGCGTTATGTGCTGTGATAACGTGATCCGCGGCGTTTCCTATGCCGGTGGTAAAATCTTTGTGGGTCTAGCCGATTCTACCCTTCAGGCGCTCGATGCCAAGACGGGTAAACTTGTCTGGCAGGCACACAATATGTCAGCCGGTAAGGCTGGTGAAAGCGAAGCTACGGGCATCAAACCAGTCCGTGGTAATGCAGCTTCCACCAACACTTCCGTACCGTTTGTCGTCAAGGATAATGTCTTTATCGGTTGTTCCGGTGCCGAGTTTGGCGTGCGTTGTAACATGACTGGTTACAACATCAACTCAGGCAAACGTGCCTGGCGTGCCTATTCTATGGGTCCGGACGGCGATATCCTGGTTGACCCAAACAAGACTACCCACATGCTCAAGCCCGTCGGTAAGAATTCCAGCCTCAAGACCTGGAAGGGCGACGCTTGGCAGATTGGTGGTGGTTCTCTCTGGGGCTTCTGGGCCTGGGATCCCGATCTCGACCTGATGTACTACGGCACTGGTAACCCCAGTACGTGGAATCCGGTCGCACGTCCGGGTGACAACAGGTGGTCCATGACCATCATGGCCCGCGACCCGGATGACGGCATGGCCAAGTGGCTCTACCAGATGACCCCGCACGATGAGTGGGATTATGATGGAATCAACGAGATGATCCTTGTGGATCAGGAAGTTAAAGGTAAGAACCGTAAGGCTCTTGTCCACTTCGACCGTAATGGTTTCAACTATACCCTGGATCGTGCCACCGGTGAGCTTCTCGTCGCTGAGAAGCATGATCCGATGGTCAACTGGGCTACCCATATCGACATGAAGACCGGTCGTCCGGCCTTGGTCGATAAGTATGGCACCGAGCACGGTGGTAAAGGTCTTGATTATCTGACCAAGGGCATCTGCCCTGCCGCTCTCGGCACCAAAGATCAGCAGCCCGCGGCCTATTCGCCACGGACCAAGCTGTTCTACATCCCGGCAAACCACGTTTGCATGAACTACGAGCCAGTCCACGTCGAATACGTGGTTGGCGACGCGTATGTTGGTGCAAACCTGGATATGATGCCTGGACCTGGTGGCAACATGGGCGAATTCGTCGCTTGGGATGCCGGTAAAGGCAAGGTCGTCTGGGAGATCGCAGAACCCTTCTCCGTATGGTCAGGTGTTCTCGCGACTGCTGGCGGGATTGTCATGTATGGCACTCTCGAGGGCTTCGTCAAAGCCGTCGATGAAACTTCGGGCAAATTACTCTATAAGTTCAATTCGCCCTCCGGTATCATCGGCAACATCAATACCTGGTCCCATAAAGGCAAACAGCAGATCGGCGTCTATTCAGGTGTCGGCGGCTGGGCCGGTTATGGTGTCGCAGGTAAACTCAACGACATCGCAGGTAATGACCGTGCCGCTCTTGGCGCCATTGGTGGTTACCGTCATCTGAAGAACTACACGCAGGCCGGTGGTGTTCTCACCGTGTTTGAACTGCCGTAGGTCTCTTTAGATAACTCTTTTCAACCCGGCATCCTCTAGGGGATGCCGGGTTTTTTTTGATTTTTTCTGTTCCCTTCCGCTTCATTTACGTCGTGCCAATTCTCACCCGGAAGCAGGAATATTCTAAAAATCACAACCAATTGAAAAACAAAGGAAAACCGTATAATTCCTTTGTTGTTTTTATGTCATGTGCTTGTATTATCATGCGCAGTCTAATATGGATTTCTTTAGTTTCAGGCGGCCAACCACACTAAAAACAACTGGTGCCGTCAGTTTTAAAACCTCCGGGGAGGGAGTACCTGTTTTGTATAAAGAAACTATTTCACTCAAGGAGCGGCTCTCCATGATGCCACATCTTCTGGCTACCGCCATGTTCGCCGGCGCCATGATTGCCGCCCCCGTATCCGCGCCCCTCGCTGATGAGGGCGATGATGATGGCGTTCCGCAATACGTAGTCAAGGACGACGGCTCAGTAAACAAGGCCACCTATCAGGGATACCGCCGCTATCACATGGAATGTCACCGCTGTCACGGCGCGGACGGTCTGGGCCATCTTGCTCCCGACCTGGTGAATTCCCTGAAGACCATGGATTATGAAACCTTCATGGACATCGCGGTCAATGGTGTGGAGGCGAATATAAAATCCACTGGCGGCGTCATGCCTGGCTTCGGCACAAATCCCAACTTGGGGCCGTATCTCGATAATATCTATATGTATCTAAAGGCACGCGCAGACGGCAAGCTTGCTACTGGCCGGCCTGATCGTTTTGACAGGCCCACATTAGATTAGAGAGAAAGTCTTTTCATCCAGTCTCTGTCTGTTACATCCGTTTCAAGGCACGATAGGCGGTTGGCTTGGCCACGGACGGTCTTCTCTCGTCCGGCCTCCCGGCTAATCCACCCCTTGAGGCGGCCAGGATACCTCACCAACGAGTGATTTTAGCCAATTCCACGCGGGGTTTTCCGGCACGATCGGATGTGGGTATTCAGGCCTCATTCAGAGTAAACGGCCTATCAGGAATCCGAAAATCAGTTATATTTCTCTGTTCTGGCTTGTGAACATATTTTAGAACGCCCTTTTTCGTTGCCTGGATACAATCTGCATGTGTCTCCCAGAGGTACCATGATATCTAGACGCTACTTCCAACAAACACTTTTCAGCATGCTCTCTTCTGGCCGTCACCCTTTGGCCGTAGCTCTCCTGGCCGTATCCGTGACTCTGGGCGTGACACCGGCCCATTCCCGGACCTATATCGAGGCCGTGGACCACAAAAATCTCCGGGTCTGCGCCGACGGGAACCTCATGCCCTATTCCAACAAGAAGCAGGAGGGTTTCGAGAACAAGATCGCCGTGCTCCTGGCCAATAAACTCGGACGACCCCTTGTCTACGAATGGTATCCCGCGGTTTCGCCGAAGTTCGTACGCGACACCTTGGGGCTGAAAAAATGCGACGTCATCATAGGCGTGTCCGCCGGCACTAAATCAGTGCTTCACACCAATCCTTATTACCGTACAGGCTATGTTATGGTGGTCCCGAAAGATTCCGGCATTAAGGCGCGCGGCCTTGATGATCCGGAGATGGCAAATCTCAAAATCGGTGTTGTCGCCGGATCCCAGCCCTCACGGCTTGTCGCAAAGTACGATCTGCTGGACAAAATGCGCTCCTACGTTCTGCGCTTCGACACCCGCAAAAAATCCATAGGCAAACTGATGATTCAGGACCTCAAGGAGGGGCTCACCGACGTGGTGCTGATGTTCGGGCCCAAGGCCGCCTATCATACTCGTGAAGAGGAGCTGGATGCGGAGCTCATCCCCATAAAGAGCCCGGATAACCATGAGAACAGAATGGATTTTCTCATAACCATAGGCGTGCGTATAGGCGAACAGAACTGGAAGCGGACACTCAACAAACTGATTAAGGAAAACCAGGACGAGATTACCGCCATCTTGGAGGAATACGGTGTGCCCTTGATGAAGATCAAGAAAGGCCGGCGCCGGAGGGGCAAAACGAGCGAAGAAACATCCCAAAAATAAGCCGGAAACAGGATGAAGTCCCGTCGCTGTAAAAAGGACCACGGGCACGAGAAGCGTTTGACGGCGCTGGCTATTGGTCCTTAGTAGGGAGTGTTGAACTCCGCCCCCATGCGACGATAAATGAATTCCGGCGGCGGTTTAAGAGCCTCGGCCGCAGCCATTCTGAAAATCTTTTCATGGAAGGGCGAGAGATCGCATGCGGGGTCCGCATTGGCGGCCTCTCCGGTCAGGGCGAAGGCCTGACAACGGCACCCTCCCCAATCCAGTTCCTTCCTGTCACAGGACCGGCATGGTTCGGGCATCCAGGCGGTTCCCCTAAACTCATTGAAAGATTTTGAATTCTCCCATATCCAGGCCAGGTTGTGGTCCTTCACGGAATCAAATTCCAGATCGGGGATCACTTCCGCGGCGTGACAGGGCAGCGCCAGCCCCACCGGATTTATGTTCATGAAGCGCCGCGCCCAGCCCCCCATACAGACCTTGGGCCGCTTCGCGTAATAGTCGGGGATCACATAGTCGATCACCAGGGTGCCTTTGAGGCGTTCGCGCGCGGCCTCGACAGTGGCCGTGGCCTCGTCTAGCTGTTGCGGCGTGGTAATGAAGGCCGCCCGGTTCTTCAGGGCCCAGCCGTAGTACTGGACCTGGGCCACCTCCAGACGGTCGGCCCCGAAATCCACGGCCAACTGGATGAATTCTTCCAGGTGATGGATGTTCTGGCGGTGGCAGACAGCATTGATGGTTAAGGGCATGCCAGCGTCACGCACCCACTTGGCGATGTTGAGTTTGGTCTTGTGGCCGCCCTTATAGCCGGAAATATAGTCGGCGTTTTTTTCATCGATGTCGTCAAAGCTGAGCTGTACGTGCTCGAGGCCCAGCTTCGCCATACTCTGTACGCGCGATTCGTCCAAAAGAGTGCCACCGGCGGTAATCAGATTGCTGTAGAGCCCGGCCTTGGTGGCATGGCCCACAAGCTCTTCGAGGTCCTTGCGAAGGGTGGGTTCGCCGCCGGAGAAATGCACCTGATGCATTCCCATCTCCACCGCCTCGTCCATGACCCGGCACCAGGTGGCGGTATCGAGTTCCTGGCCGGCAGCTTCCAGTTGCAAAGGGTTTGAGCAATAGGGGCACTGGAACGGGCAACGATGGGTGAGCTCGGCGAGAAGCGCCAGCGGCGAATCCATGACCACGACCGGGGTTTCGGAATCGCCGGCTTCGGCGTTCGTTTGCGGTGTCGAAGGTTTGACGGATTCTGTCATGTGACAATGAATCCTTTGTCAGCAAGCCCCTGGAGAAGCTCTATGACGTCCTTGCCGATGGTCTCGTGCGGTGCATCATATTTCTCGGCCAGAACGTCGACAATTCCCGAGACGGAGACCTCGCCGTCGCAGTGCTGAAGGATTTCAAGCGATGTTTCGTCGGGCACCAACAGCCGTTCTGGAGCCAGGACCACCCACTGTTCGCGCTGTTTGTTAAAGCGAAGCTTCACATGGACGGGAAACTTAGGAATCGAATCCTCATCAATCAAAACGCGGTCGGTCATCGAAATCCTCTGGCACGAAGGCGCCGGGCGGAATGTGGCCCTCGACGTAGGCATCGTAAAGCGCATCCTGCTGCGCCCACAGACAATCAAGTTTGAAGATCAGAGAGTCAATGACGCCTTGCTGTTCGGCCCTCGATTGAGGCCATGACAGGGCCAGTTCAAGAACATGTTCGGCATCGCGCGGCGCCTGGTCGAGGCGTTTCTTGAAATAGGCCATGATGTCATCGTGGATGAAATCATAGTTCTTTAGCATGCCGGCGATCCGCTCACGGTGAATAGAAGGCGCGAAAAGCTCGGTCAGGGACGACGTCATGCCTTCAAGTACTGAATATTCTTTGACGTAAGTCACATAGCAATCGACGGCGAACCGCGTGCCCGGCAGGAGCCCATCGGTTGATTTCACATACTCCCGGTCCAGTCCCAAGCCGTCGGTAAGCTTTAACCAGCGCTCGATGCCGCCATCACCCGGCTTTGCCCCGTCATGGTCGACCACCCGCTGGATCCAGATCCGGCGCAGGTCGGGATCACGCATCCGCGACATCAGAGCGGTGTCTTTGACCGGTATGATAATCTGATAGTAATAGCGGTTCAGCGCCCAGGCTTGGACCTGTCCCTTATTCAGCTTGCCCCCGTGAAGAAGCTTATGGAATTTGTGCAGGTTGTGATAACGCTCATCCCCGAGCTTACGCAGGGTTGCTTCCATTTCGTCACGGGATAACATTTTTTCTTTGCTCACAGCGTAATCTCCATTCCGTCGTAGCTTACCTCCCATCCTGTAGATTCGGCTTCCTTGCGCTGGGGGGAATCCTCCAACAGGATGGGATTGGTATTGTTGATATGAATAAAAATCTTCCGTTTCACGCCCAGCGGCTCGAAACAGGAGATGGTGCCATCAGGACCGGAATTGCTCATATGCCCCATGCGGTCGCCGGTCTTGATCCCGACCTGGTTTTCCTTCATTTCATCATCATTCCATAACGTGCCGTCAAAGAAGACCAGCTCCGCGCCGGTGAGGCGGTCAGCCAGTTCCGGCGGCATCTCGGCGCATCCGGGCATGTAGAAAAAACTGGATGCGCCGTCGGCGGAACTGATCTTGAGGGCAATGGTGTCCTCGGGCTGGGAACCAAAATTCTCGGCCGATTCATCCTCCAGCCACAGGGCGATCTTCCCCGGCACCGTAAAAGGTTCAACGATGATGCCCGACGCTTTTCCTTCCTTGGTCTTCAGCTCTATCGGCGTATCCATTTCCATGACCCTGCGATCCACAAAATCAGGGTTCAGCACATTGAAGATTTTATTGTCCTTGAGAACCTTCTGAACCCGGCCCGTGGCGTAAACAGCGAGAGGATGGCTCTCGCGCAGGGTCAACAACCCGGTCACGTGATCCACGTCGCCATTGGTGAGAACGGCGCCGACGATGGGGCTGTGGCGCCCGGAATCACAGTTGGTCTGCAGGGCGGGAATGCTGACGATCTGTTGGCCCAGATCGGGGGAGGCGTTGCACAGGAACCAGTTGTCGCCATCGGCGCTGACAGCTATGGATGATTGAGTCCGCCGCACGGTGCCGGGTTCTCCGGCGCGAACACGGCGGCATACGGGACAGTCGCAGTTCCACTGTGGGGAACCGCCACCAGCACCGGATCCTAGAACCAGAATCTTTAGCAAAAGCCCAACCCTTCTTTAAAAGCTCTCTATTTTACCTGGGGCAAACAGGGACCCAAGAAAGATAAAAGAGAGAGAATAATTTACTCTGATCCACTCCATAAACCGGAGGGCCATGAACCGGGGGAATGCCTCTGTGCCAACACTGCCTCATCTCTGGGGAACAATAGATATACGGCGGCGGCGCATCCGGCTAACACCCGGTGATGGGAAACAACGGCGTAAAAAAGCCTCCGGCGACCATACCGGCCACCGGGGGGGTTTTTAAACCTAACGCGCTTAGACTTCGGCGCAGGCGTAACTGTTGATTTCGAGACCTACAGCGATTTCGGTGATCTTCGGAGTATTCCAGGCCATGAGTTTTCTCCTATCAAGCTTGGATTATTATTAAGGCAACTGTCCCCACCCTAAGACGCTGACACTGAACTGTTACTGAGCATAATGTTCATCTGGGGTTCAGTTTATCGACACGGGCCCTTGGCCTCATTCCTAAGGTCTAAATTCGGGCATGAAAAAACCCCCGGGGGTATGAATACCGCCGGAGGTTTTTTGAAACCTAACGCGCTTAGACTTCGGCGCAGGCGTAGCTGTTGATTTCGAGACCTACAGCGATTTCAGTAATCTTCGGAGTATTCCAGGCCATGAGTTTTCTCCTATCAAGCTTGGATTATTATTAATAACCACTGCCCCCACCTTACCCCGCTGTTACTGAATTGTTACTGAGTATGTTGTTCATCTGGCGTTCATAATCAGTCCAAGAATAAATCCGGTTTTTACGGTGTTCCCGGCCCCCTGGGGAAATCCCTCTTGAAGGCGCATACACGGCATCAGGCCCCAAAGGGGTTCGGAGGTGGCGTCTCTCCCCTTGAAAGACTTAAAATCACCTCCCAAAAAAGCTTTTCGATTTCCGAAGGAAAGGGATTTTCAATCTCGGATTTATCCCGGGCCACGCCTTTGAAAACGTCCGCGCCTTGGAACCACTCTTCCTCGGCGTTCGGGTTTTCAAGAGCCGCCAGCAGCGCGTGATTCAAATCATACCCGTAAGGGGGAAGATCGTAATTGTGGAGGGCCGCCCACAAGGCCTGGTCATAATTCTTTCGCAACGGGACAACGTAATCCGGCATGGGCACGTCACCCACGTTGGCTTTCCCGTCCCAGAACTTCTCGCATGCGGCAAGGGACAGCGAACAGCACATCCGGCAAATAACAGGACGAACCGGGTAGGTAGCGCACTGGCCATCCACAAGCAAAGTGCAGGGGTGATGACCTGCCCGCCTTTCCTCGGGATCGAGCCCGCGCGTGGTTTTCTCAACGGCGCAAATTCGCTCGATTTCGGCGTCCACATCAGTGCAGTTTTTCCGGATATAATTGGCAATCGAGAAAACCTGGGGCGCGCTTGCCGATACGAACAAATGACAGCAGTAAGAACAGCCTTTCTCGCAGGCCAAGTTCTCGCTACCCGGCGCGCGGTGGAGTGACTTCTCGTAGAGACCGTAAAGATATTTTGTCGCCGCGGAGGAGCGGCTCGGCAGATTCTTGTTCCCCAGGATACCCAGGAGTTTGTGTGTTGCCGCGGCAATGTGGATGAGATTTGGTTCGGCGTCCAATCCGCGGGCATCGACTTCCCTGGAGACCTCTCTTATTTTCTTTTGGCGCTTCTTACGATCTTGCCGAGACACGGATATCCCTCATACCTAAGGTTCTGTAGAGAGAAGACCGCCATCGGTCATGATGGATTATTGTATGTTTTCCAGGATGATCCTGGCCTGAATGCCCAGCCTCTGTTCAAGGAAAACCGGCTCTTCACAGACATAGTCGATGAGTTTGTTGCGTTCATCATAAATCCGTGTGTTCCAGATAAGGGTTTCGGACAAACCCATATATTCGGGACTTTCCTCGCCAACACCTTCCTGCTCCATATTGCGCAATTCCTTAGCCATCAGGCCAATGCGCTCCGCCCGTTCTATCTGGCGGCGGTAAAATTCCTTGATGCCCCTTATCTGCTGGGCACGAAGTTCGCTGGACCTCAGGAACAGCCCGGAGAAAAGCGCTAACAGCTTCTTGTCTTTGTCTTTTCCCAGGGTTTTCACATAGCCATTGATAATGTCCGCAGATTCTTCTTCTGTCAGGGTTTCGTCGAGAAGTTCGTTGACGAGGGGAAGAAGCGTCTTGTCTTCCCACCAGGTGGCGGTGAATTCCTTTATGGCGGGGCCCTGCCAAACGGTGGCGAGGGGAATGCTGTCAACGAGGCGCTGAATACAGGGCCATTCTGATTCGTAGTCTTCCTGCGCCAGCCCCGGACGGGCGACGGACAAGACAAAACTGAAAATGGTCACATACAAGAAAGTAAATTTTAAAAACTGCACTTTTCCACCTGTATTGTTATGAAATTTAAAAAACATCGCCGCCATTTAATGGTGGTGTCATTTGACGATGAACTTGCCGACCATGCCCCTTTCTTCCAACCCCTCGAAGCTGAATTCGTAAACGCCGGTCCTGATGGGCACGAAAAAGAGTTCCGCCTCGCTTTCTTCGTATTCCTCGAAGGACAGCTCCTCGATCACGGGAGCCTTGATCTCCACGTCCTCCACTTCCAGCTTCCGCACCCAGATATTTTCGAAAAACTCGGGCGCTTCGAAGGAATATTCCTTGAGACCGCTGCTGATGATCTTGAGACGATAGGCCTGGCCGGTCTCAAGTTGGAATTCCTTGCTCGACATGGCGTAGTCACTTTTTTCCGAGCCCAACTCCAGCTTCAGCATTTTAGCCTTCACGGCCAGGTCGCCCTTAGCGGAAGCGCCCGTCACAGGCAAAGACAGGGCAATGGTGAACAGGGTCAGTTTTAGAAAATGTTTCACGTGTTTCTCCGCTGATTTTTCCGCAATTTTCATGGTGGTTCCGCTCAGGCCCCGGCCTTGCGGGTGATCAGCCCGCGTCCCGGATCATAGCCATAAATCGCCAGCCCCAGAAACACCACCGTAGCCACCGCCACATAGGCCAGGGACAGCCAGTTGATCTGGCCGTAAAAGGCGAACCGGATCAGCTCCACGGCATGGGTAAAGGGATTAGCCCAGCAGATATTGTAGAGCAAAAGACTGGATTCCTTCATTTTCCACAGGGGATAGAGGGCGGAAGAGGCGAAGAACATGGGGAAAATCACGAAATTCATGATCCCCGCGAAGTTTTCAAGCTGCTTGATGGCCGAGGACAGAAACATGCCAAGCGCCCCCAACATCAGGCCAGACAGAATCAGGGCCGGCAGCACGGTCAGCAGGCCAACGAGCGGCGGCTGGATGTCCCAGAACCAGGCAATCGCCAGAAAGGCGTAGACCTGGATCACGGAAACCGCCACCCCCGCCAATAGCTTGCAGACCAGCAGGAACCAGCGTGGAAGAGGACTCACCAGCAGCGTGCGCATGCTTCCCATTTCCCGGTCATAGACCATGGAGAGCGAGCTCTGCATGCCGTTGAAAAGCTGGATCATAGCCATCAGGCCGGGCGCGATATAGACCTCGTAGGTAATATAGGTCTCGTAGGGCGGAATGATAGACACCCCCAAAACCGACCGGAACCCGGCGGCGAAGATAAAGAGCCAGACCAGGGGGCGCACCATGGCGGAAAGGAACCTTTCCTGTTGATGCACGAAACGAAGGCCCTCGCGCCAGACGATGCCCACGAAACAACGAAAATAGTGAATGGGCGTCATACTTCGGGCTCCTTCCCCACCAGGGTGGTAAACGCCTCGCGGATTGTCGCCGTTCCCGCCTGTTTGCAGACTTCCTCCACGCCGCCGGCGGCCAGGACCTTGCCTTCATCCAGGATTACAACCTGTTCCCCTTCGTCGATCTCGTCGATCAGGTGCGTAGCCCACAGCACCGCTAGACCATCCTCGCGGCACAGGCTCCGCACATGGTCGAGAATATCCTGACGGCTGCCGATATCGAGCCCCACGGTGGGTTCGTCGAGAAGAAGCATGTTCGGACGGTGCATCAGGGCGCGCGAGATTTCCACCCGGCGGCGCTGGCCGCCGGAAAGCTGTCTTATTTTGTGATGGCGGCGGTTGATGAGACTGCTGCGGGTGAGTTCTTCTTCGAGTCTTTCCTGGGCCTGGCCGCGGCTGATTCCATGCAGCGCGGCGTGATAATGAAGGTTCTGTTCCACCGTCAGGTCGAGGTCCAGCGTGGGCTGCTGGAAAACAACGCCGATCCTGGTCAGGGCCTGGGATGAGTCGCGCCGCACATCGTATCCGAAGATTTCGATGGCCCCAGTTCGATTGTTATAGAGCCGCGTCACCAGGGAATAGAGCGTGGTCTTGCCGGCCCCATTCTGGCCCAGCAGCACCGTGAAATCACCCGGATGAATCGCCACCGCCACGTCATCGAGGGCCCGCGTGGACCCGAAATCGTGGGTCAGGCCGGAGACCTCCAATGCCGCCGCGCCTTCCCTGTTCTGGTGCTGTGTCAGGGCTGGATCACTATGCCCCATGGGAACCTTCCAACCTTGATGGATTTGATGGCTTTGAGTTTTTCCACATTGATGACGGTAACGTCATTACTGACGCCGTTGGTGCTGACCAGCAGTTTCTCGTCGGGGGTCAAGGCAAGCTGCCAGACGCGCTGGCCGACGAGAATATATTTGATGATCTCCAGGGTCTTGGCGTCGATCACCGCGATCCTGTTGGCGGGCCCCAGAGCGACAAATCCGTATTTCCCGTCACTGGTGAGGCGCACCCCCACGGGCTGGATGGCCTCGTCGTTAACGCCGGGAATCTCGAATTTGATCTTCTTAATCAACTCGTGGCTCTCGCCATCGAGAACCCGCAAGGTGCCGCCCACTTCCGAGGTGATCCAGACCCGTTTCCCGTCTTTGTCGAAAATGGAGACGCGGGGGCGGGTGTCCACCAGCACATTATCGACGATCTCATGGCTGTCGGTATCGATGAAGTGGGCCATATTCGTGGTTTCGGAGGTGTTGACCAGCATCTCGCCCCCGGGCGTCATCCCCATGCCCTCGGGTTCCACGCCAACGGGAATCTCGTCGATGATTTCCTTGTCGATGACGTCGGTCACGGTGACCATGTTGTCATCCTCGTTAGCTATATAGAGGGTGCGGCCATCGGGATGGAGGATGAAGAGCTCCGGGTCCGGCCCCGAAGGAAGGTGGTATTTAATTTCCAGCGTCTTGGCGTCGAGAACCGTGATGCGGTTGTCGTCACTGGTGCAGACGAAAATTTCCGTTCCATCCGCGTTCATGATAATTCCGCGGGGACGCTGACCCACCTTCACGGTCTTCACCACTTCCAGCTTGTCGAGATCGATGACGGAGACGGTATTGTCCTTTTCGTTGGTGATATAGGCCGTGGCGGCCTGCGCCCCGGCCACAGACAAGGTGGACAAACCGAAGGCAGCCAGGACACCGGCCCTCGTCAACACTCGTCTCACTCTCACACTCGGTTTCATTCAGCGCTCCGTTTCTGGTGGCCTTCTTATGGGTAAACATTCCGGCGATAATGTGGCAGTCAGTCCGGATTCCCACATTTCGATTCCGGCTTGTCATAGCCCAGGGTGTCCACCTCGCTCACCGGGTGAAGGAATTCCTTCTGTGGTGACACCGACACCAGAGAACGCGGTGCGGCGAGAAGGATGCGTTCTCGCAGCTGTCCGTTCCAGGCCCGGTAGGTGACCTTGATCCCCTTATAGGCGGCCAGGGAAAATTCCGGCCCCAGTATGAATTCCTTGACCTTGGCGAAGTCGGTCGATTTGGCACGGGTCACCGCCTCGCCCACCGAACGCACCGCGATCCAAGCCGCGTAACCCACCGACGTCATCCAGCGCCCAGCCTCGCGGCGGAACCGATTCTGCATCTGGGCGGCGCCCCAGCGTTCATGGGTGCGATGCCAGGCCGTGGGGACCAGGCCTTGGGTCCCGGCCACAAGGCTGGGGTCCCAGGTGCGCCAGATCAGGTATTCCCCGAATTCTCCCGGCTCGTCAGCGACGATCAGAACGTCATAGTCTACGTCCTGGGTAAAAACCGGAACCTCGGCAGAGGCGGTGCGGCGGATATCGGCGGTAAAATCCCAGACTTTTTCCTCCTCGATATCGGCCCCGAATTTGTCGGCAGCCCGTTTGATGGCCTCGGCGAACAGGCGGTCCCCTTCTCCCGGCCCGGTGACGAGAAACCATTCCTTCCATTTTTTCTTGACCAGAAACTGCGCCAGTGCATCGGCCAGCATGGCGCGGCTGGGAATGGTATGCAGCACATTGGCCCGGCATTGTTCATTGCGTAGGGCATCGTCGGGAGCGCTGGTGTTGTAGATCAGGACTTCGGAAGCCTCCGCAAGATCGGCCAAGGCCAGCACATCGGCGGCGGGAAGGTTGATCACCACATGGCGGTGGCCGCCGGCCACCAGCTTTTTAAATGCCGCCACAAGGTCGCCGCCCAGAGGAACGGTCACTTCGGCGAGGATGTAGTCCTGGTTAAGGAATGTTCCCGTGGTGTTGTTGTCTTCAATGGCGATCCGGGCGCCGTGAACGCCTTCATCAGTCAATACGGGATCGAGATTGGAAAGCGCCGGCGGCACCTCGACCTCTTGCGTGAGGAAGGCGATCCTGATCTTTTCAGCCGGTGGACTGTCTTTCTTTTTTTGGACGCCCTTTTTCTTGCGCCGTTCTTCACGTAGCTTCTTGCGCTTTTCGTCCCATGCCTTGCGTTCCTCAATCTCCTGGAGAGTATCCTCGCGCGCCAGCGCTAGCTCGGCGCGGAAAGTGGAGAACGCAAACACACCGAGAAACACAGCCGCGAGAACCGTGCAGAGGGAAGGCCAGGGTACGTCGGTCCTAAAAAAGGACATGCGAAGGTGATCTTTCAAAACGGTATGGTTTCGGCGAAAAGGCATTTTTCTGACCGACTCAAACAATTTTTCTACGGACGCGGAGGCGGCGGGAGTATAAAAACACCGCATGAACGGATTATGAACGCGACCTGTCCCCAGACATAGGATGAACCTCGAAAAAACCATTGAAACAGTATGGAAAATTGGAGCGGGTGAGGGGAATCGAACCCCCGTCAAAAGCTTGGGAAGCTTCTACTCTGCCATTGAGCTACACCCGCGAAATCCTCCATAAAATAGGTTGGAAACGCCACATCGGCAAGTCGGCCTGTCCTTGTCTTTGAGAATAATCGTCCTAGGATATGCCCATGACCATCAACGCCTCCCTTTCCTGGAGTGAACCGGATAGCGCCACGGCAGAGGAATTGCACGAGAAACTGCTGGAAAAATTACCGGGGAAATTCCGTGATGCCGCTGTGACGGCGTCGGGAGAGCCCCGCGCCAGGGTGGGGCCCGAAGCGTTGAAGACCCTGTGGTTCAACACCGGAACCCTGTGCAACATCACCTGCCGCAACTGTTATATCGACTCGAGCCCCAGCAACGACCGCCTGGCCTATATCAGCGAAGCAGAGGTGCGCAGGTTTCTCGATGAGATAGCCGCTGAAAACCTCCCCGTGGAGGAAATCGGGCTTACCGGCGGTGAACCCTTCATGAACCCTGAGATCATGGCCATCCTCGCCAGCTGTCTCGAGCACGGTTTTCGCGTTCTGGTGCTGTCCAACGGCATGAAGCCCATGATGCGCCACGAGGCGGCGCTGAAAGAACTCAATGCCGGATATGGCGGGCAGTTGGTGATCCGGCTTTCGGTGGATCACTACACGCCGCAACTACACATGGAAGAACGGGGGCCCGAAAGCTGGGACCCCGTCATCGAGAGCATGCGCTGGCTTTCCGAAAACGGATTTATCATTCATGTGGCGGGACGCACTTATATGGATGAGCCGGAAGACTCCCTGCGTAACGGCTATGCCGGGCTTTTCGCCGCAAACGGCGTGACCCTTGACGCTAGTGATCCGGTGTCCCTGGTCCTGTTTCCCGAGATGGACAAGCGCGAGGATGTTCCCGAAATCACGGCGGCCTGCTGGGACATGCTTGGCGCTTCACCCGGGGATATGATGTGTGCCACCTCGCGCATGGTGGTCAAACCCGAGGGGGCCGAAGCGTCTCATGTCATGGCGTGCACGCTTATCGCCCATGAGGAAGGGTTCGATATGGGGCCGACCCTGCTGGGATCTCTTAAGGAGGTCAGCCTCAACCACCCCCATTGTGCCCGTTTCTGTGTCCTCGGCGGCGGCAGTTGCAGGCGGTGATTTCTTGACAAACCGGAACCGCAGGGGCTTAATCGGCGAACCGTCGTGGTGATTTGAGCCGACCGGCTTGCGGCCACGTAAAACAAAACGCTAAAAGGTCGGAGGTGAAAAACCCCGGCCGCAGAGGTCGGGGATTTTTTTTGCTCTTATGGGTTTAGCGTCAAGGGCAAGGTAGGCGAAGGATTAATCACATGGCTAAGAAAAAAAAGAGTAAAAAATCAAAGACATGGCGTCCGCGGACCCAGATGATCCGCGGCGGGCAGGAGCGCTCGGGCTTCGATGAAACCTGCGAGGCGCTGTATCTCACCTCGGGCTATGTCTATGACAAGGCCGAAGAGGCCCAGGCCGCCTTCAAGGAGGAGATTGACCGTTTCGTTTATTCTCGTTTCGGTAATCCCACAGTTTCCATATTCGAGAAGCGGATGGCGCTTCTCGAGGGGACGCAAGCCTGCCGCGGTACGGCCACGGGAATGGCCGCCGTCTTCGCCGCCCTCATGTGCCAGCTGAAAACCGGCAACCGTGTGGTGGCGTCGCGGGCGCTGTTCGGTTCCTGCCAGTATATCGTCACTGAAATCCTGCCCCGTTTCGGGATCGAGATCACCATCGTCGACGGCACCGACCTAGACCAGTGGAAAGAAGCCTTGAGCAGAGAAACTCAAGCCGTGTTTCTGGAAACGCCGTCCAATCCCACGCTGGAGATCATCGACCTTAAGGCGGTGGCCGATCTTGCCCATGGCGCCGGAGCCAAACTGGTGGTGGACAACGTTTTCGCCACGCCGATTCTTCAGCATCCACTGGAATTTGGGGCCGATATCATCGTCTATTCCGCCACCAAGCATATCGACGGCCAAGGCCGCTGTATGGGTGGCGCCGTCTTGGGCACGACTGAGTTCTGTAATGACATCTTGAAGCCCTTCGTGCGTCATACCGGCCCGGCTTTGAGCCCCTTCAACGCTTGGGTGCTGTTGAAAGGGCTGGAGACCCTGGAACTGCGAATCGAGGCCCAGAGCAACAATGCGCTGGAGTTGGCCACCTATCTGGGCGGATTGGAGGGCGTGACAAAAGTGATCTATCCCGGACTCGCCAGCCACCCCCAGCATGAACTGGCCATGAAACAGATGGCCTCGGGGAGCAACCTTATCTCTTTCGAGCTGGCATGCGGGGATAGCGAAGACGGCAAAGAAGCCGCCTTCCGTTTTCAGAATGCCTTGGAACTTATTGATATCTCCAACAATCTGGGAGACACCAAAAGCCTCATCACCCATCCCGTCACCACCACCCATCAGCGTATTGAGCCAGAAGAACGCGCCCGCATGGGTATCGGCGAAAGCCTGGTGCGGCTGTCGGTGGGGCTTGAAGACGTGGATGACCTGAAAGAGGATATAGCTCAGGCGCTGAAAGCCGTATAATAGCCCTGGACAATGACTCTGTGGGACATCTGGGGTCGGAGCGGCCCGTTTGTAACTGGACAAACGCCCCCCCTAACGTCATATGCTTAAACAGGGATGGCGCCGGCTGAAAAGAAGGCCGCCATTTCTCCCCGTCAAAAACGTGACGCCGTCACTAAAGAGCGCATAAGGGACTGGTATGTATTGCGAAACCACACATTCAATTGCCGTTACGGTGACGCCGATTTATCTCGAGGAACAGTCGGAACCGGACGACAACCAGTATATCTGGGCCTATCACGTGCAGATAGAAAACCAGAGTGCGCAGACGGTGCAGCTCATCAGCCGCCACTGGCAGATCACGGATTCCAATGGCTGTGTCAAAGAGGTGCGCGGCCAAGGTGTCATCGGCGAACAGCCGGTGCTACATCCCGGCGAAACCTTCGAATACACCAGCGGCACGCCGTTGCCCACGCCATCTGGAATCATGCTTGGTAGTTATCAGATGGTGGGCGAGGACGGAGAAAATTTCGATATCACCATCCCCGCTTTTTCCCTTGATCTTCCCGACGAGGAACGGCGTCTCAACTGATCCTTCCATTCGTTTTTGGACCTCAACCCACGCCGGTCCGGCACATCGGGTCCGCGCCTTCAAACAGGAAATTCTTAAGCCATGGCTGCGAACAAGAAACCATCGCGCAAAAAAGCGGAAGAAGCCGTGAGGACGTTGCTGTGCTGGGCCGGCGACGACCCCGGCCGCGAAGGGCTTCAGGACACCCCCAAACGGGTGGTGAGCGCCTATGAGGAATATTTTTCGGGATACAATGATGATCCCTTGGACATCCTCAAGCGCACCTTCACGGAAACCGAGGATTACGATGAAATGGTGGTGTTGAGGGACATCCGCTTCGAATCCCACTGTGAACACCACCTTGCACCAATTGTCGGAAAGGCCCATGTGGCCTATCTTCCCGACTGCCGGATCGTCGGCATCAGCAAGCTGGTCCGGGTGGTGGAGATTTATGCCAAGCGCCTTCAGGTCCAGGAACGCATGACCGCCCAGATCGCTAACACCATACAGGACGTTCTCAAACCCAAGGGCGTCGCCGTGGTCGTTGACGCCGCCCATCAATGCATGACCATGCGCGGGGTCCGCAAACCCGGTGTCTCCATGATCACCAGTCACATGCTGGGTGGTTTCCGTACCAACACGGCCACCCGGCGAGAATTTCTGGCCATGATCGGGGCGCCGGAGGGGATTCACACCCCCAACGCGTAACGCCCGGGAACAAGCTTTTACAACGCGCGTACGCATCCTTCACTGGACAGCGGCAGATGATTAGCCAATGATGTGCTGGCGCTGGCGGGGCAGAAACGGACTTTTGCCGGACTGTGATCGATTTCCGACCCTTACTGTTTGTTATCGGCATCTTGCTGACGACCATAGCCGTCATCATGTGCCTGCCCGCCATCGCGGACGGGGCCGTGGACAATCCCGATTGGCAGGTATTCGCCGCCTCGGCGTTGATCACCCTGTCCCTGGGGATCTGCCTGATTCTCGGCAACCGAAGCGATGACTTCCGGTTTACCATCCACCAGGCATTCCTTCTGACCACGCTGAGCTGGCTGGTTATCGCCCTGTTCGGGTCGTTACCCTTTATGTTTTCCAATCTTGATCTCAGCTTCACCGACGCCTTTTTCGAGGCCATGTCGGGGATCACCACCACCGGCTCCACGGTCATTACCGGCCTTGATTTCGCGCCTCCGGGGATTTTGTTGTGGCGGGCGCTTCTGCAATGGCTGGGGGGGATTGGCATCATCGTTATGGCCATTGCCGTGCTGCCCATGCTGCGCGTGGGCGGCATGCAGCTGTTTCACATGGAATCGTCGGACACCTCGGACAAGGTGATGCCACGCGCGGCGCAGATCGCCAGCGGCATCGGTCTGATCTACGTGTCGCTTACCTTGATTTGCGGGGGCGCGCTCTGGCTTTCAGGCATGAGCGGATTCCAGGCCATCGCCCATGCTATGACCACCATCGCCACCGGCGGATTTTCCACCTCCGATGATTCGGTGGGCCATTTCAATAGCGCCACCATTGACGCCATCATCACCTGTTTCATGATTCTCGGCAGCATGCCCTTTGTTCTTTATCTTCAGGCGGTGCGCGGAAACGTAAGGCAGCTTGTGACCGATAGTCAGGTGCTCTGGTTTCTGTCCATTGCCTTCATGGCCGTTGCCACACTGACTGTTTGGCAATGGCTGGGCAACGACGTGGCGTTTCTCGAGGCGCTTCGCTACGTGTCCTTTAATTCCGTCTCGTTGATGACGGGAACGGGCTATTCGACGGCCGACTTCGGACTGTGGGGAGGGTTCGCCGTGTCGCTCCTTTTCTTCCTCATGGTGGTGGGAGGATGCGCGGGATCCACCACTTGCGGCATCAAGATTTTCCGCTTCCAGGTGATTTACGCCACCACCAAGGCCCAGATCGAGCGGCTCATGCAGCCCCACGGGGTCTTCACCCCTTATTACAACCGCAAACCGATTCCTCCCGATGTCTCCGAATCAGTGATGGGGTTCTTCTTCCTGTTCGCGCTGGCCTTCACCGTTCTCGCCCTGGGGCTGAGCTTTCTCGGCCTCGATTTTCTCACCAGCATGTCCGGAGCGGCGGCGGCCATCGCCAATGTGGGGCCGGGGATGGGCGAGGTTATCGGCCCGGCGGGAACCTTCGCCACGCTTCCCGATTCCGCGAAATGGCTCTTAAGTTGCGGCATGCTGATCGGACGGCTCGAACTCTATACGGTGCTGATCCTGTTAGCCCCCAGCTTCTGGAGAGGATGACCTTCACGAAGCCCTGTCATGGGGTGTAGGTAATGCCGATCACAACATCGAAGGAATAGTACCTGGAATCCACCTTATCGCCGCCGCCGAAGGGGCCTACGGTCACGTCGCCAAGGTCCGTAAACCGGCCTTCCAGTCCGAGCCCCCAGTTGCGCGTCCAGTCATAGATCACGCCGCCCATCAGCGACCAGGTGAAGTTGTCCGTGTTGTCGATCTCACTGACGGTGAAATTGGTTGGAAAATCACGTCTTTCGGTGTCGGCCCTGTGGCGCGCCCAGCCGACGCCGGCCCCCACATAGGGCCGGAAGTCGGACTCCAGATCGAAATCGTAATAGGCGTTGGTCATGGCGAAAATCGTTGCCAGATTAGTTGCGTAACCGGAGACAAGTGTGCTGTTCGAGGCTGAGCTCGCCCGGTAATCGAGATCGAAACGATAGCGGATTCCCGCCTCCAGCTCGGTACGAATGGGGAAGCCGTGATCCTTCCAGTCATAGCCCACGGCCAGGCTGTTGCCGAGAACCAGGTCGTCCTGGTGTCGCACTTCCAAAGCATCACGGTTCGAACTGCCGCTTAACTCGTGATCGCGAATGAGCGACACGGCGCCGATGATGTCGAAGGCATAATAGATATTCCCAGGACCCTCTTCTCTCATGGCGACCATTTCCACGGATTCGGAGGCCGATACAGCTTCCAAGGCCGGCGCCAGGGCAACGTCGGCCTTGGCAGGGACGGAATAAGGGACGGGGTAGGAAACCGCGGGAACAAGCCGCGCATAGGGGCGGGGCGCCACGCTGTAGACGGGCGCCCCATAACCAACATAGGAGCTGGGAGGCGGCGGATAGCGCTGCGGCAGAACCGCGCTGGAGGTGGCGGCATAGCCGTAGCCCCCATAAGCAGCCGGCGCGGGAGCCGGCCCCGCCGGACCATAATAAAGAGGACGGTAGTTGATATAGGCGCTGGGCGGTGGTGGATAGTACTGCGGCAGGGAGGAGCTTGGCGTGGCCGCATAGCGGTAGTCGCCGGGCGCAACGGTCACGGCGCTATGGGCCCTGTCATCATAGATGTCCTGAGCCTTGGCGACGGATGCCGCCAGAAAGCCACCGAGACAACAGGCCGTTAAGAAAACCCTTCCCAACACAGAACCCCCGTTTGCCCCATTATGTGAGCCTAAAACGAAAATAAACCGGGATCGCACAACGCAAGATCCTGGGCACGTCCTTCATGAAAGCATCAATTAAACTTGCGAAGCAAAAATTTTTCCAGATATTTCGGGATGTTTGCCTCCAGAGTAGTATTGAGTTCTTGCATCAAGGCTTCGGTCATGGCGAACCAGACACGCTCCCTTTCATCCAGGGTAATGTCTTCGGCCACCGTTTGGGTGTGAACCGCATGGGCGGTAACCGAACCAGTGGAGCGGTCGCCGCCGCGGACTTGTATTTTCACCTTCACTTTCATGTCGTAGCGCTCGCTTTGCTCGTCGGTGAAATAGCCCTCTACACCCTCTTTTTGTTGGCGCAGGGGCACTTCCACGGCGCTGGCCTCTTCGACGATGAAGGTCACGGTCCCACCCACCTCGCCACCGTCCTGGATGCGGTCGCGGCCCCAGTTCATGGCCGCGGCCTGGACCGTAAACGGCAGCAGATGCTCGATATGGGGCTCCTGTAAGGGCGCCGTAAACTGCGACACCACTTCCGACTTGCCAACGTTAAAAACGTAAGGGTCGAGGTGGGCCCAGGTCAGCTCAGGAAAATCCTGTTTCGGCGGCGGTGTCTGACAACCCGCCACCATGAGCGCGGAAAACACAAAGGCGGAAAATAACCAACGCATGGGAAATGGCCCGTCTTTCATTGCAAACACCAGCTGAGGATGCCTTTCTGGGCGTGGAGGCGGTTTTCCGCCTCGTCCCAGACCACCGACCAGGGGCCGTCAATCACCCCGTCCGTCACCTCTTCCCCACGGTGGGCGGGAAGACAATGCATGAAGAGGGCCTGTTTGGCGGCAGATTTCATCAGCGATTCGTCCACCTGGAACGGAGCCAGGGCGGCGCGGCGCGCCTTTTCGTTCTTGTCCCCCATGGACACCCAGGTATCGGTGATGACGCAATCGGCGGCCGCGGCCGCGGCAGCCACATCATTGCCAAAGGAAACCGCCCCGCCTTGCGCGCCCGCCCAGTCAAGAACCTCTTGCGGGGGAGGGAGCGACTCCGGGCAGGCCAGACGCAGGGTAAAGTCGAATTTAACGGCGGCATGAATCCAGGAAACGGCCACGTTATTGCCGTCACCGACCCAGGCGAAAACCTTTCCGGCGACAGGGCCGCGATGTTCCTCGAAGGTCATGAGATCAGCCATAATCTGGCAGGGGTGAGAATAATCGGTAAGGCCATTGATGACAGGAACGCTGGCATGGCCGGCCAGGTCGAGAAGTTTCTCATGGGAATCGGTGCGGATCATGATTGCGTCCACGTAGCGGGACAAGACCTGCGCGGTGTCGGCAATAGTCTCGCCACGGCCGAGCTGGGTGTCGGTATGGCCAAGCACCACCACATCACCGCCCAGTTGTTTCATGCCCACCTCGAAGGAAACCCGTGTGCGGGTGGAGGGCTTCTCGAAGATCAGCGCCAGGGTTTTGCCCTTCAAGGGGCGTTCTTTCCCGGACGGAGATTCCCCGCGCCTGTAGGTGGCCCCCAGGACAAGAATGTCCTGAAGGACGCCCGCTTCCATGCCATTGAGATCGAGAAAATGACGGGGAGAACCCATGCTTCTTACTCCCATTCCCGGCAGGTTTTTTCAAGAATTTCCATAGCCTCGTCCACATGACTCTCCTCGATAACCAGAGGCGGCAACATGCGCAGCACATGGTCACCGGCTGTCAGTGTCAACAGGCCGTTTCCCCGCAGCTTCGTCATAAGATCCCGGTTGGGAACCGCGCATTCTAGTCCCAGCATCAACCCGAGGCCGCGCACGTCGGTGACGATGCCCCGGTGGCACGTGGCCAGATCGTCGAGCCGCTCCCGTAACAGCGTTCCCATGGTGGCCACGTGATCGAAGAACCCGTCGCCCAGAAGAATATCAAGAACGGCGTTACCAGCCGCCATGGCCAGAGGATTGCCGCCATAGGTGGAACCGTGAGAGCCGCTGTCCATACTCGCGGCCGCCTTTTCCGAGGCCAGACAGGCGCCAAGGGGAAACCCGCCGCCGATGCCCTTAGCCACGGCCACGATATCGGGTGTCACCCCGGCCCATTCATGGGCGAAAAAGCGGCCGGTGCGACCCATTCCGCATTGCACCTCGTCAAAGAAAAGCAACAGGCCAAACTCATCCGCCGCCGCGCGCAGGCCCTGGAGATAGTCCTCCGGCGCGGGCCGGATGCCGCCTTCGCCCTGTACCGGCTCTATCAGGATGGCCGCCGTTTCCTCGCCGATGGCCGCCCGCAGGGCGTTGAGGTTGGCGAAGGGAACATGGTCGAAGCCGTCCACGACGGGTCCGAAGCCTTGCGTGTGTTTTTCCTGCCCCCCGGCGGCGATATCGGCCAGGGTGCGCCCGTGAAAGGCGTTTTCGGCGCATATGATCCGAAACCGTTCGGGGTGGCCGGCGCCATGATGGTATCTGCGCGCCATCTTTATTCCCGCCTCCACGGCTTCGCCGCCGGAATTACAGAAGAATGCCGTATCGGCGAAGCTGTTGGCCGCCAGCCGTTCGGCAAGTCGCTGTTGATCCGGAATCGTGTAAAGATTGGAGCAATGCCACAGCTTGCTAGCCTGTTCCTTCAGGGCTTTGACAATATGGGGATGGGCGTGGCCGAGACTGGTGACGCCGATTCCACTGGTGAAATCCAGGAATCGCCGGTCGTCCGCGGTAAAAAGATAGGCCCCTTCCCCGCGCTCGAAAGCCAGATCCGCAGGGTTATACGTGGGCAGGATGGCAGAAATCACGTCACTCTCCCGAAAAAAATAAAGAACGGTGCCAGGCCCCGTCCTTTGCCCCGGAAAAGCGCGGGATTATCAGTGTTTGGCGGGCTGGTGTCAACGCACGTGGGCAGCAATGGCCGTGGCGCCTGACGGTCAGGTCTTGAGCTTGTATCCGGTGGAGAACATACGCAGCACCGCCACGGCCAATAAAAAGTCCATGACCACCATAACAGCGACGCCCAGTGCCGGACTGCTGTCCGACTGGCCGATGAATCCATAACGGAACCCATCAATCATATAGAAAAAGGGATTGAAGCGGGCCACCGTGTTCCAGAGTCCGGGCAACCGGTCAATGGAATAGAAGGTCCCGGAAAGGAAGGCCAGCGGCGTAATAACGAAATTGGTTACCGCCGCCATATGGTCGAATTTTTCCGACCAGATACCGCCCATGATCCCCAACAGGGACAGCATGAGGGACGCCGCAAGAGCATGAAACACCACATAAAGCGGGAAATGGATGGTGTAGGGCACAAAGACCAGAATCGCCAGCGAAACCGCGACCCCCACCACAAGGCCTCGCGTCATCCCGCCCATGGCGAAGGCAAAGGCCATTTCTCCCGACGACAGGGGCGGCATCAGGACATCCACGATATTGCCCTGTACCTTGGAGATAAGGAGTGAAGAGGAGGTGTTAGCGAAGGCGTTCTGGACGATGGCCATCATGATCAGGCCCGGCGCCAGAAATTCGCTGAACCCGACTGCGCCTACATGGGTAACGGCCCGCCCCAGGGCCAGGGCGAACACGGCGTAGAAAAGCAACGTGGTCACCATGGGCGCCACCACGGTCTGGGTAAACACGCTGAGGAACCGGCGCACCTCTTTCTGATAGAGGGTCCACACCCCTATCCAGTTCACAATGCCAATTTCCACGGGTTGCGGTACGGGCGGCGGCGACGTGTTCATGGTGTTGGGGCCTTTTTTCGAAGTTGGAATAGATATCTCCGCCATCAATGGTTCCACAAGCAACTGGTTATTCCGGGCCATCCTGTGCGAATCTTACACCCATGACAACAGCGTCGAAGCATCAACAAAAAACCGGGTCACGGAGAACCCCGCGCAAGGCCACCGTGCGCTATCTGGAGAACGCGGCCCTGTATTATATGGAGCGTTTTTCCAGCTCCGTGGCCAACTTAAGACGAGTCATGATAGCCAAGGTGGAACGTTCGGCCCGTTTCCACGGCACCGACAGGGATGAAGGCGCGGCACAGGTGGAAGACATCATTGCCAGGTTCCTGCGCACGGGCCTTCTCGACGACGGGGTTTACGCCACGGCCAAGGCCGCTTCCCTACATCGCCGGGGGTCGTCATCCCGCGCCATCCGCGCCAAACTGATGGCCAAGGGAGTGGGCGGGTCTATCATAGATAAGGCCCTCGTCGCCCTGGAAGGAGAGGACCCCGATCCGGAATTTTCAGCGGCTGTCACCTTTTCCCGCCGCCGCCGCATCGGTCCCTTCCGGCGGCATCCTGGGCCGGGAGCCGCCCCAGAAAACCATGAGAAAGACCATAAGGAAGACCAGCAACTACGGGAGAAGGAACTTGCCGCCCTGGGACGGGCCGGTTTTTGTTTCGACATCGCGCGCAGGATCGTGGATGCCCAAAGCGAGGAGTCGCTATCTCCCGACGGGCGGTTTATATAAGTGATCCTGCCAGATTGGGGCCAGGGCACGTCAGAGACTGCGGCCCCAAAAATGAGGAGCCAGCATGCCTATTTTAACACCCATTTTCCGGCGCTGTTCCCTTCAAACCCTTGCTTAAGGATAGAGTGCCCATGTCCGTTACCATCTATCACAATCCGCGCTGCAGCAAATCGCGTCAGACCCTGGACTTGCTGCGGGAACGCGGAATTGAGCCGACAGTTATCGAATACCTCGAGATTCCGCCTTCGGCGGAAAAACTCAGGGGTATCCTGGCCATGCTGGGGCTCCAGCCGAGGGAACTGATACGCAAGAAAGAGGCCGCCTATGCCGAAGGCAGCCTCGACAACCCCAATTTATCCGACGACGACCTGGTCGAGGCCATGGTCAAGCACCCGATCCTGATTGAACGCCCCATTGTTCTGGCCAACGGTAAGGCCGCCATCGGCCGCCCGCCGGAACAGGTTCTTGAAATCCTTTAAGCGTGCCGCCGCACAAAGAGGCTATTTCTGCAGCCACAGTTGTGTTGGTGTCTATCGGGTGTTGGGGTGGTTATTTAGGGTGTTTCTCCATCCACCGCCGCGCCCGTTTCTGCGCCTCGGCGATTTGGGGAAGCGTCGGTTACAATACCACCCATTCAAGGGAAAGGGGGCCA
>Ga0208278_1000268_pt1 | contig 29153 bp, 17 predicted proteins | sample ETN01SmetaG_FD_185794 | JGI IMG/M metagenome (GOLD analysis project Ga0208278, IMG submission 185794) | Marine microbial and viral communities from oxygen minimum zone, Eastern Pacific Ocean - ETNP2014F12-01SV259 (SPAdes) (version 2) | ecosystem: Environmental > Aquatic > Marine > Oceanic ...
CTATTTTATGCCTTGTCCGATATACCGGCGAAGGTGGAGCGACTCTTGGGCCAAGTCGATGAGCATTTTGTCGACACGCTGGTAAAGCTGTCCGAGTTTGACTATCCCTATGTGGAGTTTCCCGACAATCTCGACGGTACAATGACCAACCCCAAATTGTTCGAGGAGTACTGTCTGCCAGCGTACCAGCGGTATACAGACATTCTCCATGGCCAGGGAAAATGTGTCGGCAGTCATACTGATGGTGATATTAAGCGCCTGCTCGGGCCACTGAAAGAATCAGGGTTGGATGTATGTGAGTCGGTCTCGCCGTTTCCTTTGACCACGACGACCTTTGACGAGTTGTGGGGGTCATGGGGTGCTGCTGGCCCGATCATGTGGGGACCGATTCCGTCCCCTTTACTTGAAGGTAGCAGGGAAGGGAGTGTGCTGCACGACTACCTTGATCATCTATTAGAGACCGTTGGCAATGGTCGAATAATCCTCGGTATCTCCGACATGGTGGTAGGGGAGAACTTGGTCGAGCGGCTTGAGTACGTGGCGCAGAAAATCGAGCAGTTTGACCCCATGCGCTTTAACACAGGGGGCGGTAGCGCAAAGAGCCCGGAATTACGGTCTTCGGAGTTTGCGCCGGTCGAGGCTGGTGAGCGAGTGATCACGACCCGCGTCGTTGCTCAGCAAGCCAAGCGGGCTTCGAAAGAACATTGGGATGAGATTCTCGATGGTCTTTATGACCGGACGATCGATGGTCTGGATAGTGAGATCGCCAACTACGTTGAGGAGGGTCTCGCGCTGGGCATGGAGCCAAAGGACATTTTGTTTGACTCGCTTATTCCAGCACTGACCGAGGTGGGCCATTTGTTCGAGGAGGGCAGTTATTTTGTGCCGGAAATGTTGCTCTCGGCCCGAGCGATGAACGCAGGGATGGAGGTATTGAGACCGCTGATTGCCGAATCTGGTGGTCTCGATCTGGGCAGGATAGTGATCGGTACGGTGCGTGGTGATGTCCACAACATTGGCAAGAATCTCTGCTGCACCATGCTTGAAGGCGCGGGTTTTGACGTCATTGATCTTGGTGTTAACACGGAACCGGAAGCTTTCGTCGCAGCGGTCGAAGAACACGCGCCGCAAATCGTCGGTATAAGCGCACTTCTTACCACCGCTGCACCGATGATCGGAACGACAATTGAGGCGGTTCAGGTCGCGGGGCTAAGAGACAAGGTACAGATTCTCGTCGGTGGCGCAGCGGTGTCCTCTGCAACCTGCGCCTACTACGGGGCCGACGCTTACGCAGGCGATGCAGTTACTGCTGTGACAAAAACGAAAGAGATGTTGGGCATCAACTCATAAAGCCGAAGCCTGTTGGGTGGTTCCAACAAGCTGAAACCACAGCGCCCACCCTGCCAGTCAAAAGCCGGGTGCCGCCAGTTGGCCTGTTCGAGCGCTAGCGAAAACCCACCACTCGACTCAAAAAGCCGCGCCGTGGCGCTGTAGGGATACTGCTTGCCGGAGTTTCAGGATGGGGCCGTTACTGGAGAGAAACGACCAGATTGTGAGGTAGCGTTGCCTTCACAGTGCACTCAGGGCGATCGGACGGTGAAGCCGTGGACGGTTGGCGGCCAGCTACCACTGGGCCTGAGGCAAATAGGGCGTTTATTTTTCCTTTACACCCAGGTCCCGTACCCATCGTCTAGTTGGCCTAGGGCACCATCCTTTCACGGCGGCAACAGGGGTGCGAATCCCCTTCGGGACGCCGTAAATCGGATTCTTTAGTGTATCTTGGTAGTTGATTACTGCCCCGAACAAGGGTAGGGCCTGATCTGCGCCAGCGCAGACAATCTTGATCCTTCGTTTATTGATGTCAGGCTCCGGCCGAGCCTGATTCAAATCAGCCCTTTAGCTGCGTTTCCTGGTTACAATTGTTTGCCCGTATCCATGGAGTCGCCATGAGCGGCACGCTCGGCACCCGGTTCGTCAGTCGCCTCACGCGGGATACGCTCGCCTTGGTTTTGTCCGGGGGGCGCGGCAGTCGTCTGAAGATGCTAACCGACTGGCGGGCCAAGCCTGCTGTGCCCTTCGGCGGCAAGTACCGGATTGTCGACTTCGCCTTGTCGAACTGCCTTAATTCCGGAATCCGCCGCATCAGCGTGTTGACGCAGTACAAGTCTCATTCTCTGATTCGGCACATCATGGAGGGCTGGAACAACCTGCGCAGTGAGTACGGTGAGTTTGTAGAACTGCTGCCTGCGCAACAGTGGGTCGAGGAGGATGCCTGGTATCAGGGCACCGCGGACGCTGTCTACCAGTGCCTCGACATCATCGCCAGCCACCATCCAGAGTACGTCCTGGTCCTGCCAGGCGATCATGTCTACAAAATGGACTATGGCGAGATGTTGGCGGCCCATGTCGCCAGCAAAGCAGACCTTACCGTAGCCTGCAACACCGTGCCCCTGGCATCGGCATCAAACTTCGGTGTAATGAGCGTCGACGACAACGCCAGGATCGTCTCGTTTCAGGAGAAACCCGATTATCCCCAGCCGCTGGTCACGGATCCGGCGAAGGCGCTCGTCAGTATGGGAATCTACGTCTTCTCGCTCGAATACCTGGCGGACCAATTGCAGCACGATGCCGAAGACGTCACTTCCAGCCACGATTTCGGCCACGACATCATTCCCCGTGCGATCGAAGCCGGCCATCAGGTGCAGGTGTTCTCCATGGCCGCGAGCGTCGACCACAACAGCTATTGGCGTGACGTGGGCACCATTGATTCCTACTACCAGGCCAATATTGAACTCACCGGTGCCGAACCGGCGTTGGATCTGTACGATCCGCGGTGGCCGGTCTGGACATACCAGGCGCAGTTACCGCCGGCAAAGTTCATCGGTGCAGGCGTGCCGGATACGCACAGTGTCAGCGGCTCAATGGTGAGTGGCGGCTGTGTTATCGATTCGTCGCAACTCACGCGTACTCTGCTTTTTTCAAATGTCAAGGTCGCATCAGATTGTGAGCTGACAGGGGCCCTGGTGCTGCCGAACTGTATCATTGGTTCTGATTGCCGGCTCAGTAAGGTGATTCTGGACAATGGCTGCGAGGTGCCGGCCGGTACTGTGATCGGCGAGAACCCAGCCGATGATGCGCAGCGCTATCACCGCACCAGTGATGGGATCGTGGTGGCGAACCGGCGTATGTTCGGCCAGGATCGCGAATACCGCCCAACAGTGACAATGCGGTAATTATTCCCCGCGCCTGGCGAGATAACGCTTAAGTCGCACAGATGCATCGAGCTCAATGGAATTGCTGGGCATGGTGTGGGTGCTACGACAACCTGCCTCGATGGCTGCCAGATAAGACCCTGCGGTACGTTCCCAGGTATAGGTTGAGTACACACGTTGGCGGATGCGTTCGGCATAGCCAGCGTGATCCGTCAGTGCCCGGGCGATGCCTTCGGCAATAGCGGCGGGGTTGGCCGGGTCAACTAGCACCCCGGAGCCGTCGGCGAATATCTCGCTTGGCCCGCCGTTCCGGGTTGCCACTACCGCCAGTCCACATGCCCCTGCCTCGATCGGGGCAAGGCCGAAGGGCTCGTAGAGTGAACTGAGGACAAACACTGAATTCCGTTGGGCGAAGAAACGGTAACTTGCAGCCAGTACCTGCTGTGACGTGGCATTAACAAAGTCGACATTACCGCGGACGCCGGAACTATCGATCAGGCGTAGGATTGGTTCGAGCACCGACCGTTCACCCGGTGGCAAGTTCTTGATCTGTCCAAACGGGTCATCCACATCCCGCAGGTACAAGGCCAGCCGGGCCCGTTGGCGCAGCGCCGCTGAGTTGCAGTAGGCGCGTACCGCGCCGAGGATATTTTTCTTTTCGTCCAGCCGGCTCGATATCACGATACGTGGTCGTTCGAGGTCAGGCAGGCGCTCGGCGAGAGATGCTGTTACGGCCTTGTCAGTGGGAGCTGGTTCGGTACAGAAGATTCGAGTATTAACGCCTGGGGGGATGACCGCAAATCGTTCATCGTCCCCGCTGTCTACGGCGGACGTATACAGGGGATGAGCGTACTGCTCCATGCGTTCTTGACCGGTCGAGGTGATGATTCGCGAGGCCTCACGCATACTGAGCCGTTCAGCCGCTATTCGTTGCGAGAAATGAAAGCGTTCGTCCAGTGCTTTTGAATTGGCCGGATTCATATCCAGCTTGTCCAGCTTCTGGGCGCCGAGCGAGTGGCCGGTGAAGGTAAAGCCGGAAGAGTACTGCTGTTTGAGCACTACTCCGGCATAGCCACCATCGGCATAATGACCGGTGAAAAAATCCGGTAGTCGGCTGCCATAAAATCTTGCTATTCCAGCCACCCACTCCTTGAGATACGGCCACAGGGCTTCCTTGGCCAGAAAAAGGTCCCCACCACAGGGAATACGGACAATGCGCAAGCGCTCGTGTTCGCTGTCGTAATGCGTGACCGGCTCAGAGAATTCCGGCCAGTCCGGGTCCTTAATACGCCGGGTCAGGATATCGACCTCGATCCCGAGGCGTGCCAGTGCTAGGCCGACTTCTTTGACGTATACCAGTTGACCCCCGAAATCCGGATGCTCGGTCCAGTGTGAATCGGTCGGATCGAAATTTCCCTGGGGGTTCAGAAAGCCAACGCGCATCAGGCAGGAATGCTCACCGTGTAGTCCGCTGCAATGACGAGATCAGCCCTGATCTTGTGAGCAGAGATGATTCTGTGTTCTATGGCCAGTACCTGGTCGATGAACGGGTCGAGTTCAGACTCGTGTCTGGCACGCTTTTCCCGATGGGCGCGGGTATCAATGTAGCTGCGATCGATGAATGTTCGGGCGTCCACGTTCTCTAGCAGTGTGGTGTAGGTCCCCTCAGCGATCAGCACACGCGATCCAGCGACATCTAGTGTTTCCTCAGTGATCTGGTCCTGTCCGTAGAGAACCAATGGTTTGACAAGGCTGGTAGCACCGTTGTGGAACGCCTGTAGGTTGGCGTCGAGCACGTCCAGGTGAACCTCCTGAGGCCCCACCCAGCCAATGTCCTGGCGTCTGGTCTGGTCGTTGGAACGCGGCGGATAAACAAAATAATCGTCCTGCTGCAGGATGGTGCAATTTATACCCGCTTTTCCCAGTTCCTCAGCTAGGGCCTGGGCTGTCTCGGATTTGCCGCTACCCGACTCGCCCGCCACCGATAGGGTGTAGCGCGTGCTCGTTTTTTGCAACTTGGGCAGGATGTGGTCGGTCACACCCCGGCCGGCTCGGCGATGGTGCTGCTCTACAATGATGGCGTCGCCGCGCACAGGTTTTCTCCCAGTGTATTATCTGTCCCGATAGCCGGTGGCTATGTGGGCGCTGTTAGCGGTAAATGGCAAATTTGCCGGATCCGGCCCTGCAGTATAATCGCGCGCCATTTAAACGGTGCAATGCCCTCAACGATGTCTGACCAGAATCAGTATCAACGCGCCTGGCAAATCCTCAACCAGGACCTGCGACACCTTGAACACAGCCAAGGCGACCTGAGTGGTGCGCTGGAAGCACTTTACCGTCATCAGTTCACAAGCGGCTTTGTCTGCGATGACCTGTCCCAGGTCGAACGCTATCCGATTGCCCATCCTGCCGATCCGGACCAGGCCTTCGTGGTGCAGTTCAACCCGCGACGCGCTGAGCGCTTTGACGGGAGAGGGCACTCGTCACCTGGCCCCGGGCAAGTTGCCGAACATGGCGGTTGTTTTCTGTGCCCCGCTAACATCCACTGGCAGCAGGACGGGCTGCAACTGGGTTACGACGTCGAACTGAATGGGCGCGACTACATCGCCTGGATAAACCCCTATCCGCTGGCCCCCGTACATTCTGTTATCGCCAGTCGCGAGCACCTGTCCCAAGCATGGGCGGTCAATGGCGGCGGCAAGATGCTTTATCTCGCCGATCTGATCATGGATCTGGTTACCCTTGCGCGACGGCTTCCGGGGTACCTGACTTTCTACAATGGCATCGATGCCGGCGCCTCGATTCCAGGCCATCTGCACTACCATGCCTTTCGTCGTCCGGTCCGCCTTGCACGTTTCCCGATAGAACGCCTGACCAAGGGTTGTGGTACCGCTGCGGAACTGGTGACCCATGGCTACCCGGTGCACTTCGCTTTCTGGCGTGGCGAGGAAATGGACGTTGAGTCACGCGCGAGTCAATGGGCTAGGACCTGGATCGAAAAGAACGACACCCGAAAGATGGAACTAACCGCAAACATCATGGCAGCAGCGGATGTGGAAACGGGAGAGGTTCGGCTGTACTTCGTGCCACGTGCGCGGTCGAATACCACTGGCCAAAGCGCCAACCGTAAGCGACTGATCGGGGGTCTGGAGATGCTGGGCGAGCTGGTTTTTTCAACCAGCAATGACAAGCGTCAACTCGACGCCGGGCAGGTTGACTACTTTAGCCTGGCGCAGATGCTGGCCGATGTCTGCCCGCAACGGGACGGCCACCCTCTCATTATTCCGTCTCCGACGCGGTAGCCTCCCGGGTACCATCCTGATCGGTTGCAATGGGCCTTCAAGAAACACCGGCCTATGAAAGTTGTTAAAACTCATTGGTATCGTATCTGGCGCACGATAGCCTCTTTCCAGCTTCAGTTGCTTTTCACATAGAACCAATGCCCGATATCTGTCTGTAAAGCTCTTTATCTCAGCAAGCGCTGGTCGAATTCAGTATTCGATCAGGGCGCGAGCACCTGTCCCTCTGCCATCAGTTCTGGCACCCATAGAGCCGGGGTTAATTGTATTCGAGAGAGTATTGCTGCTTTAATACGCTGTTGGATCGCGCTTATCGGGGCGCAGGTGTGAACTTGCACGGCATCTTTTATCGACGGGCGCGGTCCGTTTGTCTGGTTATTTTCGAGAACACGCATTTCTTATGAAGAAGATCCACAAACTTCTGGTTGCTAATCGCAGTGAGATCGCAATTCGCGTGATTCGTGCTGCTTCTGAACTCGGCATCGCCAGTGTCGCTGTTTACGCGGAAGAGGATCGGTTCTCCCTGCATCGGTTCAAGGTCGCTGAGGCATACCTGATCGGGCAGGGTTGCAGTCCGGTACAAGCCTACCTGCAGATCGATGAGATCGTGCGCACCGCAATTGATGCCGGAGTTGACGCAGTGCATCCTGGTTATGGGTTCTTGTCTGAGAGCCCCGAATTTGCACAGGCCTGCCTGGATTCGGGCCTGATTTTTGTTGGGCCACCGCCCGAGGTCATGCGCCGACTGGGCAACAAGGTCGCGGCCCGTGCATTGGCTCTCGCTAACGGTGTGTCAGTGATGCCAGCAACCGGTGCTTTGCCAGACGATCCGGCAAAAGTCGCTGAGCTTGCCGACCAGATTGGCTATCCACTGATGTTGAAGGCATCCTGGGGCGGTGGCGGCCGAGGTATGCGCGTAATCGACGAGCCCGGCGCACTCTCCGAAATGGTCGCCAGCGGCCGCAGGGAAGCTAAGACTGCCTTCGATAATGACGAGGTCTATCTTGAAAAGCTAGTGCGTCGAGCCCGGCATGTCGAGGTGCAGGTGCTCGGCGACTCCCACAACAATCTGGTGCACCTGTTCGAACGAGATTGCACTGTACAAAGGCGCAACCAGAAAATCGTAGAACGTGCGCCTGCGCAATATCTTTCCAGCGAACAGCGCCAGTTAGTGTGCGAGGCGGCACTCACCGTGTGCCGGGTCGCTGGCTACCGCAACGCTGGCACGGTGGAGTTTCTCCAGGATGCGGTCAGTGGCGAGTTCTATTTTATTGAGGTCAACCCGCGAATCCAGGTTGAACACACGGTGACGGAGGCTATCACCGGAATAGATATCGTCAAAGCCCAGATCCGAATCGCCGAAGGATGTGCGATCGGCAGCGATTCTTCCGGTGTGCCGGAGCAGTCGGGGATAACAATGCGTGGCTATGCCATGCAGTGTCGTATCACGACAGAGGATCCGGAGAACAACTTCATACCCGATTACGGTGAGGTGGACACATACCGCAGCCCGGCGGGGTTCGGCATCAGGCTTGATGCTGGTACCGCCTACACCGGTGCACGCGTAACCCGTCATTACGACTCATTACTGGTGAAAGTAACGGCATCAGGTAACACATCGGGAGAAGTAATCCAGCGTATGCTTCGAGCGTTACGTGAGTTTCGTATCCGTGGTGTCAACACCAATATGCCGTTTCTCGTCGGCCTACTACAAAATAGCCAATTCCAGCAGGCAGAGTACACCACGCGGTTTATCGATGAGACTCCAGAGCTATTGCTCTTCCCACGCCGGCGCGACCGGGTTACTCGCTTGCTTCGCTTTATCGGAGACGTGACAGTCAATGGCAATGAGGTGGTTACGGGGCGTCGTCGACCGAATGTGATGAAGACGGCCGAGGTGCCGGAGGTGGGCGATCTGCCGATGCCGGCCGGGACGCGGGACCGTTTGGTGGAGCTTGGGGCGGATGGATTTTCTCAGTGGATGCTGGATCAGCCTCGGGTGCTGGTCACAGATACGACCTTTCGTGATGCCCACCAGTCGTTGCTTGCGACCAGAGTTCGAAGTCACGACATTATCAGGGTGAGTGATGCCTATGCGCGGCTGCTGCCGGAACTGTTTTCCGTGGAGTGCTGGGGCGGGGCGACTTTCGACGTTGCGATGCGCTTCTTGAACGAATGCCCCTGGCAGCGGTTGAGCGCGATCCGGCAGGGCATGCCCAACATACTGACCCAGATGTTGCTGCGCGCGTCCAATGCGGTTGGCTACACCAATTATCCAGACAATGTGGTGAGATATTTTGTGCAGCAAGCCGCGGTAGATATCGACATTTTCCGCATTTTTGATTCATTGAACTGGGTCGAAAACATGCGTGTCTCTATCGATGCTGTGCGAGAAGCAGGCAAGCTTGTCGAGGGTGCGATCTGCTTTACCGGTAACCTGAGTGATCCGGGGTGTACTAAGTACGATCTGAATTACTACCTCGATCTCGCCCGTCAGCTGGAGTCTGCCGGCGTACACATTCTGGGAATCAAGGACATGGGCGGCCTGTGCCGTCCACAGGCGGCGCGCGAACTGGTGACGGCATTGAAAAACGAGATCGGCCTTCCTATTCATTTTCACACACATGACACCAGTGGTATTGCTGCAGCGAGTATCATGAGTGCGTGCGAGGCTGGTGTCGATGCTGTTGACTGTGCGATAGATTCTATGAGCGGGATGACCTCGCAGCCCAATCTCGGTTCGATTGTTGAAGCACTCCGCCATGGTCCCCGGGAAACGGGACTCGAAGGCAGTGCGATCCGAACGCTATCCCGTTATTGGGAGACAGTTCGGGAGAGTTATGCGGCTTTTGAAAGTGAAGAGCGCTCAGGGGCTTCTGAGGTATACCTGCACGGCATGCCTGGCGGGCAATTCACCAACTTACGCGAGCAGGCGCGCTCGCTGGGCCTGGGCGACTGCTGGCCGGACGTTGCCGCCGCCTACGCCGCGGTCAACGATATGTTCGGTGACCTGATCAAGGTCACTCCAAGTTCCAAAGTAGTGGGCGATATGGCACTGATGATGGTGACAAGCAGTCTGACGCGTGAAAAAGTTGAAGACCCAGATTTTGACGTGGCCTTTCCCGAATCAGTGATCTCTCTTTTCCGGGGCGACATGGGTCAGCCGTACGGTGGGTTTCCTGCAGACCTGCAGAAAAAGATACTGGGTGGCAATGCACCACTGACTGAACGGCCCGGGGCGATATTGCCACCAACAGACCTTGATGCTGCCCGCGAAGAGGTTGAACGCCGGGTAGAGCGGCGAGTCTCTGACCAGGAACTGGCATCATACCTGATGTACCCGGATGTATTTGTCAAATACGCGAAGGCGCGGCAACAGTTCGGTGACCTCACGATGGTGCCGACGACGGTCTTTTTCTATGGCATGGAATCCGGTCAGGAGATCAGCGTCAAGCTGGACTCTGGGCATACCCAGATCATTCGCTATCTTGGGGTCAGCGATCACCATGATGACGGTATGCGTACGGTGTTCTTTGAGGTGAACGGCCAGCCACGGCAGATAAAAGTAAGCGACCGGACCCACCAGGTAACCCGGGCGGTACAGCCCAAGGCCGATTCGGGCAACCCCTGCCACGTTGGAGCGCCAATGCCAGGCCTCATCGCGCAGATCAACGTGCGGGCAGCCGAAGAAGTCAAGCGGGGCGACGGACTGGTGACTATCGAGGCAATGAAGATGCAGACCAGCGTTCGCGCAGAGCGTGACGGTACGGTCAGAGAAGTTAAAGTGCAACCGGGCCAGCAGGTCGAGGTGAAAGACTTGTTGCTGATATTTGAATGAGCCAATACTCGGTGTCTCTACGACACGGATCTTATAGTGTTTTATGACTGATGCTGGATTTGACCTAGCGGGCTGTCGTGGCTGGCAAACCCTCTAGGATCTCGCGGATGAGTACCGGGCCACGGTAGATGAGCCCGGTGTACAACTGGATCAGCGTTGCACCTGCAGCAAACTTTTCCTGCGCGCTGGCAACATCGACAATGCCGCCCACGCCAATGATTGGCAGGGTGTCACCGAGAGTGTCACTCAGGATTCTGATGACCTCGCTGGATTGTGCTGCGAGCGGCGCGCCACTTAAGCCCCCGCTTTGTTCCGATCCAGGGTAACTGGCGGCGTTACCGGGCCGCGTGAGGGTGGTGTTGGTAGCGATAACGCCGTCGATGCCGTGGCTGGCAAGAGCTTCAGCGATACGGCCAATGGCATCCGGTTCGAGATCGGGAGCGATCTTGACTGCAATCGGAGTGTAGCGGTCATGCAGATCAGCAAGTCGTGCCTGACCATCTTTTAGCTGGCCCAGCAATTGGTTAAGGCCTTCGCGCTCCTGCAGGTCGCGCAGCCCCGGGGTGTTGGGTGAGGAGATATTGACAGCAACGTAGTCGGCTGCCGTGTAGACCGCGCGCAAGCAAGTGAGGTAGTCGTGGGCTGCTTGTTCCAACGGAGTCTGTGCGTTCTTGCCGATGTTGATGCCAACTCTTACCTGCTGATTGTGCCGGGCCAGGTTAGCAAGAAATTGGTTGAGCCCGACGCTGTTAAAGCCCATGCGGTTGACCAGAGCCTGGGCACCGGTCAGTCGAAAAAGGCGCGGCCGTGGATTGCCTGCCTGGGGCAGCGGGGTGACGGTGCCAAGTTCCAGGAAGCCAAAGCCCAGCCCGGCGAGACCAGCAACCGCCCGTGCATCCTTGTCCAGGCCTGCTGCAAGGCCGACCGGGTTGGGGAAATGAATACCCATTGCCTTCACCGGTCGTGCCGGCAGGGTGTCGCGCATGCGCTCGGTGAGGCATTTCTCTAGTGGATGCGCGCGCCCCAGCAGGCCAAGCGCACCCAGGGCGAGGCCGTGACTGACCTCAGGGTCGAGCAGAAACGCCAGCCGGCGCAGCAGGGGGTAGAGGTCGGCCATCAGAATGTTTCGCCCGGGCCCAGGTAGCGCCACTGGCCACGGGCAAGCCGGCCAAGATGCACTTTACCAATCCTCGTTCGTACCAAGGTGAGCACTTTAAGTTCAACCAGTTCACACATGCGCCGAATCTGGCGCTTGCGCCCCTCGGTCAGCACGAACACCAGTCGTTCGGGACCACTTTGGTTGACTGTAGCAGGGCACAGTAAGCGCCCATCCAATTCAAGGCCGTGGCGCAATTGCTGAATACGCTTGGGCGTTATATCGCCAGCGACCCGCACCCGGTATTCTTTTTCTATCACGCTGTCCGGGCTGATCAGTTCCCGGGCGATGCTGCCATCCTGGGTCAATACCAGCAGGCCGCTGGAGTCGATATCCAGCCGGCCAGCAACATGCAACGAACCCGCTGCAGGTGCTGGTGTTGCTGCCTGATTTTTGTTGCCGGCGTAAGTTCTTTGCTGGATCAGTGAGGTTGCCTCGGCATAGCCTTGCTCTGGCAGGTTGGAGACAATACCGGGGGGCTTGTTGAGGAGCACGGTTACCAGCGCCTGGCGCTGCAGAACAGCGGCGGGCGCGAGGCATATGCTTGATGCCGGATCAACGCGGACACCGAGTTGATCGATGGATTCGCCGTTGACCAGTACCAGGCCCTGCTCGATCAGGCGGTCGGCTTCACGGCGTGAGCACAGGCCGCGCTCGGCCATCAACTTGGACAGGCGTATCCCGCTCAACCGGTGCCCCGGAATCCGCTTCAGCGGCCCCCGGACAAGCGATCCAGAAAGGCGGCGGTGGCCTCTCGGGCGTTACCGGTATAGGTTGCGGGTGTAAGTTGCGCCAACCGCTCGCGAGCATCATCTGGGATCGGCAACTGGGCAATGAACTGGCGCAAAGTAGCGGCATCGATACCGCTCTGGCCCCGGGTCAAGGCCTTCAATTTTTCGTAGGGCTCTGCTACCCGATAACGGCGCATCACCGTCTGGATAGCCTCGGCCAGTACCTCCCAGGACTGTTCGAGATCGGCCTCCAGCCGGTCGCGGTCGATCTCCAGCTTTCCCAGTCCTTTTTCGGTGGCATCGAACGCCAGCACGCTGTGTCCCAGGGCGGGCCCGAGATTCCGCAGCACCGTCGAGTCCGACAGGTCGCGCTGCCAGCGGCTGATTGGCAGTTTCTCAGCCAAGTGCCCCAGCAGAGCGTTGGCAACGCCGGCGTTACCCTCAGCATTCTCGAAATCAATGGGGTTGACCTTGTGCGGCATGGTGCTGGAGCCGACTTCCCCAGCAACCGTTTGTTGCCGAAAATAACCAAGTGATACGTAGCCCCAGACGTCGCGGTCCAGGTCGATCAATATGGTGTTGGCCCGCATCAGCGCATGACACAGAGCCGCGATTCCATCATGGGGCTCTATCTGGGTGCTCATCGGCTGCCAGGTGAGCCCCAGGCCTTCTATGAATGCCTGCGAGATCTGCGGCCAGTTCGCTTCCGGGTAGGCGGCGAAGTGGGCATTGAAGTTGCCGACCGCGCCGTTGAACTTGGCCAGGATCGGCACGGCGGCTACTTGCGCACGGGCGTCGTCCAGGCGAGCAGCCACATTGGCTAACTCCTTGCCCATAGTGGTCGGGCTTGCTGGTTGGCCGTGGGTGCGCGCGAGCATAGGTTCGGTGGCAAAACGCTCGGCGAGCCGGGCCAGCGCCGTGATGAGCTGGGTGATAGCCGGCAGCACTATCTCCTTCCGCGCTTTGTGCAGCATCAGGGCATAGGCCAGGTTGTTGATATCTTCCGAGGTGCAGCCAAAATGGATAAATTCGGCAACCTGGCTAAGTTCCGATACTTCGGCCACCGCTTCTTTTAGAAAATACTCGACGGCTTTAACGTCGTGGTTGATGGTGGTCTCAATGTCCTTGACTCGCTGCGCATTGTCCAGCGAGAAATCCTGCAGCAGTTGTTCCAGGAAATCATTGGCAGCGGACGAGAATGCTGGCACCTCGGGTATGTCAGGTGCTGCCGATAAGGCCTGTAACCAGCGAATCTCGATCATCAGCCGATGGTGGATCAGGCCGAATTCACTGAGTAGTGGGCGCAGGGCGGCTAATGTTGGGCCATAACGGCCATCAAGCGGCGACAACGCGGTCAGGGCCGACGAGGTCATGCGGTCGGTTGGGCTCACCTAAGAAAAACACCGGCGGGACGGTCAGGGACGTTGCGATACTAACACAGCTGCATTGCATCGATGATTCGTCGACCTCTTGCCGGGTACGCTCTTAGCAAGCCCGGTGTTGCTGCAGTCACTGGTCAAACCGATGCCATCGTCAGTCGCTTACAGGGGCTGCAGCAGTTCGCGACCGTCTAGGCGGCGGATGCTTGGGTATCCCAAGAACACGGTGACCACGCTGGCAAATACCACCAGCGCTCCACTGGTGACCGCGATCGGCGCAGAAAAGGACTCGGCCAGTGGACCCATGACCAGCCCACCGAGCGCAATCAGGCTGAAGGTGATGCTGTGGATGCCCATGACCCGGCCGCGCAGCGCATCGGGCACCTTCAGTTGGAGCACGGTCATGGAACTGATAAGAAAGGTCGAGCCGAACAAACCAGTCAGCATGGCGCAGGCACAGGCGGCGGCAAATGCCCCCGGCATCGTGGTACCGTAACTGCCCACAGCGGCAAAGCCCAGCAGTGACAGTGCCGCGGCTGCAGCCCCACCCAGCATCACCCGGCCCAGGTAGCGTGACTGCTGCAAGCGTCCGACCAAAATGGTGCCGGTGACTGAGCCCACCCCGGTCGCCGACAGCAGCAGGCCATAACCTCGTTCGCCACCGCCCAGCAATTGTGAAAAAACTGGCAAGATCTGTACATAGGAAGTGCCGAAGAACATTGTGATCCAGGTAAGCCCGATCAGCAGCAGGAACAGCCGCTGCTGCACGATGAAGCCCGCTGCTTCGCGCAAACCACCCCGTGCGCGGTCGCTGTCGGCTCGCGGATGCTGTATCTCCAGGCTAGCCAATACGAAGATCATGACGGCAAACCCCGCCGCACACAGCACAAAGACCAGTGCGGTATCGGCAATGGCTATCAATACCCCGCCGACCGCCGGCAGTACCATGCGGGTGCTTTGCCACAGTATGGAGTTCAGCGCCACTGCACTCATCATCTGCTCGGGGCGGACTAGAGTCGGGAAGAGAGAGACGCGGGCTGGTATTTCGAAGCCCGATATCAGCCCCAGCAGTGCTGCGATCAGCAATACCTGCCAGACCGTAACCAGGTCCATGGCATCGAGCAATGCCAGCACTGCCAGCGCCACTGCGGCCAGCGCCGAGGTCACTAGCAGCATCTGGCGCCGGTCGGTCCGGTCTGCCAACGAGCCGCCGGCCAGCGTGGCGAAGATGGTCGGGATAGCTATCGCCACACCCAGCAGGCCCAGATTCAGGGCTGAGCCGCTCAATTCGAACACCAGCCAGGCCATGCCGACAAAGTACAGTTGCGTCGCTCCAACCGAGGCCACGGAGCCCAGCCAGAAGCGTCGGTAGCGTGGTGATTGCAGGGCGTCGAGTTTCATTTCAAGCACTCGAGAGCTTGTGCCGGGCCCGGGTCAACTATCAAAGAACTGGGAGAAAGAGCCCCCGGGAGACGCAGCGGCCATGGGGTCAAGAAGGATCGGGCGTGTCAGCCGGCGCCTGTGCGCTCAGCAGGACGGCAAGCCAGCGACTGCGCGGATCACTTTCGAGCGCGATCTTGACCAGCATGGTCAACGGAGTCGATAGGAACATACCCACCGGGCCGAAGATCCAGCCCCAGAACACCAGGGAGATGAACACCACCAGCGTGGACAGGCCCAGGCCCCGGCCCATGAAGCGGGGCTCGAGCCAGTTGCCCACCACCAGGTTGACTGCCACGTAGCCGCTGGCTACCAATAGCGCCGTCATCGGGCCCGCGTCCAGCAGCGACAGGATGACGGCCGGCACGGCGGCGATGATCGAGCCGAGGTAAGGGACGAAGTTCATGAAAAAGGCGATCCCGCCCCAGAGCACGGCAAAGTCGACACCCAGTATCAGCAGCCAGACAGTGACCGTAAGGCCAGTGACGAAACTCATGGCCGCCTTGATGACAAGGTAACTTTTTACCGATGCCAGGAATTCGGACAGGTTGTCCAATGACTTGTCGGCATCGGGAAGAATCGCCCGCAACTTGGCAGGGATAGCAGCGGCCTCGACCAGTAGAAACAACACGGTAAAGATAATCAGCAGGCTGTTTGCCAGCAGGCTGCCGAACCCGCTGATTAGGCGGCCGAAAAAGCGGGCCGCGGCCCCCGGGTTGATCATGTCGACCATGCCGCCGGGGGGCAGCGCCAACCCCAGTGTAGTAGCCCATCTGGCTGCATCGTCGATCAGCGCCCGCAGTTGTGCTTCGTAGCGGGGTAGCGCGGCGCTCAACTGGTCGATGGATGCGCCGATCAGCGAGCCAATGACAATGATGGCGCCAACCAGCATCATGAGGATCAGCGCGAGCGCTGCCCACACCGGCAGGCCACGGCGCTGCAGCCATTGCATAGGCGGGGTAGCGATAATGGCCAGGAACACGGCCATCAGCAGCGGGACAACAATGGCACTGGCCGCCTTGAGGCCGGATATCACCACCACCAGGCAAGCGAGCACTAGCAGGACCTGTGTTCCGGTGCTGGAAGGTCTGATTGTCGACACGGCAGAGTGTGTTTTACTGGATTGCTTGGCCAGTGTGTGCTGTTAGCGGAAAACGGGAGATCAACCCAGCGCGGCTAGCCTCTGGCGGCACTGGCTCTCGATACTGTCCAGTTCTCCCAGGGTTTCGTCAATATCGTGGCGCCGCTGTTCAAGTGCCGCACGACGCGCTTGAATCTGCTCAAGAAAATACTGTAGCTGACCCGTCTCGCCAGGATTGGAATCGTACATATTAATAATGTCGCGGACCTCGCTCAAGGAAAAGCCCAGCCGTTTGCCCCGCAGGATCAACTTAAGGCGAACCCGGTCCCGGACTGAGTACACTCGCTGGCGGCCCTGGCGATCGGGTTGCAGCAGGTTTTCGTCCTCGTAGAAGCGAATAGTGCGTGTTGTCACCTCGAACTCCCGGGCGAGATCGGAGATCGAATAACGGGCATTTTTGTTCTCGCCAGCAGGAGAGGACTGGGTCATCAGCACCATGCGAGCAGTATAGCGTCAATTGACGTTTACGTAAACGGAAACTAAAATGCCAAACAGTTCCCTTTTGCTGTAATTCGACCCATGAATCAGCCCATCGCCTCATTTCCCCAGCAACCCAATCCCGGCGTGGACTACCGCATTCGGTTTATCACCGCAACCAGTCTGTTCGACGGCCATGATGCGTCGATCAACATTATCCGCCGCCTGCTGCAACGGGCAGGTGCCGAGGTTATTCATCTCGGACATAACCGGTCGGTGCGCGAGATCGTCGATGCCGCTATTGAAGAGGATGTTCAAGGCATCGCGGTCAGTTCTTATCAGGGCGGGCACATCGAGTTCTTCCGCTACATGATCGACATGCTGCGCGCCCGCGGTCGGCCCGACATCCGCGTTTTCGGTGGTGGTGGCGGGGTAATCGTGCCCGATGAGATCGCTTCCTTGCAGGATTACGGAGTCGGCCGTATTTACTCACCCGAGGACGGCCAGCGTCTGGGGCTGCAAGGCATGATCGACGAGATGCTCGAACAGGCGAATTTCTACCCTGCCGGCGAAACCCTAGAGAGCCTCGATATGCTTGGTGGCAGTGACCTGGGCTTGCTCGCTCGGCTAATTACTGCCCTGGAGAACGGTACGGCAAGCAAGTCTCTGGTCGAACAACTGCGCTCAGGTGCTCCGTTCAAGGGCCCGCGGGCGCCGGTGCTTGGCATCACTGGGACTGGTGGTTCCGGTAAATCTTCGCTGACCGACGAGTTGATCCTGCGCTGGCGGCTGGACCACGCTGATGGCTTGCGGGTTGCGGTAATCGCAGTGGATCCGACCCGGCGCAAGACCGGCGGTGCTTTGCTTGGTGACCGCATTCGTATGAATGCCATCCACAGTGACAATGTGTTCGTGCGCTCGCTGGCGACCCGCAGTGCTGGCAGCGAAGTGCCCTCACAGTTACCCGAGATCATCGCCGCTGTGAGATGTGCAGGTTTCGATCTGATTATCATTGAAACACCCGGTATCGGGCAGGGTGATGCCGGCATCGTCCCGTTCGTAGACTGCTCGCTGTACGTGATGACACCTGAGTTTGGCGCCGCCAGCCAGCTGGAGAAGATCGATATGCTGGATCATGCGGACTTTGTTGCCATCAATAAGTTCGACCGTAAAGGGGCGCAGGATGCACTGCGCGATGTGAGAAAGCAGGTGCAGCGCAATCGCGAGGCGTTCTCCGTTGTACCAGAGCAGATGCCGGTGTACGGCACTATGGCATCACACTTCAACGATGCAGGGGTTACGACGCTGTACCAGGACTTGTGCAGTGCGTTGCAGGTGCTGGGCTTGCCCGCAAGCCCTGACCAGTCACTGGCCGGGGTGCAAAATGTGGCCCAGGTGCAGGTCGTGCCCTCGGACCGCCAGCGCTATCTGGCCGAGGTCGCCGAAGTAATCCGCCAGTACCGGCAGCAGGCGGAGTATCAGGCGCGGCTCGCTCGTCAGCGTCAGCAACTCCGTGCCAGTGTCGCGGCAGTGGATAAAGCCGGCGAGTCTTCGGCAATCTTGAGAACACTTGCGGAGGATTGTGAGCGTGAATTGAACCCCGAGTGCCGGGCGCTAGTAGATGGCTATGAAGAGATGCTCGAGCGCTACCAGGGCGACAGTTTGACGCATAACGTTCGCGGCCGCGAGATTGAAGAGCCGCTGACCTATACCTCGCTCTCTGGTACTCGCATACCACGGGTCAGCCTGCCGCGCTACAGTGATGCCGGTGACCGGCTGCGTTGGTTGCTGCTTGAGAACGTGCCTGGGTCTTTCCCTTTCACTGCCGGCGTGTTCCCCTTTAAGCGCCAGGACGAAGAGCCGACCCGAATGTTCGCCGGGGAGGGGGATGCTTTTCGCACCAACCGGCGCTTCAAGTTTCTGTCGGCCAACTCCCAGGCCAAGCGGCTGTCTACGGCCTTTGATTCGGTGACTCTGTACGGGGCAGATCCCGCCGAGCGCCCCGACATTTACGGCAAAGTCGGTACCTCGGGCGTTTCCATCGCCACCCTGGACGACATGAAGGTATTGTACGACGGCTTCGACCTGTGCAACCCCACTACCTCGGTGTCAATGACCATCAACGGGCCAGCACCCACGGTACTCGCCTTTTTCCTCAATACCGCCATCGACCAGCAGGTTGACCGGTTTGGTGAAGAGCAAGGGCGCGACCCAAACGCGCAGGAGTTGGCGGATATCCGTTGCTGGACGCTAGAGAATGTCCGCGGTACGGTGCAGGCCGATATTCTGAAAGAAGACCAGGGTCAGAACACCTGTCTTTTCTCTACTGATTTCAGCCTGCGCATGATGGGTGATATCCAGCAATATTTCATCGATCATCGAGTGCGCAATTTCTACTCGGTCTCGATCTCTGGCTACCACATCGCTGAGGCCGGCGCTAACCCGATCACCCAACTCGCGTTGACGCTGGCTAATGGCTTTACTTACGTTGAAGCTTATCTTGCTCGAGGCATGGCGATCGACGATTTTGCCCCCAACCTGTCGTTTTTTTTCTCCAACGGTATGGACCCGGAGTACAGTGTTATGGGTCGGGTGGCACGACGTATCTGGGCGGTAGCGATGCGCGATCGTTACGCCGGCAGTGAGCGTAGCCAGAAACTGAAATATCACATCCAGACCTCCGGGCGGTCTTTGCACGCTCAGGAGATGAGCTTTAATGACATCCGTACTACCCTGCAGGCGCTGATAGCCGTGTACGACAATTGCAACAGTTTGCACACCAATGCTCACGATGAGGCGATTACCACTCCCGGTGAGGATTCCGTGCGTCGGGCACTTGCCATCCAACTCATTATCAGCCGCGAGTGGGGGTTGGCACGCAACGAGAACCCCAGCCAGGGCAGTTTCATCATCGAGGAGTTGACCGACCTGGTCGAGGAAGCGGTACTGGCTGAATTTGATCGCTTGAGCGAGCGCGGCGGGGTGCTCGGTGCCATGGAAACCGGCTATCAGCGGGGCAAGATTCAGGAGGAATCCCTCTACTACGAGCAACGCAAGCATGACGGCAGTTACCCGCTGATTGGGGTCAATACCTTCCTCAATCCCGCGCCGGGAAACGCACCGGAGGTTGAACTGGCTCGCGGCACCGAGGCCGAAAAGCAGAGCCAGATCGAGCGGCTGGGTGCGTTTCTGCACCGGCACCAAGGGGCAGCAGAGCCCGCACTGATCGCAGTGCAATCCGCGGCCCTGGGCGGCGACAACGTGTTCGCGGCTTTGATGGATGCAGCCAGGTGTTGTTCTCTCGGGCAGATCACCGAGGCGTTGTTTGAAGTGGGTGGCAAGTATCGTCGGGGAATGTAAGTACGCGGTGAACAAGTGGAGTCGGTTTGTGTGAGTGAACGATAATCTGCTCATCCCGGCAGGAGACCGGCCCCCCTTTTTTTGTGTCATCTGTGCCAGTTTACTTTAGGAATTACTCATGTTTTTTTCGGACACCATGCGGCGCAATCTATTGATCCTGTGTTGTTGCCAGGCGCTCGTGATGTCAGCTGGCCCACTCATCATCGCGACTTCGGGGCTGGTAGGCCTTGCCCTCGCCCAGCAAAAGATCTGGGCCACGTTACCTACAGCATGTATGTTTGCAGGCATGCTGGTTATCACCTTCCCTGCATCCATTCTGATGAAGCGCATTGGCCGGCGCATGGGTTTTACCCTTGGCCTTCTCGTTGGGCTTGCTGGCGCGCTGCTCTCGACCTATGCCATTGTTGAGCGTAGTTTTATGTTGTTTGCGCTGGGAACGTTTCTGATCGGTATCACCAACGGTTTCGGCCAGTATTACCGCTTTGCCGCGGCAGAGGTGGCGAGTGCCCAATACCGGGGCCGGGCCATCTCCTGGGTGATGGTGGGTGGCGTGGTCGCAGCGTTTTTGGGGCCCAATATTGCCAACTGGTCGCGTGATGTGCTTTTCGGGGTTCCCTTTGCCGGCAGTTATGCCAGCCTGCTCATACTCTACGGATTGTCTCTGGTATTGATTGCGAACTTGCGCATACCGATGCCGGACAAAGAGGAGCGCTCCGGCAGCCAGCGCCCGCTGTGGCAGGTTGCCACTCAGCCGGCCTTTTTGGTCGCTGCTGTTGGTGCACTGTTGGCCTACGGGGTGATGAATCTACTGATGACGGCTACACCACTCGCTATGGTAGGTAACGGCCATGATTTTGGTGATACCGTATTTGTTATTCAGTGGCACGTAGTGGCGATGTACGGCCCGTCTTTTTTCACCGGCCACCTGATTCAGCGCTTTGGTGTTACCCGCATCATGAGTATTGGTGCCGTTATGCTGGCGGCATGTGTCGCGATCAACCTGAGCGGCCTGACGGTGATGCATTTCTGGGCAGCGCTGGTACTACTCGGCCTTGGCTGGAATTTCCTTTTTGTGGGCGGTACTACGCTGCTGATAGAGACCTACACACCAGCAGAGAAGGCCAAGGCGCAGGGACTTAATGATCTGTTGGTATTTGGCACGGTCGCGATGTCGGCGTTGGCTTCGGGCTTTCTGCACCAATTGGTTGGCTGGACGGCGCTTAACTACTCAGTGTTGCCGGCTATTGCTCTGGCTTTAGGGGCAACGTTTTGGCTGGGCCGCCGCCGGGCTAACGCCGCGTCTATGGCTTAGGTTGTTTTGCGAAAGTGCGCGAATGCCGCTCGCAGATGTTCGCGGGTTCCAAGCACTGCGACATTGCCCATCAGCACCAGCGCAACCCCGGCAACAGCCCGGACCTGCCACTGGTATCCCTCAATCGAGGTGGACAGCGCCAGTGCCACGATCGGAAACAGAACTGTAGCGTAGGCCGCTTTCCCCGGTCCGATTCGTCCGACCAGCGTCAGAAAAAGCCCAAAAGCGATAGCCGAGGCGAAAACGGCGAGATAAATCAGCGACAGTATATAAGTTCCGCTGGGGTCGAACGTGTACGGCGCCCCAGACAGCCAAGCGAAGCCCAGCAGAAGGACGGTGCCGTAAAGCATGCCTATTGCGTTTGCCGGGACAACTCCAAGGCCGCGCGACTGGTTACGGGCTGAGACAATGTGGCCGATGGACGCGGAGTAAGTGCCGACGATGCCCAAGGAAATAACTCCGATTGTGATTTGACCAGAGCGCTCGATTTCTGGCCAGAAAATTAGCACCATGCCGGTTAGGCCCATGGCTGCACCGATCAGGGTTTGTTTTTCGATCCGCCGGCCAAGAAACAGCACGCTGTTAAACATATTCATGATCGTTATGGTCGAGAAGATAACTGCCACTAGCCCCGTGGTGAGATCAAACGTGACGAAGTAGAGCAGCAGGTAATTGGTAGAGAACAAAGTCAATCCGAGCAGGGCCAAAAAGACATGATCGCGCCAGTTGAACCGTAGCGAGATGTTCCGTGCGAGGCACCAGCCGATCAGCAGCAGTGAGGCCAGTGCGAAGCGGTAGGCCAGTGACATCTGCGGTGCGACCACTCCGAGCTGATACTTGATCGCAAGCCAACTTGAGCCCCAGATCAGCACGGTTCCGACATAACAGGCAATCGTGTTCATGTCATAAATGCCGATCTTCCACCGGTGTTCAGCTGGGCCCTCGGCAGACCCACGCCGAAAGTAGTAGTCGGCAAAACCAGAGAGTCACGGCCACCGGTGTGCTGACCGGTGCAGGCTTGGTCGGCGGCCGTGGTGCTCATTCGCTGCCACGGAATCGCCGGGCCCCCTTAACTGCCGAAATTGCCAGCGGTGGTGGTGAGCGTGTCGCAGTTGATCACCGCATGGTAGGTTGGCGGCGTCTGGTGACGGCGGAAGGTTTTTTTTACGATACCTGCGAGGTTGGGGTTTTTCTCGGCTGCGCTTGTGCCTTTGCCGATGCCGCCACCAAACTCAATGATGGTGTCACAGCCGCCGTCGACCGCCTGTAGCAGGTTAGCGTGCCAGAGCACCGGCTTGAACAGTTGTGCAAAAAGGTTTGCCTTAATGCCAGCGGCATCCTGCGGGTGGAAAGATCCCGTGTAGTTCGACAATACCTTGAGGGCGGGGGCGTGAAAATCTGCCGCTTCTAGTACCTCCCGAAAGCGCCTAGCTGCCCCGACCATATAGTAGGTGTGAAATGCCCCTTCGGTTTTTAGGCGCGTTGAGCGCTTGCCGGGGTGGGTTTCCTGCAGCTCGGCCACCAGCGTATCAAGATCCTGTGTACGTCCGCCAACTGCGGTCTGCTCCGGTAAGTTGCAGGCGGCAATGGCGCAGTAGTGCCGGTTGGCAAGCGACCGGGCGCTCTCAAGATCCAGTGGCAGGGCCTCCATTTCGCCCTCACCCAGCTCTCCCATCAGCCGGCCGCGTTCGGCGACCAGGCGCAGGGCCACGGCAAACTCCAGCACTCCGGCGGCGACTAGCGCTGAATATTCCCCCAGGCTATGGCCGGCCGCCGCCCGCGCCGATACCCGGCCGGCAGTCATCTCGGTGAAGGCCTGCAGGCAGGCCACCGAGTGGGTCAGGAGCACCGGCTGGGTGTAGCGAGTGAGGTGAATCTGTTGCTGCGGATCATCGAAAGAGAGGGCGGCAATATCGTAACCCAGCACCTCACTTGCTTCCCCGTAAACTTTGCGAGTCGATTCGAACGCCTGAAAAAGATCTTTGCCGATGCCCGGGTACTGGGAGCCCTGGCCGGGAAAGATGAGCAAAGTGGAGGAGTTAGAATCGGTCAAGTACAGTAAAGCCGCAGTTTCGGCAGATGATCAAGGATATTCTTAGGGCCCGCATTGTATCGTTTACCCTAGGCGACGGCCAAAGAGTGAGCCGTCTACCGTTTTCAGTTCAAAGTACTGCAAGGCTTTCGGGAATGCCGTGATCAGGCCGAAAACAATCAGAAATATTAAGGCATTGCCCCAAGTCAAAGTGCGAACAGGAACGCTGTGTCCCGTCATACTTGTGTCATCGGTGCTGTATTACAAACATAGTCAAGGCGATATCGTTACCACTGGCTTCATGAGTCAAACTTATTGCCGAAATCCCATCGTTCTGTGAGTCGCGAAAAGCAACGCCCGCAATCACCGGCCTTTCCAAACGCTGAGTGAGAACGGCTCCCTTGTCTGCCGGCTGCCCACCCTGGAGTTCTTCGATCAGCGCGTGAATTCTCTTAAAAAAACGCTTTCGACTCTTGCCCTTCGACTTTTTGTAGTTCGCAAAAAACTTCTCCAGTTTCTTCAGTCGCTTCTCCGAAGCAATCAGGATAAAGTTTTCCTCGCCAATGTTCTGATCCAGCACCAGCCAGCCCAGCGTACCAAAAGCCACTTCTGATTGCTGGCTTTTTCGACCCTTGGCTGAATACAACAGCGCATACTCATCCAGAGTAGAGCGGTAGCAGATGTAGAACCAGGTCCCTTTGGAATGTTCAAAGTTCAACTTGAGCGGATCACCTGAGTGGAGCGTAGCACCCGCCTCGATCGCAACTAAGTTACCAGCGCCGGTTGTCTGCTTACCGATGAATCCATAACGGAAAGAGACCTCGCCCGCCTGTATGTTCGGAGCACTCGCCAGAAGCAGAACAATAAGCCCTATTTTCAGGTGTTGCATTGGTTTAATTCTTTGCATCGAGCTGATTCGTAACCTTGGCTATCAGTTACCTTGCACCGTGGTGTGGCCGCCTTCACCAACCAGACTGAACGGCGCCCAGAAAATAGGATGGGCATAGGAGAATACAACCTTGCCACTTTGCGGTTCTATATAACCCGGCCCATCAATCAGATCCAAAATGGTCTGCCTCAACGCCTCAGCTCGACTCAGTTTGGCATCTGCTACCTGCTTTTTAAACAGGCCGGTCGTTAATGCCCTGGCCGAGGTGGTTTCCACCGGCCAGTTGCTGACCAGAAGGGCCCGCGCACCGGCATAGAAAAACGCCCTACCTAAACCAGAGATAGCCTCAGCACCGGCCCCCTCGCCCGAACCGGTGTTACAAGCTGACAAGATCACCCAGTCTGCATCCAGCTGCAAGCCCAACACCTCGCCCATTGTCAGTAAACCATCTTCCTGCCCGCCCACGACTTCAGGGGAAGATAATGCAAGCGCCGGCTGTACGAGCCCGTCCAGATCACCCGGAATCAGTCCATGAGTGGCGAAAGCAATCACCCTATAAGCTGAAAGGTCCAAACTCTTGACCTGGGATTCGCTGGCAGCTTCACCGGCGAATACGTCCTGATCCAGATCAGCTTGAAGCGCACGGGCAATCTCGTTTACCTCATCGCGAGTGTCTGGCAGTGGTGGCAACACGGTGAGATCAACGCTGGTCATCTCGTCGAGATTTTCAACCTTAAGCAGGCCGCGCAACTTGACCGATACACCCCGTACCCCAATTTTATTTTCACCCGCTGTACTAGTGCTAACTTGCAGTGCAGCCACCACCTGGGACTGCTCGGATGAGAATACAGGGTCAGCAAACCCTGCGAAATTACGCCGGGTTCCCTTGCCAGAGGGCATAGCACGCAAAGTGCGCAAAGCGCCTACCGAAGGTAATACCGTGACACTATGGGTACGCGCCAACCAGGGAACATCACGATACTCAGAGAAAAGCGTTTCGCTTGTGACTACTGGCTCGATTTCCTTTGTTGGGAGAACTGACAACGGCAAGTAACCCAGTGCTCGATGCGGTATGATGACCAGGTGTTTTTGTTGCCACCAGGCTGGCACGACGGGGCCGAGAAACTGCTCGTAGAGTTCATAGGCTACAGCCAAATCGAATGATGGAATGTCGCCAAGGGTGCCCGCATCGGGGGCAAGTGCCAGACGAATCTCGTCGACTTGCTCACCAAGATCGTCTGTACCCAGATCGATTGCTGCGAAAGCTGGGGCGCCCGTCTTACTGATCGCCCAAACAAAGGAACGTTCTTGGCCGACAAAAAATCCGAGCAACGCCTCGTCGGGTAGCAGGACAGACTTCGCTTGGTCGAGGGACGGCGCCTTGGGGTTGATGAGTTCAGCGTAATCGGAAAAGTTAGCTTCGATTTCTTCCATCAGGGCCGAGCGGGCTTGACTCAATTGACTAATGGTGGCCTTCAAATCCTCGACCACATCTGGCTCCTGTTCGTCGCTTGGTTGTGCCAAGTGGTCGGACAGCAACCCGCGCATGGCGCTGATCTGCTGCAGCGCATCCTGTTCGCGACGCATCAGTTGAGCCAGTGCCGGATCCTTCGCCGTGGCTCGGGCGCTGCTCTTGTCGAGCGCACCCTGAACCGCTCGACCGCGGGCCAGATCTGCCAGTTCGAAAGCCGTCGACAGATGCTCCTGGGCCAGCGTCGGGTTGGAAGCTTCGATATGCAGATCAGCCAGCAAGCCAATATATCGCTCTAGAACCAGGGCTAAGCGAGCCTCACGTACTGTTCCCAAAGTATCGTCATCACGGGACCTGCGTGCGCGACTGAGCAGGATGGGTACCGTTTTCCTGAAACGAAGCAGCGCTTGTTGATGTTCACCCGCAGCATTTTCCATGACGGCTAACAGGGCTCCTAACTCGGCAGCCTCCGGATGCTGATCACCCAGAGCGTCGCGCTTGGCCTGGTAGGCTTGCGTCAGGATATCTCGAGCCTGGTCGGCTTGGTCCGAATAAAATAGAGTCAGGGCATAGTTGGGATTCTGATTGAGTAATCTGTCTCGGGATTCGGGATCATCAGCGAGCCCGGTTTCGATGTGCGCATACAGGTCGCTCGCACCCTCCCAATCCTCGCTTAAAACCAGAATGTCGCTCAGTAATTGATGGGTTTCCTGCAGGGAAACAGAACTCGCCGGTGCTTCGATGGTCTGCCAGATCTCCAGGGTGGTGTCGGCCAGTGTCTCGGCCTCGTCGAAACGACCCTGTTCCAGCAACGCCCGGGCGAACCCTGTAATCGCATCTGCCGTCGCGTTGGAGTAGCGTCCGAAACCGGCCACCGATTCCGAGATCATCTCGCGCCAAATGATCTCAGCTTCAACCGCGCGCCCCTGGCGGATCAAATTGTCACCTAGATTTTGCAGGTACCAGAGATGGACCCTGAGGTTAAGTTTGGGGAAAAGAATATGCTCACCGGAGTTCGGGACATCTTTGTGTTGGCGAAAATTCTCCAATGCCTTGCGGTACAGTACTTCGCCAGCATCCAGTTTCCCCGAAACCGCCAGTAGCCGCGCCTCGGCGGCCCAGATCTGGCTCTGCATTTCATCCCATTCAAAGACTTCCCAATGCTTCCGGTTCTTCTGCTCCTCTGCCCACGCTGCCTTCGCCTGATTCAGGAGAATTTCTGCGTTCTGAAGATCGTCACGGTACAGGTAATATTGGGCCAAAAGGATGCGGGTAATCAGTTGTTCTGTTTCTGGATATTCCGATTTAGCCGCGATCGTTATGGCCTCTTCCAGCAGCGGCTTGGCTCTCAGCATCGAACCTATCTGCATTTCGGTACTTGCTGCTACTGTCAGTATTTGGGAATGTGCTTCAGCCGGGATTTGCCCGGACGCATAACTCTTACGGCCATACTCAATAGCCGATCGGTAATCCTCGATCTGTTGTCTGGAGCGGCCAACCAACTGTGCAGCATCGGCTCGTGCGCGGAAGAAATTCATCAACTCTCCCGGGTCGGTAGTGTCAGGCGGCATTACGTCAGCACCGGCACGCAGTTTTTCGATCTCACTCAGGCTTTCTTCTCGCTTGCCGTCCAGGATGTTAGTGATGTCCCGAATTGTCCGCGGTGGCGGGATGTACTCGGTCTTGGCCAGCTTAGCTGTCACCTTTTTGGCTTCCTCTAGAGACATGCTCTGGGGTACTGCTTCTTCATCTTCCGTGTCGGCCGTCATTGAGTCAGCGTCTTTCTCACATAGGGCCATAACATTTTCAAAACTTTCCGCATCCGCGTCCGACACCTGATAAAAAATGGCGTCATCGGCTAGTCCGTTTTTGACAATCGCTCTTTTCATTTTTCTGGTGATTGAGGACGCGTTGGCACTGATACATGCACTAAATCTTCTATTGAAGGGGCCGCCTCCCCAAATAGCTGCAGCTTTTTCCATCGCAGCTGCAAATTTATGGTCCAATTGAGTCACCCCTGCGGCCGGCACTTTCGATGACTTCTTGTTGGTTCTCTGAGTTGAAGTTGGTGTTGTACTTTCGTCCTTATCATGGTCGCGGGCGGCAAGCTCTGGCGCCGTACAAATAACAAACCCAGCAACCAGCACAAACCACGCGGGCAGTAGAGAAAACTGTCCACGACGAGTCCAGCGGACTGCCGACGGGCGGGAATGTAGTATCGGGCTTAGGTGCATGCTCATCATAAGCTGGCTCTGGTTATTGACTGGCTAACATAAAGGTCTGGTCGCAATTCCCCCAACCGTGAACACCATGAATGCGATTCGTGCCGAATCAATGCGTGGATGGGTCGACAGAAGCGTCATCGCCCGAAATGCATCAATCATGTTCGGCAACCCCTGGTTTTGCCTATAACACTTCCCACCCTCACAGCCGGGTCGCACATTGCTGTTTATGACAAACGTCGCAAGTCCGATACCTCGCAATTTCTGTGCCCATTTGTAGATGCTGCAATCATAATTTGCGGCGCAGTTGGAGCTTATCCCCTTTCCGCCGTGCAACAAAATGACGACTGGCATACGCTCGGCACTGCTACTTGAGAGCACCGTTCACCAACGATATTTATTGGCGGCCCGACCTCTTCCCCCTCAAGGAATTGTTTTAAGCCAGAAATGGAGATGACTGAAACGAAATGCGTCCTGTCTGTCCAGCAGCCAATAATTGGATATTTCCGCCGGCCCAAGCGCTCGTAACTGCGGTCACTAAACACAAGGATAGGAAAATTTCTAGAATTCGTCGCATTTTGTATCTGCCCAATTGCCACAACAATCTTAGCAGGTTCCAAAGACTCCCGACATCATCGATCAAGTCCGGAATCCGAACCCCACTAAACAGTCCTGATACCTTAAGGATTGATAGTCTTCCCATCGTGGAACAAATAAAAATACTAAAGGGTTATTTCTACTTGCCACTCTGGAGTTCGTCAGTGATGTCGCGTTTAGCTAGAACAGCGCGCGTTTATCCTATGGAACATCGATGTTAGCCCGGAGGAATAGGAATTTGCTCTCAAGGAGTGCTGCCAATGATGCTATCAACATGGCTAACGAGACCGCCATTGCGTGTTCGACATACGCGTTATTCGCGCTAGCTATTTTGTCCCCGGCTGTTGCCATTAATTACGACTGACGTTCCCTAGATCGGAACTATTTGCAGGCGCCATGCGCCCTGCGGCGCAGCGGGACCCATGATCAAGCGCACACAGGTTAAGGCGCTGGCGGCTACCTTCGACAATTGTTGGTAAAGGACTAATGTCGGTAAAGAACTGACGGGCCGTCGTGGTCGGTGATATTGAGTCGATTTGGTGCGTTGCAAAATCACTGAGGAGACTTGAAGCTGGGATCAGAACTGGCCTGGATGGGGCAAAAGATCAAAAAAGAATAATAAAGGGTTAATTAATAAATTTAATAAATCACTTCATA
>Ga0208278_1000273_pt1 | contig 28772 bp, 26 predicted proteins | sample ETN01SmetaG_FD_185794 | JGI IMG/M metagenome (GOLD analysis project Ga0208278, IMG submission 185794) | Marine microbial and viral communities from oxygen minimum zone, Eastern Pacific Ocean - ETNP2014F12-01SV259 (SPAdes) (version 2) | ecosystem: Environmental > Aquatic > Marine > Oceanic ...
AAAAAGCTAAAAAAGCTGAAAAAGCTGAAAAAGCTGAAAAAGCTGAAAAAGCTGAAAAAGCTGAAAAAGCTGAAAAAGCTGAAAAAGCTGAACCGGAAATTATAAAGAAAAAAGCACCTAAGGAAGCGGTAACCATTATTGCTGCGCCTTTGGAGGAAGTGGCTGTGCCGATTGAAGAGTTAGGAATAGTCTATTTCGATTATGACAAGAGCAATATCAAACCTGAATTTATGACAATCATTCAATCGAACTTCGAATGGTTGATCAACAATTCGGATATGCGTGTTCAACTTGAAGGACACTGTGACGAGAGAGGAACCAACGAATATAATCTGGCCCTTGGTGAAAGAAGAGCGCGTTCGGTATTGAATTATTTACTGAGACTGGGAGCAAATCCTGAACAATTTTCCATTGTTAGTTTTGGAGAAGAACGTCCAGTTGCTCTTGGACAAAACGAAGCAGCTTGGCAGAAAAACCGACGGGTGGAGTTCACAAGGTTGTAATGCCAAGAAGTGAATTAAAACCCTTTAATCAGAAGGTTCCTCTTCACAGGGAATGTTAGAAGAGCTGCTTGACGACAAGGGCATCGTTGGGCTGGCGCTCAAAGACAGTAATTTCATCAGCTTACTGGTTCTGCTGATTTTGCTGTTGATGTCCTCACTCTCCTGGGCGATTATTGTCCTTAAAGCCCTTCAATTCAAAAAAGCAAAAAAGCAGAATCAACAATTCCTTCTGCTTTTCCGCAAAGAGACTTCACTGAATCAGATAAAGCAGTCGATTGGGCAATTTCCATATTCGACCTTTGCACCAATGTATCGTTTGGCTTTCGAAGAAATGGTTCGAATCAGCCAACGGATTCAGCGGAATTCTGACCAGACAGTTTCAGGTTCGATGCTGCCCTACATCAGTACTCAATTTGAGCGCATCATGGAGCGTGCATTCAACGAACAGTATGCTTCGATTGAAAGACGTTTGAATATCTTGGCAACGATTTCAAGTGCCGCACCGTTCATTGGTCTTTTTGGAACGGTTTTGGGGATCATCCGATCTTTTCAGAGCATAGGTACCAGTGGGGTAACTAGCCTTGCTTCTGTGGCACCTGGTATCTCGGAGGCCCTGGTTGCAACAGCAGCAGGATTACTCGCTGCCATTCCTGCATTGATGGCCTACAATCACTTCCGGAATTCTGTAAGAAAACAGGCTAATGACATGCGTGATTTTAGTATGGAATTGGCAAATCGCATCGAATGGATCATCCATGGGCAACTCACAGTGGCAAGAGAATGAGCCGTTGAGTGACATCAATGTTACTCCGTTTGTTGATGTACTGCTTGTCTTGTTGATCATCTTCATGATCACTGCGCCAATCGTTAATCATGTGATCAAAGTTGACCTACCTAAGGATTCCTACAGTCAGGACAAAATGAAACCTGTCCAGACGCCACTGAGAATTATTTTGGATAAGGAGGGTGTGGTCTACGTAGGTGATACCAGAATTGGTGACAGTTTAAATGAAGAAAATCAAAAGATTTTAAAGAAGAGTGTTGATCTCTGGACCCAGAAGCAGAAGCCTCCGTGGATTGTCGATGTAGAGGCAGATCAAGAGGTTAAATATGGAGCAATGGTTCCTGTTGTGGCAAGATTGAAGGAACTGGGAATTGATATGAATTTGGTCATTCAGCCAAAAGCAAAATGACTTTATTTCAGCTGGCTTCTTTCTTACCTTCCTCGACCATGGAAACGGTTTCCTGAACAACAGGATTTTCGCTATCTTCTTTTTTTGTCGCTTTTTTGAAACTGGTGATCATGCCCCCAAGACCTTCTCCAATCATGGGAAGGCGTTTTGCTCCGAAAAGGATTACAACGATCCCTAGAATGACCAGCAGTTCCCAGATACCCAAACCAAACATGAAATTCCTTGATATTATTTCTTAATGTCAATCAACATAAAACTCTTTCATAATGAAACCATCTTGGCTCACTGTTCTGGTGTTTTGCAAGATTATTGAAGGAATAGATTTAAAGCTTACTTTCCAAAAGCATCCAAATCATGAGTAACGAAGAGGAATCAGCCTTAATTTCTTCAGGCAAATTACATTTTTTGGAAGATGTTCCGCAAGCCCTTCAGGCTGAGGTTGCCCGCCGGGAAATCCCTTTGAAAACCGTCATGACCTGGAAGAAAGACACGGTAGTGGAATTCGATAAAATTGCAGGTGAATCTGTGGAGGTACTGATTGGAGATCAATTGATCGCAAGGGGAGAAGTGGTGGTGGTGAACGAAAGATTCGGCGTACGCATCAGTGAAATCACGCATCCTAGTGAGAAACCCGGGAATATCAAAAAATAAATAAAATCTTTTTTTTGGTGCGTTTCTCCAATTAATACTAATAGTAGCAACTCGTGTTTAAATGGCCGCTAGCCCTTGACGAAACGTTTCAGCGGTTTGATCAAGATCCTCTTCAGTATGACTTGTGGAAAGAAATAATGATTCGAAGGGTGAAGGTGCAAGGTAGATCCCCCGGCTCAGGGCCTCCCGAAAAAAGGTGATGAAATGATCACGGTTGCAGTTCAGAGCGTCTTCATAGTTCCTCACCTTATTTTCTGAAAAGAAAAATCCAAACATACCTCCCATGGAGCAGATTTGTATGGGAATTCCCTTTTTCTTTGCAGCTTCGCTCAAAGCCTCATTCAGTCTTGCCGTTTTGCGACCCAAATCAGCATAAGGGTCTTCTTCTTTTAAGATCCTAAGCATCGCTTTGCCGGCAGCTACGGCAATCGGGTTGCCTGAAAGGGTTCCCGCTTGATAGACAGGTCCGGCTGGCGCCACCTGGAGCATGATTTCTTGACGGCCTCCGTAGGCTCCTACAGGAAGGCCCCCTCCGATGACTTTGCCAAAGATACTCAGGTCCGGCATGATCTGGAACAGCGATTGGGCACCCGAGAAATTTACACGAAAACCGGTCATCACTTCGTCGAATACTAGAAGGATACCCTCACGGTCACAAAGTTCTCTGAGCCCCTGAAGGAATCCATGCTCAGGGGGAATCATCCCCATATTGCCTGCAACCGGCTCAAGGACGATCGCTGCGATCTCATCAGGGTAGTCTCCCGTCAGTTCGATAACGGCATCAAGGTCATTGAACGGAGCAGAAAGTGTGTGTTCGGTGAAGGATCTTGGAACACCAGGTGAATCCGGAATCCCCAAGGTGGTTGCTCCCGATCCGGCTTTGACCAAAAGCGCGTCAACACTTCCGTGATAACATCCTTCGAATTTGACGATTTTGTCTCGTCCAGTGTAACCTCGGGCCACCCTCAATGCACCCATAGCAGCTTCCGTCCCGGAATTAACTAGACGAACCATTTCTACACTTGGTACAGCATCGCAAATCATCTCAGTCAGTTCGATCTCCCCTTCTGTGGGAGCTCCAAAGGAAGTGCCCTTCTGTACCGCTTTTTCAATTTCAGACGTGATGCGAGGATCAGCATGTCCCAGGATCATGGGCCCCCAGGATCCAATGTAATCAATGAATGAATTACCATCCTCATCGTAAAGTCGGGATCCTTTGGCATGACTGATGAACAATGGATCAGATTGAACGGATTTGAATGCCCGCACTGGACTGTTCACTCCGCCAGGCATGACCGCTTGCGCTCGTGAAAAAAGTTTTTTTGATTGGCTGATCTGCATATCGATTACACTTTTGAGTTCAAGGTCGTGGGTGAGGATCTGAATCTCCAAATCCTAATCAGGCAAACCTTATGAGATCTTTTGACAGGATTCTTGATACCTTTTAGTATGGCTCTTGTATTACCAAGGAGATTGATCAAGTTATTGAATGCATCGAAAAAATGAAAAGTTTATACATGTCCAGAAATAACATTGGTGAATCAGTTTGGGCGACCCTTTCAGGCATGTCAAGAACCGCTAAGGAAATATTGAGCTGAAGTAATAAAGGAAACGTAAGGATTGTAAATTCTTTCACCAAAAGCATAATTTGACACTAAAGTGATTCAATTATGAAATTTTATTGGTTTTTATTGGTTGTTTTTATGATGATCTCATGTGGATCAGCATCAAGTAAATTCAAAGATTCCTTCAATCCACAATACCAGGCGCGAGACGGAGGAGGGCTTAATGCTACGGTTACAGGAAGTGCCTGCTCCATGAATCCTGGAAAGGCGAAGGATTCTGCGAAAAAGGCAGCCTTGTACCACCTTCGGAGTCTACTGGGAAATCAGCGTTACCATACCGAATTCGACACCGTTCGGGAGTACACGGAAGGTGAGAAGAGATGTTTTGAAATTCAGGCCAGTGCGAAACCAATTTAATTTTCTGATTTCTTGGAACAAATGGCCAGTGGTCAACTTGCGGTTTGGAGACCAAACAGATATTTTGAATATCATTGTTTGAATCTAAGGATTGAAAATACTGAGTAATATTTAATGTCTGATCCGATATCAAATTCCTCGAAAAAAATACGTCTACCGATGCTTCCAATGCGGGACATTGTCGTTTTCCCGCACATGACCGCACCCTTTTTTATCGGAAGACCTCTCTCGATTGCTGCACTTGAAGAAGCTCTTTCCAAAGATCGGAAGATTTTTGTTGTTGCTCAGGAAGATCCTCTGGTAGAAGAACCTGAAGAAAAAAACCTCTTCCGAGTTGGAACCGTAGGAAGAGTCCTCCAAATCATGCGTCTTCATAACGGTACCATCAAAGCCCTATTTGAGGCGCAGAGTCGTGCAAGACTCCTCCAGGTTCGTCTGACGGAACCATTCTATTCGGCCATGATTTCTCCAGTTCTTGAAAGGGAAGATGAAGATCCTGAAATTGTTGCGCTGAGTAAAAATGTAAGAAACGAGTTCAAACGCTACCTTAAGGAAGTTAAGCGTCACACGGAAGGCATAGAGAAACTCGCGATCGACAGTGAAGCACCCCACCGTTTGGCAGACCGAATTGCTCCTCTGCTGAACATGGATCTGGAGAAAAAACAAACTCTTCTTGAAATCACGGATCCACGCCGTAGGTTGGAAATTGTTTATGAGCGAATGCTTGAGGAAAGTGAATTCAAGAAAGTCGAACGAAAGCTCAAGGAAAGGGTACAGGGGCAAATTGGTAAAACCCAGAAAGAATATTATCTAAATGAGCAGATCAAGGCCATCCACAAAGAACTTGGTCAAGGGGAAGATGGCAAAGCGGATCAGGAGGAGTACGAAAAACGTTTGGAAGAGACTCCACTTTCCGAGGAAGCTCAAGAGGTTGCTGAAAAAGAATTAAAAAAACTGAAGATGATGCCGCCCATGTCCGCAGAAGCGAACGTGGTGCGAAACTATGTGGACTGGCTACTTGACATGCCTTGGGGCCACAAAACCGAGGATCGATTTGATCTGGATGCCGCCGAAAAAATTTTAAACCAGGGGCATTATGGACTGGATAAAATCAAAGAACGGATCATCGAATACCTTGCAGTCGCTCAAAAGGTCGGATCCCTCAAGGGCCCCATCATTTGCCTTGTCGGTCCTCCAGGAGTTGGGAAAACTTCGCTGGCCCGTTCCGTGGCGGATGCTTTAGGGAGAAATTTTGCCAGGATGAGTCTTGGGGGTGTGAGGGATGAGGCAGAAATAAGGGGTCATCGAAGAACTTATGTGGGGGCAATGCCTGGGAAAATCATCCAATCGTTGCGCAAGGTAAAATCAAAAAATCCGCTGCTTCTTCTCGATGAAGTGGACAAAATGACACGGGGTGTGATGGGGGATCCTTCATCAGCTCTACTAGAGGTTCTTGATCCGGAGCAGAATCACACCTTTATGGATCATTATCTTGAGGTTGAATTCGATCTTTCGGATGTTCTTTTTTTCTGCACCGCCAATGTGGCACAGGATATTCCTCCTGCCCTACAGGACCGGATGGAAGTCATCAATCTTTCGGGATACACCGAATTGGAAAAAGTCCATATTTTGAAAAAACACCTTCTTCCAAAGCAGATTGAAGAAAATGGGTTATCTCCAAGTCAAATCAGTTTTCAGAACAAATCTATCGACACCATCATCCAGCAGTACACCCGTGAAGCCGGAGTCCGAAATTTGGAAAGGGAGGTCGGAAAAATCTGCAGAAAAGTCGCAACAAAACTGGTGATTGATGAACATCAGAAAAAATTATCTGTTACTCTTAAACGTGTCCGGGAATTTCTCGGGGTTCCAAAATATAAACACGGTAAAGTTGAAGAGAAGAATGAAATCGGTATCACTTCCGGGCTCGCATGGACTCAGGCGGGAGGTGAACTGTTGACCACCGAAGTGACCGTAATGAAGGGAACTGGGCGAATTCAACTGACTGGGAAACTGGGTGAGGTGATGAAGGAATCGGCGCATGCCGCCTTGAGTTATGTGAGGACCAATGCCAACCGTCTGGGGATCTATTCCTCGGTTTTTAAGGAAACGGACATTCATGTCCATGTCCCGGAAGGTGCAGTCCCAAAAGATGGACCGTCCGCAGGAGTCACGATTACAACATCCTTGGTCAGTGCCTTCACTGGAATCCCCGTGCTCCGAGAGGTAGCGATGACTGGGGAAGTGACCTTGCGTGGAAAGGTTTTGCCAATCGGAGGGTTGAAAGAAAAACTCCTGGCTGCCAAGAGGGGAATGATGAAAACAGTACTCATACCAGCAAAAAATGAAAAAGATTTGACTGAAATTCCGGATGAAATAAAGAACGAACTCCAGATCCTCGCAGTTGAAAAAGTAGACATGGTCCTGGGGCAAGCTTTGGAACGCATGCCCGTTTCTGTGAGTGATCCAGTAGAGGAAAACAACAATGAAACCAAACTTTCAGAAGAAGAACCTCTTGTTACACAGCAGAAAGGAAATCTTACTGAACAGCCTTTTGAAGTCCCTAATTTCCCCCAGCACTAAGACCTTATAACGTCTCTGAGGTCTCTCTATTTTTGAGTAATTTATGATAGATGATATGGAATTAAACAGTGATGATGAACTGTTTCTCAAAGAACTTGAAACGGTTTTCATTAGTTTTATTGAATCGAGTAAAGAGCAACTCGATCTTGAGCCAATGAATTCCTATAAAAGAAGACTGGCCCATAAACTTTCTGGTCAGTTTCAACTTGAATCGGAGTCAATTGGAGAAGATAAAAATCGAGCTGTTTTACTCAAAAAAACACCCCAGACCAAAATTTCGGGAAACCGCAAATTCAAAGCTCCCCGAATTGATACAGGAAATGAAACCTATTATGCAAAACCCGGAGTTCAAATTGTGCTTCGATCCGATGGAAGTTTTGGGGTCCCGTGGAAAGAAAAAGATGGTCATAGTATAGACAAAAGGGTGGTGCATGACGGGGTTTTTAGGATTCGCAGCAATCAGATCGTATGTCAGGAAGACAGCAATTGGTGATCTTCTAAAGAATACAGCAATTGATAACGATTTGTTTAAACCAAGCTCTGAAGAAAATATTTCAAAACATCATCAAGCAACTTCGACTTTCACCCTCTCTTACTTAGGTGATGCCTGCTATGAACTTTGGTGCAGGAAACTCGTCACCCATCGTTACAGCAATCCCAATCAGGTTCATCGGAAGACCGTCCAGTTGGTACGCTGTCAATCCCAGTCCAAGCTGATTGAACTTCTTCTACCCCTGTTAACGGAAGAGGAAAAAAAAGTATACACCAAAGGAAAGAATACCCGCCCAAATAATGTTCCTAAATCTGCCACTGTAGAAGAGTATCGAAAATCTACAGGTTTTGAATGTCTGGTTGGATACTGGCTAATCCGAGACGAGGCAGAAAGATTCAATGAGTTGATGAATGACGAAACAGTCCAACCATTCATTGAATCCTTTTTAACACCTGCCAGTTCCTTAGGCCAACCATCGCTTTTAACCGAAGAGGGGACATTTTGATCATCATATGTACCATTGTATTGATTGTGTTATGTGTTTTTTTCGTGGGCTATCCCCTTTTTTTTGAAAGACTGCGCTTTTATCATCTTCCTGAAGTGGACGCAGCAATTTCCAAAGAAAAGCTCTTCAATGAACAGGAATCCCTGTTAGCAGCACTTTCAGAATTAGAGGATGAATACCTGCTGGGTAAAGTTTCTGAGGAGGATTTCCAGCATCAAAAGCTTCTACTCAATAGAAAATACCTTCAGCAGAAGACCGAGGTCTAAAACTCTTAACCTTAGGGTGAGTTTCCAACCTGAAAACCTCCATTATGCGGGTAAAGGCCGGTAAGAAAACTCGCTTCTTCCCGAAAAGAATTGGATCGATTCTGCCATTTGTTTCGCGGCCTGGACTGTGGTGCAGTATGGGATGTTGTACATCAGAGTCATTCTGCGGATATGATGGGTGTCGATGATTCTTTTTCTGGGACGGGTCGTGTTGATGACGAGGCTCACCCTTCCGGTTCTGATGTGGACATGCACATTCACGGGATCTTCAATGTTCATGCTTGTTTGCTGAAGATCGGTGATTCCGTTTGCTTCCAGGATTTGATAGGTTCCGGGTGTGGCCAAGATGGAGAATCCTGCAGATTCGAATTTCCTGGCGACCTCGATGATCGCCGTTTTGTCCTTATCCTGAACCCCGATAAAGACATTGGACTGTTTAAGGTCTGAATTAAGTGCTGCGATTTGGGCTTTCATATAGGCCTCTTCCACACTATCGCCCCGCCCCATCACTTCACCTGTAGATTTCATTTCCGGACCCAATTCCGTGTCTGATCCGGCAAAACGGAGAAACGGGAACACGGTTTCCTTGATCGAGAAGAAATCAGGAGGCTGATATTTGTAATTTAAATCACTCAGTTTTTCTCCCAGCATCAAGCGGGTGGCGTATTTTGCCAGCGGATGTCCAATCGATTTGCTGACAAACGGGACTGTTCTGGAAGCCCTGGGATTGGCTTCGATGATGAAAATTTCTGTCCCTCTCACCGCAAACTGGATGTTCATCAAACCTTTGACTTTGAGGGTCTTGGCGAGAAGTCTTGCCTGACGTTCCAATTCAAGAAGAATCTTTTCAGAAAGCGAATGAGGAGGGAAGACGCATGCGCTGTCGCCTGAATGAACACCAGCCGACTCAATGTGTTCCAGAATTCCTCCGATCTCCGATGTTTCTCCATCACATAACAGATCGACATCAACTTCAACCGCATCTTCAATAAACTCATCAATGAGTACAGGGTGATCAGGGGAAACCCTCAACGCTTCATCAAAAAACTGTTCAAGCTCTTCTTCCGTCTCTGCAATCATCATGGCTCTTCCTCCCAAGACATAAGATGGCCTGACCAGGAGCGGAAAGCCTAGCTTCCTGCTGATTTCAAGGGCTTCAGGTTGACTGCTTGCAAGCCCGTTCCGGGGTTGGAGCAGGCCAAGTTCTTTCAGCAAATTTGCAAAAGATTCTCTGTTTTCAGCAATGTCGATACTTCGGTAGGGAGTTCCAAGCAGCGTGATACCAGCCTCAGTAAGTTGTTTTGCGAGTTTTAGGGGAGTCTGCCCCCCAAGCTGGACGATCACTCCGATGGGTCTTTCCAGTTCGATGACGTGCATGACATCTTCAAAGGTCACCGGCTCAAAATAGAGGCGATCGGAAATATCGTAATCCGTACTGACGGTTTCTGGATTACAGTTGAGCATGATGGCTTCATAACCAGTTTCTTTCGCAGCCATCACGGCATGGACACAGCAATAATCGAATTCGATTCCCTGACCGATTCGGTTGGGTCCTGAACCGATGATCAGGACTTTTGGATGTTCGGTGGTAAGGGATTCGTTCTCTTCAGCGTAAGTTGAATAATAATAGGGAGTTTCCGAAGGAAATTCTGCGGCGCAGGTATCGATCTGTTTAAATACCGGGAGAATGCTCCACTCTCTGCGTATTCGGGCAATTTGTTTTTCGGAACAATCCAGAAGTTCAGAAAGCTTTTGATCGGAAAAGCCCATTTGCTTCCAGTTTTTGAGAACTGGTGGAGTGAGGGAATCCAAATCAGAGATCCGGATTTTTTCTTCCTCCTCCACAAGGCCTTTGATTTGGTCCAGGAACCAGGAGTCGATTTTAGTGATCTGCTGCAATGCATCATTCGGCCAACCCCTCCGCATCGCTTCTGCCAGGTACCAAATCCTTTGACTGTTCGGTTCCTCAAGTTTCTGGTGAAGAGTTTCATCCGAGAAAGAAGGTGTAGAAAATCCAATATCCACTTTCTCCAAAGATGGGTCTGATGTTGGTTGTTGATCAAGAGTTATTGAATTGTCTTTGGGCACCCCATTTTCTTCTTGGATTAGAGGAAGATCCAGTCCGCAGAAACCCAGTTCCAAAGAACGGATAGCTTTTTGAAGGGATTCACAAAAGGTCCTGCCGATGGCCATGGCTTCTCCAACCGACTGCATTTGTGTTCCTAGCTTGTCTTTGGAAAGTGGGAATTTCTCGAAAGTGAAGCGCGGAATTTTTGTAACAATGTAATCAATTGAGGGTTCAAAGCAGGAAGGGGTTTTTTGAGTAATATCATTGGGGATTTCATCCAGAGAGTAACCAACAGCCAGTTTTGCTGCGATCTTGGCAATTGGAAATCCAGTGGCTTTCGAAGCCAAAGCAGAGCTTCTTGAAACCCGGGGATTCATTTCAATGACCAGGATCTCGCCGTCTTTGGGATTGAGGGCAAATTGAACATTCGAGCCTCCGGAATTGACTCCGATTTCACGCATGACCTGTAGTGATTTGTCTCTTAGTTCCTGATATTCTATGTCCGTTAAAGTCAATGCAGGTGCAATGGTAATGCTGTCTCCTGTATGGACACCCATCGGATCCAGATTCTCAATGGAGCAGACAATCACTGTGTTGTCTTTGGAATCACGCATGACCTCCATTTCAAATTCCTTCCAGCCCAGTACGGACTGTTCCAGGAGTACCTCACGAAATGGAGAAGCTTCCAGACCTTTCTCAATCATGCTTCCGAGTTCTTCAGGTTTTCTTGCAATTCCTCCCCCTGCGCCACCAAGCGTGAAAGAAGGTCTAATGATCAGCGGGAAGGATCTTGATCTGGACCAAGTCATCCCTTCTTCTACCGAATGAACGATGAAACTTTCGGGCATCGAAATCCCGATTCGCTTCATCGCTTTTCTGAAAGATTCACGGTTTTCGGCCATTTGGATGGAATCCAGAGAAGCCCCGATCAATTCCACACTATGATCCTCAAGTACCCCTTCTTCAGAAAGATTCACGGCAAGATTTAGTGCCGTTTGCCCTCCCATGGTTGGCAAGAGAGCATCAGGTTTTTCCTGAGCAATGATACGACTTAAGGTGTTGAGGGTGATAGGTTCAATGTAAGTCGCATCTACAAGACCAGGATCGGTCATGATCGTGGCAGGGTTGCTGTTGACCAGGATGACCCGGTATCCCTCTTCCTTGAGGGCTTTGCAGGCTTGGGTTCCACTGTAGTCGAATTCACAGGCCTGGCCGATCACGATCGGACCTGAACCGATCAAAAGTATCGATTCAATGTCGGTACGTTTGGGCATGAAAGCTTTCTATTCCAGATTAAATTTTTCCACTCAATTTATAATTGATCAACCCTATGTATTCGTGCGCGATCGTTCGCAAACGATTGAAATTTTCCCAGTCAAAAATTTTCCACCATGGGGTTGATGATTCCAACTCCCTTCTATTTGCATAATAGGGAAAAACATGTATCCCAAGTTTTTGAAAGACCGATGTTAGGCGGAACAAATGGTAGTCATGTGATACCAGTAAAATACTCTCCAAGCCTTTCTGATCCAGAATTTTTTTGGTTTCAATGCCGTTTTGAAAGGTGTCCGAAGACCGATTTTCAATGATGATTTTTTCATGCGGTACTCCCATTCCCTGAAGAATGATTGGGATCCCTTTGATACTGGAAGGAGGAAGATAAGGATCAGTGATCCCTCCGGTAACGATTACCAACGGCGCCCACTTCTCCAAAAAAAGTTCTGCTGCAGCATGAGCTCTTCTGGTTGAAGCATCTGTAGGTGCACCCGATTCAAGAACACCTGCGCTGGCAACAACGATTGCGTCAGCATTCTGTTTGATGCTTTTTGGTGTCAGAAGTTTCAGAGGTAAATCGACAGCATGGAAAAACAAAACATTACTTGTAATGAGGAGTAGAATCCAAAGCCCCGTAAGGCTTTTTAAGAGGAATAAAGATTTTTTCGGTTTTTTGAATTTGTTTGAATTATTTCTCAATGAATACAGACCAAACAAAAACAACAACAACAAAAAGAAAAAAGGGCTAAAAAAAACAAACTCAATCACCAGCTTTAAAGGGACGGGCATTTTGGCAGAATTGAGAAGAGATTTTTCAAAAGCAGTAGACCTGGGAAAAACATTTCACAGAGATAAACATATATCAAAATACGATTCTTTCGGGTGGTTTAATCAAGTCTTGATTTGATTCTCTCAGCCAACTGTTTCGATTCTGAAAAACTCTTGGGACCGCTTAATTCAGGATTATTCTCGATCAAGGAAGTTGCTGAAACTTTTTTTCCGGTTGAGGGATTTCGTGTTTGAATTTTCTGGGTCAATTCAACCGAACCGGGATAGATACCGGTTTTCCCTTTTTTATTGTTTCCAAGACCAGACGAATATAGTTTTTTCATTCCAGCTCCTGGAAAACTACTTTGGATTTGGTTCGATAGGGCAACGGATCCGGGATATTTTCCAGATTGTTTCATGGGAGTGGTTTTTTTGATCCCAGATGCTGAGCTGGACGAGTTGATCTGGCCCGACAGTTGCTCGGAACTGGTAAATTTGTTTTGGATTTTGAGGAGATCCTTCTGAGAATTTCTTTCCTGGTTGATTTTACGGATGCAGGTGAGGAGTTCATTAACCTCATTTTGATTTTTTGGACTGGTTAGATCTCTGCAACTTGTTGGAGTTTCTTTCTCCTGAGCTGTTACGGAGAGAGAGAAACCAAAAATCAAAATAAACAAGAACTGATTGTGGAAAAAGCTCGAAAGTTTCATCATGTTCCCCCGAATAGACTCGAAAAGAGTCCTGTGACAATTCATTTTAATTTGAAATATCAGCCTCTTGTGATGTTTTTTATAAACCCACCAAGTTGTACAGACCATTGGTTTCTGATCTATCCTGAATCACTATCACCCATTGAAAATTGATGTTAAAGCTTTTCATTGCATTGTTTGGACTGATCCTTGTTTACTGGATTTATAAAAAAAAGAAACAGCTTTTTGTGAGGCATCCGAATGTCGAACCGGTGATTACAACCCTTGAGGCTTTTGAGGTTCAGACTTTTCTCGATTCAGAGACACCGTTAGTCTGTCTCAAAGAGGACGGGCAAAAATTCGGTCAACAATTCAAGGAAAAAACTCCTCCAGAACTACCTCATACAGTTGGATGCCGATGCCAAGTGGTTCAAATATACTATACGTCTTCTGATGTTTTTCAAGGTGAGAACCAAGGGGATCATACAAAACCTTCGTCTCTTGGAGATCTCAAAGCAGAAGATGCAAGAATCTTGAAACAACTGCTGGTTCAAACCTATCAGACCTCACTTTTTAGCACTTACGAAGAAATGCTTTCTGATTTTGACACAAATCTCATTTCAGAAGATATCCGTGATGAAGTATTGGCATTAACCAAGAATGCCTTCCAATTGCATCGTAGTTCTACTGAAGGGGAAATAACATAAATTTTTCAGGTTCAGGGATATTCAGGAATAGCACATCAATCATGAGATTTCATAAGCATACTGTAGAGATAGGAAAAAAAGCATGAAAACAATGCTTTTAATGTTTCGCTGGTTGTTTTGGATGTTCTTTTCCCTTTCCTTTTTTTCAGCAGCCGGGCTGGGAATTTTCCTCTACGAATTGAGCAAATCACTGCCGAAGAATATCGAAGCAGAACTGCACAAACGCAATGAAATCCTCCCGACAGTGCTATACGATCGTGAAGGCAATCAGATTGAAGAATTCTACATACAACGCAGAATTCCAGTTGCCTATGAGCGTTTTCCTACTCACCTCATCCAGGCATTGATTGCCAGTGAAGACACACGGTTTTTTTCCCATATCGGCATTGACCCTTTCAGAATGTTAAAGGCATTTTTGGTTAATGTTGAGGCAGGAGGATTTGTTCAAGGTGCTAGTACTTTGACTCAACAGACTGCCAGAGAGTTTTTATTGACCAAAGAAAAACAGTTGATTCGAAAATTGAGGGAAATCCTTCTTGCGTTTCGGATGGAACTTCAATTCAGCAAGACCGAAATTTTAGAACTTTACCTAAATAAAGTATTTCTTGGAAATGCTGAGGGTGTGGAGGCATCCGCGCAGGGTTATTTCGGCAAGCACTCGAATGAACTGACCTTGGGGCAGAGTGCGATGTTGATCGGACTTCTTCCTGCTCCATCACGATATGCACCAAACACCAATCCAGATCTAGCCCTAATTCAACGAGACAGAGTTTTGAAACGAATGCGTGATGAGCATTTCATTACTATTGAAGAATACGATGCCGCAAAAAAAGAAGAAATTAAACTGATCAATATCGATGATTTTGCCTCTGAAGGAACTGCTCATTATGTGGAACACGTCCGTCGTGATTTGCTGAAAAGCTACGGAATGGACACCCTCTACCGGGGAGGACTCAGAGTTAAAATGGCAATGGATCTTGATTACCAGATGTTTGCCCATGAGGCTCTGAAAAAGGGGATATTGGAACTGACGAAGCGCCAGGGCTTTCGTGGGCCCCTTGAAGAATTGGAATTGTCAGAAACAGGTGCTCCGTTAACAGAAGAGGTCAAAAAAATAACCTCTATGAATCGTCTCGTGTTGGGCAACAACGTTAAAGGAGTGATTCAATCCATCAAAGGTGAGGTTGTATCAATTGAACTTGGTGGGGCCTCAGGAACTCTCAACTGGAATCGGCTAAAGACATGGCAGAACGCTATGAGTGGTAAAGAATACCCGATTCCCTTCAAGGCGCTTGAAGAAGCTTTAAAACCTGGAGACGTCATTCCAGTGCAACTTTTGGATTACAACCCTAAAAGTCAAAAATTCAGGCTGAACCTTTATCAGGAACCGTTGGTCAATGGAGCTGTGTTAAGCATGCAGCCCAATACCGGACAGGTGCTTACCATGATAGGAGGCTACGAATATAAGGACAGTGAATTCAACCGCGCCATCCAGGCAAAAAGACAGCCTGGTTCTGCGTTTAAACCGATAGTTTATGCCTCGGCATTGGATGCAGGTTATACCCTGAGCAGCATCCTTGTTGATAGCCCAAGAGCTTTCAGAACCGGACAGATCAAACTTGGTGAGGATGAAATCTGGCTCCCCAAAAATTACGGAGACAAATTGATGGGTAACGTCAGCCTCAGGACTGCCCTAGTCAAAAGCCTCAATCTAGCCACCATTGGCCTTATTGAAGACCTGGGGCCGAAACGTGTTATTGAATACAGCAGAAAACTGGGTGTTTCCTCACAAATGCGAGAAAACCTGACCATCGCCTTGGGATCTTTTTCAGCAACTCTTCAGGAAATGGTGAATGTCTTTGCTATTTTTGCCAACCAAGGGAATAGAACAGAACCCATCTATGTACTTGAAGTATCAGACCAGTCTGGAAATTCTCTGAAATCCAGTCAGACTCAAGCTACTAACATCATCTCACCGGAAACTGCTTTTCTGATCAGCGACGTGCTTCAGGATGTTGTCAGACGAGGAACCGGTTGGCGTGCCAGAGTTCTTGGCAGGCCTTCAGCAGGAAAAACAGGAACGACGAATGACAACCTTGATGCTTGGTATATCGGTTTCATTCCACAACTACTGACAGGAGTCTATGTTGGATTTGACCAGCCAAGAAGTATGGGTCTTCATGAATCCGGTTCCAGGGCTGCGGCACCAATCTGGGTCGAGTTCATGAAAAATGCAGAGGCAAATTTACCAACGCAACAATTTCCTCAACCTCCTGGAATAGTCTCGGTCAAAATTCATCAAAGTGGAAGGAGAGCTGGACCCTGTGACCTACAGGAAGAAATCCGTGAGGAACATTACAAAACCGGGACTGAGCCTCAACTTGACGTAATGTTGAACCAAAATTGCCCAGATCAGATAATGGAATCTGATGTTACACAGGATAAAGAACCTGAATTATGAAAATACGAATGCTTGAGTAGAATGAACTGGCTACAAGAGCTGAATGCCCTTGTTTTCTATGATTGTTGGGATCAGACGGGATCAGGCATGATTGAAGTGAAATAAAGCGGCACCTAAGTGCCGCTAAAGAATCAGATCAATTGACAGCTTGCTTTAGCTTGCTGCCTGCTTTGAACTTGACCGCTTTGGAAGCAGGAATCTGAAGTATTTTACCAGGTTCCCTTGGGTTTCTTCCTGTACGTGCTGCACGTTGCACAACTGAAAATGTACCAAAACCAATAAGAGATACTGCGTCCCCTTTTTTGAGAGCACCTTCAATAGCTCCAGTACACGCTTTTAGGGCACGTTCTGAATCTGCTTTAGTCAGTCCAGCTCCGTCAGCAATTGCATCAACAAGTTCCGATTTGGTCATAGCTTATCCAAAATCAGGTTAAATTATATAGGAGAGGTTGTCATATTGATCAAACCTTCCCTGGTTTAAGACAAACCTCGGATCGCATTCCAGCGACACCGGGTGAAGTCGTCAAGCATAGCTTATGCCTCGCGAGACCCTGGTACCACTATAATTATTAACCTTAGAAGTCAAGGCTAGATCCAAGAAAAGTACTCTTTTTTTGCAAAAATGAGGAATATACCATCATTTTCTCTTCAGTCATGCTATTTTTCTAACATGCTAAAAGAAGCGGAAAAGATGATATTCACCCGTGAAAACCATGCGATTTGAATGGGTTCTAGGCTTATCTATAGCCGTACATTTGGTACTAATGATAGTTATCAGCAGCAGCATGGATATGCTGGATAATGAAGATGTGCCAATTAAGGCCAGAGTCAATATTCGTTATGAATTTACGAAGAAAAAACCGGAACCCATAAAAAAACCGGAACCCATAAAAAAACCGGAACCCATAAAAAAACCGGTCTTGAAGAATAAACCTTCAAAAAAAAATCTTACCCTAAAACCGATCGAGCCTGTTCCTGAAACTAAAAAACCGGTGCTGAAATCTACAAAAGAGAGTGCACAGCCAAAATTGACGAAACCTTCGATTTCTAAAAACAAACCTCCAAAACTGAAAAAAAAGCTTCCGAAAATCCAGTCAGGTGCTATAGCCTCGCCAAAACCAATCGTGGTTCCCAAAAAGGAATTGAAACTGGAACCTTTGGCCAAGAAGCCGGAAAAGCAGAAACTGAGGTTGCCATCTCCGAAAAAACCTGATTTAGAAGTCCTAAAAGGGCCTGGAAATAAGGCCTTGGTTTCACCAGTCGAGCTTCCGAAAAAAATCCCTTTTATAAAAAAAAAGCCTATACCGCCCTCAGAGATCACTTCCAAAAAATCTATGCTGAAGCCCAGTCAAAAAGAGCTGGAATTAAAACAAATGAGTATGCCGGAGGTTGGAAAGTTGGCGGTTCCAAAACTGAAACTGTCAAAGCCGGTTTTGAAGAAAATCGAAATTCCATCCCAAGTGATGAAGGCGCAACCCAAAATACCGAAAAAGCCTGAAATATCAATAACTCGTCCACGTTTGCAAAGTCCTTCCCTGAAAAAGGACATGCCTCAACAAGCTCTGATTCCTCTTCCTGAACCTGAGCTGAAGACATCTCAACTGCCACAAATTGAACTGAAATCTCCTACAGGTGAGGCTCCAATTCTTCCTGAAGCTCCTCTTCTGGAACCTGATTCTTTGCCCACAAGCTTAACCCAGCCCATTCTGAAGACCCCTTTGCCTGAACCGGAAGCAAAGATTCCAATGCTAGAGCAAAAAATACAGGCAACTCCGATACTCAAGCCCGAACCGTTGGAAAACCCTCAAATTAGGACCAGTGAACCGATGCTAGTTCCGGAAGCTGAATCCAAACCATTTGTCCCGATGCTGGAATTAAAAGAAGTATCAGAACCCGAAGTTCCGTCAGAAATCGAATTCAACCGTAAACTGCAACTCAGCAAAAAAATTCGTCAGGCAGAACAAGAATACAACCAGCACATTCGGACAATGGTCCAACCCAAGCTTGCGATGTATGATCCTGGGCTTTATGTGCGGATTGAGTTGGAGATTGGGGTTTCTGGAAAAATCATTCGTTACAAGATCCTGGAAGCCAGTCCTTCTAATGCATTCAACCAGGCGGCTCAACTGGCAGTCCGAAACGTCAATTTGAATCCTCTGCCAGAAGCATTGGCGGAAAACCCTCCCTATATAGTCCCTATCAAAATCATCCCGCAACTTCAATAAATGCTGATACAAAAAATAATTTCAACGATCCTGGGACTAGGCCGGCTTTTCCTTATGGGCTGCTTCTCATTGATGTTTGCGGTAGTTCCTGAAGGAAAGCTTTTGGCGCAAACTTATTCTAGTGAGGAGATCGTCATCAGTGGTTTGGGATTCACTCGATTTTCGGTTGCACTTGAAGCACAACCAGCTTTTGCAGAACATCCTGAAGCACCACGTTGGGAAAGAATCATTGACCGGAACTTATGCTGGAGCGGCTCTTTTAAAGTCCTGGGTTCTCGTTATGCTTCATGCCGTCTGGGGGAGGAAAGCCGGCTTGACATGAAAATTCTGCTTGGTGTCCAGAACCAACAGTTGATTCTTACGGTTGCAGATGTCGAGGGGATACCACTGTTTCCTCTTGCGCTCCAGCTCAAGAGGAACAATTTTCGGGAAGGTAAGTTGATGGTGATGATCAATGAGCTGACAGAGCAACTGACAGGCATTCCAGGGATTCTGGGGAGCAGTATCGCATTTACCTTGAAACAGCCAAAACGCAGAAAAATCATTGCCAGGGTCAACACCCATGGCAACAGGCTTGGAGCGATTTCGAGGAATCCTTCCATAAGCCTCCTTCCACGCTGGAGCCCTGACGGTAAATCCATCCTCTACACACGTCTGAGCCGCAGGGGGACGGCAATCATTCTTAACAAACTTAAAGGTAAGCCCATCATCCTGATTACCTCGGATAATCGTGTGAACGCATCCAATATGAATTTCCTTAATGTGAGTGGAGGAACATGGTTTTCAGATGGCACCCGCCTGATCGTTACACTCAGTCGTAGGGGCAACAATGACCTTTATGAATTCGACATGAACCGACGGAAAGAAAGAAGGCTGACGGAACACCCGGCGATTGACACCGCACCCTCATTGTCTCCGGATGATCAGCAACTTGTTTTTGTCTCAGATCGGACTGGTAAGGAGCAAATTTTTTATCGGCAACTGGGAACCCGGGTTGAATTCCAATTGACTCGATCTGGCGCTAGTAGTGACCCAGTCTGGTCCCCTGACGGGACCATGATTGCGTTCACACGTCTTGTGAGGGGCAACGCTCAGATCCATATTCTGGATCCCTTTACCGGCGAGGAAAGAGGTTTGACCCGAGGCCGTTATAATTCTGAGCAGCCCAGTTGGTCTCCGGATGGGAAACAGATCGTTTTTGCCGCGAATTCCACTGGCGTCAGCAAACTCTATGTGATCTTCATTGATGGAACTGGAAGAAGGCGGCTGACAAGAACTCCAAGGGATTTTGAGGAAAGTGCGCCAAACTGGAGGCCCAAGGAAAATAAAAATTGAAAGAAAGTGAGTGGTTTTTTTCGGATCCGCAGCATCTGCGTCGAGAAAAAGAGAAAGCAAGACAGATCCGTCAGAGCCAGTGGTGGAAAAACCTTAGGGCAAGAAATCGCTGTCATTACTGTGGAAATACTGTTCCTGCTCGTCAGTTGAGTATGGATCACCGAATTCCAATTTCACGAGGAGGTAAGAGTGAAAGAAAGAATCTGGTGCCCTCTTGCAAACCTTGCAACAACTTGAAGAAAAATATGATGCTGGACGAGTGGGAAGCCTATCTTGCAAGTCAGGATAACCTCCACGACTGAAAAGCATGATTTTTTCTGGTGGCTAACCCCCAGCCATCATCCGGATCATTTCCTGTGCTTTTAATTTCCAAGAACTTCCATCAAATGAACTGTTCACAAAAGACAACAGTGCGTTCCTAGAATCATGAAACCGGCCCTGCTCCATCAGGATGAACCCGAGGATAAAATCAGTGAATGGATAACCTGAGGGATACTTGATTTTGAGTTCTTTCAAATCCCGGATGCCTCCGTCATATTCTTCAAACTCTGGTTCAAACGACCTGATGCTTTGGTATGCAAGAAAAGCTTTGCTGTATTCATCCATGTGCAGGTAGGAAATCCCCAGATTCATTCGAACATAAACCAGAGTGGGATCCAAAACCAATGCCCGTTCACTGTATTCGACGGATTTCTCAAAATCTTCGAGTAGGTAAAAACCCCATCCCATGTTTCCATACAAATAGGGGCCACTGGTGAATTTCTCAGCCTGGAGGTAGGATTCGATTGAATTATTGACAAGCTTCAGGTCATATTTTGCCAGGCCATCAGCCTGAAGCTGATAGCCCTTATAATAATATGCCGTTCCTAGTTCACGGAAGAGTTCCCCAAAGTGTTCAGGACTCTCAGCAGAGTGAAGGCCTTCCTGATAAGTTGCGATAGCTTCATCAAATTTTCTGACATTGAAAAGCCCCCTGCCGGTTAATACGTAATGATTGGTCGGTTTCTGGAGGCCGTTGTTTTTCTTTTTCCGCTCAAGCCATTTTTCAAATTCTTGCCTGGAAACAGATCGCTCAGGGTTCTCCTGCTCCATCAATTCCCTCAGATTTTCTCGAAACTGTTGAAGCCAGTCTTCAGTTCCAAAGGGAGTACGGTTGAAACTGATGGAAGGCCTCCCAGTGTCCCACCAATTGTCCCAGAATGATCGATGTTGCTGTTGTTGTTGGGAAAGCATCCATTCAGACAAGGCATCGGGTTCCCTTTGGAAGAAACTGAAAATGATGGTGTAGAAGCAAACTGCAGTCAGAACCACGGCTGCTATGGTTCGGAAAAAAGGGGGACGTCCAGCATTGTTTTTCCTGCCACTTTGTTTAGTTTCAGTCTCTTGTTTCAGTGAGGAATTTTTCCAGGATTGTTCTGCGGCAGTTGAATTGCCCTGGGAATAATGTAGGTTCCCTTCCCGGTAGGAGACTTCCGAACTTAACTTTGTTTTGCTTGAGGAGGGATTCATCAATTTTAGATGAGGTTCTAGGGGATTCAACCCAAATCAATGGATTCTAATTAAGTGGTTGATCTGCTGTTTGGGAGCCCTTGCTTAGGAACTGGTTGTGCTTTAAGCGCTGTTGGCGGTAGCGTGAAAGCATGTATGCCGTGATCCAGTAAGAGAGGATTCCCCCCGGGATGGCGTAAAAAAGGCTTCCCACCACCATCGGCCAACCGAGATCAATGATCAGAAAACGCGTTGCTTCAACGATGGAATCCCATGTGCTTTCCATCTCGGAAAAAGACGAAAGCTTATTATCGAAAAGCGCAAAACTTAGCTTCTCATGTGTTTCCATTACTGCATAGCCCGAAACGAGGAAAAGATAATAAAGTGGGATCATGGTCAATGGATTTGAAATCCATACCATCGCAATGGCGACTGGCAGATTAAAATGGGTGTTTAGAATATAACGGCATAATGCCCAAACAAGAGCTACCGCATACATCTGAATCCCCACTGTGGGAGTCAAAGCGAAAAAAACACCCAATCCTACACCCCAACTCACCTGACGGATTGATCCCTCACTGCGGGTGATGGGTCTAATCAGTTTTGTGTAAAGGAGATATTTTATCAGCCTCCTCACCACTCTCCTTGACTAGGCATTGATAGCCAGGGTTCTTGAGGTGGAAGAGGGTCTCCTTCCTGAAGCAATTCTACAGAGATCTGGTCAGGGCTTCGAATGAAGGCCATTTTTCCGTCACGTGGGGGCCTCAGGATCGCCACGCCTTTTTTTTGCAGTTCTTCACAGAGTTGATAAATATTTTCCACGGAATAAGCTAAGTGACCAAAATTTCTCCCAGACGTATAGGGTTCTTCCTGGTCCCAGTTGTAGGTTAGTTCGATTGTTGATTCTCCAGGAGAGGCGGCAAGAAAAACCAGGGAGAAGCGCCCTTCAGGAACTTCCCTCCTCCTCACTTCGATCATTCCCAGTTTGTTGATAAAAAAATCCAATGCGGATTCAAGATTTTGAACTCGAATCATAGTATGTAAGTATTTCATTCAACCTTTGTTTCGGAGATTTTCGATTTCCAGCCTTACAAGAAGTGGATTCAGGGATTCAACGGACATAGTGTTGCTTCCTGAATCGCATCCAATTCCTGAAGTTGAAATCGGATCCTGACGCATGGAATGCTTTTATGAGACTCAAAATCTAAAGGATGAGCCTGAAAAAAAACAAAGTATATCGGTTCTAAGAGGATCTGGAAATAGCCTTGTCCTGATTTTCTGGATAATTTCTGATCGTCCGGGAAAAATCGATAAACAATATCTTCACGAGAGTCTCCCAGATCACCATCAAGGTTTCCATCTTTTTGGATTTGAATCCATTCATCAGTGATCTGGATTCCTTCTTGATATGAATCCAGCCCATAACCTGCCTGGATCAATTCAGACTTCATCATCATCAAAATTCTTTGAAACGTTGCCTGGATTCTTGCGGTGTCCCTTTGTTTCAGGGCCATTTGCTGGTAATCCAAGAAAGTTTTTAATACGAACAAAATCAATAAAAGTCCAATGCCTGTGCTCAGCAATATTTCCACAAGAGTGAATCCACTTTTTGAGATGTCAATTCGTTGGAACATCAATGACTCCCTCAGAAATCCAGGAAACGATATGAGGATGATCTGAAAAAATAAGTTGAAAAGAAACCTTGAACCAACCATCGGGAAAGATCTCAATTTGGGATCGAAGCTCTCCTACATCATGGTAAATTTCAAACTGGTTTTTGAAGTTTCTTGTTTCTATTTTCTGGAATAGGAAATGGGGTGTTTGACCAGCATTCCAAAAATCGATCATTGAGGCTGTCTGGAAATTCAGGGCTGACATCTTGGTCTGGAGGGAAGATTGTTCCAAAATCTGAATAAAACTGTTTACAAGAATCAAAACGATGCTTGCTGTGATCAAGACTTCCAATATTGAAAAACCATGAGGATTTTGATGATACTGCGGCTTCATGTTTTTCAGATTAGCTTGAATCCTAGAGGTATAATCAACAAAATTGTGTTTACTGAATTAAGTCCAGGAGTATTTTAATGAAATTTTCATACACAGGTTTGTTGGAGCAGGAAGTTCGCGATTCCAGAAATAAATTTGGATCAAACGCTGTCACAACCCAGGATGTAGAAACGTTTTGGGACAAACTTATCGCGAATTTAAAAGACCCGATCATCATGATTCTGATCGTGGCATTGCTTGTTACTCTGGCTTTGGCAGCATTAGGATTCGCCCCTTGGTATGAAGGATTAGGGATTGCAATTGCGGTTGTCCTGGCAACCTTGGTGGCCACTTTCTCAGAATACAGCAACGAGGCTGAATTCCAAAGCCTACTTGAGGAGGCTTCAAAGATCAGAGTAAAAGTATTTCGTGACGGAACCCTACAAGAAATATTGATCGATGAACTGGTTGTCAATGATTTGATCCTCCTCCAACCAGGAGACAATATTCCCGCAGATGGATTTTTGCTCCAAGGCGAACTTGATGTCAACGAGTCAGCACTGACGGGCGAATCAGAACCCGTCGACAAAACAGGGACTGAGGATGAAAATCAAATAAACGAAGAAAAAAACGCTCTATCCCGGGCAGGTTTGGTGGAAGACGGTGAAGGGGTGATGAAGGTCCAGGCCGTTGGAGATAAAACCAAGTATGGTGCCACCATGAAAGAACTGATTTCTGCAGAAGACAGACTTTCACCTCTGCAACAGAAGTTGGCCAAACTTGGGAAACAGATCACGAATTTCGGATACATAGGTGCAACGCTGATTGCACTGGCTTTTATGTTCAATCATGTTTTTTTCGATCCATTGGTCGGTTATGCAACCCATGGAAACTTGGCAGCCTATTTGGCCCAACCACCAGGTGCGATCATATATCATCTTGTTACCGCAGTGATTCTAGCCATCATTATTATTGTTGTGGCTGTTCCGGAAGGGTTGCCGATGATGATTGCAGTGGTTCTCTCATTGAATATGCGTAAATTGCTGAGGGCCAATGTCCTTGTGAGAAAACTGCTTGGGATTGAGACCTCTGGAAGCCTCAATATTCTTTTCAGTGATAAAACAGGAACATTAACTGAAGGCCGCCTTCAGGTTGCATCAGTTTTAACAGGAGATTGTCAGAATTATCAAAATCTTAGAGATATGCCTGATTCCCTGATGGATGAAATTGTGTTTGGGCTGAAAAATAATACATCCGCATCCATTGACCTGGATGATCCTGAAAATCCTAAGATTGTGGGGGCTAATTCAACAGAGAAAGCGCTTTTACAATTTTTAGGGCCGAAACTGGCAGAAAAAGATGACCTTCAGGTTTTGGCAGATATCCCTTTCAACAGTGCCTACAAATATTCCGCAACACAAGTAAGTGGGACACGTTCTGCCACCTTAGTCAAAGGTGCTTCTGAAATCATCATTGCTTCCTGTACCCATTATCTTGACCATCAAGGAAAGCGTCAGTCCTTGGAAAATAATGAGGAATTGAAACAAAACATGGCGGAACTTTCCGGCCGTGCCATGCGTTTGATTGGATTGGCATATTCTGACCAACCAATAAACGGGATTCATCTTCCGGAACAATTGACTTTAATTTCAGTTTTCGGGCTCCGGGATGAGATGCGCCCCCAATCCAAGCCAGCAGTTCTCCAGTCTCAGCAGGCGGGAATCCAGGTGGTGATGATCACTGGAGATTCCAAAGATACGGCTCAGGCTATTGCCCGTGAAGTCGGCATTCTTAAAGGAAGCAATCCCAAAATACTGACTTCAACGGAACTTGGTGAGTTGAGTGATGATGAGGTGAAGCAAATCCTTCCAGAACTCTGTGTGGTCGCACGTGCGCTGCCTACAGATAAAAGTCGTCTTGTGAAACTAGCAAAGCAAATGGATCTCGTTGTAGGAATGACTGGTGACGGAGTGAATGATGCTCCTGCAGTGAAAAACGCTGATGTCGGTTTTGCCATGGGCAATGGTACTGATATGACCAAGGAATCAAGTGACATCGTCATCCTGGACAATAATTTCATCTCTCTTACGAATGCGGTTCTTTATGGCAGAACATTGCTCAAATCGATTCGGAAGTTTTTAATTTTCCAGCTTTCGGTGAATGTGGCGGCTATTTTGGTTGCTTTTCTGGGACCTTTCTTCGGGATTGATCTTCCATTGACGATGACTCAGCTTCTCTGGATCAACATCGTGATGGACACCTTGGCAGCTTTTGCATTCTCTGGTGAAGCTGCACTCAATCGCTACATGAGAGAGAAGCCGACCCCGATGGGGGCGTCACTGGTAAACAACGACATGTGGTCTGCAATCCTTGTCAATGGAATTACCATCGCGATCCTGAGTCTTTATTTTTTGACTTCCGACACGGTCGCAACCTGGTTTCCATGTGATGAATTGAGGTGCGGGGATCCCACAAATCCCGATTATGACAGTAAAGCGGTTTTGTTGACTGCATTTTTTGGGTTCTTTGTTTTTATCAATAATTTTAATAAAATCAATTCACGCACTGAAGGAATCAACCTCTTTGAACATATTTTGGAAAATCGAAATTTCATCTTCGTGGTCATTCTCATCTTTTTCCTACAGACCGTATTCACCTACGTCGGGGGGGAGGTCCTTCGGACGGTTGGCCTGAGCCTCACAGAATGGATCTACGTCATAGGATTGTCCTTCCTTATCATTCCTGTTGACCTTATTCGAAAACTGGTGCGTAATGCAATTGTGGGCAATCCTGTGGTTTAAGATTTTATATAAGAACAATAATTTTTTTTAAATCGAATAAAATTCTTGACATAAGCATCGATTACTGAGATTTTTATATGGCCCTTCAATTACAGTCCTCGTCAGAGGGGGCTTCGGAACGAATTCCACTTAATTAAAGTCTTTACTCCTCATCAAGTCTATCTTCTCTGAAGCAATTTAAGCTTCATTTCTTTCACTGCTAATTCAGCTCCAATCTCTATGTCTGTAGTCACAAACACTCAATCTGCCACAAAACATAGGCCTATGGATTCCCGCTCACCTCGAGGACGGTCTAATTCCAGGGGAAATCAGGCACCCACAAAAATAGTTCAAAACACTCACGGAGGAGAGGCGCCTCCTACGATGAATCTTTCAGAACTTAAAAAGAAAGATATTACTTCACTCATCAAAATCGCCAAGGACTATGATATAGAAAACGCAAACGGGATGCGTTTGCAGGAATTGATCTTTGCCCTTCTACAGGCACAAACACGACGAAACGGTATTGTATACGGTTCTGGAGTCTTGGAGACCCTTCCAGATGGTTTTGGTTTTTTAAGGGCCCCTGATTACAACTACCTCCCTGGGCCGGATGATATCTATGTTTCTCCATCCCAGATTCGACGCTTCAACCTGCGCACAGGAGATACGATTGCAGGACAGATCAGACCACCCAAAGAGAGCGAGCGCTATTACGCATTGTTGAAGGTTGAAGAGGTAAATTTTAAATCTCCTGATATTGCCTCTGAAAAGATTCTCTTTGACAACCTGACCCCGCTATTTCCGAATAACCGTCTCAAACTGGAACGTGGCGACCGGGACATGACTACCAGGATCATCGATCTTGCAGCACCCATTGGAATGGGACAACGGGCATTGATCGTCGCTCCTCCACGGACTGGTAAAACCATGATCCTTCAGTCGATTGCAAACAGTATTTCTGTTAATCATCCTGATGTTGATTTGATCGTACTTCTGATTGATGAACGTCCAGAGGAAGTGACAGAGATGCAACGGTCCGTAAAAGGAGAAGTGGTCAGCTCAACTTTTGACGAACCAGCAACCCGTCATGTTCAGGTGGCAGATATGGTCATTGAAAAAGCGAAACGTCTGGTGGAACACCGCCGGGATGTGGTCATCCTGCTGGACTCCATTACTCGTCTCGCAAGGGCCTATAACTCAGTTGTTCCGCCCAGTGGTAAGATCCTCTCAGGAGGTGTGGACTCAAATGCGCTTCACAAACCGAAACGATTTTTTGGAGCGGCCCGGAATATCGAAGAAGGAGGCTCACTCACCATCATATCTACCGCCCTAATTGATACCGGCAGTCGCATGGACGAGGTGATTTTTGAAGAATTCAAGGGCACTGGAAATATGGAATTGGTCCTCGATAGGAAACTGGTTGAAAAACGGATTTTTCCATCGATTGATATCAATAAATCAGGCACGAGGAAGGAAGAACTTCTGATCGAAAAAGGAGATCTTGATCGAATCTGGGTTCTTCGAAAAGTACTCGCCTCATTGAATGTTGTCGAAGCAATGGAGTTTTTATTCGACAAAATGGAAAAATTCAAAAACAATGAAGAGTTCCTCCATATGATGGACAAATAATTTTTTTTGGAGAAGATAATGAAATCCGGAATTCATCCAGAATACAAACAAACCACGTTCACTTGTTCCTGCGGTACTTCCTGGAATACCATGTCCACCTTGGGCAAGGAAACAACGGTTGAAATTTGTTCCAATTGTCACCCTTTTTATACTGGAACAGGGCAGCGAATGATCGACTCAGCGGGAAGAATTGAGAAGTTCAAACGTCGCTACAAACGTGCTTAAGCTTTCATGCTGGAAAAGCTTAGTGAGATTGACCAGCGCTTTGAAAAACTGACAGAACTCCTGATCCAACCGGAAACGGTAGCGGACCAGCAGCAATTTCGAACACTGTCCAGGGAACATTCAGAGCTTCAAGAAATTGTTTCTACCTATCGGAATTATCAGAAGATTTCGGAGTCCCTTGAGGAAAACCTTCAAATCGCGGACGATGCTTCCGAAGATACAGAACTCCGAGACCTGGCTCGAGAAGAAATAAAAGAACTCGAAGCCCAGTCCAGGGATCTAACCGAGCAGCTTGAACTGCTCCTCCTTCCTAAAGATCCCGATGACACGAGAAATACCATTCTTGAAATACGTGCCGGAACCGGTGGAGATGAGGCTGCACTTTTTGCCAGTGACCTTTTCCGCATGTATGCACGCTATGCGGAGTCTCAGCAGTGGAAGCTGGAAATCCTCAATGAAAGCCCCACGGACATAGGCGGGTTCAAGGAAGTCGTTATCTCCATTAGCGGTAAAAAGGTATTCAGTAAATTAAAGTTTGAAGGTGGTGTGCATAGGGTGCAAAGGATCCCCAAAACGGAGACCCAGGGACGGGTTCATACCTCAGCAGCCACCGTGGCAGTCCTTCCTGAGGTGGAAGATTTGGAAGTGGAGGTAAACCCAAATGATATTCGTGTTGATGTGTTTCGTTCCTCCGGACCTGGAGGACAAAGCGTGAACACCACCGACTCTGCAGTCCGGATAACCCACCTACCTTCCGGACTCGTTGTGACCTGTCAGAATGAAAAATCTCAGCTCAAAAATAAAAATCAAGCACTCAAGGTTTTACGCGCCAGGCTTTATGAAAAAGAGCTTCAAGAGCAACATGACAGCGCCGCGTCTCAAAGAAGAGGGATGGTTGGCAGTGGTGACCGAAGCGAAAGAATCCGAACCTATAATTTTCCTCAGGGGAGAATGACC
>Ga0208278_1000283_pt1 | contig 28221 bp, 24 predicted proteins | sample ETN01SmetaG_FD_185794 | JGI IMG/M metagenome (GOLD analysis project Ga0208278, IMG submission 185794) | Marine microbial and viral communities from oxygen minimum zone, Eastern Pacific Ocean - ETNP2014F12-01SV259 (SPAdes) (version 2) | ecosystem: Environmental > Aquatic > Marine > Oceanic ...
CGACATTGATCCCACTCTGGATTTGGAGCGGGAAATAGGGCGGCTGTGTCGCGAGAACAACGCCATCATCCTAGCCCATTACTACCAAGACGGGGAAATCCAGGAACTGGCCGATTTCGTCGGTGATTCGCTAGACCTGTCGCGTCGCGCCGCGGCCACCCAAGCCGATATCATCGTCTTCTGCGGTGTGCGCTTCATGGCCGAGACAGCAAAAATCCTCAGCCCCAAACGCATTGTGCTCATGCCCGACGCCGAGGCCGGCTGTTCGCTGGAAGAATCCTGTCCACCGGATGCCTTCCGTGCCTTCCGCGACAAACATCCCGACCATCTAGCGCTGACCTATATTAACTGTTCGGCGGAGGTGAAGGCGCTGTCCGACATCATCGTCACTTCGTCCAACGCCGAGGCCATTATCAATTCGCTGCCCCAAGACCAGCCCATCCTGTTCGCCCCCGACCGTCATCTGGGCGCCTATCTGGCGCGCAAGACGGGGCGCGACATGCTGTTATGGCCGGGCACCTGCGTAGTCCACGAACAGTTTTCTGAGCGCGAACTTCTGCGCTTGAAGTCCAGGCACCCCGGGGCCGTGATCTCGGCCCATCCCGAATGCCCGGAGGCCATACTGTGCCACGCCGACCATGTGGGCTCCACCTCTGCCATGCTGAAATTCGTCACCGACTCCAAAGACCGCGAGTTCATCATCGCCACCGAGCCCCACCTCATTCACCAGATGAAGAAGGCGGCGCCGGAAAAGACCTTCATTCCCGCGCCCGGTGCCGACGGCACCTGTTCCTGCGCCAACTGCCCGTTCATGGAGCTCAACACTCTGGAGAAGCTATATCTGTGCATGGTCAATATGGCGCCGCGGGTAGAAATCCCCAACACCCTGCGCATCGCCGCCAGGAAGCCGCTGGACTGCATGATGGAACTCTCCCCACCGGCAGCGGCCAACACCGACACGCCGGCACCCAAACCCGCCTTCGACCCCCGCGCCAACGTGGCGTGACCCCCGATCCCACGGACATTGACCGCCTGATCGACACCGCCCTGGTCGAGGATTTGGGCAAAAACGGCGAGGCCTGGAATGTGGTCGGCGACATCACCGGCCACGCGGTGATCCCCGAAGACGCGGAACTGGAAGCCGCGCTGACCACCCGCGAGGATGTGGTGGTGGCGGGGCTCGACGTGGCGCTGGCGGTGTTCCGCCGCCTCGACCCCGAGGCCGTGCTGGAACCCCGGGTGCATGACGGTGACCACGCCGCCTCCGCAACCGTGCTGGCGCGGATAAAGGGAGACGCGCGGGCGCTTCTGGCCGGAGAACGCACCGCACTCAACTTCGTCCAGCACCTGTCGGGCATCGCCACCCTGACCCGTGCCTATGTGGAAAAAATAAAAGGCACAGGATGCGTGCTTCTGGATACCCGCAAGACCATCCCTGGACTGCGTGCCCTGGCCAAATACGCCACCCATACCGGCGGCGCTCGCAACCACCGTTTGGGGCTTCACGACGGGGTGCTGATCAAGGACAATCACATCGCGGTGGCCGGCGACGTCGGAGAGGCCGTGGCGCGGGCACGCGATGTGGGGCTCTCAGACATAGAAGTGGAATGCGACACCCTGGACCAGGCGCAAGAAGCCTTGGAGGCGGGGGCCGATGTTTTGCTGTTGGATAATATGGATACGAACACCCTGCGCCAGGCCGTGGCCCTGCGCGACAAGAGCGCTGACACGGGGGCAAAATTGGAGGCCTCTGGCGGCGTCACCATCGAGACCATACGCGCCATCGCTGAAACCGGCGTCGATTTCATCTCCGTGGGCCGCATCACACAGTCGGCCCCGGCCGCTGATATGGGGCTGGATTTCACGGCCAGGGAAGGAGCCGAGGAAGAGGACAAGAAAAAGGACGACTGAGCCCACCTCTTGCTCTGCCGCGTCGCCTTGGCTACTTTCCAGAGCGACGGGAGCTTGGCCCGGCATTCACGAAAATCCTTAAAACCTTATTTCAGGGGGAGGAACCTCACATGGCGCGCAACAAGATCGCACTCATCGGCGCCGGTAATATCGGCGGCACCCTGGCCCTTTTGGCCGGGCTGAAGGACTTGGGCGATGTGGTCCTTTTCGACATCGCCAGAGGCATCCCCCAGGGCAAGGCGCTGGACCTGGCGCAGACCGGACCCGTGGAGGGTTACGACGGCGCCATGGGCGGCGCCGGCGGCATGGCCGCCATCAAAAATTCAGACGTGGTCATCGTCACCGCCGGTGTGCCCCGCAAGCCTGGTATGAGCCGCGATGATCTGATCGGCATCAATGCCGGGGTCATCTCCTCTATCGCCGGGGGCATCAAGAAGTACTGCCCCAAGGCCTTCGTCATCGTCGTCACCAACCCCCTCGACGCCATGGTCTGGGTCATGCGTGAGAAAAGCGGCCTGCCCCACAACAAGGTGGTGGGCATGGCCGGGGTTCTCGATTCCGCCCGTTTCCGCCATTTCCTGGCCGATGAGTTCAACGTTTCCGTCGAGGACGTCACCGCCTTCGTGCTCGGCGGCCACGGCGACACCATGGTGCCGCTGGTGCGCTATTCCACGGTCGCCGGCATCCCCCTGCCCGACCTCATCAAGATGGGCTGGACTACCAAGGCGCGGCTTGACGCCATCGTCGAGCGCACCCGTAACGGCGGTGCTGAAATTGTCGGCCTGCTCAAGACCGGATCGGCCTTCTATGCCCCGGCGGCTGCGGCCATCGCCATGGCCGAATCCTATCTCAAGGACAAAAAACGGGTCCTGCCCTGCGCCGCCTGGCTTTCCGGTGAATACGGTGTGCGCGGCATGTATGTGGGCGTGCCCGTGGTGATCGGCGCCAAGGGCGTGGAACGGGTGGTGAAGATCAACCTCAGCACCCGGGAAAAGGCCATGTTTGATAAATCGGTGGCGGCGGTACGCGAACTCATCAAGGCGTCCAAGCGCATCCTGGCCAAGAGCCCAAGGCCCAAGAAAAAACCAGAGAAAAAAGCTCCACGGAAAGCGCCCGCCAAGGCCCTTGTAAGAAAGTCGAAGTCGAAGGCCAAGAAGAAGTAACAGCCCCCCGTGTCTGCCCTTTTATAAACAGGTGACGACAGTCACGTGACACTGTCTTGACTCAGAGGGCGTCTTTTGTGCATTTTGCGCCCGCCTAGGACATAACCTGTCATCACAAATCGGTTTTCCATAAATCATAACGATGAGGGCGTTCGACCGCAGCCCATTGTGATCCACGGCCGCGGGAAAAGTTATTGTCAACCCAAGCAGGTGATTACACGGCTATGAACATTCACGAGTATCAGGCCAAACAGCTTCTCGCCAAATACGACATTCCCATCCCTGCCGGCGATATTGCCTACAAAACCCATGATGCAGAACGCGTGGCGCGATGGCTTGATGAGGATGTGATGATCGTCAAGGCTCAGATTCATGCTGGAGGCCGCGGCAAGGCTGGCGGCGTAAAGGTGGTTAAGTCGGTCCAGGAAGCCGTCGAGTCGGTCGACAACATGTTCGGCATGAAACTGATCACTCCGCAAACGCCCCCAGAAGGCAAGGAAGTGCGCCGGGTTTATATCGAAGCCGGGGTGGATATCGACAACGAGCTTTATTTCTGCATTCTTAATGATCGAAGCACTAGTGGTATCGCCATGATCGCCTCCACTGAGGGCGGCATGGACATCGAGGAAGTGGCCGAAAAGACTCCAGACAAGATTTTCAAGGTTCATATCACGTCAGGCGGCAATCTACAGCACCATCACGTTCGCAAGGCGGTCTTTGACTTAGGGCTTGCGGGAAAAACCGCAAAAAAGGCGGCACGTCTGATGCTTAACGCCTTCCGTGCTTTTGTGGACTTGGATGCCGAAATGATCGAAATCAATCCACTGGTGATCACCGGTTCCGGCGACGTGGTAGCCGTGGATTGCAAGATGACCTTCGATGACAACGCCCTATTCCGGCAGCGCGAAGTAGAGGAACTCCGTGACGACGACGAAATGGACCCCCTTGAACTCGAGGCTGCGCGCCATGACCTCAACTATGTAAAGCTGGAGGGCAATATCGGCCTTATGGTAAACGGCGCGGGGCTATCCATGGCTACCATGGACTGCATCGAATATTACGGTGGTAAGGCCGCCAACTTCATGGATGTGGCCGGCGCGGCCACCCCTGAGCGGGTCGCCGCCGCCTTTAAGCTAATCTATCGTGATCCCAGCGTGAATGGCATTCTTCTCAATATTTTCGGCGGCATGATGCGCTGTGACGACATAGCCGAGGGCCTAGTAGCTGCCGCTCGTGAAGTAGGACTCAGTAAGCCGCTTGTTGTGCGCCTAGAAGGTACTAACGTGGAAAAGGGACGTGAAATCCTGCGAGATTCAGGACTTCCCATGGAACCCGTGGAAAGCATGGGCGAAGCAGCCAAGAAAATTGTCGAAGCCGTCAAAGAGGTCACATAAATGGCTGTTCTTGTCACTGCCAAAAGCAAAATTATCTGCCAAGGGCTAACCGGCTCCCAAGGTACCTTTCATTCCGAACAGGCCATTGCCTACGGCACCAACCTTGTGGGTGGCGTCACGCCTGACAAGGGCGGCATGGAGCATCTTGGTCTGCCCGTGTTCAACACCGTGGCTGAGGCTGTAGCCAAGACTGGCGCCAACGCTTCAGGTATTTTCGTGCCACCCATCTTTGCCGCCGACGCCATCCTCGAAGCTGCCGACGCGGGACTTGACCTGGTTGTGTGCATCACAGACGGCATCCCCGTGCGGGATATGCAAATGGTCAAGCGCGAGCTCAAAGACAGTAAAACCGTTGTCGTCGGACCCAACTGTCCTGGTGTGCTCTCGCCGGGATACGGCAAGATCGGCATCATGCCGGGCTATATCTGCAAAAAGGGCAAGATCGGCGTAGTTTCGCGCTCTGGTACGCTTTCCTATGAAGCCGCCGTACAGACCTCCACCGCGGGGCTAGGCCAGTCCACCATCATCGGTATCGGCGGTGATCCCGTGAACGGCACCAATTTTGTACAGGCGCTGGAATTGCTTTTAGACGACGATGAAACCGAGGGCATGGTCCTGATCGGCGAAATCGGCGGCACCGTGGAAGTGGAAGCCGCCGAGTTCATCAAGACTTGGAAGAAAAAGAAAAAACCCGTCGCCGCTTTCATTGCCGGCACATCGGCGCCTCCGGGACGCCGCCTCGGCCATGCCGGGGCCATCATCTCCAGCAGCGCCGAGACAGCGGACGCCAAGAAAGAAGCCCTGCGCAGCGCCGGAGTCGAGGTGTCCGACACCATTATCGGCATCGGCGAGGCCATGAAAAAAGCTATAGGTGCGGCCTGAGACCAGGTCCATATGGAAATTAACGTCCCGAAACAAATAAAGGGGAGGCACACAACGTTACTATGTCACAGGAAATTTGCATTTGGTTTATAGGGCCTGATCGCACCGGCCTGATCGCCCATATTACAAACTATTTGTTCGACAAAGAGGTGAATATCAGTGACATCGCTTGCACCGCGACAGGTGACAATGCGGAGTTGACCATAATCCATACCCTGCCTCGAGGCGTGACTATGGAAGAGATAGAAAAAGATCTGAAAGGCATGCCCGAACTCTCCGACGGCACGCTTGAGGTTAACCCTTACCACTTCAAGGAAGCCCGCGGACCTTCCAGCACCGTTACCCACCGCTTCACCTTGGCAGGGGATGATATTCCGGGCCTGATCGCCAAGATTTCCAAGACGCTCGACGAACACGGCGCCAATATCGTGCGTATGAACTCCGAGACCCATCAGGGCATCCATAGTGTGGTCAACATTTCCCGTTTCGCCGTTTCTCTGCGTCAAGAAAAGGCCCCGGACTGTCTGGCGGCCATCGTCAGGATCGCTTGTGAGCTAAAGCTGACTTTTCGCTACGAAGCGACCTAGATTTTTTCGAAAACTCGCAACGTGGCCTGCAAAGGGGAGAGAAGAACTTCCCTAATGGATATCCACGAACACCAAGCCAAGAGGAAATACTTAATAAATTTGGTGTCGCCGTATTGCGTGGCGGGGCCTGCGTTATACTGTCACTGAGTTCTTCAGTTTCTTTTTTTTCCGCAGCATGCCTCAAAAATCTTCAAAAGGAGCGGGTATATAAAGGATGCTATGCGAGGCAAGGAAAAATCTGGACGCTAAATTCTCCCTGTCCGGATGGCACTCCAATATCTTGTTCCCGGGTTGGAGGCGCTAACGGGACGAAACAAAAGGCTGCAACTAACCGATCCATTGTTTATTGTGCAACGCAAAAAAATAAGTGCATGATTTTTGCAAGAAGTGATTACGGGGAATGGTAATAAAAGTTTGAAATATGGATTTTGTTGTCACTCTCATCTGTGATCCGGTGGCCATGACCATTGATGGCACCACGTGTGCTGCCGCCAGTGACGCCCTAAAAAATGCCGAGATGGCCGTGACGGGAACGGACTTTCTAGCGCCAGGGATTGCTTGTGATATCTTTTTTCGGGCAAACGGTCCACCTGAAATAGTTACCGCCCGCGCTGAAGAATCGGTGCGTCTGGTTCTTACCCATAATCTTGTGGATGTGGTGGTGCAGCTTCAACAGGGGCGGCGCAAACGATTCCTCGCGGCGGACATGGAATCCACCATCATTGTTAATGAAATGCTTAATGAGCTTGCCGCCCTTGTAGATGGGGACGGCAAAATGGAAAAACAAATATCGAGGATCACCGCCCGGGCCATGAGGGGTGATGTGGATTTTTCCGCCGCTCTACGGGAACGGGTGGCGCTCCTTGAAGGCTGCCCTTGTACATTTGTAGAGAAGGCTAAATCCAGGATTTCATTCATGCCGGGAGCAGTCTCTCTGGTTCGCACCATGAGGCGAGATGGGGCCTTTACTCTCTTGTTGTCAGGGGGGTTTTCCCCCTTTACAGAGTATGTCGCTGCCGCTGCCGGTTTCGATCAGGTGACCGGGAATACCCTCGAAGTTAGAAATGGACGCCTAACCGGCCGAGTTATTGACCCGCTGTTCGATAGCAGTGGAAAACTGGAAACTCTCCGCCGTGTGGCACTGAAGAAAGGCGTTTCTCTTTCAGAGACCATGGCAGTTGGCGATGGCGTCAACGACATACCGATGCTCAAGGCGGCGGGAACTGGTGTGGCGTTCCACGCTAAACCCGTAGCAGCCGAGGTGGCCCAGGTGCGGATCGGTCATGGAGACCTCACGGCGCTTCTTTATTTGCAGGGCTACCGGTCAGAGGAAATCGTAATTTGAGTCCACTTTTTACGGGGGATCTCCATGAATTTCAGATTTTTTCTTCAGCCGCAGTGCTACATCAAAATTGTGCAACGCAGCATTTTTATTGACCTGAGGCGTGACTCTTCTTAAAAAGAATGATGGCGGTGGGCTCTGAAGGAGCTACCGTTTACCAATTTAAAGGCAGGGGTGACTTTTACATGGACCCGTTATTGCCGCCGGACACCCGTCCGAAAAATTCTTTATTTTCCTCCGGCCCGTGCGCTAAACGGCCCGGATGGACCACGGACGTTCTGAAAGACGCCTGTCTTGGCCGTTCGCACCGCTCCGAGCCCGCCAGGAAGAAGCTGGTCTCTGTCATTGAAAAATCTCGCTCCCTTCTTGGCTTGCCCGAAGATTACCGACTCGCCATTGTCCCAGCATCTGATACAGGAGCGGTTGAGATGGCCTTGTGGTCGCTCCTCGGCCCTCGTGGTGTGGATGTACTAGTCTGGGAAAGCTTTGGCGCTGGCTGGGCAGCGGACGTGTCCCGGCAACTTGGGTTGTCTGATCTGAGGGTTTTTGAGGCGGCATATGGGGAACTTCCAGACCTTTCCCAGGTTGATTTCTCTCGGGATGTGGTTTTTACCTGGAATGGAACAACTTCTGGAGTCTGCGTCCCAGACGGGAACTGGATTCCCAGTAAAAGAGAAGGGCTAACCATCTGTGACGCCACGTCTGCCGTTTTCGCCATGGACGTTACTTGGGAAAAACTGGATGTGGCCACTTACTCTTGGCAGAAGGTAATGGGCGGTGAGGGTCAGCACGGTATGCTTATCCTCAGTCCCCGTGCTGTTCATCGGCTTTCGACCTATACACCTCCCTGGCCTTTGCCCAAGATATTCCGGTTAACGTCTAACGGTGCCCTGATTGAGGGATTGTTTTCTGGCGCCACCATTAACACACCGTCCATGCTGGTAGCGGAGGATGCCCTAGATGGTCTTGCTTGGGCGGAGTCTATCGGCGGTCTTCCCACCCTTATGGCCCGCTCCCAGAACAATCTGGAGGCAATCACTAGCTGGGTAGAAAAAACGGATTGGGTCGATTTTCTTGTTGCTGATCCGAATATTCGTTCCCGAACATCCGTTTGTTTGAAGATTAACGATTCCCATCTTGCAGCCATTAAAAAGGATCCGGCAGAGATTATCGACAGTATGGTGCGAAGTCTCGAAACGGAATGTGTCGCCTTTGATATCGGTGCCTACCGAGAGGCACCTCCGGGCTTGCGTTTGTGGGCTGGCGCTACGGTTGAACGTAGTGACCTTGAATCTTTGTTCCCGTGGTTGGACTGGTCTTTTGAAACGGTTAGGCGGGTATTATCCGGGAAAGAATAAAGAATAATTATGCCAAAAGTACTGATTGCTGACACTATGAGCTCCCGCGCTGAGGATGTCTTTACCTCCCGAGGGATAGATGTTGACGTTCGCCCCGGGTTGAGCTCCCACGATCTGGGCGAGATGATTGGTGATTACGATGGGCTAGCTGTACGTTCTAGTACCAAAGTTACACCTGAGATCTTGGAGAAAGCCGGTCTCCTCAAGGTCATTGGTCGGGCTGGAATCGGCGTTGATAATATCAATATGACGGCGGCAACGGCTCACGGCATTGTCGTCATGAATACGCCTTTCGGCAACGCCATTACCACCGCTGAGCACACTTTGGCCATGATGATGGCACTTGCCCGCCGGATTCCCCAAGCCAATGCCTCGACCCATGACGGTGCCTGGGAAAAGTCGGCCTTTATGGGCGTGGAACTTATGGGTAAGACCCTAGGTATAATCGGCTGTGGCAATATCGGCTCTATCGTCGCTGATCGGGCTCATGGTCTGAAGATGAAGGTGATCACCTTCGACCCTTATCTTTCGTCTGAACGGGCTACTGATCTTTCCGTGGAAAAGGTCTCTTTGGAAAACCTTCTAAAGCAGTCTGATTTCATCAGCCTACATGCGCCCCTTACCGACGATTCCAAGGGTATGATTAATGCCAAAACAATCGCATTGATGAAAAAAGGGGTTCAGCTTGTAAATTGCGCTCGTGGGGATCTGATTGTCGAGGCCGACCTTAAGGCGGCTCTAGAAAGTGACCATGTGGCAGGAGTGGCTCTCGATGTGTTTGCAGAGGAGCCGGCCCATGACAATCAGTTGTTCGGCATGTCCCAAGTGGTGGCAACGCCTCATCTTGGGGCGGCGACGACGGAGGCTCAGGAAAAAGTGGCGGTACAAGTGGCCGAACAAATGGCAGACTATCTTCTGACCGGTGCAGTAATCAATGCCCTCAATATCCCTTCAGTCAGCGCTGAGGAGGTACAAAAACTCAAACCCTATATTAAGCTGGCTGGTCAGCTGGGCAGTTTTGCGGGTCAGTTGACGGAAACCGGACTTAAAGCCGTTACCCTGGAATATGAAGGGCGGGTTGGAGACCTCAACACAAAATCCCTTACAGCGGTCACTTTACAGGGCCTTCTGAGCCCTCTTCTAGAATCGGTGAATATGATCAATGCTCCGGTTATCGCCAAGGAGCGGGATATTGAGATTACCGAGATTACCCACGATAGGGCTGGGGCCTTCCAGACTCTGATTACACTTACTGTAACGACGGAATCCCAGACCCGCAGTGTTTCTGGCACTCTTTCCAACGACGATGAGCCACGCATTGTCCAAATCCGGGGTATCCCCATTGACGCCGAACTAGGCCCTCATATCCTGTATGTCATAAACCGCGACAAGCCTGGTTTTATCGGTTCCTTAGGAACAATCCTGGGGGATGCGGATATTAATATCGCCACTTTCAATCTCGGGCGGGAGAGATCTGGCGGCGAGGCTGTCGCCCTTATCGAGGTGGATCAACTAGTTCCCGAAAACGTTATGGCAGCAGTAAAGGCCTTACCCCATGTGGTACAGGTCAAGACCCTTTCATTCTGACTGCGCTACCGCGCGCCAGGCCCCCGGTTCCTAATTTCCAGCTTTTAACCTTTGGCTCTGGGGTGGGCGGCGCGATAGACGCCGCGCAGGTGTTCGCTGTCCACGTCGGTATAACGCTGGGTGGTGCTCAGAGAGGCATGGCCGAGAAGTTCCTGGATGGCGCGCAGGTCGCCGCCCCCGGCCAGCAAATGGGTGGCGAAGCTGTGGCGCAGGGCGTGGGGAGTGGCCGTTTCCGGCAGGCCCAGCAATGGCCGCAGTTCACGCAGGCGTTTCTGCGCCACCGCCGCCCGCAGGCGCTTGCCGCGCACGCCCACAAACAGGGGATCATCGGGGCCGTGGGCAAAGGGACAGGTGACGAGATAGTCCTCCAGCGCCTTCTTCACCACACCGAGCACCGGCACCACCCGCTGTTTGCCGCCCTTGCCATCAATGGTCATTTGGTCGCTGTGCGGCATATGGTGGCGGTCGAGCCCCAGCGCCTCGCCGATGCGCAGGCCGCAGCCGTAGATGAGAGTGAACAAAGCGAGGTCGCGTTTTTCCACCCAGGGCGGACCCAGACCGTAGGCATCCCCCGTGGCCGCCACAAGGGCCATCGCTTCCTGGGGCTCCAGTGCCTTAGGCACATGGTGGGGCAGTTTCGGCGTACGCAGGGAATGGATGGCTGGGTTGTGGAGAATGTCCCGGTGTTCAAGGAAGCGGAAGAACCCCCGTACCACCGACAGGGCGCGGGCTATGGAGGATGCCTGCAGGCCGGCCATCGCCCGCCGCGCCAGCCAGGCCCGGAAGTCTGTCGCGCCCAGGCCGGAGAGCGCCGCAAGACTCACCGCGCCACCAAGATGGCCGCCGAGAAATCCCAGAAACCCGTCTAAGTCCCGGGCATAGGCGGCTAGGGTGTGGGGCGAGGCTCGGCGCTCGCTTTCGAGCCAGGCCCGCCACGCCGAGACGGCGCCTTGCAGATCGGATGCAACGGGAGAATCGGGCTCGGAATCGGTTATTGCAGACGGCTGAGCCATGAACGCACACAGCATTCGATGACGCGCGCCAGAAAAATGAGCAGTTCCTTGCCTTGACGGGCATGGAATTTACCTTCCTCGCGCGACCCCAGAGCCAGCAGCCCGGTAGAGTCCTTGCCCCCGAATTCGAGACGGATCAGGGCCTGGGAACGGACTAGGTATCCCATGCCTCCGTACACCAGGGGATCGGCCTTTGTCTCGCCGTCTAGGCGCACCTCGTGGCCGCCATCGAGCAGGCGGTTCACGGTGCCCGGCGGCAGCACCCGCACTCCGGCGGCGGATTCCGCCTCCGCGCTTTCCACGGCGAGAACCACAACATCTAGGCCTAAGATCACCACGAGGTCGGTGGTGACAAGATGCACCAGATGTTCAAGGCTGTGGGCGCAAAGAAAGGCCAACACGGCCTCGTGCACCCGTGACTGGCCGGCCATGTTGCCGCGGCTGGTGGTCAGAAGGTCGTCGTGATCAGCGCGCAGACGTTCGATAATGAAGGCCTGCATGTCCACCACTTTACCACCCTCGTGGCGGGATGATGGCGTGAAAGTGCGTAATAGGTCGGAATGGGTGGAAAAAAAATCGGGATGAGCGCGGAGATAGTCGGCCACCTGGGCTCCGGTTATGCTGCCGGTCTCTGTTGTGACGGGCGATGGGCCGGGAGTCTCATGGTTTCCGGTCTGGTTTCTGGTGGCCGTCTGTTTGCGCCTTGCCATCGATCCTTCCTGATAGGTAGCCCTGTTTGTCCTGATCCTGGCGGGCCCGCGGCATGGCCCCCTTTGACCCGCCGCGACTCTTGAATAGAGTGTAGACCATGCCGCTTCACCATTCCAGTTCATCCCGCCCCTCCGGCAAGATCGCGACGGAGCCACTGCCGCGCCGGGTCCAAGTGCTGTTACCGCTGCCGCTGGATCGCACTTACGATTACCTGGACGCGCTGGATACCCCGCTTGGCGAAGGCGATTTCGTGCGCGTACCCTTCGCCGGACGCGAACGCACCGGTTGTGTCTGGTCCTGTGACCCTGTCTGCAACGAAGTAGTAGACGAGAAAAAGCTCAAGCATGTGATCGCCCGCCACAACGCGCCCCCCCTACCCGCCCCTATGGCCCGTTTCATCAACTGGGCCGCCGCCTATACCTGTGCGCCGATAGGGTCGGTCCTGCGCATGGCCATGAGCGTGCCCCAGGCTCTCGATCCACCGGCGGAAATGACGGGCTATGTGCGGTCCACAAAGACCGCGCCCAAAAGCCTGCGCATGACGGCGGCACGGACGCGGGTTCTCGATGTGGCAGGCGGAGATATACCGCTGGAGGCGGCAGAACTGGCACGCCGCGCGGGGACTGGAATCAGCGTGGTGCGGAGACTGGCCAAGGCCGGGGCCCTGACCCGGATGACTTGCGTGCCGTCATCGCCTTTCGCCGTCCCCGACGCCAACCGGGCAGGGCCGTCGCTGTCCGCCGACCAGGAAGAGGCGGCGGCATCGCTCCGCCGGAAGGTAAACACAGGCGGATTTTCCGTGACCCTGCTCGACGGCGTCACCGGGTCAGGCAAGACGGAGGTCTATTTCGAGGCCGTGGCGGCGGCCCTGAAAGGGGATAAGCAGATACTTGTTCTGGTGCCGGAGATTCCACTGGCCGGGCAGTGGCTGGAACGTTTCACGGAGCGTTTCAGCGTCGCCCCAGCGATCTGGCATTCGAACCTAGCGCAGGGGAAGCGGCGGGCGGCCTGGCGGGCGGTGGTTGACCACGGCGCGCATGTGGTAGTGGGGGCGCGGTCCACTCTGTTCCTGCCCTTTCCCGATCTCGGCCTCATCATCGTCGACGAGGAACATGAAGCCGCCTATAAACAGGAAGAAGGCGTTATCTATCACGCCCGCGACATGGCCGTGGTGCGGGGGCGCGAGGCGGCGTGCCCGGTGGTGCTGGCCTCGGCCACGCCGTCCCTGGAAACCACCGTCAACGTGGAGGAGGGGCGTTATAATCGAGTCCATCTTCCCGACCGCCACGGCGGCGCCGTCATGCCCCATGTTACGGCCATTGACATGCGCAGCGAAGGCCCGGAGACGGGGCAATGGCTGTCGCCGACTTTGCGCAGGGCCATGGCGGCAACCTTCGCCGCCGGCGAACAGGCCATGTTGTTCCTCAACCGCCGCGGCTATGCGCCGCTGACCCTGTGCCGCACATGCGGCCATCGCTTTTCCTGCCCCAACTGTACCGCCTGGCTGGTGACTCATCGCGCGCCGGAGGGCCTCGTCTGTCACCATTGCGGTTATCACCTGCCACCACCCGAGTCTTGCCCCGAATGCAGCACTGAGGACACCCTGGCCGCCTGCGGTCCCGGCGTGGAACGGCTAGCCGAGGAGGCCGGGAATCTATTCCCAAACCGGCGGCTTGCCGTCATGGCCAGCGACACGCCCGGCGGCGCGCAGGCAGCGGCGGAGATTCTGATTCGCGTGCGTAACTGTGAAATCGACCTTCTTATCGGCACCCAGATCATCGCCAAAGGCCATCATTTTCCCGGACTGACCCTGGTCGGCGTGGTGGATGCCGACCTTGGCTTGGCCGGGGGCGACCTGCGTGCCGGCGAACGTACCTTCCAGCTTCTCCACCAAGTGGCGGGACGCGCCGGGCGAGAATCGCGGCCGGGAAAGGTCTATCTCCAGACCTATATGCCTGAGCACCCGGTCATGGGGGCGCTGGTTTCGGGCGACCGCGATGCTTTTTTCGAGGCCGAAGCGGAACAGCGACGGGCCTTCGCTCTGCCGCCCTTCGGGCGGCTGGCGGCGGTGATCGTCTCGGGCCGCGACACCGGAACGGTAGAGGCCACGGCGCGGCGCCTACGCCGCGCCGCACCGCAGGTGAAAGAGGTGGAAATCCTGGGTCCCGCGCCAGCGCCGCTGACTGTTCTTCACGGCCGCGCACGCTGGCGTCTGTTATTGAAAGCGCCGCGCCGCGTCAACGTGCCGGGACTGATGAAAACCTGGCTGGGGGCGGTGAAAATTCCCGGCGAAGTGCGGGCTCGTATCGATATCGACCCCTACAGTTTTCTTTGAGAGGTTTCCCCGGAAGGGACATCACCAGTTCTTGACGCGTGAGTCCGGTTGCAACGGCAATAAGGCTATGTTAGGTATCGCTGGCTTTGCCCTAAGGGGTTCCCCCGCTATGGGGCATTTTTATTTATAACCAATGAATTAGCTCTCCCCCTGGGGAAGTTAGGGGAAGATAAAAGGGCCACGACAGGTGTCATCCGGAGCCTCAGGTCAATCACAGATTTCCTTGCGTTATGCCACCGCCCTGTTCGATCTTGCCAAAGAGGGTAAGACCCTGGACGCGGTGGAGGGTGACCTTCACAGCATCGAGGCCATGATCACGAGCTGTGATGACCTTTCCCGCCTGTTGCGCAGCCCGGTTCTCTCGCGCGAAGACCAGGGAAGGGCGCTGGCGGCGGTTCTCGACAAGGCCAAAATCGGCGACCTGACCAAGCGTTTCGTGGCCGTCGTCGCTAGTAATCACCGTCTTTTTACCCTGCCCGCCATGGTCGACGCCTTCTTCGCCCTGTTGGCCGAAAAGCGCGGCGAGATGAGCGCCGAGGTAACGTCCGCCAAGGGCCTGAGCGATGCTCAGGTCACGTCTCTGGGGACCGCTCTGAAAAAGGCCATGGGGCGGAACATCAGTATTAACCAGACAGTGGATGAGTCGATTGTCGGCGGCCTGATCATTCGAGTCGGATCACGTATGCTCGACAGCTCACTGCGCACCAAACTGCAAAATCTACAGCTCGCCATGAAGGGAATTGGTTGATGGACATCCAAGCTGCAGAAATCTCTTCCATACTCAAGCAACAGATCGCCAACTTCGATACCGACACCGATGTTTCCGAGGTGGGCCAGGTGCTCTCCGTGGGGGATGGGATCGCCCGCGTCCATGGGCTGGACAACGTTCAAGCTGGTGAAATGGTTGAATTTCCCGGCGGCATCAAGGGCATGGCACTCAACCTGGAGACCGATAACGTGGGTGTCGTCATTTTCGGCGTCGACCGCACTATCAAGGAAGGCGACACCGTCAAGCGCACCGGTGCCATCGTCGAGGCCCCGGTGGGCAAGGGACTTCTGGGCCGCGTCCTTGATGGACTCGGCAATCCCATCGACGGCAAAGGGCCGCTCACCGACGTCAAGATGAACCGCGTCGAGGTCAAGGCGCCGGGCATTATTCCCCGCAAATCGGTGCATGAGCCGGTTCAGACGGGACTGAAGGCCATCGACAGCCTGATCCCCATCGGCCGCGGCCAGCGCGAACTGATCATCGGCGACCGCCAGACCGGAAAGACCGCCGTTATCGTCGACACCATCATCAACCAGAAACACCTCAACGAAGCCGGTGACGATTCCAAGAAGCTGCACTGTATCTACGTCTGCATCGGCCAGAAGCGATCCACCGTGGCCCAGATCGTCAAAACCCTGGAAGAAAACGGTGCCATGGAATACACCACCATCGTCGCCGCCACAGCCTCGGAACCCGCGCCGTTGCAGTTCCTGGCGCCTTATACCGGCTGTGTCATGGGCGAATATTTCCGCGACAACGGCATGCATGCGGTCATTTTCTATGACGACCTTTCAAAGCAAGCCGTGGCCTATCGTCAGATGTCGCTGTTGCTGCGCCGCCCACCCGGACGCGAGGCCTATCCCGGCGACGTATTCTATCTTCATTCGCGCCTTCTCGAGCGCGCCGCCAAGATGAATGACGACAACGGCGCCGGGTCTTTAACGGCGCTGCCGGTGATCGAAACCCAAGCCGGAGACGTTTCTGCCTATATCCCCACCAACGTCATCTCCATCACCGATGGCCAGATTTTTCTTGAGACCGAACTGTTCTACAAGGGCATCCGTCCGGCAGTGAATGTGGGCCTATCGGTGAGCCGCGTCGGCTCCGCCGCCCAGGTTAAGGCCATGAAACAGGTGTCCGGCTCCATCAAGTTGGAACTGGCCCAGTACCGAGAAATGGCAGCCTTTGCCCAGTTCGCCTCGGACCTGGATGCCTCGACCCAAAAACTTCTGGCCCGCGGCGAACGTCTGACTGAGCTTCTCAAACAGCCGCAATACACCCCCTTTCCCGTCGAGGAGCAGGTAGTGGTTATCTTCGCGGGCGTGAACGGCCATCTCGACGGTATCGAGGTGGGAGACATCACCCGTTTCGAACAGACATTGATCGATGAAATCCGTGATAAGAGCGCGAGCCTTCTTAAGACCATCCGCGATGAAGGCGCCATCTCCGAGGACACGGAAACCCGGCTCAATGATTTCCTCGAAGATTTTGTGAAAAACTTCGTCTAGGCCCGGCTGCCGGGATTTAAAAAAATCACAAGCACGTAGAGCGACGGTATGTCCACTCTCAAAGAACTGAGAACCCGCATCACCAGCGTCAAGTCGACACGAAAGATTACCTCTGCCATGAAAATGGTAGCTGCGGCCAAGCTGCGGCGCGCCCAGGAACAGGCCGAGGCCGCCAGGCCCTATGCCGAGCGCATGGAGCGCGTACTGGGATCACTGGCCGCCAACCTCAAGGACCGTGAAAGCGCACCGCCTTTGCTCGCGGGCAGCGGCAGCGACAAGACCCATCTTGTGGTGGTGGCGTCTTCCGACCGTGGCCTGTGCGGCGGATTCAACGTCAACATCGTGCGCAGCGCTCGTCAACTCATCAGCCAGCTTTCCGCCGAAGGCAAGGAAGTGAAGGTGCTGTGCGTGGGCCGCAAGGGGAACGACCAGTTAAAACGGGAATACGGGAGCCATATCGTTGACACCATCACCGATGTGGGCAAGCCAAAGCTGGAATTCACCCAGGCCGACACCATCGGCCACCGTATCTCGGTCATGTTCGCCGAAAGCGAATTCGAGGTCTGCACCCTGATTTTCGCCAAGTTCAAATCGGCCATCACCCAGGAAATTATGCGCATGCAGCTAATACCCTTCGCCATTCCAGAAGCAGACGAAGAGGCCGATGCGGATGGCGGTATTCCCGGCGTCTATGAATTCGAGCCCGAGGAAGAGAAAATCCTGGCCGACCTGCTGCCGCGCAACCTTTCGGTCCAGATTTACCGAGCGCTTCTCGAGAACGCCGCCAGCGAACAGGGCGCGCGCATGACCGCCATGGACAACGCCACCCGCAACGCCAGTGACATGATCGACGATCTGACCATCTTCTATAACCGCACCCGTCAGGCTGTTATTACCAAAGAGTTGATTGAAATTATTTCCGGCGCCGAGGCGCTGTAACCACCCACGGCCCGGAACAGGCCCCATAGAGAGGAACTTTCACCATGAGCAACAAGAACGCCGGTTCCATCACACAGATCATGGGCGCTGTTGTTGACGTTCGGTTCCCGGACGAACTGCCCCCCATCCTCAACGCCCTGTATGTGGAACAGGATGGCAAGCGTATCGTTCTCGAGGTCGCCCAGCATCTTGGCGAGAGCACAGTGCGCACCGTGGCCATGGACACCACCGACGGCATGGTGCGCGGCCAGGAAATCATCGATACCGGTGAGCCCATCTCGGTGCCCGTGGGGCCAGAAACTCTGGGCCGCATTATCAACGTGGTGGGCGATCCGGTGGACGAGCGCGGCGCGGTGAACACCAAGAAACGTTCCCCCATCCACAGGGAAGCTCCGGAATTCGTCGACCAGTCCACCGAGACTGAGATTCTTGTCACTGGCATCAAGGTCATCGACCTTCTAGAGCCCTACGCCAAGGGCGGCAAGATCGGGCTGTTCGGCGGCGCCGGCGTGGGCAAGACCGTCATCATCATGGAACTCATCAATAATATCGCCAAGGGCCACGGTGGCTATTCCGTCTTCGCCGGCGTCGGCGAACGCACCCGCGAGGGCAATGACCTCTATCACGAAATGATTGAGTCCGGCGTTATCGACCTCAAGGGCAAAAATTCTAAGGCGGCGCTGGTCTATGGCCAGATGAACGAGCCACCCGGTGCCCGCGCCCGCGTGGGGCTGGCGGGCCTGACCCTGGCCGAATACTTCCGCGAGGAAGAGGGCCAGGACGTGCTGTTTTTCGTGGATAACATTTTCCGCTTCACCCAGGCGGGTTCGGAAGTTTCCGCCCTGTTGGGACGCATCCCCTCGGCGGTGGGATATCAGCCGACGCTGGCCACCGACATGGGAACCCTACAGGAGCGCATTACCTCCACCAAGAAGGGTTCCATCACCAGCGTCCAGGCCATTTACGTGCCCGCCGATGACCTTACCGATCCGGCGCCGGCGACCTCGTTCGCCCATCTTGACGCCACCACAGTGCTGTCGCGCCAGATCGCGGAGCTTGGCATTTATCCCGCCGTTGACCCGCTGGATTCCACGTCGCGTGTGCTCGATCCCCGCGTCGTCGGCGAGGAACACTATGTGGTGGCGCGCAAGGTGCAGGAAATCCTGCAAACCTATAAGTCGCTACAAGACATCATCGCCATTCTCGGCATGGACGAGCTTTCCGAGGAAGATAAGCTGACCGTGACCCGCGCTCGCAAGATTCAGCGCTTTCTTTCCCAGCCCTTCCACGTGGCCGAGGTCTTCACCGGCACACCGGGTGTGTTCGTCAGCCTCGAAGACACCATCAAGGGCTTCAAGGGGCTGGTGGAAGGCGAATACGACGACCTGCCCGAGGCCGCCTTCTATATGGTGGGCACCATGGAGGAAGCCATGGAAAAGGCCAAGAAGATGGCCGCCGAAGCCGCGTAGAGGTTTTATCCGATGGAAGAAAAAGTCACATTCGAGCTGGTGTCCCCGGAAAAGCTCCTGATCTCCGCCGAGGTAGACATGGTGCTTGTGCCCGGCATGGAAGGCGATTTTGGTATTCTTCCCGGCCATTCGCTGTTGATTTCCGGTATCCGTCCCGGCGTCCTGGAGGTTCATAACGACGGCATGGTGGAGGAGCGTATCTTCATCAGCGGCGGCATCGCCGAGGCGACCCCGGAGTACTGTACAGTTCTCGCCGAACAGGCGGCGCCGGTGGACGAACTGGACACCCAGAAAATCGAATCCCGCATCAACGACCTTCGCGACGATATTGATACCAGCACCAGCGACGACGACCGTGAGACCGCGGAGAAGGCGCTGGTGGTGGCCGAGGCCATGCGCGACGCCGTGGCTGCCGCGGCTGCCCATTAAAAGCACATAAAAGCCAAAACCGGCGTTCTAACCCATTGAATCGAGAAATCACCTCGATAACGAGAAAACCGGTGCTGAAAGTAAAGCCGGCCGCCGGCACCCAGGCGGGAAAACGCGGATACCGGCCGGCGCTGGCGTATGCCACTTGATCAAGACCATGGACAAATTGACCGGAAGCATCCCCTGTTCCCCCAGACCGTAGAGAACCAGCATCGGCAATCCAAGGACCCGCCCCAAGCGGTCCTTGCCGTCAGGAGACGTCGCCCCGGGGGAGCGCCAGATGCCCGAATTCGGAAATAATGTCCTGATATAGCCGGCGTTTGAAGGGAACGATGATCTCCGGTAGGAGGTTTATGTCCTCCCATTTCCAGTCGAGAAATTCCGGTGTTTCTGTGGCGATGTTGATGTCGGCGTCGTCACCTGTGAAACGCATGGCAAACCATTTCTGGCGCTGTCCCCGATAGCGGCCATCCCAGACCTTTGGAACCAGCCAATGGGGAAGCTCATAGGTCAGCCAGCCCCGGCCTTCAGCCATAACTTCCGCCTTGGTGGTGCCGATTTCTTCTTCCAGTTCCCGCAGGGCGGCCGCGCGCGGAGTCTCGCCGGGGTTGATTCCACCCTGTGGCATCTGCCAGGCCTCCGAGGGTATGTCGATGCGGCGCGCCACGAAGACGCACCCTGAGGCGTTGAAAAGCATGACCCCCACACCATCCCGGTATGGAAGCCCGGTTACCTCACCATCCTCTTCGGCGGTGGCGTCTTCGGCTTCGGTGATATGGTCGTCCGGTGCAGTCACTCCGTCGGCCCCGGTAGCGCCGGGCTCCCACTCAGCGGCGCACGAAGGAGAAGATCAGTTGGTTTGCTGATCTTCATACAGCGCGATGCCGTGCAGAAGATCGAGAGCGCGCGCTAATTGATAATCTTCCAGTGACGACTCTTCCGCCCCTTCGGAAGGAGGCTCCGCCGGTGCTCCCATTTTGGCGTCGGCAGGTTTTGCGTTGCTGTTCTCCAGCGCCCCACGCAGATTCTCCTCGCGACGGCGGATACCGCCGTCAATAAGCTCGACGCGGGCCTGTTCCACCATAATGCCCGGCTCGATGCCCTTGGCCTGAATGGAAACCCCAGAAGGCGTGTAATAGAGCGCCGTGGTCAGACGGACCGCGCCCAGGCTGCCCATGGGGATAATGGTCTGAACCGATCCTTTGCCAAAAGAACGGGTTCCCATAATGATGGCGCGGTTGTGATCCTGCAGGGCTCCGGCCACGATTTCCGACGCCGAGGCGGAACCACCATTAATCAGAACCACAATCGGAAGGCCGTCGGCAAGATCTCCCGGATGGGCATTATAACGATGATCGTCATCCTTGCGGCGGCCGCGGGTAGAGACCACCTCGCCACGTTTAAGAAAAGAATCGGCGACCGCCACCGCCTGGTCGAGAAGACCTCCCGGATTGTTACGTAGATCGAGAACAATTCCCTTCAGCTTACCTCCAAGTTCCTCCTTGAATTCCTTCATGGCCTTTTTCAGGCCATTGTTAGCCTGTTCATTGAAAGTGGTGATGCGGACATATCCGATATCTTTTTCGATACGTGAACGCACCGACTGGATGCGGATGATGGCCCTTGTGATGGTTACGTCGAAGGGCTCTTGGTTCTCGCGGCGGATTGTCAGTTTGATATCGGTTCCCACCCGGCCGCGCATGCGATCCACGGCTTCGGCCAGGGTCAACCCCAGAACCGGTTCTCCGTCAAGCTGCGAAATCAGGTCGCCAGTCTTGATTCCGGCACGGAAGGCCGGTGTGTCATCAATAGGCGAAACCACCATGACCAGACCGCTTTCCATGGTGACCTCGATGCCAAGGCCGCCGAATTCGCCCTTGGTCTGCGCCTGCATATCCCGGAAATTCTTTTCGTTGAGAAAGCTGGAATGGGGATCGAGCGAAGTCAGCATGCCATTGATCGCCGATTCGATCAGCTTGGCATCGGAGACCTTTTCCACATAATCCACCCGTACCCGTTCGAAGACCTCTCCGAACAGGTTGAGTTGACGGTAGGTTGCGGAATCGTTTTCCTGGGAAAAAATATCAAAGGGGCAGAAAACAAAAAGAATTCCAACCGCTGCCGCCCAACGAAATCTTTGCATCAGCCACTTACCTTTTTGTGAGTCGCTGCCAGCCATGGCAGCGGATTGATGGGCTCGCCCCTACGGCGAAGCTCAATATAAAGGCTGGGATCGCCACTTTCTGGACGCCCCATGGCACCCACCGGTTCCCCCGCAAGCAGAGCCTGGCCAACAGCACTGTCGATCCGAGATAATCCTGCTAAAAGAATATGATAGCCTTCGCCGTGGGCAATGATCAAGAGTTGCCCATAACCCCGGAAGGAACCCGCGAACACCACTTCGCCATCATAAGGGGCGACGACCCTTGCCTCGTGCCGCGTGGCAAGAGTAAGCCCCTTTGCGGCAAGGCCGGTGGAGTCTCTCAATTCACCATACCGCGTCACCAGCCGGCCCCGCGCCGGGAACACCATTTTTCCACGCGCCTTGCTGAAAGGAGCCTCCGATGGGAGAAGCGCCGATTGTGGCGCCGGGGAAAGGACCACCGTCTCCGTAACGCCCGGCTTTTCGGTTTTGGTCAGCATGCTTTTGTTTTGACCCGGCACGCCCCCCGCCTCCAAGCGGGAAAGCAGATCGCGGAGCGAACTGGCCTCCGCGGCCAGTTTCTTCATTCGCGCAGCCGTCTGGCGGCTGTCCCGTTTCACCTGGCTATGCAGCCGCGACTTGCGCCGCAACAGCCCGTCGAGAAGGGTACGATTGTCCTCCAGGTCATGGGTGGCGGCGAGAAGCTCATCATGGCGGGTGGCGATTTCGTTTCGTAATTCTGCCAAGGCTCTCAAATCCCTGCCCAAGTCGCGGCTACGCGCTTCCAGTGGCGGCACCACGGCCCGTAGCAACAAGGCGCTGCGCACCGCATCGGATGCCGTTCCGGGCTGAAAAATCACGGATTCCGGAGGCCGCAGGGCCACCCTCTCGAGCGCCACAAGGGTCGATGTCATCTGGCGGCGGCGGCCCAGCAATTCACCACGGAGACGGGATACGCTGGTGTTGAGTTTGTCTAGCGTGGCTTCTACCTCGGAAAGGGCATCCTCGCTTTCCTGTGCGGAACGGGCGGCAGTCACCAATTCATTTTTGATTTCCGAAATTTCCTCCGACAGCGTCCGCGCCTTGCTGTCCAGTTCCCGCCGGTGCCCCTTCTCTCGGGTCAGGGCGCGTTCCACCGCCTCAAGTTTGGTCTCGTCCCCGGAAGGGGCTGCATCCCCGTCACCAGCCGAGGCCATGGAAACGGGCGCGGTAACTGCAAAAAAGGCACACAGAACATAATGTGCGCTGCTCTGGAAACCACCACGGAAGCAGCCAATTATCATAGGTCTCGCGGTTCCACGTCTTCAGGCCGAGGCCGCCTTGGCCCCGACATGCTCTGACGCCATGACGAGAAGAGACTGGCCCGTCATTTCCTTGGGATGATCAAGCCCCATCAGCGCCAGCAATGTGGGTGCAATATCGGCCAGACAGCCATGACGCAGGGACGTAACATCCGCCGGCCCGCCCACCAGCACACCGGGCACCGGGTTACAGGTATGGGACGTATGAGGCTGTCCCGTTTCAGGATCGCGCATGAGTTCGATATTTCCATGATCGGCGGTAACCAGCATGGCGCCGCCAGCCTTGTCGAGAGCGGAAACAAGCTGTCCCAGGCAGACATCGATGGTTTCCACCGCCTTCACGGCCGCAGACATGGAGCCGGTATGGCCCACCATGTCCGGATTGGCGAAATTGACCACGATGAAGCCGTACTCCCCGCCTTCGATGGCCTTGATCAGCCGCTGCGTCACTTTGGGCGCAGCCATTTCCGGCTGCACGTCGTAGGTGGGCACGCGGGGCGAGGGAACCAGGATACGGTCCTCCCCCTCGAACTGCTGTTCGTTGCTGACGTTGAAGAAATAGGTCACATGGGCGTATTTCTCGGTTTCAGCAATGCGCAGTTGTTTTATTCCTGCGCAACAGACCGCCCAGGCCATGATGTTCTCGTAATGGGGGGTGGAGAACATGGCGTCGAGATATTTGTTGAGCCGTGGGGAATATTCGGTCATGCCCAGCGCCGCAGCGAAACGCGCCATCCGCGTTCTCTCAAAACCCTCGAAATAGGGGTCCAGCAGCGCCGTCAGGATCTCGCGCACCCGGTCGGCGCGAAAATTCGCCATCAGGACGCCGTCACCTTCCTTCATGCCGTCATAGCCCTCGATTACCGTGGGCACCACGAATTCATCGGTCACCGTTACGTCGTAGCTGGAGGTGATGGCGGAGATCACGTCCGCCACCTGCTTGCCCCGGCCCTCCACCATGGCTTCATAGGCCGTCACCACGCGATCCCATCGGCTGTCGCGGTCCATGGCGTAAAAACGCCCGCAAATGGTGCCGAAATGAAGGCCCGGACATTCCTTGGTATCCGCTATCAGCTTCGAGATATAGTCCTTGGCGGTGAGCGGCGGGGTGTCGCGGCCATCAAGGAAGGCATGCACCGCCACCGGAACGCCGGCCTCCGTCACGGCATGGGCCAGGGCTGCGATGTGGTTCTGGTGGGCATGCACACCGCCGGGAGACACCAGACCCATGAGGTGACAGACGCCGCTGCTTTCCTTGAGTTTCTGGATAAAGCCGATGAGCGTGGGAATGTCACGCAGGGAGCCGTCCTCGCAGGCAGAATCGATACGCAACAGGTCCTGATAGAGCACCCTCCCGGCGCCGATATTCATATGCCCCACTTCGGAATTACCGAACTGGCCCTTGGGCAGACCGACGCTTTCCTCGGACGCCTCCAAGGTGCCGTGGGGACAACTCGTCATAAGGCCGTCCCAGACCGGCGTGTTGGCCTGGGCCACGGCATTGTCCCTGGCATCCTCGCGTACCCCCCAGCCATCGAGGATGCAGAGGACCACAGGGCGCGGTGGGTTGGTGTCGCTCATAGCTGAATCAACATCTAGGCGACCCTACGGGCAGGTCATCACTATATAGAGCATAAATTTCGTTCCCATAGTAAGAACAAAGCCGCCTGCGCAATAAGATTTCCGGACTCCTCGCACCTTTAAGGGAACGAACCCGGCCATTCTACCAAAGGCGGTAGGGAGGAACATAGTCAAATACGACACGATGCGCGCCCGCCGCCAACGCCACACCCCAGAAAGTATGATAGGCGGGGAAAATTTCCGCCGGCGCGCCATCCACGCGGGCCTGCCAGTGAGGACTATAGGAATTAGCAACGGCGAGGATGGCTGGCCCATCGGTGCGTACTTCAAGTTCTATGTGATCCGGCTTGTAGGACACCAGTTCCACGGCGCCGTCACCAAAACCCAGGTCCGCGGTCATATCTTCTTCCAGCCATCCTTTTTCCACGAAAACGCCCTCACGCAACGCCGCCACGCCAGCCCCGGCCATGGCGTCGAGAAGGGAGGACTCATCGGCGAATTCCCGCACCGAAGGAACCAGGAAGAAGCGGGGGAAGGCGTCGGCGTTGCGGTAAATGTAGAGCGGGTTCTCGCCGCCCAGATTGGCGGTTATATGGATCATGGCCTTTTCCCTGTCGGTGGATAGATTCCAGGGTTTGTCCGCCATCACCACGGAGGAAAACTGCAGGTCCAACAACTGGTCGCGGGCGAACAGATAACGCACATTGGCCAGGGAAAGCAGGGACAGATTGTAATGATCACCCAGTTTGAGCCGGGGCTCGTGCAAGTCGGCACTGAGATTGACGCGGCTGCCCCAGTTCATGAATTGGCCTTCGATGCCCAGCTGGCGCTCCCGCTTTTCAATCACCCGGTTCCAGAATTCCTTATAACGCCGGGAATATATATTCATGTATCCCCCCGCCGTCTCCAGCCCGTAGGCCTGAAAAGGGACGGGGTAGAGCTGGTAGGCGGCGATACGATAAGGATCGCCGGCCACGGGGTGCTCGGCAGCAAAATCCTCGACGGCGCGCCGGGAGAAGTTATTGACGTAATTTCCGTATCTCACCCACTCAAGGGCATGACTGTATTTGACCTCAAGAGAGAACACCGCAAGCAGCCCCAGCGCCGCCACATAGACCGCCGTTCCGGCGCCCACGGGCCCCAGCCTCGGCAGCGTGAGCGAACGGCCCTTCAACGCGCCCCTCAGGGCCTCAAGGCCCAGCCCCCCCATGAGCGCGGCGAAAAAGGGGATGGTCAGGCCGATACGCTGGATCTGGAAACCCTCGGCAAAGGGAAAGATATACAAAAGCAGCGGCCGCAGATATTCCAGCAATGGAGTGATCAGCCAGAGAAAGAGGAAAACAGCCGACACCCGCCATAACCTGTTGTCGCTCATATCCGCCCGATATCCCCGCGACACCCAGGCGCAGACCGCCAAAGACACCAGCAGCAAGTTCAATTCCGCGGACAAGGGAAACCCAGCCACGGATGAGAGGAACGCCTCCATATCGGGAGGACGGAAAATCTCCATGTTCCAGTGGATTCGGTGTGACAAAGGGGCATGTAGGGCAAGGGAAATGGCGTCCTGAAGACGCGGCAGCAGGGCCAGGAAACCTGCCCCCGCCACCATTCCCCACCGGCGAAGCGAGCAGGCGGGCGTGACTACAACAAACCACAACACAACGCTGACCAAGGGAAAATGATAGAGAAAGGCCGCTAGGGTGCACATGCCGTAGGCCAGGGGAATCGCTACCAGCCACACGGCGCGGTGCAACCCGGGGAGGTTTTCATCGAGGCCGCGGCTGATGGCCCAGATCAGCACCGGGAAAAACATGACGGTGTTGTTGTCGTGCTGCCCGAAAATAGCATTCAGGGCAAAGGCCAGCGCCGCGAATGTGGCGGCCTCGCGCTCTAAGCCTAGGGTCTTGCGGCAGATAAGGTAGGTGGCCCCGCCGCCCAGAACGAACTGGGCCACCACGAAGACCTGGACGGCCAGCCAGCCCGGCAGCAGCCAAAAAAGAAAGGTATCCAGTCCGCCGAAATATCCCAAGGCAAGGCGGTCGGTTCCCGCGCCGGTAAAGGGGAACCAATAGGCGCCTTCCGGGAAAAGCCGGGCATAGGCCATGAAGCCGGGAATGAAGGAGTCCGCATTGTCGCCGTTACGCAAGAAAGAAAAAGGCCCGGCAAGAAAGAACTCACAGGAAAGCCAGACCAGCCCGGCGAACAGAACCGGGTTGCCGCGCCACGCCGAAGAAATGAGCTTTATCATGACGGATAGAGCCGGTTCACCTCGCAGATGAATTTCCCGTAATCGTGGGCCGGAATCATGGGCGGTTTCAGGCGCATGGACAGCGCCAGAAACAACAGAATAACGGATATGCCAAGAATCTGGATCAGAACCACCAGCAGCAGCCCCAGTATTTGCAAAAGCCAGCTCAGAGCCGCCACTCCCGCGCCGAATTTGAACCCCACCAGGACCATGCTGCCAGGCACGAACAGAAAAGCCAGACCCAGCGTCCACAGGATCAACCGCACCGCGAACACATCGGCGAAGACAGTAAAGGCGCTGAAGGCATGGACCACCAAACGCACCAGATTCATGCTGCTCTTGCCAAAACGGCGCTTGCCACGCTCGGAGGGAATGATGTCAAAGGGAATCCAGGAACGCATGATGCTGGCGGGAATATGGTTCCACAGCTCGCCCACATAGGACAGGCGGCGGACGAGATGTCCGGGAATCACGCTGAAATTGCCGACGGCGATATTATGGCCGGTAAACGCCTTATAGATCCACTGGTAGAGTCTGTAAAAGAAGGTAAAGAGCAACCCTTCCGAGCGTTTTGTGCGTTCGGCGAACACGATTTCCCGATCCCCGCCCTCTCTGCAGGCTTCGAGAAGCCGGGGGATATATTCTGGCTTGTCCTCGTGGTCACTGTCCATCAGGACCAGATAATCGCAAGCCACGTGTTCCGCCACATGGGCCAGGCCGATAGCTACCGCCCGCTGGTTCCCCTGGTTGTCACCGAGAACAAGCCCGTCAACGGATTTGATGGCCTTCAGGGAGCATTCGGCCACCATGTTCTTACCCTCGAAATCGACAGAGCCGTCATCAACCACCACCACGCGTCCCTTGGCGCCGAGGGAATCCAAGGTGTCGTCGAGAAGAGGAAGAAGATGGGCGAATGAAAGCCAGTCGTTATACGCCGCCGTGAGAATGGCAACGGTCTTCCCGGCAAAGTCAGCGGTCATGGTGCAGGACCCCCTGATGGCGGCGACATGGGCGCACAAAAATTAGTACCTGATCGCACGGGGCGGGGCAAGGGGCGCTCATTGCGGTGGATTGCCCTCCAGCGCCACCTCGCAAAGGCGGATGGCATACTTGCAATCCTCGGCTTCCAGAAATTCGTAGATGTCCGGCACGACAACCGCTGCGGAGTAGAATTATTTCAATGGCGGTGAAATTTTAGTAATGTCGAGACCGCTTTGAAGTTTATCTGGGAAATACTAATTATAATATAGTTTCCAATGGCCTGACGTTTGTTACGGGGCTTTTGCTTTTATTGTTCTGTATCGGCTTTATGGTAACGTCGTGATGCTAAAAATTTCTCTTACATATGTCGGTTCGTCAATCTCGGCATTTGGCACCAGGTTGATCGGCGCGATTTCCAAGGAAAATCATCCTCATACACGGGTGAACTTCGTTGTTCCCAAGAATTTTCGGAGAATCAGCAGCATCCTGAATCCAGACGGGATGAAGGGATTGTCCGATTCCGATATCTGTTCAATCGCAGAAGAACTGATCGGGGATGATGTGATCGGC
>Ga0208278_1000284_pt1 | contig 28192 bp, 37 predicted proteins | sample ETN01SmetaG_FD_185794 | JGI IMG/M metagenome (GOLD analysis project Ga0208278, IMG submission 185794) | Marine microbial and viral communities from oxygen minimum zone, Eastern Pacific Ocean - ETNP2014F12-01SV259 (SPAdes) (version 2) | ecosystem: Environmental > Aquatic > Marine > Oceanic ...
CTACCAAAGCGGTGCAAACTATAATACAACTCCGTGCTCCAGTAGGGCGGATCGCAATAAAAGTAAGTCGTAGGAGAATCATACTTCGCAATAACTTCTTCAAACGAAAGATTCTCACATGCCTCAATCTTCTTCAACTTAGGTATAAACTTTTCACTTGTAAGGCGATTATAAAAGGCTTGAAACTTTGAACCATACTTTCCTTTATAATCTTGGAACTCAGAATCTACCGGATCTATGCCGGAAAATGCAGAGGTAAGGATGTAGGCGTATTTCATTGCGGCTGCCTGATCTTTTTTGCCTGCCTTGATCTTATCTCCAAAAACATCTCTTAGGTTATTATTATTACATTGCCGGTTTGCGCGAGCGAATGTTAATGCTTCATTCAGCGCCTTGCGATGTTTCCCTGTAATGCTCTTATCCTCTAAAACATTTCTTAGTTTCTTTATAGCATAGTCAGTATAGAATAGTGTCTCCTTACAATCATAGAAGAAATCTTTACAGGGTTGTGATAGTTCTGGTTTTCCTTTGGTTTGTAAGGGTGGATTCTTCTTATCTATAAACTTTGAGAATGTTTTTGGATCTGATGCACAACGAAATAGATTAGTCATATAAGGCGAAAAGTCATTGTAAATAACTTTATCTGCTCTTGTGTGTATGTCGCTATTGATATACACCCAATACGCTCCGCCGAATACTTCAACATATGTTTCACACTCTGGAACAAAGCTACTGATCCATTCGCTCATGCGGGCTTTGCCGCCGATGTATGAGATTATGATACACCTTCTTTCTTTTTAAAACTTATTCTTCTTAATATAAGAAACTATAGAGGCTTTGTCAAGCCTCTTTTATGTGCCCAAAACTTTTTTTCAACTTATTTTAGTTCTCTTGGTTCATTCAAAAAACTACAACGGTTACAATCATTATCTAAATCAATATTTTCTAATGGCTTTTCCAACTTTAAATCTTTTAGTTTTTCATTTTCCACAATCATTTTAGTGCCGGCTGATACAAAGTTTTTGCCATCTATGGCTCTTTTAACAGTATAAAGATAAAATGTTGTCTTCCACATTGATACTCTTACTATTCGCCCGGGTCGGCCATCCAATATAATTATGTCATCATTATTATAATCATTTCCAAAAAAAACTATAAACCCTGCTATTAAAGATTCTATGGTAGTTTTGAAAAATAATATCGCTACCGCCGCTAGAAACATCCACCCATACTCACCCAACAAAACACTTACACTATTTTGTATAGTGTTTCCTATTTCATGCGCACTTGTTACTTCCATCTAAATTCCCCAATACTATTTGAGAAATATTCTCTTTCACCATATCATAATTTATAACCTTCTTTCTTTTACATATCTAAAACCTCTTTACAATATTTATCTAACATATTACGGACCTCTTCTATATCTTTATATGGGCCGTATTTCTCTTGGCCGATTTCATCCCAAAAATACCAACCGTCACTTTCCTCTACAATATGTTTATCGTCGTCACTCATCCTTAAAAACCTTAAGAATATCATCTATAGTATGTAACTTAGGTTTCTTATTCTTTTTCTTTTTATCTTTCTTTATTTCTTCTAACTTATTCTTTTGTGTTTCATTTAATTGATCTTGCAAAATCTGCTCAAATACATCGTCAGCCTCAAAAACTGCACCAGTTGTTAAAACATCTCCTTCATCATCTATATATATTTCTTCAAGGAAATTAAGATACCCCTCTAACTCTTCAATTTTTTGCAAAAACTTATCTTGTTTTTTATTCTGACGAGCAATAATCTTTATTAATTGAGATATATTTTTTTTCTTATATCGTTTAAATCTTCGTGTTTTATTTTTTGCCATAATACTTCCCCTCTTAATTACCTTATTATACAACAAATCTTATAACTAATAAACTACCAATAAAACTTTTTTTATTTATTATCTTTTTTTACCGTGCCCCATGAAGATGGATCAATATCAGTGTTAGCAGATTTTGCTCTTGTTTCGGACAGGGCGTTTCGTTCTAACCTTTTATGCTCCAACACTTTTCGTTGTTTTTTATTCAATGTAGCCAAGAAATTTTCATGATATGTTTTTCTCAGGGCCGTCATATCTTCTCTAAGCTGTGTTCTTAATTCCTTAATACGTTCCATTTGCTCATCAGTCACGCCGATTCCCTTTAAAAATTCATCGCGACGCTCAATGCCTCGTCGCGCTCTTTTATGCTCACCATCTTTATTCCATCCTTGCGCAACTGAGGGTCTCATCAATCGCCATGCCGAATCCATGCGTGCTCGACCATGACCTTCTCGCACGTGGCCAGCTTTAACAACCTCGCGGATCTCGTCGAGAAAATCATTTAGATCACCAATATTCACTTCATCAGTTTGAGCGAGTGAGGTATCTAGTTGACTTGTGTCATCTTGGCCGAATACGTCAGTGGGCCAAATAAGTAAAAGAGCCAATACAATAGCGCCTACGAGTGATTTCCATTTCATTCTGATTCTCCTTTTATAGCATTAAGAATTTTACTTTTTACTCCATCATAATCATCTTGTATATCTTTTTCCCAAATACGAATCAACTTATAACCTGCATTTTTTGCTACCCAATTCTTTATCATATCATTTTGTTTATTTTTTAATTGCATAAAATTTGGCTTACCTTCGCGCATGGTTTCCTTGTTACCGTGCCAGTAATTTCCATCTACCTCTATAAGTATCGGATAATCAATCAAATTAATATCAAAGTGCTTCCAAGTGTTCTTAAACTTCAAAGACTTCTCTATATCAAATGCCAGATCCATTTCTTCCAGCATATCTTGAACTGCCTGCTCACACCAAGTTCTCTTCTTGTACTTGCGAGTTCTTCTAGGTACATTCTTTGTGCCTTCTTTTAATTTATTTTTCCATTTTTTAGTTTGTTCTTTTGAAGAAAGATCTTTTTTATTCATTCCTTAGTCAGTAGCTGAAGTATGACGCCATTGCTCTTGATCATCTTCTTCTAACTTCTCCAACTTGTCTACTCTCTCTTTTAACATTTCTATTTCAACCTGCTGATTCTGTGCAAAATTTCTATATTCGCGCATTAACTTTTCTGTATCTACAATTCGTTTATGAATAGCTACAAGTATTTCAGCTGGTTCTGCCTCTGATGCCATCTGCGCTTGTTGAGGGTTTATAATTTGACTCATTCTGTTTCGTCAAACCTTTCTTTAAAATACTTAAGCATATTACTTATAGCCTTATTCTCTTTGCCAGCATCTTTTTGTTTCTCACCATTACCTTGTTTCATTTGCTGATCAACCATTTCATTCATTTTTTTAAGAATTTCTTCATCTTCGTTTAAGACTTTTTCCATGTCATTTTCAGTTTTTTTTACCTCGCCATCCCAATTAGCCACGTGCTCTGCTGCATTTAACACAGATGCATTCAACCCACAAATATTTGCATTCAATGTCTCTACAAGCTTTAAAATTCTAAAACATTCAGCATTGCCCAAAAACGAAGATATCTGATCAGAAGCCAAAACTATATGAGTTTCTTTATCTAAGTTAGCTATATGATTCTTAATGAGATCTATACCACCCAATAAAGTTAAAAACGCATCTAAATTTTTAGGCATTTCATTATTCATCATTATCTTCCTCAAAAGTTTCAGTCTCTAACACAACCAAATTCATATCTTCTAACTGGCCAGCACTATTTAATTTTATATTAATGTCATAGTTATTAACCAATCTAGCTATATTACCTTTCGATTTATCAAATAAATAATACAGCATTCTATTAAAGTTCTCATTCTCTACATCAGTTTGAGAAGCATCATAAATAGAATTTATAATAATCCATTGTTTAAAAGCATTATCTTCCGTTAAATCTTGATCAGTAAGATCTTCCGGAATTTGATCCCTCAAACCTTTAGACATTTGCAATAGCTTTTCTTTTATGTACCCTACTCTATAACGAAGCCTCTCTTCATCAACTTCTAATATTTCTGCAGTCATCAAAACTCCTTTATAAAAAAAAGGGTTAGTCAAATACATCTTTAAATTCGCGTTGGATAGAAACTATTTATGGGAGATCCAACTTAAAGATGCCGATGACTAACCCGAAGTATAAATTTTATTTACAAGTTTTCCCCAAACTCTGGTCCGTTTTCTCCCACACCTTCTGGACAAAAAACATATCTTTTAGACTCTCTATCAATCTCATAAAAAGACAACTCCTTATTATCTTTATGTTCTTCTATCTCAAAGCCTATATTTTCGTTATCTTCATTCTCTTCACTATATCTTTTAATTATGTAAGGAACATTTATAGGTACAAAGAAATCATGATCATTAGGATTAACTATAACTGTATGTATGGGCTGCTTCATAAACTTATGTGTCATTACATTAGGCGTAATCTGCACTGATGCCGAAAAATTATTCTGCATGACCTCATGTATTTTATGCAATGATAAATTAACTAAAACAACCTTTGGCCCAAAAGTTCTACTTATCTGCCTTATGATGTTCTTTCTATTAATGTAATTGCTCGCATTAGATTCATTAGTAAACCCTACTATAGCTTGCTCTTCGTTGCTCAGAGTAACAGTATAAAGTTGATTACCTTCAGTATTACCTATAAACCACATATAAAAATTATTATCAAACAGCTGATTGAAAACAATCTGAGCAGCAAGGCGGCCCGGATTAGACTCAATCTCTTCGCGGCTCCATTTTGTATTGTCTTTTTCAAATGATTTCATTCAAAAATCTCCACTAATGTCCCTAATAAATATCAAGACTTATCAGTATAATTCCTCTTGTAACTTTAATATATTATCTTCATTCAATAAACTATACCTATCCCAAGCCAACTGCCTACCAAAATTGTCAGATGTCAATTTGACAGCTATAATTTTACCGGGAACCAAATCTTCTTCGCAATATTGCAATTTATTATGCCATATTCTAAAACTGCTGCCGTCCTCCGCTCGGACATTTGCATAAGGTTTTCCCTTCTTTGTTGTCAGCATTTCTACTGTACTAATCTTTGTCCAAAAAAGTGAAAGGTCTTCTTCGTCATCATCATATTCAGAGATATGTTTTATCTCTAAGTTATTAACCACATTCGTTATATATTCTATTCGCTCTTGATTTTCTGAAATCCTAAACCCAATATATTCTAACTCGAAATCAATCAATTCTTTCTCTACATACTCTTCTGTAACATCAACCTTAAGGGAATCTATTAACTTAACAATCTTATCTTCAACAAACAATTCTTCAAAAGTTAATTCTTCATCATCAAATATCTTATCCATCAAAATTTTGAAATTTTTCTTTGACTGTAAAGCAAGTGTGTTATATATGTCTGTAATCTCACATAATGATTTTCTTGTAAAAGTTTTTCCACAAAAAGCAAATCCATCAAATAATCCTAATCTAATAAGTTTCTGCATTCCATTATGTGGAATCATCTTTCCTTCAATATTCTCTATATAAAACGCCGTAAAATCCTTCCACCCCAAACTAGATGTGTGCAACTTATTTAATACACTATCTCCAAGACCCTTAACATTCTTTAACCCAACCTTTATTTCTTCTTTCGTAACCTGAAAGTTTTTAGAAAAGTTATTAATGTCACCCAAAGTTACCTTTGGTTCGCCCAATAATCTTCGGCTCATTGTTAGTCCAAGCGCTATTTCATCATGCTCACCTAAGTGATGATTCAATATTACTTCAGCAAACTCAGCTGGATACTTGGCTTTAAAGTATATTGTCCAATAAGCTAGAATACTATAACCAATTGCATGTGACTTATTAAACAGATACCCCGCATTATCAATCAACTTCTTAGCTACCGCTTTTGTTTCCTTTAAAGACAGCACCAACTTCTCTGGATGAGAATACAGATTCTCTTCAAGATACTCATTACATTTCTTATGATCTAGACTTTCTGCAATCTTTCTCAGAATGTCGCCTTGGCCAAAGTTTAACCCTAACCGATTAAACATCTGAATAAACTGCTCTTGATAAATCATAATGTTTTCAGTTGGTGCCAGAATATCATCAAACAATTTGTGATGATTATTCTTCGACTCCTCTTCTCCATTTCTTCTCCGGAGAAATGAATCTAATGCGCCCATCTTAATAACGCCTGGCCGATAAATTGCATTTACAGCTGCAATATCTTCTACATTCTGCGGAATCATTCGTTGCAAACATCTCGTTATGTTTGAACCACCAAACTGAAAGACACCATAAGTTTCACCATTACGCAATAATTCATATGCCGTATCATAATACTTTTGCTCTTCTTCAGATAACAATTCTCTATCTAATGGCATCTTATAAAGTTCTTCTATTGTTACATTAACTTTCTCCATTACTTCTTTCAAAATGGATAAAGTTGATAACCCCAACATATCAATCTTTAAAAACTTCATCTTGGCTAACTCATCAATTTGCCACTCTGTAATCAAATCACCTTCTTTTGATTTTCTTAACGGCATTACATCATACAATGGTTTCGATGAAATAATCACTCCACCACCTGCAATAGTCTGGTTCCTTACATTACCAATCAATGTATCAATTGTTGTAACAAAGTCTTGTGCTTCTTTCTTATCCAAAGATTGAACAAACTTCTTAACATCTGTATTGCTATTCATCAATTCAGTAAAAGAAGTCAGCTCTTTATTTAACGAAATGTGGCCACTTATTGTTTTCGCAATCTTGTTAGATAACTTGTAATCAATTCCTTTGTCTTTTGCCAAGTCCCTAAAAAGAGTATTAACAGAATAACGGGAGTAGGCAGCAACAGAAGCAATATTAGCTTCCCCCCACTTAGAGGCCACATAATTTTTAACGTCCGGTCGGCGGCTATCTTGAAAGTCGTTATCAATGTCAGGTTCCTTAATCCTTTCAGGGTTCATAAAACGCTCAAAAAATAAATCATATTTAATTGGATCTAGATGAGTTATACCCAAAAGCCAACAAACTAAAGATCCACCTGCGCTTCCGCGGCCAGGCGACATAAGAATATCATTCTCATATGCCCACTGCGTAAAGTCATTTGTGATAAGAAAGTAATCTAAATAACCTTTATCAGAAATCAATTCTAATTCGTCTTTCAACCTATCTACATACCTTGGTACATCTTTTTCTGGTATAAGATTGTTCCTTACCTTCTCTTCCATTCCTCTCTGCAAAAGGTGTAAAATATACTCTTTACTACCCTTGTAACCGGTCGGAACATCAAACTTGGGCTCCTTTAAGGTCTTTACATCAAGACGCGCATTACACCGATTTGCTATGACTTTTGTAGATTCAATCGCCTCTTCCAGATATTCATCACCAATGATGTCGGCGTAGCCATTCTTATGCCATAACTCTCGCATCTCATCTTCACTAGCCATATACAAAGTTGATACGCCGGCTTCATCAATCCGTCCGTTTGTATTTAATCTCCACAAAAACGAATGTGTATCATTATGCTCTTTTCTCACATAATGAACATCATTAGCCATTACACATTTAAATCCGTCATATTGCTTCCGAAACAATTCAATTAATACTTGTTGATATTCTAACTGAATATCTAAATCATGCGGATGAACCTCAATAAACAAATTGTCTGGCCCAAAAATACTCGCCATATCATCAAAGAAACCAGTCATCTTATCAATTTCTTTATTCTGAAAATAACGAGCCATATTTGAAATGACGCAGGTAGTTGTTGCAATCAAACCTTTTGAATGCTTCGCTAACAAATTTAAATCAATTCTAGGTTTCCCATAAAATCCTTCATTATTTGCGTAATAATTCAACCGATAAAGATTCTGTAATCCTTCATCTGTTTCTGCCAACAATAGCAGGTGTGGGGCTTTTAACCTTTTCCTATTTTCTTCTCTTACTTCGGTTGGGGTAAGCCCTTCTTTTTCTGCTTCTGTCACGCCTTTACGAAATCTATCACTAACACAATACATTTCGTTGCCAATGATTGTTTTAATTCCATACTTATCGCCTTGGGTCTGGAACTCGTAGGCAGAAGCCATACTACCATGCTCTGTTACAGCCACACAAGATTGATTAAGCTCCACGGCTCGTTGCATATACTCTTCGCTCTTGCCAACAGCATCCAAAAATGAGCCTTGTGATGTGTGGAGATGCAAATGCGAAAAAGTTTCTATCTTCTTACTCATTAATTCTCCTTAATTTCATTACTCTAATTCCTACTTTAAATATAACTAATTGGGCTCGGTTTGTCAAGGATTTTTTCAAACTCAAAAAATTAAGTCCCCCCGGATTTTGCTACCTCTACTATGGCATCTCTATCTTCCATGTCGGAATCTCACAATATTCTAAAAACTTTAATCCATCATCTAAACGATATTCATCTATGTAATGAAATTCTTTAATACCAGAAGCTACAATTAATTTTGCACAAGAAATACAAGGTGTCTCCGTGCAGTAAATTATACAACCCTCAGTATCTATACCATTTCTTGCTGCATAGCCAATAGCATTTTGCTCGGCGTGGATGCCAAGAAAACAAGAGCCATTACTATCTTTTCCGCAAACTTCTTCGCCGCCATCGTCGCTGCAATTAAAAGTCCCAGCAGGCGGCCCATTATAACCAAAAGAAATAATTCTATTATCTTTGATTAAAAGAGCTGCTTGCTGGGCCTTTACACACGAAGATCTTTGGGCGACTAACTTAGTTGTTTCTACAAATAACTTTTTAAAACTTATTCTACTCAAAGCACTCTTTGGTTATCTCATCATATGCAAGCTCACCAGTTCTTATGTGATAAAGCTTATTATCTTTTTCTTGATATTTTGTAAGCTGACCTATTGTCATATAATAAGTCATTGTCTTAATATCGCCAAATGCTTCGGCCAGTTTTTTAAGAGGGCCATAAAAATAAGTGCCGGGTTTAGGTTCCATTTTTTTTGCTGGTCTTATTAATTCAGTTAAGTCCATAGCTGACTCATGCCTCTTTTGATTCTTTCTATACCTCTCATGTGTTTTTTGAGCATCGGTTTTTTCTTTTTCCTTCTCATAATAATCAGTCGTTGCCTTCGACTCTTTGTTATATTGTTCAGCCTGCTCATCTTGTAATGTATCTCTTGCTAATGCATTGAGAATGTTACGCGTTCGATTAGCCATTCTCACCTTTCTTTTTAAGTAAGCTGTAACTCACACGCGCCACCAGCACATGCAAGTTCACCAGTTAGATTAGTATTATCTACTATTTCAACCACATTAGATAAATCTACTTCCTTAAGATTAATAATCATTCCCTCAAAAGTTTCTTTATCTATATCTTCAAATGGAGCTTGCTTATAGCTTCCGCCAAAATAAGGCAACACAGTAATTCCATTATAATACTCTCTGTTTTCCCACATCCACTTGCCCACCTTTTCCCACTCTTCTTCTCTTACCGAAACAGTGCATGACACATTATGCGTATTATTTCCCTGAATATGTCCAGGTACAATCCATCTATTATAAATGTCTCTTACTCTCTCTAACAACTCTATAGAAGTTTCATGCCGCAAAATACCATCTGCAGGGGCGCGCTGCGGAATAGATATAACTGCTTGCGTCTCCGGTTTAAAGAAATCATCTTCTACCAATTCAGGATGCCGAATAGTAAGATATGTATATATAGCTTCATTCTTTCCGACGCGAATACGACGAATATAATAATCATTGTGCCATGCATGAACACCACTCGCAGTACCTAATACACAGGAAGTAGTGCCGCTAGGCTTCACAGTAGTTATTCGTGCAGCTGCATTAACACCAATTTCTTTAGCATAATATTTATTTGTTTCTACGGCTAGTTGCGAAGCTGCTTCTAAATCTAATCGTTGAACTTTTCCACTGCCAATTCCTGTCATACCTACGCCAAGTAATGCATCTTTTTCTGTAGTCCGGCGCCATACATCTCTTAAGTAATGAAAGTTTGTATACGCCGTTTGAAGAGTACCGATAAGAGTTGCAGCAACTACTCTGTCATTAAGATCTTGTTGTGTTTCTACATCACTTACATTTATTTCACACAAATTACAAAATTGAAATGGTCTTAATGCAATTTCGGCACAAGGATTAGTGCCCCATTCAGAATCGTTAGTAAAATATACTCCCGGTTCTCCTGCACCACTTTCTTTTACCTTTTCCCAAATAGCAAAGAAATCCTTCTTTCTTACTCTATGTCTTACTACGACAGCAGAGTTGTTTGCTCTTGCTCTTTGGGGTTCTGTTTCCCACCAATCGCCAAACTTGCATTGAAGCATTTCTTGATCATCAATGGAAAACAAACTAATAGTAGCAGACCTGCGGATGCCCCCAGATAAAACAGCATCTGCGATCCAACAAACGATATCATGTACTTCCAAAGTAGAAAGTTGTTCACCATTCTCTTTCCTATCTAAAATTCTCTTTACGTTATGCACGCAATCTTTCAACGGCTCAGCACCAGGCGCTTTGCCGCCGCTAGTAATCAGCAGCGCGCCCTTCGGGCGAATGCCAGTAAAATCAAACTCAGGTTCAGGCCGACCACAAAAATAAGCCTTCATTAACATCTTAATACAATCAGCCCAACCTTCGATGCTATCACCAACTAAATAACGACGCCTCTTAGTAGGTTTTGTAATAGAAGGTAAGTTCTCTACATGATGACGTTGAACAGAATATCCTACCCCAGTACCACCCAATAACAAAAACATTATTTCACTAAAAGCTCTATAGTCGTCTAAGGGCAAATAAGCACAATTATAAATGCGTGAAGGTGTTTGTTTTATTGCTGCTCCTGCAAACTGCAAAGATCTCATCGAAGGTAAAACCTTCTTATCATAAACTAACTCATATGCACTTTCTATTTCTTTACTCAGTTGCGGAAAATTTTCTATATGCATATTCTTATTTCTTATAATCATTTCCTCCCAAGTTTCGCGGCGCTCTTGAGTAGAAAGATAACGCGCATACTTCATATAAACTGTAAGCTCTGATAAAATTTTCTGTGAAATATCCAATACTATTCTCCGTCATCTGAAGTTGATTTCTTTACATTCTTCGCACTTTCATATCCATCCTTAAAAAACCCTGCACCAAAATGAATAGATGCTGCTGTTAAAATTCTATCTAATGCTATATCACAATCAGGGCAATAATACTTTTGACTGCGGTCGTATTCTTTTATACTTTTTTCAACTTCTAAAGAAAACGTACAGCTGCCACATCTATATTCGTACAGTGGCATTAGATACTTCGCTTGCCCTTTTTCTCTACTCTATGAATAAATTCTGTAGTTCCATTATCTCGCGAACATAAAACTTCATATTCAATTTCTTCATTCGTTATTGGTTGTTCTTTAGCTATCATATCATTAGCCATACGAATGACATCATCCATTCTTACTTTACTTCTAAGTGCAGAATACACATTGTTAATTTGAATAGAAGAATTTCCCCATCTTCTAGTTCTCGCAATCGTCAACCTTTCCATTTTTATTACTCTACTCTCTCATCTTTAACTTGTCTATAAAATCCCTGCACTGTCGTGTTTTGTTCCAGCATCTTATTTACCTTATCACCCATAGAAATTCCACCGGGCAACGTATTATCATTCAATTCAATAAGACTACAAGCTGGATCCATTTCAATGTTGTAATTAACATTTGCTTGGCCCATACGGTTTTTACCAATGTGAAACTTTCTCTGTGAAAATGTCCCAAAGAAATCTGCTACTAAGGCTTTGTTAATCGACTCACCGATTTTATCAATTGTAATAACATCATCATTAAAACCTTCTCTATTAGACTGAGTAGCTGTCCAAATTGGCGACTTTGTTTCCATTGATAAAGCTCGCAGATCTTCAAAGATACTTTCTAACTCAAATCGTTTTTGATCATATCCACGCCGGCTTCTCATCAAATCACCATAATCAATAATGATTAAATCAGGCTTAAACCCACTGGATAACAATCTACCCATATGAAACTTAATTGTGTTAATGGTTGCAACCTTCGGTGGATATTCTTTAATAAACAACTGACCTCCATTAAACCGCGCTAACTTATTTTCTGCTTCTACCATCCTGCCGCGCAACTCTTTAATAGGAACACCCGTAATACGGCTATCATAACGATTACCAACATGCGTTTCACTTAACTCAAATGTATAATGAATAACATTCTTTCCTGCTGCCAATGCGCCATAACCCAAATTCACTAGAAAGAATGATTTTCCACCACCAGTTGGAGCCATCACCACGCCTAACTCTCCGTGAGCTAAACCGCCATCTAACACCAAGTTTCCATCTAAAAGTGGAAATCCTGTTGGAACTGTCTCTCGCGCATGAATCTCTTGTCTTGATTTAAAAGAATCAAAATAATCATGCCCCATGTCCTGCTCATGACTAATCTTTAAGCTGTCTTCAATTGTTTTTTGTATTTCCTCAAACTTGCCTTCTTGCAACAATTCTACTGACTTAAGAATTGCCGCCTTCATTGATTGATTCTTACAAAACTCTAACGACTTATCTTTTGCATACTCAATCTCTTGACGATTTACTTTTGTTTCAATATCTAACAATACATTAATTGCTGACTCTTTTAACTCACCTTCAGGATACTGCGATATTTCTGTCTTTAAAGTATCATAAGTTGGAGGTGCGTTGTACTTATTAAAAAGTTTTCTTATCTCCAACCAAATAGTATTATGCGCATCTGATGTAAAATATTCTTCCTTTAAAATCTCAAAGATCTTTTCAAAAAAATCTCTATCAATTAATGCTGCTTGTAATACACAATTCTGAAAGTTTGTTCCAAATGATTGAAAAGAATCAACATTTGTATGCGTCATATGTACTTCTCCTAAAATGTTATTGGTTCAGGGTGAACCGAATTAAAAACTGAAACCCAGTTGTCAATATTGTTGGGCGATATGTTCTCGTTTAACAGATTAATGCGTAACTTGTATGAATTAAACTTCATTTCTTTATTTTCATAACATTTTTCCAATGCCTGTATTGACTGCAAACTCACATCGACATCTAAGAGTTGCACCAATTTATAATTTTTTTCTATTAAACCAGAGTTCTCAATGTACTTTTTATACTTTTGATTCTTCTCTGCAACTTTATTTTCTGCATATTCTAATATTCCATCTATATCAACCTCGCCCTCGGCCAAGATCGGAAAATCTCTCTTAACAGTTATTTCACCAACGCCACTGACGCCTTTTATATTATCCGACTTATCACCCACAAGGGCTTTTAAAAGTGCATAATTAGGAGGATAAACTTCTTCTTTATTCATCATCCATTTAAGATTAATTATTTCACCTTTTGGATTTTCTTTAGTTTTAACTGGTCTAAAAATACTTGTATCTTTATCCACCAATTGAAAATAATCGCGGTCTGTAGAAACTATAAGTTTCTCATAATTGTTTTTAAACAACTGTCTACAAGAATAAGCTATCTGATCATCTGCCTCAAGATACTGGACTGCAGGTTGATAGAGTGGTAAAACATCTAAACACTCTTTAAGTAACTGCAACTGTCGAGCAAATGATTCTTTTTCATCTTCTTGAGAATATTCAAACTGCCGGTTCAGCCCACGAAATTTTCTTCCTTCTTTATACTCTTTTAAAATCTTTCTACGTCGCTCCGATGATCCTTTTCCTTCCCAAACCACAGAAACGAGATCGGGCGAATGCATTCTTATTTGAGATTGCAAACTATTTAATGTCCCAAACACACCACCTACATGCAACCCATCATCATTTGATAAACGAATACTGGAGAAACATCTCACAAACATATTCATTAAATCAATAAACAAAACTTTCTGCATTTTACTTATTTTCTCTCCTTGACTCTTTTCTCGTAGCCGCTACTTTTTTACGGTGCCGAGGATTTATACGGGATTTCCAAGCTGCTTTTTGTTTCTTTCTTTCTATAACACTTGAAGGAGATGAGACTTTTTGCACATTTTGCACAGTCCTACTTCTTTTATATTGATCAAGTTCATGTGTTAATTTATTAATCCTAAGATTCTGCTCATGAATTTGATAAGCTCCATTTGAAGAATTATAAGGAAAATAACCATAATTGATATAAGGATAACGATAATTATCATAAACTCGATAATTATCATAAACTCGATAATTATCATAAACTCGATAATTATCATAAACTCGATAATTATCATAAACTCGATAAGGGTGTATATTAAAATTACCTACTGTTGGAGAAGACCAAAAATCATGCGTTGTCTTCTTTTCTTCAATATATATACCTGACACTTGATTAGCTCTAGTAGGCCATTTGTACTGTAGTTGAGTGTAACCACAAGCACTAAGCAAAAATAACAAGAACAAATAAACAATAAATTTTTTCATCAGTTGCTTCCCTCTATCCAACAAAACAATATCTTTCCAATTTATTAAAGGCACCCTCTGTAATTCCAAGTACCTTTCTTCTTTAGCTTTGGCTAATCGGATTCTATGCCTTTCCCGCCTTAACCTACATAACTGTTCGCCCTGAAGGTGCCATACACTATATTCAATAAAAATAAAAAACCATATCTTAAGTGTAATAAACAAAACAGAAACCTTTAATAAAAATTAGTGACTCGTCATCGACTTCACTCATTATTTTTCTCCAACTACAACTTATTATTAAAAATCATTATAAGCAATATTTATTCTTCTCAGAGAAGCTTCGCTATACTTGTAAGGGTCAGTGCCCGGTGTTTCTAAAATATCTACACGATTCACAAACCTTTTATTCATTACATCTCGCACTTGATAAACTCCAGATTTCTTACCTGCATCTAACCAGATATAATCTCCAAAGTTAAGAAAGCCGTCGTTACGTATTAACATATTTCGTGAAACCGCAACATATCTATATTCACTTGCACTGTTTATTCTTATAACACTTCCATCCGCTGTAATATTTGGCGTATCATCTGTTTGATCCGAAACAGGATGGTACATAGTCACTGTAACTTTGTGTTTACTATCCTCATATTCTTTTATCTTTCTCTCATAAGTTGCTAATGTTAAAGCCAACTTCAACCCATGTTGAGTAGTATCAAATACTAATGAATCTGCCAGCTCAATCTTATATTTTAAAAAAGAATTATTTTCTGTCAGGTCATCTATTATATTTTTCTTCTCTATACTGTGAGATACAAAAATCACAGATAGAAGAATAATAACAATGGTTTTTACTGTTTCCTTATTCATTTTTATCACTCCGACAATATAAATACTCATTGATAAATTAAAAAAAAGTGTCTATCAATCAAAAAAATTTAAATACATTCTTTGAAAATTTTTCTAAAAAAAATGGCTGGAGTGGAGGGATTTGAACCTTCAATACTGCGTCCAAAGCGCAGCGTGTTACCGTTACACCACACTCCACCTTATGGTGGGCGATGCCGGGCTCGAACCAGCGACCCCCTGCTTGTAAGGCAAGTGCTCTGACCAACTGAGCTAATCGCCCAAAAATCTACTCCCAGGCGGAGTTGAACCGCCGCTGCCGAGATGAAAGCCCGGAGTTCTAACCATTAAACTATGGGAGCTATTCTAAACCCCATTTGAAAATGCGCAGCACAGTAGTGAATAAAAAGAGAAGAGCTGCTGCTGTATATGTTGTAAGCTCTGATATACCAAAAATAGGTGCCACAGCAAAATTCCATAACAATGAAAAGAAAAAACCTACCGTCAAATATACTGCTCCTACAACCAAAGCTACAGCCGTAGCACCAATTATCAACCCAAAGAAAAATATTATATAAAGCCACCAAGGATGTTTTTTAGCAGCCTTTTCTCCAAGGTCACTTTCTTTTAGCTTCTCCCAAAATTTCATCATAAAACCTCGTCGCTATCCAATTCCTCTGTTGTTATTTCTTCTTGTCGCTTAAGAGGATCTTGCTCTATAATAAGAGATTCTTTTACTTTATTCTTACAATAAGCATGAGCTTCTTTATTTTCAGGCTTTCTGATCCACTCAACAAAATTTCTATTAAGTACTTCATAAGTCTCGCCATTATCTTTATTGACAATTTGAGACTTTTGCGCTGAAATCTTTTTTGCTTCGCCAAATTTCAGCAGCACCTCCAGCCATCCTTCTTCATCAATTAATCCACGATTAAAATACATTTTCAAATCAGCTTCGCGATGTGGCGGACCCATTCTATTTTTAACAATCTTAGGTCTAATCCCAACACCTAGCACATCTTTTCCAGCCTTTACTTTTCCGCCACTATACAATCTTACTCTTACAGCTGCAAAAAATGGAATTGCTTTGCCGCCAGGAGTTACCGTATCATCGCCAAAGAAAACACCAATCTTCTGTCTGATTTGATTTAAGAAAACTAACGACACTCTTTGTGTGCCTATGAAACGAATAATCTTTCGTAGCCCTTGGCCAATTAATCTAGCCGCTAATCCAACTGTAGCATCGCCATAATCACCTTGTATCTCTGCATCAGTAGAAGTTCCTGCCACTGAATCCCATACAATACAACATAACTTATCTTTATCATTCTCGCGGATTCTACGAATAATATCTTCAATTGCTTTGAAAACCCCTTCTATAGAATCTACTTGAATATAAACAAGTGATCCTTCAGGATAAAACTCCAATCCTATAAGGCGCAAGAAATCTTCATTAGCAGCATTCTCTGTATCAATCAATACGGGAATACCACCTTTATCTTGACAATCTTTTAAAATCATATAGGAAAGCAGCGACTTTCCGGAAGCTGCCTCCCCACTGATTTCTACTAACTTGCCTACCGGAATGCCACCATTAGCATCCATGTCATTAGAAATAATTGTATCTAGAATAGTTGATCCAGTAGATAACCACTCTTTTGTTTCTGGAGGACTATCACCTTTACCAAGAATAAAGGCAACATCTCCCAGTTTTTTATTAAGAGAATCTACAAGAATATCATTTAGAATGCTGTCGTCTTTAGTAACGCCAGCATTCGTATTACTAAGTACCTTTTTACGGGCCATTACTTTAATAGCTTATCGAAGGCTTCGCCAATCTTCTCACTAACATTATCTTCCTCGGCTTCAACCTTGGTGTTAGAAGAAAAATCTTTTCCAGTTCCTCCCGAAGAATCAGAATCATCAGCATTAGGATTAATGTGCTTATCCAATGCCAACTTCATTTCCTCAATTGGAGCAAACTGAAACAACTCATTCGCTGGGACTACACTATCAATGATGCCCTGAATATCCTTCTTCGGTGCCAATGGCGACGGCTTCAAAACAGTGGTGATATTCTCTGGAACAAGCCAATTATTAAATCCATGCGCCATAGTTACAACCAGATCCAACCCTTCGTTGGCATCTGTAATATCGACATTCTGTCGAAGCGCACTACGAACATGATTAAGAATTTCCTTATAAGTAGTACGAGGCGAAATACTCCACCAACGAATACCTTGATCTTCCTCACCACGCTTTACAACCGGAACATAAACACGAAGCTTCGCAGCCATCTGCTTAAACATTTCCTTGAAGCTATCATCATTTGTCTTCGTGAACTGATCCCAACACTTTGATGCAAACTCACAAATTGGATCTGGCGGATCACCCTTCATCTTTGTGGGACAAAGAAAAGTGCGACCTGCAACTCCAAAATGAAACCACAACTCTTGGAAAGGCATTTCCAAGTCATGCTTGTAAGGAGCAATGCGAATCTGGTGTTCTCCCTCATCCAACTTAATAATACTCTTGTTACTTCCACCATTACTCTTAGTGGGGTCCAACCGATCAATCGCTGCATTGATCTTATCCAAATTTATAGCCATCTTCTACTCTCCTAGTGAAGTTAATAAAACTGTTTGGTGGTTATTATAAGCAATAGCCACCGTGATTTAAACTCGATAAACCTTAATATCCTAACATTTCTTCATCCAAACATTCACAACTTTCTCCACATGATTTAAAAGGTTTTTGTGACTTCTTACCTACTAATATAAGCATAGAAACCACACTTGTCAAGAGAAAAAATACACCTATGAAAAATTTCATTTTCTACTCCCAATAAAGATCTGACCAAATTTCAGCAGTTTCAGGATAAATGCCAAATATTAGCTTTTTTAGCGCTCTTGCGTATTCTCTAATTTCCCATTGAGCTGTGGGTTCATCTCTCAGCTCAATAAAATTCACAATAGCTTGAAACGAAGCTGTCCAATAAACTTCAGTATAAGCTGAAAGTGGCAATAGAACTCGTGCCTGTTCTTTAGCAACACCTAATTCTAATAATTCATCATAATAATGTTTTATTAATGTGAGCGCCGTTTTGTATTTGTCGGCGGCTTTTTCTTGGCCAGAGATCGCACCCGACGACGCCTGTTTGTTATCTTCTGATTGTTGCCGCCAGATATCTGGAATATAATATTCTTCAACTGGGACATAACGGCCGCTAATTTCATTCCACGCATGATCCTTTGTCGGATAAGAGGAAGTAGCTTCTATGCCAACAACATGCTTATATGCTTGGCGCATTACAAATTCCGGAGCCTTTATGTGGAACTGAACTACAAGATGTCTAAACGGCGAAAAATGTTTATTCTTCGCCAAGAAGCGAACTAATCGTTGATCGCTCTTCTCATAAATACTTTTTCTTTTACCAAATGACACTCTCGCTGCATTGGCTACAGTCAAATCCGTCCCAACAAAACCAAGTACTTCTACAAATCCCTTATCAAGTACCTCTATTTTTTCATTCATCTCTCTAAGATTAACTATATCCTTTTACATAAAAATCTTCATTATCAATATTATCCCAACTATTTGGATCTTGATAATCTATCTCCTGCAACTTTCGCTTTAAACTTTTTCTATCGCCGCGGCGGGAACTTTTCTTAATACTACGTTTTGTATTTACAATTTCGTTTGGTTCTCGGCGGCGATTGGTTCGTGCCATTATATCATACCTCTTCCTTATGCATACTTTAAACTACCCAGAATTTGATTAATAGGTGCAAAGGTTCCCGTTAATTTATACGTTTTACCTTTATAATTAAAGACCAAACCTTCTGATGGTACAATTCTTTTAAATCCACCAGCCTTGCTTAATCTTTCCAAATGTCTCCGCAATTGAGATACTTTACTGAGATCACCTCCCTTATATAAATTACTGATTGTGGATTTCAAATCTTTCTTTATGTTTTTTACCGCTGCTTCCGGCGAAGCAGAGATAAGGTTTTCGACATTTGTGAGAACCTTTGCACCTAATTCTAAAAATAAGTTTTCAAACGGTTCAACATTTTGCTGAGCAAACTTCAAAAAATTCACCTTATCCATTGTCTTAGCCCAATTCAAAACTTTCTCGTCTGGAAAGTTCTTCTTAGTGAGGGCTTTGGACTTATCTCCAAAAACCCATCTGTTAATATAGTCATTTTTAGTCTGTGTGTCAAGGCTTATCTTTGCTTTTTTTGCTTCACTATCTATTTTATTTTCCCACCACTTTTCGTGATATCTGGTAATTTTATCTGTATTCTTCAACTTATACTTTTTCTGTAGGTTAAATAGCTTTTTAATGAAATACTGTTGGTCAGCCTTAAAGTCTTGGCTTCTAGGTAATGAAAGAACAACTGGACCACGAATCTCAAAAGTGTTCTGTATTTCTTGATTAATCTGTTTTATCATTCCAGCAAGCTTTGCACCGCTCTCTTTATCTTGGCCGATTGGATTACCTTCTTTATCATACTCTAAATTGCCATGAAAGATAATCATATCTTTTCCATAAGGAATTACATTTTGAGTGGGTACATAAATGATTTCTAGATTCATCCACTTATGACCATTATCAAATATAGCACCTCTTTGTTTCTCAGATAAACCCTTAATGGCGTTTTCTAAATCTTCCATTGTGCCAGCGAAAGCTTTTTCTAATTCTCCTCGGCCTGCAAACATTTTCTTTACGCCTGCAGTAGTTAGGGAGTTTTCACCAAAGTTTTTAATCTGCCCTTTGTTTCTTGCCGCGATGAGTTGTCCATTCTTCCAAGACACCATAAGATTCTGGCCATCTAGTTTTTCTGTCACACCTTCCACATTCACACCGCCCTTTAGAAGCCGAGTAATCATACTCTTGAAATCACCAAAAGTAAGGTTACTATCATCGAAAGGATGAGCCATATGCCCATACGCGCCACCCATCAGCAACAACCCCCTTAATTCCATCTTTTCTTCACTTAGTTTCGTTAGTTTATCAACTACGAGTTTGTATATATCTTTCTTATTATGACCGAAAATCTGCTTAAAAAGCTTACGCTTTTCGGGGGCTTTTACACTCTTGTCGGCAAGAGCGGCTCTTACAGATGTGCCCGACAATTCTTTCCCTCTTATTTTGAGTGCGACATGTGGAATGATATAAATGTATCCATGCTCTTTATACCCATCCATCTTTTTACCATCTTTATATTTATCAAAGTATTTGCCTCCCGCAAGCCTATCACCATCCTTTGCACCGACAGCAAAAACAACAGCAGTATCATCGGGGAGCTTTGATGTTATTTCTTCTGCTTTATATGGCTCCCGCACTTTAATAATGCGGTTGGCAGGCACACCAGCAGCATTTATTATTTTTTTCTTCTCTGCGAAAGAGAATGGGGATTTAGGTCCAGTAACATTTGATGTCGCGACATAAACATTAGCCGGACCAAACTTGGATACAAGGTTTTGATAAGCCGTATGATGATGAGAAGAATATGGATTGTAGCGGCCTGGGAAGATGGCAACAACTTTTTGCTTTGGTTTCAGCGCTTCTTGTAATTTCACATTTATTCTCTATTATCTAAACTCAAAAACACCGGGATCTATACTATAAATATTGTTCACATAATTTAATGAACTGGCTGCTACGCTGATCGGTTGTGTGATATTTCAGTAACTTTGTAAAACCTTTGGCAGCAATCTTACGGGCTTCTTCGGGATGACTTATATAATATTTTGCTTTTTCTATCAGCTCATCGTTGTTGTTATATATAATAAAATCTTCACCATCAATAAACGGATGAGGCCAAATATAAGGTTCAATCGGTTGATAAAAAACCAAACAACCATTAGCTAATGATTCCCAAAACCTTCCTGTCTGTCGAGCCTGGGCACATCCATATGAATCTACAGAAATATTGGCATGCAGCAGCTTATTAAAGTATCCACTATAATGACGATCTCCAGTATCTACCGTTGTTAATGGATTTCCGTCCCTACACTCTCCTATAAAAACTTTATCACTATGATCAAAAGCATCCTTAAGAGATTTCATTATATCGTCACGCCAAGGACGTTTTTCACAAGACGACATAATACAAACCAAGTCATCTGTTTTACCTTGCCATAAATTATAATGAGAAGCATTAAGAGATTTTGTAAAATACCTATCTTCAGCACCAAAAATAAAAGGTTCTACATTCTTGAACTGCCCATTTAATTTTGTAGAATCCAACTCTCTCTTAAGATAAAACTTATATTTGTCAGGATTATCTTCATAGTGAAAGTAATCACTTCCATCTAAAAATATGTCCACTTCTTCTCTTATTTCATCAAGCAACGGTTTGATTTTACTTTTATACTTTTCTTCTAATGCAGAATGAGCAAGCAATACATAATCAGCCATCTTAGCCACTTGCGTCTGTGCCTGCAAACTATAAACCGGATACTTACAATAATTATGATTAGTATTAGAAAGTACTTTAACTACATCACTCTTATTAAGACCTTCAATCAAAGTTGCAACAGAATGACAATAATGATATGGAGATATTACAAATATATTTTTCTGTTTCATTTCATATATCTTTTTTAATCACCTATTGGTTTTCCTACTAGCCTTGGCCATTTTTCTTTTTGTTTTTTTATTCTTCCTAAACTTAGGACCGAATTTAATTGCCCAGCTCTTTTTTATCTTTTCCTCATGTGCAGCCTGTTCTTTTGTCAGTGATTGAGCAACTGCTTTTTGTTCTTTCTCTTTTTCTTTAGTTTCCATATCCTTAAAAGAACTCATCAACTGACGCTCTAAACCACCCATATTCATAATAGTTCCCCTATGTAATGATCTTTGAAGTGCTTCTCTTCAATATTTCTTTAAACATTTCTTCACTCATCTGAAGAGTATAGCAATTCGGACAAACATAAATCAGCATGTTGCCCAAACTCAAAGGCAATACTTTATTTTTATCATTTTTTTCATCTTTTTCCATAGACTCTGTAATCTTATGATCACAAGCCTTACAGTGATAAAAAACCTCGTCTTCTAATCCTAATTTTTCAATAGGAAACTTTATTACTTCACCTTCAGCAGGTGAAGCTGTCTCTTCATTTGACATTTTTATCTTCCTTATCTAAGGTTTTTAATTCTTCATCTAATAATATATTATATATCTTTTTTAAAGTTTCTGTTTTAACTTTATCAGATATGGTTATTAAAATAACATTTTCAGCTGCGTTATGCAAAACACCTTGTAACACTCTTTCACTCATTCTAATACCAGCTCCTCAATCATACTATGAAGTATAATTTCTGTAGTTAACTCTATTACGCCATAATTAAAACTATCAATATGAATGTAGTTATCTTCATATCTATTATCAGTAAATGGGGATTCACCGTCCATTCCAAAGATTGCAAGGACATATCCTAAACAATCAGTAGCATGATTAATAGCATTTAAAACATTAGGGCTTTTACCCGAAGAGGATATAGCCACAAGAAAATCTGTCTTGTCAAAATGGTTTATTTTCATCCATTCTACCAAAGCATTCTCTTGGCCATAATCATTAGTAAGGGCGGTTAGCAAACTATTATTACTTAGCGTTAGGGCTTTCACATTACATCGCTTATTTAGGTCAGTTGATATGTGCTCTGCAATAGCGCATGAGCCGCCGTTACCTATAATAAATATTCGTTTACCGATCCCAATGTGCTTTTGATATTCGTGTCGCCATAAGTTGGTAATTTTTCTTATTGTATCTCTATCTTCGCCATCTTCTATCTTCTGTAATACAGAAATAATATCTTTATAAAAGTCATTCTCTACCATGTGAGTGTTTCCAAATTCAACACTACTCTTGCTCCATACTTATCAATAATAAATGGCATTTCTTGATAATCTCCCAACGCATCTTTTAGTTTCTTTTTATCTTCTGCCCAGAACAGAAAGAATCCGCCGCCACCTGCTCCGATTATTTTCCCACCACTAGCGCCACCTATTGTGGTGGCTACATCATGAACTCTATCCAACTCTGAGTTACTAATATTGCCAGCAAACTTTTTCTTTAGTTCCCAATTTTGTCTTAACGCGATTGGGATTGCATTAATATCTTTAAGAAGCAAACGCTCTGAAAGCCGCTCTGCTACTTCAACATTCTCATGCATATTATAAATTATTTCTTGATCACTTATAAGGTTTTCTTCTTGAGTAGCTAATATATCTTTTGATTCTCTTGTTACTCCAGTATAAAATAAATGAAGATTGTCAGAGATATCTCTAATTTCTTGATCACAAAAACCAAAACCTTTTACTCTTTTATAATCTCCAGCTTGAACATTACAACCAAACTCCATCTTATTAAACCCACCAAAAACTGCCGCATACTGGTCTTGTATTCCAATAGGTTTTTTACACTTATCTATCTCTATGTAACACGCTTGCTTCACCAACGCTTCTTTACTAACATAGCGTCCTTCCAAAGTATGCAGAGCCAATAAGAGGCCAACAAGAAAAGAGCTACTACTTCCCAATCCAGTGCCCTTTGTAGGTATATCAGCCCAGTTGATAATTTCGACTCCATATCTCACATTCATAAATTTAAGAGTTTCACGAATAAAGTCATGCTTAATATCATCTAAATTATTTACATCTACAACCTCATTATCTGAATACTTAAGATAAACCTTATTGTCAAATCTTTTTCTCACTAACACATAAACATACTTGTTTATCGTTGCAGATATGCATGCAGCTGGGTGTTTCAAGTAATAAGATGCCATATCACTTCCGCCGCCTGCAAAAGTGATTCTTAATGGTGTTTTAGTTATAATCATCCTAACTCAATTAAACTCTTTCTTATTTCTCTTACTTGTGCCTCTAAAACATTTAGCTTATCAAAGATGCTTTCAATCTTTTTTGTTCTCTTTAAATCCGCGCTATGCTGATCTGGAAACTCAAACTCAAGCTGGTCGGGATTCTTATCCAGTTTTACACCACTAACATCATCATAAATCTCACGGCGGTAAATCGTCGTGCCGTTGTCGGGACTTTCGTAAATATAGTTTTTTTTATTGATATCTATTTTCTTAGCGTCAATTCTTTCACGCATTTCTTTATCAACCCTAACCGTCATTTCTTTTCTCCCATAAGCTCTGCACAGTTTTTCTTACACCTTCTTCAAAAGAAATCTTAGGAACCCATGCCAACTCTTCTTCAGCCTTTGTAATATCAGCTAAAGTAACTTGTGCTTCATTTGGTTGGTCATCTTTATACTCAACTGAATATGGTATATTCCCTTTAACTTTTTTACAAGCATCAAATACTTTATGATAAACTTGCAGAATAGAATGATTTTTGCCAAAGCCAGCGTTGTAGGTTTCACTGCCATCTCGATTTCCCCTAACAGCCAAAGCTGCCATATGAAAATCAGTTAGGTCATCAATATGTAGAAAATCTCTTCTCTTTGAGCCATCACCATAAATTATAGGAGTTTTATTATCAAAAAGACAAGATGCGAAAGAGCCGACCACCGGAGGTATATCTCTTTCAAGATTCATAGAAGGCCCATATATATTGGTGTATCTAAACAGGGTAGTGCCTATATCGTTTGTTTTACCAAAACTTCTTACAAATTGTGATGCTGCCATTTTAGTAATAGCATAATACCCCATTGGGGTGTTTATATTTGGTGCTGAAATTTCAGCGGTGGGGTAGTTTTCTTCACCTGTTATACTATCATATAGAGCTGACGTGTCGGAGAAGAAAAAGTGTCTCGCTCCAAGCTTCTTGGCTTGTTTTAGAATATTTAGTGTGCCTTTGATATTTACATCTATCGCTTCTTTTACATTATCTCTACACCAGTAGGTTTCACCTTTTGCTCCAAGATGCCACACAAAATCAATAGTTTGATTTATATTATCACAACACCACTTATCGCGAATATCTCCCCTTCTAAAATGAAATTTAGGGTTGCCCATCAAATCAGCGATGTTTTCCATAAAGCCACAATCAAGATTATCTACCCCCCAGACTTCATGCCCCTCTTTAAGCAATCTTTTTGCGAGATGACTGCCAATAAAACCACATGCGCCGCTGATATAGTGACTACTCATTTAATAACTCCTTATAAATTCCCAATTGTATGTTCCCCACTATCTCCGGAGTACAAGTTTTCTCCCAGTTATTAATACATTTCTCACTCATTTTAAAGTAATCAATACTACCATTTATAAAATTTTTCATTATGCGTGCATATTCATCTACATCATCTTTTAACACAACAAAGCCACAATCTTTAATGACCTCAAGGTGACCATTAAATGGATGAGCATAATGACTAATAGCTGGTTTGCCATGAGCAAAAGCTTCCCACACATTTGCAGGATTGCATTCCCCATCTTTTCTCGCATGTGCCAAAACATCTAAACTATTATAAAACTGGCTCAATCTAACTTCACTTGTAGTTCGTTCAATAAACTTAGCATTTTTAATACCAAGGCGCTTAATATCACTGCGGCACTTTCCGGAAGGATTAACGAAAATAAAATAAGTATTACTTTGTTCAACCTTTGTGTAAGCTTCAATATTTGTGCTGTCATATATGTTATCATCATCTCTACCTATCCTCCCAAAAACAAAAGCATCTTTTGGGATATCTAATTCTTCTCTTAAATTATCTGACGAGTATGGAGCTTCTATTGGGTTTCTTACCACATGGTGATTAGGATAAAAAATGCCCTTCTCGGCATTCCCAACCTTACCCGCCATCCATTGCACATGCTTAGAAACATAAATAACTTTACTAATATCTATAGTATCATCTTGATCACCAAATACGGATGTTGAAACAAAATGGCGTGTATGTTGTTTTATTTCTCTTACGAAAGGATATTCGGGAATACCAGCCGAATAGCGATGCAAAATAAAAGGTTTGAGTCCATGTATGATGTTTAATAATTCTGAAGGAGAATTGTAACATAAAAGTTTTTCTTGTCCTAGTATTTCTTTAAAATAAGGTTCTCTTGCCTTATCACCTTGAGCCCTATAAGCTAAGTAATGATCAAAAGTATGATCTTTTATAAAATGGCTCAAATGAATCTGTACCATTTTTTCTGTTCCACCTAAAGTTAAATCATTTAAATGATGAATAATAATAGGGCGTACAGTCGAAACATCCGATGCGGGCAAAGATAAAGAAGATATAGATCTTAACATTATATTGCCATTGTTGATCCATCTGCCTGCCGAACATCTTCTAAAACTTTATGTTCAATCTTAATGCCTAAAAACTTACTAATATTATGGCCTCGTTTAGTATTATGATGTTCTAATAATTGTTTCTTTATATCATCATCATGTTCGTGAATAAGATCATACTTACTAGTAAGTCTATAACGAGGATGGCCGTCGCGTTGTAATTGAAACCAAACGTCAATAATATTAGGATCAACATTATTCATTAAGTCATCATTAGTAATATTTTTCTTTTGATCAATTTCTCTTACAGCTCCGTCGCTAACTGCCCGGTTAAGAGAATACATCATCCATTCTTCCATATTCGCAAAACCAAGTTCAGTATCTGCCATTTCTTTTTCTAACCATTTATTATTCTGGCGGCTAGCTAAAACTCTATCTTGTATTGGAAGAAACTTTTGCAAAAACTCTTTTCGGAAAAACATACAATCAGTCATTGCCCAATGATGGCTTTGATGATAGCCCGCACCAAATTCTTTGCCACTAGCTATAAACTCTTCCATCGCCGTAGAAAATCCTTGTTGAGTTAAGAACCAAACATCAAAATTAAAAATCGCAATATATGGCCTATAACCACAGCGCGCAAATTCTAAGCCCTCATTAAATGCATCCAATGCCCCATAACCATATCCTCTATTTTCAGGAAGGTATATAAAGGTATTCTCGCCTATACCTGAAGGGCACTCATTTTGATCTCCATTAAAAACTGTAGTAATCCATAATTTCGTTCCGTCTAAATCAAGAAAGTTATATCTTAAAATTTCTAAGTTAATTCTATAGTCGTGAGTTCGTTGACACCCTATAAGAATTATATGCACATCATGTGGATTAACCATATTTTCTCCTTCATATAAAAACCATCAAATTTGTTGACCACCAGATGGGGGAATCTGGGGAATCTTCTCCACTGCCCCAAGCCAGCACTTCATTAAGTATATCTTGATCAAAAAGATATCCATTATTTTTCATCTTAGCCATCCAGTATTCTTTCTCTTGGCAATTTACATGCTGCATACCATGTTGTTCTGGCGTTGCAGCTGTTAAAAATATTATATCTGCATTATGTTTAACTAAATTATATATAAAAACATCTGCATAGTCTTCTTCTATATGTTCTGCAACTTCTAAACTTTGCACTAAATCTGGTTTATATGTTTTCTTAAGTTTATTTCTAAGATCCCACTTCACTACATTCTTTTGTGTTTTCTCAGACATCACAGTCCAAGCAGCTGAGGCACTTTCAATGCCTCGCGTTCTTACTTTATACTTTCTATATTCATCTAACCATTGCCCACTGCCACATCCTATATCTAAAACATATTTAGGACGAAAACGCTCCACTATTTTGGGTACAATATACTGAGCAAGTTGTTGTTGTTGAATAGCGTTATTATCCCATCCAAAAAAACTTTCGTTGTAAGCGGCGTCCACATCATATCTTTCTTCCTGTTCCATTATAACAATTCTTCATACAAATCTAAATGCTGCCTTGCAATAATTTCAGGAGTTGCCTGGGCCTGCCATCTCTTTACACAATTTTTGCTCATCGTATCATAATCAATAGTACCATCCAAAAAGCCACGCATTATTCTTGTATATTCTTTTTGATTATTCTTTATAGAGTTTGAACTATCTTCACACGTAAAATTCGCCACTCCTATACTGCGTGCATAAGCTAATATA
>Ga0208278_1000298_pt1 | contig 27630 bp, 23 predicted proteins | sample ETN01SmetaG_FD_185794 | JGI IMG/M metagenome (GOLD analysis project Ga0208278, IMG submission 185794) | Marine microbial and viral communities from oxygen minimum zone, Eastern Pacific Ocean - ETNP2014F12-01SV259 (SPAdes) (version 2) | ecosystem: Environmental > Aquatic > Marine > Oceanic ...
CATCAAGGAAGAATTGATAGAAATCAGGGATGAGTACGGAGATGAGCGACTAACAGAAATTGTCGGAACGCAAGAAGATTTAACCATGGAGGATCTGATAACCGAACAGGATATGGTTGTCACCTTGTCAAACGCTGGTTATGCAAAGACTCAACCCGTCGTTGATTACCAGGCTCAGCGTCGTGGTGGTCGCGGGAAGTCAGCTAGTTCAGTTCGTGAAGAAGATTTCATTGAAAGGCTGATGGTAGCCAACACTCATGACACTATTCTCTGTTTCACCAATCAAGGTAAAGTATACTGGTTGAGAGTGTTTCAGATCCCCGTGGCAAGTCGGGCTGCGCGGGGTCGTCCTGTGGTCAATATCCTTCCTCTCGATGAAGACGAGCGAATTACGGCGATGTTGCCGGTTCATGCTTATGAAGAAGATCAATTTGTGTTTATGGCAACGGCTAACGGCACCGTGAAGAAGACGCCTTTAATGGATTTCTCCAGACAACGATCTACGGGTCTGATTGCCATTGAACTTGAAGAAGGCAATACGTTGATTGGTGTTGCGATCACTGATGGTCAATCCGATGTCATGCTGTTTGGCAGTGGTGGTAAGGTGATTCGTTTTAAGGAATCCGATGTGCGTGCAATGGGTCGTACTGCGCGAGGAGTCCGGGGAATTAAGTTAAAGACCAGCGAGAAGGTGATTTCTCTGATTATTCCGAATCCAATTGCAGAGATTCTTATTGCCAGCGAAAATGGTTTTGGAAAACGTGCTCGTCTCCAGGACTATAGCGTAATTGGTCGGGGTGGCCAGGGTGTCATCGGTATAAAGAGGAATAGTCGAAATGGCGCAGTGGTGGGTGCGATTCAGATCTTTGAAGGTGACGAGGTGATCCTGATTAGCGATCAGGGTACGCTGGTACGTACTCGAGGTGATGAGGTGTCACTGCAAGGAAGAAACACACAAGGTGTTAGACTGATAAATCTGAACGGCGGCGAAAACCTGGTTGGTCTGGCGCGTGTTGAAGAGCCTGATGAGCCGGACGAATTGGAACAAGAAACCCACTAACCCGGTTTCCAATATGTCAGAAGACAAACCCGATATAGAACAACAACTGACTGAACTGAGGCAGCGGATTGATGATCTGGACCTGGAAATTCTGGGTCTGCTAAACAATCGTGCTAAGTGTGCGCTGGAAGTTGCTGAAGTAAAACAGAAATCCGCAGGTGATGTCGCGCCGGTCTACTATCGACCAGAAAGAGAAGCGCAGGTCTTAAGAAATATTGCCAAGTTGAATCCGGGACCCTTGAGCAGTGAGAAGGTGGTTGAGGTTTATCGTCAGATAATGTCCGCCTGCCTGGCACTGGAAGAACCTCTGAAGATCGCTTATCTCGGACCTGAGGGGACATTTACTCAGTTAGCGACACAGAAACAGTTCGGTCACGCGGTGATTGGTATGCCAGTGGTGACGGGAGATGATGTTTTTCGGGAGGTGACATCAGAGAATTGTAGCTATGGTGTGGTGCCTGTTGAGAATTCGACAGAAGGCGTGGTGAGTCATACCCTCGATAATTTTATTAATTCATCGTTAAGAATATGTGGCGAGGTTGAATTGCGTATTCATCATTGCCTGATGGTAGGCGCTGATGTTGCGGAGAGTGACATAGAGCGGATTTATGCGCATCAGCAGACGTTTGGGCAATGTCGTCGATGGCTAGACGGCCATTTGCCGAAAATACCCCGCATTCCCGTCAGCAGTAATGCTGAGGCCGCAAAAAAATTGCGAGAGGAAGACAATGCGGCAGCGATCGCTGGTGAAATAGCAGCTGATGTTTACGGATTAAGAATTCTGTCAAAAAAAATTGAAGACGAATCGGACAATACAACGCGGTTTCTGGTTGTGGGACGGGAGGATATTGGGCCCAGTGGAAATGATAAAACCTCCATTATGGTCTCTGCTCACAATCAACCTGGTGCCCTCTACAAACTACTGGAACCGTTTCATCGCCATGGCGTGTCGCTCACGTCTATCGAAACTCGACCTTCTCGCAGCGCCATGTGGTCCTATGTGTTCTTTATCGATTTCGAAGGGCACAAGGACGACGAAGTCTCAAAAACTGTACTGTCCGAGATTGACGGTGAATCGCTGGAAGTCAAGCTATTAGGCAGTTACCCACGAGCATTCTATGGCTAGGTTCTCTGATAATCAGACCCAGGACTTCTATTCTCTGGCATCTTCCGGAATTCAAGAACTTCAGCCCTATCAACCGGGTAAGCCGGTTGATGAGTTGGAAAGAGAGCTGGGATTGACTGACGTGGTCAAACTGGCCAGTAATGAAAATCCACTGGGTCCCAGTGAAAGTGTTGTTGACGGTCTTGCGAAAGTGATGAGGGAGTTGGCGCGCTATCCAGATGGCAGCGCTTATCGTTTGAAGGAAAAACTGGCCAGCCGACTGGGGGTAGGTTCAAATTGCGTAACAATAGGCAATGGCTCGAATGATGTCCTGGAACTGCTGGTAAGGGTATTTTTAAGACCTGGCAACGAAGCGATCGTGTCCCAACATTCCTTTGTTGTTTATCCGCTTGCAACCAGGGCAATCGGGGCTGATCTTCGTGTTGTCCCTGCTAAGAACTACAATCAGGACCTTGAAGCAACCCTGAACTGCGTTACCAACAAAACACGAATGGTGTTTATCGCCAATCCGAACAATCCAACAGGAACCTGGATAGACAAGGTATCGCTTGAAGACTTTGTTAGTCAGCTTAGTCAAGACGTTTTGGTGGTGTTGGATGAAGCCTATTTCGACTATGTTACTGAGCCAGACTATCCTGATGGTATTGAATTCTTCAAACGCTACCCCAATCTGGTCGTCACTCGAACCTTTTCGAAGGCGTACGGGCTGGCTGCACTCAGGATAGGTTATTCAGTCAGCCATCCGGATATCGCTGACTTGATGAATCGTGTTCGACAGCCTTTCAATGTCAATGCCATGTCCCTTGAAGCAGCAGAGATTGCTCTGGATGATCAGGCGCATGTGCAGCGATCAGTAGAAGTCAACAGGCAGGGAATAAGTGTTCTGACCCGGGCTTGTGATGATATGGGATTGAAATACATACCTTCTGTGGGTAACTTCCTCTGCATCGATTTCGGACGAGATGCCATGCCGATATACGAGGTCCTGCTAAGCCAGGGTGTTATTGTCAGACCTATCGGTGTCTATGAGATGCCCAACCACTTGAGGGTCACGATTGGTACTCCTGATGAAAATGAGCGTTTCATTGAGAGCCTGAAACGAGTGCTGACATGACAAATCCTGTTGTTTCCAGGGCAGCGGTGATCGGACTTGGGCTGATTGGCGGATCTGTTGCCGCGGCCTTGCGCCAACAAGGCTGTTATGTTTCTTCTTATGATATAGATGTCTCAAATACAGCTTCAGGTCTGGATCTCGGGATAATCGATAACGCTGCTGAAACAGTCTCAGATGCTGCTGAGGGAGCGGAATTGATTGTAGTGGCAGTGCCGATACTATCCATGAAGGAGGTTTTCTCAGCGATAGAAGAAAGTTTCGATCAACCTCATATCGCCATCACAGATGTTGGTAGTGTAAAAGGTGAAGTCCTCAATAGTTTGAAGCAGGTTGCCGGGAAGATTCCCAACAACTTTGTTCCAGGGCATCCAATCGCCGGTTCTGAAATGAATGGAATTGCAGCTGCTGATGCAGATCTGTTTAGACAACACCAGGTGATCCTCACCCCCCTGGAAAACACGTTCGAGGACTCGACTTCTCGTGTGGTTCAAATGTGGCAAAGCTTTGGTGCCGACGTGAGCAGCATGCAGGTTGACCATCATGACATTGTTCTTGCTCAAACCAGTCATTTGCCGCATCTGCTGGCATATGCACTGATTGATACCTTGTCTTCGCAGGGTGACAGCCTTGAGATTTTCGATTACGCCGCCGGTGGATTGCGGGACTTTTCTCGTATTGCTTCCTCAGATCCTACCATGTGGCGGGACATATTGACGTCCAATTCGGGCCCCTTGCTGACGATTCTAGATCGATATATGGCTGAGCTGGCCGAGGTGCGAGAAATAATTGAGCAGGATCGGACAGGTGATTTATTTGATCTGCTGCAACGGGCAAAGCAGGCCAGGGACCACTTTAGTAGTATTCTGGAGAAACGTTCCTGATGGAACCGGCTCAGGTGAGTAGGTTCAGATGAGTAACAGGATACCTGTCATCGCTATAGATGGCCCTAGTGGTTCCGGAAAAGGGGCCATTACTCACAGACTCGCCAAGCACCTGGGGTTTCATATTCTGGATAGTGGTGCCTTGTATCGGCTGATTGGTCTGGCAGCCCGCATGAATGATGTTGAATTGGATGCAGAGCCAGAGCTGGCAAGGCTTGCAGCTGATTTATCGATTGAATTTGAACCAACGGATGATGCGGAAGAACCCATTCGAATCCTGTTGGATGGCCAGGATGTGACGCTGAAGATACGTAGCGATGAGGCAGGTTCGGATGCGTCCAGAGTTTCACCCTACCCGAGGGTTCGCGGGGCGATCAGAAAACTTCAAAGGGATTGCATTCGTCCTCCGGGTCTGATTGCAGATGGCAGGGATATGGGGACTGTCGTGTTCACAGACGCCGACGTAAAGATCTATTTGACCGCCAGTGCCGAGGCGAGGGCCAAAAGACGCTATAAGCAGTTGAAAGGTAAGGATATTAATGTTAATGTGGCCGACCTTTTTCTGAGCATCCAGCAAAGGGATGAGCGGGACATGAACCGAGAGGTCGCGCCGCTCAAAGCAGCTGAAGATGCGATCATTGTTGATAGTACCGAACTGAGCACTGATGAAGTGTTTGCCAGGGTTCTGGAAATAGTGACAGAAAATATCGGACTGAATCGCGGAACCAACCAATGAATCGCGACAAAGTCCTAACTTTAACCAAGACCCGCTGAGCATTGGTTGTTCTTCTTTCGATAGAGGGTAGAACAGACGTATAGCGGATGAGAGTTGCGAGACTCGGGAAAAATACATATGAGCGAAACAAAGGAGAGCTTTGCGGAGCTGTTTGAAGAAAGTCTAAAAAACATCGATATGAAATCCGGTTCCATTATCACCGGTGTCGTTGTAGATATCGATAATGAATGGGTCACAGTTCATGTTGGCCTTAAATCAGAAGGCGTGATTCCGTGCGCACAGTTTCAAGATGAATCCGGTGAACTTGAAGTCAATGTTGGCGATTCGGTTCAGGTTGCAATGGATGCTGTCGATGATGGGTTTGGTGAAACGCGATTATCACGTGAAAAAGCCAAGCGCGCGGAGAGCTGGCAGATGCTGGAGCGCGTTTACGAAGGCCAGGATGTCATTAAGGGTACGATCAGTGGCCGGGTTAAGGGAGGCTTTACGGTCGAGATTCAAGATGTTCGGGCGTTTCTGCCAGGTTCCCTGGTCGATGTTCGGCCTCTCCGTGAAACTGAGCACCTGGAAGGTAAAGAACTTGAATTCAAGGTCATCAAGCTGGATCAGAAGCGAAACAACGTGGTTGTGTCTCGCCGTTCGGTCCTTGAAGAAGAGAATAGTGCTGAACGAGAAGCCCTGCTCGAGAGTTTGCAGGAAGGCCAGGGCGTAAAGGGTATTGTTAAGAATCTGACTGACTATGGTGCCTTTGTTGATCTCGGCGGTGTCGATGGTTTGCTGCACATTACAGACATGGCCTGGAAGCGTATCAAGCATCCAAGTGAAATCGTTGCAGTGGGTGACGAGATCGACGTCAAGGTGTTGAAATTTGACCGTGAGAGGAATCGTGTCTCACTGGGTCTGAAGCAGTTAGGCGAAGATCCCTGGGTTGCGATTACCAAGCGATATCCGGAAGGAACACGAACCAATGCTCGCGTTACGAATTTGACAGATTACGGTTGTTTCGCCGAATTGGAAGAAGGTGTTGAGGGTCTGGTGCACGTGTCTGAAATGGACTGGACTAATCGCAATATTCATCCCAGCAAAGTGGTTCAGGTTGGTGATGAAGTTGAAGTGATGGTACTCGATATTGACGAAGAACGTCGCCGTATCAGTCTGGGTATCAAACAGTGTCAGGGCAATCCCTGGGAAGAATTTGCGGCTCTGCATAACAAGAGTGATCGAATCAAGGGCTACATCAAATCTATCACTGACTTTGGTATCTTCATTGGCCTTGAAGGCAATATCGACGGTCTTGTGCACTTATCTGATATTTCATGGAATGAGCCGGGTGAACAAGCTGTAAGAAGATTTACCAAGGGCGATGAAATCGAGACGGTGATTTTGTCAATCGACGCTGAGCGTGAGCGAATTTCGCTTGGACTCAAGCAGCTTGAGGAAGATCCGTTCACCAACTATGTTGCAAACAATGAGCGTGGTGCGATAGTGACAGGGAAAGTCAAGGAAGTGGATGCCAAACAGGCGGTACTTGAGATGGCCGATGAGGTTGAAGGAATACTTAAAGCTTCGGAAATCAGCCTGGATCGTGTCGAGGATGCTCGTAACGCCGTCAGTGTTGGTGATGACATCGAAGTGAAAATCATCAGTGTAGGTCGAAAGAATCGCGTGCTGGGGGTTTCTATCAAGGCGAAGCATCTGGCGGATGAAGAGATGGCCGTAAAGGAGCATCGGGAGCGTGAAGCGGAGGTAAATCCAACCACGATTGGCGACCTGATTAAACAACAAATGGGACAGGGCCCCAGTAGTGCCGACTAGGCTTTAGGTTCTCATGACCAAATCGGAACTGATAGAGAAAATAGCTGCAGCACAAAGCCAGTTATCTGTCAAAGATGTTGAGCTTGCCGTAAAGATGATCCTGGATCATATGACGGATGCTCTTGCAGATGGTGATCGAATTGAAATTCGAGGTTTCGGCAGCTTTTCTCTTCATTATCGTGAACCCAGAATTGGTCGAAATCCCAAGACAGGCGAGAAGGTGGCGTTGGCAGGGAAGTATGTGCCGCACTTCAAACCTGGTAAAGAGCTGAAAGACCGGGTCAATCTTGGCATGTTAGCGGAGTTTGAATCGGCCTTGCCTGATTCGGCACCAGTGCGCCTGGAACCTGATTAATAGCAGCAGGCAGTGCGTCCATTGGATGTGAAGATCTCAGTCATTTGCCAGGATTTTGTCCGGAAAGACTATCCCGGGTTCCTGGTATGCATTGATGGCTTATAGGCTGGAACAAAGCGGTGTGGCTCCATGAGGCACACCGCTTTTTTTAGGTCTGATTAAGCAACGGTTCAGGTATAATCTGTCAATATGCAGATATTCTTGACAGTTGAGCCAGGCTCATCGGTCTAGAGAAGTTGGTTTTCAGATGAAATTGATTAAAAGTCTGGTTTTCAAAGTTGTCGCTGTGATGGTGTTCTTATTCGCATTATTAGCAGCTGCGGATAATAGCCAGAAAGTGGCGCTGACATTCCTGGACGTATCGACGCCAGAGTTGTCGTTGTTCTGGTGGGTGCTAATGGCGTTTGTAGCGGGAGGCGTGTTTTCTGCGCTGATAAATACCTGGGTTAATACCAGTTTGAGATTGGCCGTGAGGAAAGCAAATTCAGAGGTTAATAAAACAAATCAGTCCATTGATCAGGCTCGTGCTGAAAATGGAAAGGAAACAGAGTTAGACTCAGCGACTTAAACTATTTGATTGAGTCTGGCAACACACAGAATCTATAAGAGAACAAAACGGTACAGATAATTGGAAACTTGGCCGCTATACATACTCATTGTTGCAGCGATCGGCATCGGCTGGTGGATAGGGCGGCGTGAGCGTGTAAAAAGTGCCGATACGGCTGTACCAAATTACTACCAGGGTTTGAATTATCTGCTTAATGAAGAACCAGATCGAGCAGTGACGACATTTATCCAGGATCTGGAAGTCAACAAAGATACGCTTGAGACTCATCTTGCCCTGGGTGGCCTGTTGAGAAGGCGTGGCGAGTTAGAGAAGGCGGTTGTTGTTCATGAGAACATTCTGTTGAATGCTCGACTCGATAGAGATGTCATGCTCAATGTTCAGCTCGAACTGGCTCAGGATTACCTGCTGGCGGGATTACTTGACCGGGCAGAGGATCTGTTGCTGAAGCTGACTCAGGAAGAAGGCCATATTCGTAGCGAAAGCATGAAACTAATGCTGGAAATCTATGAGCGGGAGAAGGAGTGGCATCGGGCGGTTGAAATGGGCGAACTACTCGCCGTTGGCGAAGACTCAGAAAAGTACGAAAGAGCCATCTCCCACTACTACTGTGAGATTGCAGAAGACCTTCTGAAATTGGGACCTAGGGATGAAGCCCGACAGGCGATCAGTGATGCCATTGGACACGATGCCAATAATGCTCGCGTCAGTCTGGTCCTGGGTCGACTTGAACTGGCGGAAAACAGACCAGCTGATGCGATTCGTGCTTTGAAACGTATCAAGGATCAGGATCCGGTTTACGTGGCAGAGTCGCTTGATCTTTTGAAGGCTGCCTATGAACATAACACAGAATCTTTACAGGACTTCCGGCAGTACCTGTTTGAATGCCTGGAAATCACACCGTCGATATCGATCGTACTCACCCTGGCGATGCAGATTCGAGATGAGCAGGGCGATGAAGCCGTAGCGAAGTTTATCAGCAATTACCTGAAGAGAAATCCAACCATACGTGGTTTGACTCAACTGATCGATCTGCATATGGATAATACCGACGGTATTGCCAGGCAGAATCTTGCCGTACTCCGCAGTTTTGCCGAGGCTCTGGTCGCTGACAAGCCAGCGTATCGCTGTAAGGGTTGTGGTTTTGACGGCAAGAAGATGCGATGGCGTTGCCCAAGCTGTAAAAAATGGGGTTCGATCGAACCTATCTTTGGTCTTGAGGGCGAGTGAATTATCAGAATCACACAAGTCCTTGGTCCTGCCGCTGACTATCTCTGTCGAGCTTATCCCTCACATTCTTAATATATTACTTACTTTACTGATCCCGATGTGGTGCTAACTTTCGTTCCGCTACTTAAGCGAATGATTCTGAAAACCAATAAAAGGATCCAACTATGAAAGCGCGAAATCTGTTCGTCACCTTCTTCACTTTCCTGTTGCTGTGCTGGGGCAACGTCGTCATGGCAGACGATATCGCATCAGACGGGAATGAAGGTGAGTTAGAAGTTACCGTCAATATCAATACTGCCGATGCTGAAACGCTTGCCTCGGTTCTGGATGGTGTCGGTCTTAGCCGAGCACATGCCATCGTTACTTATCGTGAAGACCATGGGCTGTTCTATTCTGCTGAGGAATTGTCTGCAGTGCGAGGTATCGGCATCACGACCGTTCAGAAAAATGTAAGTAAGATCGTTACCGAGTAAATGTTTGCCTGGGTGCCCGCCGAATCCCTCGTGGACCAGGCGGGTTATTACCAGACTGAGTAAATCCTTAGTGTAAAGCAGGTGGTTTTCGAAATTCGTAACAGATCATATATTCGGGAGGTACCTATTTTGCCGGAATAGCGAATGCTCTCTAATTCTCCGCATTATATCTTTCTGTTTCTACCCCTGGTTGTATTGGTGTCCTTTCTTCTGAATCAACGGCGGTTAATCATAGCGTGAAAATGTGGCTGGTGCTGGCTTCACAGTTTTCTATGGCTATTGGAAACCTGTTTGCCTGTTGCTGATCATCACCGCCATCCTGGCGATTTATTCTCCAGGATGAACCTTGCATGCCGAGAGATACCGGTCGGATATCGAGCATTTCGGCTACCAAACACCATCTTCTAATGGATTCGTATGAAGTCTGAATGCCGCGGATCGCTAGCAATTCTTCGATATCACGAAAGCTGAGTGTGAATCGGTGGTAGAGCTAAACGGCATGACTAATCACTTGAGGCGGAAATCGATGTCGAGCATAGGGATTACTTGATTTACTCATCCCATTATTGTCCCGTCAAACATTTAACGTGACAATGCCCAGCCAACGTGACAATGCCCGGCGGATAGTTTCCAAAATCCAACGTATGCGGCTCTTAATTTTCAAACTGATGCTGGTAATAGGTTACCTCAATTCCTGAAATACTGAGGGATGCTTGCGTAAACGACTTCACCAATTCACGGTCGGCACTTTCATATGCCGATGTAGTAAGCAGCGTCTCCCCGCCATCAGCCGTATCTTCCCCCAGTTTGGAAGCAAGGGTCAATTCTTCACCGAAATACCCCTCCATAGTTTCAGAATACAGCAGGTTTCCGTAGCCAATGCCGGCGCAGACTCTGAAGGGCTCGCTTTCGGTCAGCATTAACTCATTCTCCCGAACCGCAGCATGGGCATCAAGTGCAACCCGAATCGCATCATCAGGATGCTCAAATACCCCATAGATATTGTCTGCCTCAAATTTGAAGTCTATATTATTGTAGGCATCGAGGATTGGTTCAACAATCCGTCTCATCATCACCAGTCGCGTAAGAAAATACACTATCCCGTATTTTTCAGAGATTCGGGAAAAACCTGATGAGTCCAAAATCATTATGGACACTTGCCTTCCGTAGCGTGCAAAAATCTCAGCTTCTCGATCAGCTGGATCAATATTGTTGACGATTAAATCGCTTAGATGCTCAAATAAGTTAGCCATAGTGTTTGACTGTTTTGTATTAAGAGAATTATAGCGCTACTCCATGAAGAATTTTCCAGCAGAAAGCCTCTTGTCTGCTTCAATCAGTCTTAATTATCCCTACAGACGGAACATCGATGGCGAATTGATACCAAACTGTGTGACGTCAGTCCATATGGAACCATTAACGCCCTATTCAGAGAAATCTGCAAGTGAGATTTGCTGGCTACAGTGCCAGTGGTCCCTATTGTAATCCCCCCGTAAATTAACCGGAGTTAAAAGTAGAGAATTTTTGTAAACTGCAAACAGAGGCTCTCAATGAAAAAATCAAGATATTCGGATAGCCAGATTTTGACGATACTCAAGCAGAACGAAGCCGGTACCAAAGTTTCTGACGACTTACAGTAATGGCAAAAACGTTCTGAGACAGGAGAATCAGAAGGGCCCGTAGTAGAGACGTTATGAGATTGATGGGCAGAGTACCGATTTACACAGCGAGCAAACAGAATTCCTTCGCTCACGCGCTACACTGATGGTCTTTTTCAAGACATTCCAGACAAGACATGTAAGCTTTTGTGCGCTATCTCGCCGCGACAACCTATAATTCATTTGGCCGGCATCACAATGACCGGAGCTGTGAACGATGCTCTGATATACACTTATAATCGAGTCCCACTTTCAGATTATGACGTTGCCTCTCTTTTTGTCCTCTTCTTGATATGGTTATTGCCACTTAACGCAAGAAAGCAAACTTCCTTCGGAAAATACCAACTAATGTCGCAATCAATAGCATAGGCAACATTGGATCCACTGGACCTTTGCCTGATCCCATTGAACAGCCAAGCCAACTGCTTTCAGAACCTTTCTTCATACTGTCGACAGTAACGACCGCAGTCGCTGTAGCAGAATTCCCGGAATCATCCGTTGCAGTAAACGTGACAGTGACCGTCCCCACAGGCAAACTTGCTGGCGCGTCATTGGTGATAGTTACGTCATCATCAGCACTATCTGTAGCCGATGCGCCTGCAAAGAAACTAGCAAGACTCGAATCACTTGAGGAAATACCACTCCCACTCGTTGCCGTTACTGTAATATCCGCGGGTGGCACCAATGTGGGCGCGTTATCGTCTACAGCCACGCCACCAGGGTCGTCAACAATTCCATTTGCTGTTCCATCGGCATCGTTCTCGCCGCCATCCTTAATAGTCAATTGCACACAGAAATCTCCCTGTGTCAGTCCCTGCTCATAAACAGTGCTACTGGCGGCAGGGCAGGACTCAGAGGTCCCGGCGGCTGATGAGACATAGTTATCATCATCGGAGACAAAGGTATACCAACCTGTAGTTGCCTCGTATTTCCTATATATAGCATTGGCTGGAATCCCAGTTGTAATCGGTATTACAACGTTTACAGATTGGCCCGGCACCGGTAAGTCTTGAACGGTGAAGTCAAAGACACCAGCGGGATAGCCATACTCCTCGTCATTACCATTCTCCACCGCGCCTGTACCATCGTCTCCGCCGCTCACAATAGTACTCTCGTCGACCTGCAGACCCTCTTTGCCCGAAGCAGCCGCGGCATCGCCGACAACTAATTTAAGGCCTGAGTCCGTAGCTGCGGGCGCACTAGTAACCGACGCATCTAATGCAACCACGTTTGATGCCGTGTATTGATCGTTGTCGTCGGACACGCCGTCGCCGTCTGAATCAGCCTTGGCATCAGTTGCAACGACGTTGAGCACCACGGATGTCTTGTACGTTTCCGTGAAAATTTCGCTATCAGTGACTGATACGATCACTTTATAGTTTCCGGCCGTAACAGAGGTGGGATCAAAGATAAAAGAAGTCCCTGTTAAACCGTCATCAGCGACTAGATTAGGATCGGTCTCACTCCAGTCGGTAGTATGCGAACCGTTTGGATCAGTAATAGTCAGCGAGACTGTTACTTGACCAGCGTCTGTAGCCACTGACCTGCCTGAGTTGTCACCTTGAGACACATCAAGTCTCAGCGCCGGTGGAACAGCCGCTTCGATGATAGTGATGCTCGCTACTTTATTCGGGCCAAGTCCTGCACCCGAGGCAGGAGTATCCAATGTTGCCACGATAGTTTCATCCCCTTCGAGTTCAGCATCGGCCGCGACGGTAATCACAACAGAACCTTCGGTTCCACTTTCAATGACAATCGTGGCAGCAGCAGAGGAATAATCTGTCCCTTCAGTCGCGGTCCCGGTAAAAGAAACAGGGATCTCGACGGGGTAGCTTGGCGCCGCACTATTAAGGAACGCTTTTAGATCAAAATTATTCCCTTCCGCTACACGGCCGAGAGAAAGCGTTTCCGCGTAAGGTAAGACAACTACTGTCTGAACAGCAGAACCTGTATTGCCAGCCGCATCTAGCGCCGTCCACGTAATCTCCGTGGTTCCCACTGGATATGGCCCGCTGTTGCTAACGGAGACCGAAATATCGCCATCCAGCGCATCTGTGGCAGAAGCAGCCCCAAGTGAAACATCCGTTAAGACTCCTTCTGAAACTACCTGAACGTCGGTCGGTGCTGTAACGACGGGCGCCACGCTGTCAATATTTGGATCTGTACCTGCCAGATATTCCTCTAGGTTCGTCAGACCATCTCCGTCGGCATCGGTAGCCCCATCAGATTCATCGTTAGGATCAAGACTATTGGCCACTTCGTAAGCATCGTTAATGCCATCGCCATCGGTATCGTTATCGGTGCTAGGCGCGAGAATCGTTACCGTAGAAGTCGCAGTACCTGTCTTGCTTTCGGCATCTACCGCACTGAAAGTTACTGTCGTAATTCCAACAGCGAAACTCTCAGGAGCATCATTGGAAACCGTCAGCGATGCATTATCAGAATCGGTAGCTGACGCTCCATTTAAAAATGCAGTGATTATTGAGCTATCAGCAGACACCGCACTTGAATCCACGCTCACAAAGCTGATCGCGGTTGGTGCAGTCACCGAGGGTCCATACGCCACTTTCAATACGTAAGTCTGGGTTGTCTCATTACCGAGAGAGTCAGTGGCGGAGAAGCTTACGGTTGTTGAACTTTCAGATAATGTTGCTTCTGCCAGATCGTTGCTAATAGAGACGGTTCCATCAACCGCATCCGTTGCAGTGACCCCAGCTATCCACGACGTTATCGTTTCATGGCTAGTAGAGATCGTCTCGTCTGGGTCTAAATTGACCGTTAAATCAGTGCCGGATATAACCGGTCCTGAAGTGTCCGACACGGTGAGCGTGAATGTCCCAGTACTTGTATTGCCCGCCGCATCCTCGCTAGCTACATGTACGGTGCTCGTACCGAGAGCAAATGTTGATCCGGAATCACTGCTAGTGACCGCAACTGAGCCATCCACATTATCGCTTGCAGAAGCCCCTGACAACAATGTTGCGGCATCAGGCGTTGCTCCACTTGCACTTGTGGCCTCGATAGTAGTATCAGTAAGTGTTAGCACTGGACCAGTAGTATCGGACACCGTGACTGTGGCACTGCTAGATCCAGCATTGCCCGTACCATCACTAGCTGAGAACGTAACTGTGGTTGCGCCCAAAGGGAACGTCTCTGGCGCATCAGTCGTGACTGTAACCGCCCCACTTACAGTGTCTGTAGCAACGGCAGCCGTCAAAAAAGTCGTAATCGTAGTATCCGTCGCCGGTGTCCCTGTCGCGTCAACGGCTGCAACGGTAATGTTCTCTGGCGCAACCACAATTGGGCTAGTAGTATCGGACACGGTGACAGTAGCAGTTGCAGTTACGGTGTTATTGCTACTGTCTGTGGTGGTGAACGTTACGGTTGTTTCACCCAGGGGGAAAGTCGAGGAGGCATCAGTTGTAATAGCAGAGCTGATATCGCCGTCCAGATTGTCCGAAGCAGTCCCCCCGGTCAAAAAAGCCACAATCTCGGTGTTAGATGCTGGCGTTCCATCCGACCCCTCAGCTTCCACGCTGATTGAACTAGGCGCTGAAATAGTCGGATCTACAGTATCACCTGCAAAGGTGACGGTGATGCTCGACGGTTCTGCGCTAACCTCATATCCGGCAGCCGCAGAAAATTTTGAGTAGTTAATTGAGGTCGTGCCTTCAAAGTCGCTCGTTGCAGGTTTGAACGTAACCGTGAATAGATCCGAGGGAGCGGTAAAATCATCATCGCCGGTAAGGTCCGCCCACGTAATTAGCGCGACGTAGTCCGTCGACTCATCGCTGTCGTCGTTGCTTGCATCGGATTGAATATCTTCTGGCGCCTCGTGCATGAGAAATACCGACTTTGTATGGGCATTACTCATTGATACAAAACTGATCTTACTGCTATCGAAAAATATTCCGATTCCAAGACCAGTGGTAGTGCTCCCGGAAGGATCAGTATCGTACGTCGCTTCAATAGTAAAATTATCCGTACTTCCCTTAGCTATTTCAACGCTGGATGGTGACGAGGTAACAACCTGTTTGTCCGCCGCTAGCGCACTATGCACCCAGACTAGCGGAACGAGGCAACTCGTGAATAAAACCTTTCTGTACACAGACCCACATAGTAGATTTCCTGCCCTCATAGCTAACGACTCCCTCAATAAATCAATAGAATAATCTCACTAACTTCCTATACATACAAGACGCAAAATAGTCCAAAATTCCACAACATATGTACAACTGCACAAGTCCACGTCGAACCGGTGCTTTCCTTAACGATTCCCAGCCACAAGCTCGGGACAAACACTAACAAACAATTTTCCAGATCCTGACTTATTAGGTGAAGCAACGAAAATATAATGGATACGAACAGGTTGTTTGTTGTTACACCCAATCGGCGAAAGGCAGCCCATCGGTACTTACTTAAGAGATCCATCAGCAGTCCGCGGAAAACCAGTTCTTCCAGTAGCGGATACAGGCCAATAAACAGAACTACAGCGAGAATGTTCTCAAATTCATCGGGTTCAACCCACCCAAGGTGCTTCAAAAGGACAAAGGCTAACCATACGGGGACTGCCAGCAAGAAAGATACGCACAGAGAACCAACCTGATTGCTGGTAATAACTCGCTGAGCAATGCGGTTACCGGAATTCGCTAACGATTCACTAGGAATGCTTCGATCCATGACTCAATTTCTCTTAACCTGACTCTTTCATCTTCAGTATGTGTCTTAAACATATTAAACGCATTTTAGCTCATAACAACTCTGTTCGTTGGATCCCATTGCCCCTCAGGTACATTGTTTTCTGATTCACCAAAGTTTTCTGATTCACCGAAAACACGATTAACCGAGTTGACGCCTCTCATGTTTGAAATTTCATCCAACAAACGCTGATGTTCCGGTACGGCGTAAACCAGTAACGTGTTCTCGACAACTTATGGCCGGCGAGCGCTACCTGATCAGCTAACTCAAGCGTTTCCGATTCAACTAACTTGCTAAGTGAAGTGAGCCGTTGCTGATACTTTTCGGCATCGGATAGCGCATCAAAACGATTTTGCTCTCGAAGATGTGCCTCCTGAACCTCTCGCGCTAATACCGAATCATCGACTTCACTATCAACTCGGGGCGAGGAGGCTTGCTCTGTGGTTTCCTCTACATCGGCGTACCAGAAATAAACCACTCCCAGCACCAATACGCCAATTAACGGTATCAGTAATTAACGGTATCAGTAATCGCGTCATCCGTTACGCCCTCGGATTAGCTTCAAATCGCCCTCAAATGCCTGATCAATATATTATCATTTTTTTTTTGAGAATTGACAGATATTGGCGCTGAAGAATCGGATCACGTATTGGCTCCCCGACCTGGGCTCGAACCAGGGACCCAATGATTAACAGTCATTTGCTCTACCAACTGAGCTATCGGGGAATGTCAGAAGGGAGCGGATTGTATAAGGCTCGCGATTTGAGGTCAACATAAGTCCGTTCGTTACGACTGGTTAGAGATCACTGACACATAGCTGTCAGGAGAAAACCCGAATAGGGAAGACGATTTTCTGCGACTCGGCTACTATACGCACCTTCACGATCGGAGATCCCATGAAATCTGCTTCATTCGAAGTTCATTCAGATTACAGCCCTTCAGGCGATCAGCCTGAAGCGATCCGCCGATTGATCGACGGTATTGAATCAGGACTGGCTTCACAGACTCTGTTGGGCGTGACCGGGTCTGGAAAGACCTACACGATCGCCAACGTCATAGAGCAGTTACAAAGACCTACCCTTGTGATGGCGCCGAACAAGACACTGGCGGCTCAACTTTATGGGGAGTTCAAAGAGTATTTTCCTGGAAATTCCGTCGAGTATTTCGTTTCCTATTACGACTACTATCAGCCAGAGGCTTATGTTCCTGCATCAGATACTTATATCGAGAAAGATGCAGCCATCAACGAGCATATCGAACAGATGCGGTTATCAGCGACCAAGGCGTTGCTGGAACGCCGTGATGCGATTGTTGTCGCTTCAGTTTCATCAATATACGGACTGGGAGATCCGGGTGCCTATCTGAAGATGGTAATGCACCTGGATCGGGGCGATAAGGTGGATCAGCGCTGGATTCTGCGACGCCTGGCAGAACTTCAGTACACACGAAATGAAATGGAGCTGCACCGGGCAACCTACCGGGTGAGAGGGGATGTCATTGATATTTTCCCGGCAGAATCTGATCGAGATGCAATAAGGGTCGAATTGTTCGACGATGAGATCGAAGATCTGTGTTTTTTCGATCCACTCACCGGCGAAGTGATTCACCGTGTACCCAGGGTCACGATATTTCCCAAGTCACACTATGTTACACCGAGAGAGACCATCGATAATGCGATCGGTGAGATTCGTGATGAATTAACGGTAAGACTCAAGTTCCTGAAGGAAAACAACAAACTGGTTGAAGCCCAGCGGCTGGAACAGCGAACCCGTTATGACCTCGAAATGATCAAAGAACTGGGTTACTGCAACGGGATTGAAAACTATTCCCGGTTTCTGTCCGGTCGTGCACCGGGAGAGGCACCACCCACACTCTATGATTATCTGCCGGATGACGCACTGCTGGTGATTGATGAATCTCATGTCGGTGTGCCGCAGTTAGGTGCCATGTACAAGGGTGACCGGTCACGAAAAGAGACGCTGGTGGAATTCGGGTTTCGCCTGCCCTCGGCACTGGACAATCGACCCTTGCGGTTCGATGAGTGGGAAAAGCTGGCACCACAGATGGTGTTTGTTTCGGCAACGCCGGGGCCTTACGAGAAAGAAAAGTCAGGGCAGGTGGTAGATCAGGTCGTCAGACCAACGGGCCTGGTTGATCCAGCCCTGGAAATAAGGCCAGCTCGAACTCAAGTGGATGACGTGCTCTCCGAAATAAAGCGTCGAGCTGAAAAGGATGAACGAGTTCTTATCACAACGCTGACCAAACGCATGGCGGAAGACCTGACCGATTATCTCGATGAGCATGGCGCTCGTGTCAGGTATCTGCATTCTGATATCGATACAGTCGAGAGAATGGAAATTATACGAGACCTGCGAATGGGTGAGTTTGATGTCCTTGTGGGCATCAACCTGTTGAGAGAAGGACTCGACATGCCGGAAGTCTCACTGGTGGCCATTCTGGATGCAGACAAAGAAGGATTCCTGCGTTCAGACCGGTCCCTGATTCAGACTATCGGACGAGCAGCCAGGAATCTTAATGGGACGGCGATCTTGTATGCTGACAAGGTGACTGACTCAATGCAGCGCGCGATTGATGAAACAGACAGACGTCGCGAGAAGCAGAAAGCCTACAACAAAGCCAACAACATCGTGCCTATTGGCATTACGCGAGGTGTGACCGATATCCTGGAAGGAGCAAGAGATGCACCTGCTCGAAGGAAGAGAGGCAAGGTTGCCGAAAAGAAAGGTAGATACCGAAGTAATGTACTCAATCAGGATGATCTGGAGAAACAGATTCTCAATCTTGAAAAGCAAATGTTCGAGCAGGCCAAGAACCTCGCATTTGAAGAGGCGGCTATGCTCCGAGATCAGATCGAGGAATTAAGAGAACAATTTGTTCGCGGGTGAAGCCCGGCGTAACGAGACACTCGTCGTCCCCGCATATGTCCCGTCTTGGGGTGCAGGATCGAGTCAGGCATGACGAGATACCCATCGTCCCATCATGTGTCTTGTCATTCCCGCGCACGTGGGAATCCATCAGCCCAAACCTCATGCCAATACAGCCCACAAGCTGGATTCACAATGCGTTTCTTGCTAAATTACGCGGCCTCAAACCCCCTGGTACCCGTTCATTGTATGAATACTCAGGGATTTTGAGGAAATAATGTGCAGGAGCGTAGCTCAGTTGGTTAGAGCATCGTCTCGACAAGGCGAGGGTCCTCGGTTCGAATCCGAGCGTTCCTACCAAGTCCAGGGCTTTGGCGTAACCAAAAAGACACAGGTGCGCCAAAGCACCTAACACAGAAACTCAAGCTAAAACCACGTGGCCTTCAGTAGGGGTCACCACTGAAAGCGAGGACAACATGCCAGTCATTACTCTGCCTGATGGAAGTCAGAAGCAATTCAATCATTCCGTTTCAATTCACGAAATCGCCGAATCCATCGGACCCAGACTTGCCAAAGCCGCTCTGGCTGGAAAAGTCGATGGTGATATTGTTGATACATCTCACATGCTGGAAGATGATGCGGAAGTCGCCATTGTTACCATCAAAGATGAAGCTGGTTTGGAGGTCTTGCGCCACTCCTGCGCTCATCTTATGGCTCAGGCGGTGCAGCGTCTGTTCCCGTCAGCCCAGGTCACCATAGGCCCGGTTATTGAGGACGGTTTCTATTACGACTTTGCCTATGAGCGCACCTTCACACCCGAGGATCTCGAAGCAATCGAGAAAAAGATGCATGAAATTACCAAAGAAGATCTCGGCGTGACTCGATCCTTGATGTCTAGATCTGAAGCCATTGATTTTTTTAACAAGAAAGAAGAGAAATACAAGGTAGAGATTCTTGAGAGTATCCCATCTGAAGAGAATCTATCTTTCTATAACCAGGGTGAGTTCACAGATCTTTGCAGGGGTCCTCATGTTCCCAATACTGCTAAGTTGCAGGCGTTCAAGCTGACCAAGGTTGCTGGTGCCTACTGGCGTGGTGATTCGCGCAATGAAATGTTACAGCGAATTTATGGTACTGCCTGGCCTGACAAGAAGGCGCTCAAGAAGTATCTATTCCGCATCGAAGAAGCCGAAAAGAGAGATCATAGAAAGCTGGGCAAGAAGTTCGACCTGTTCCATACCCAGGAAGAAGCACCTGGTATGGTTTTCTGGCATCCGAAAGGGTGGCAGATCTGGCAGGTTATCGAGGAGTATATTCGGGACGTTCAGAATGAAAATGGCTACCTGGAAATCAAAACACCACAGCTCGTGGATCTTTCACTGTGGGAGAAATCAGGTCATGCCGATAAATTCGGTGATGACATGTTCTCCGTCACTACCGAAAACAGAATATATGCCATCAAACCCATGAACTGCCCTTGTCATGTGCAGGTATTCAACCAGGGCCTGAGGAGTTACAGGGATCTACCAATTCGCCTGGCTGAGTTTGGTTCGTGTCATCGTGATGAACCGTCAGGGACATTGCAGGGATTGATGAGAGCCCGGGCGTTTGTTCAAGATGATGCACACATCTTCTGTACCGAAACGCAGATCCAGGACGAAGTCATTGATTTCATTAACGTGCTTGAAGGCGTGTATGCCAATTTTGGCTTCGATGAGATCATCGTCAAGCTATCCACTCGCCCCGAGCAGCGTGTCGGCAGCGATGATATCTGGGATAAGGCAGAGGCAACTTTAACCCAGGCTCTGGAAACAAAGGGCCTGGAATTTGAAATTCTGCCGGGAGAGGGAGCTTTTTACGGTCCCAAGATAGAGTTTTCACTGAAAGATTGTCTTGCTCGTGTCTGGCAATGCGGAACCATGCAGGTTGATTTTTCCATGCCAGGTCGTCTGGACGCCCAATACGTGGACGAGAACGGCAGTCGACAGGTGCCCGTCATGCTGCATCGGGCGATGCTGGGCTCTTTTGAGCGTTTTATCGGCATTCTGATTGAGAATTATGCGGGTGAGATGCCACCCTGGCTTGCACCGGTTCAGGCTGTTGCCATGAATATCACAGACAGTCAGGCTGATTATTGCCATGAAGTGTGTAAATTATTGAAAAACAAAGGATTTAGGGTAGAAGTCGACCTGCGAAACGAGAAAGTCGGATTCAAGGTACGAGAACACACCATTCAGCGTGTACCCTACATGATTGTGGTGGGAGATCGAGAGGTTCAGAGTGGTCAAATAGCTGTCAGAGCACGAAACGGGGATGATCTGGGCACCATGTCCGTTGATGAATTCTCAGAACTATTGCTAAAAGAGGTCGAAAAAATGGGAAGATCCACCTGATTTTAGGTATACTCCCCGGCCCGACTTAGAGGAGAAGTGGAATTAAGAAAGGCGATTCGAAAAAGTCCCTAATCAATGAAGAAATTGAAGTAACTGAATGTCGTTTAATTGGGGCAGACGGAAGTCAGGTAGGCATAGTACCAATCGAACAAGCGCGAGAAGCAGCACTGGATGCCAAGCTGGATCTGGTCTTAATCGCGGAAGATTCGAATCCAGTAGTGTGCAAGATTCTGGACTATGGAAAGCATGTATTTGAGGCGAAGAAGGGTAAAGCCGCCGCCAAGAAAAAACAGCGCAAGACTCACGTCAAAGAAATGAAGTTTCGACCAGGGACGGAAGAGGGAGATTATCAGGTAAAACTACGCAACCTGGCACGTTTCCTAACCGATGGCGATAAAGCCAAAGTCACCTTGCGATTTAGAGGTCGAGAAATGGCGCACCAGGAAATAGGCATGGAGCTGTTAAAGCGGATCGAAGGTGATCTTGCCGAAATTGGAACTGTTGAGTTGCATCCAAAGATGGAAGGAAGACAGTTAACAATGGTGTTAGCCCCAAAAGGTAAGAAGAAAGGTCAAGCAACCGCTTAGAGTTGCCCCGGAAATCCCAAAGACATTTGATCCCCACGAAAGTGGGGACCGACGATTCGGGATCTAATGTCGGGACAAGTGCCATCTTCACTACCAACAAGCATCGAGCCACTCAAAAGAGTCAGGCTCGTTTTATTTTAAAGAGATAAAATTGCGGAGTATGAAAATGCCAAAACTCAAAAAAAGTTCTGGTGCAGCCAAACGGTTCAAGAAAACCGGAAAAGGCGGATATAAGCACCGACAATCCTTCAGGAATCATATCCTGACGAAAAAAGGTACCAAGCGCAAAAGACAACTGCGAAACATGAAGCAGATTGCCGATGCCGATGTGCCATTAATCAAACGTTTATTAGGTGACTAAAACACGATCTTTAGTTTACCCGCGAAAGCGGTGGTCACGGATTCGAGGTTCTATTTCGGATCTATAGATCGCACCAAACAAATATCGTCAGGAGAAAACAATGCCAAGAGTAAAACGAGGTGTCACAGCACATCGTCGACACAAGAAAGTACTAAAACAGGCTAAGGGATACTACGGTGCGCGTTCACGCGTATATCGCGTTGCCAAGCAGGCCGTAACCAAAGCAGGTCAGTATGCCTACAGAGACAGAAAAGTTCGTAAGAGAATGTTTCGGGCACTCTGGATTCAGCGAATCAATGCTGCTGCCCGTGAGTGTGGTCTGTCCTACAGCCGCATGATCAATGGGTTGAAACAGCAGGATATAGAAATTGACCGTCGTGTTTTAGCTGACCTGGCAGTGCATGAAAAAGAAGCGTTTGCTGCACTGGCCGAAAAAGCAAAAGAAGCGCTGGCCGCTTAAAGCAAGCCCGTTAAAGTGGATTGTTCCCACGAAAGCAGATTATCACCCCCGGGAGGATTGCTATCCCCGAGAGGAGTGTCATCCCGAGAAGAATTGTCATCCGCGCGAAAGTGGCGGTCCGACGATTCAGGATCCAAAGTCGGAAAAGAACAATGCCAGATCTAAGCGAAATCACTGAAGAAGCTCAACAAGCCGTTGAGACCGCACTGGACCTTGCAGCCCTGGATTCTGTTCGTGTCAGCTACCTTGGCAAACAAGGTAACCTGACCCAGCTTCTGAAGGGTCTGGGTAAACTCCCCGCAGAAGAAAGACCCGCAGCAGGCGCAGAAATCAATAAGGCGAAACAGGCTGTTCAGGAATCTATCAATCACAAGAAAGCCCTTCTTGAACAGGCATCAATTGATGCCAAGCTGCAATCTGAAGTGATCGACGTGTCCCTGCCCGGACGTGATACCGAAACAGGCGGGCTGCATCCCATCACAATGGTACTGCAACGCATTGAGAACTTTTTCAGGAGCGTTGGTTACGATGTCGTTGAAGGACCTGAAATTGAAGACGACTATCACAATTTTGAAGCGTTGAATATTCCTCAGCATCATCCTGCAAGGGCGATGCACGACACCTTCTATTTCAACCAGAATATTCTGCTACGAACTCATACATCGCCCGTTCAGGTGCGCACGATGAAAGAGCGAGAACCGCCTTTCAGGATTATATGCCCGGGAAGAGTCTATCGGTTTGACTCCGACCTGACCCATACACCGATGTTTCACCAGATCGAAGGTCTGCTGATTGACCGGGAATCAAGCATTGCTGACCTGAAAGGTACTATCGTTGAATTCCTGCAGGTCTTTTTTGAGAAGGATCTTGATGTGAGATTCAGACCTTCATACTTCCCCTTTACAGAACCGTCAGCAGAAGTAGATGTACAATGCGTACACTGTGTGGGAAAAGGATGTCGTGTTTGCGGCAATACCGGTTGGCTAGAAGTCATGGGGTCTGGCATGGTCCATCCCAGAGTGCTTGAGTATTCAGGTATAGATCCCGAAGAATACAGTGGCTTTGCCTTCGGCATGGGACCAGACCGACTGGCGATGCTGCGCTACGGCGTGGACGACTTAAGACTGTTTTTCGAAAACGACCAAAGATTCCTAAAACAGTTCAATTGACACTGCCATCCCCACAAAAGTGGGGATCCAAAAAAATACGTCACCCCAAGAATACGGGGATCCAAAAGAACCACCAGGAAAACCAGGCCCAAACACATGAAATTCAGCGAAAGTTGGCTAAGAGAATACGTAAATCCTGATCTAAGCACCCAGGAACTTGTCGACCAACTCACCATGGCAGGTCTCGAAGTCGATGGCTTTGAACCTGTAGCCAGCGAATTCTCCAAAGTGGTTGTGGGTGAGATCATCTCTGTCGAAGCTCATCCAGATGCAGACAAGCTGGTCGTCTGCAAGGTCAGCACCGGTACAGAAGAACTTCAGGTTGTTTGCGGCGCGCCCAATGCGAGAGCGGGTCTCAAGACCCCGTTTGCTCTGGTTGGTGCCAAACTCGAAGACTTCAAAATTAAAAAAGCCAAGCTGAGAGGCGTTGAGTCCTTCGGTATGTTGTGTTCCGAGCGGGAACTCGGTATCTCTGACAGCCACGATGGGCTGATGGAGTTGCCGGAAGACGCGCCTGTCGGTGAGAACATCAGAGATTATCTAGAACTCGATGATTCGATCTTTGATCTTGACCTGACCCCAAATCGCAGTGACTGTCTGGGCATGCTCGGCCTAAGCCGTGAGACAGGTGTGATCAATGCGCTGGATGTAAACTCTCTCGAGGTTGCCTCAGTGGCGGCTGTTACAGAAGAAACATTTCCAGTTGAATTAAATGCAGGGGAGGCTTGTCCCCGATTTGTTGGTCGGGTCATCAAGGGTATTCGTCTTGAGGCTGAAACCCCACTTTGGATGAAGGAAAAACTGCGACGCTGTGATGTCAGGAGTATTGATCCCGTGGTCGATGTTACCAACTACGTCATGTTGGAGTTAGGTCAACCCATGCATGCATACGACCTGGCCAAATTGTCGGGCAAGATCGTCGTTCGCCAGTCCACCAGTGGTGAGACCGTTACGTTGCTAGATGGATCAGAGATCGAACTGAATGCTGGTACATTACTCATTACTGACGATTCAGGACCGATCGGTGTTGCCGGGATAATGGGTGGTTTATCTACATCTGTGTCTGAAACGACCAACGACATCTATCTGGAGAGTGCATTCTTTGCACCTAAGGCCATTAGCGGCAGGGCCAGGTCTTACGGTCTTAACACAGATGCCTCACATCGATTTGAAAGGGGTGTTGATTGGCAGGGGCAGTCGCGTGCTATCGAAAGAGCGACTGAGCTTCTGGTTGCGATTGCAGGAGGAGAGGCTGGTCCGACGACAGAAACTGCTTTGGAGAACAAGCTACCAGAAACCCCGAATGTTTCACTTCGACTGCATCGCGTAAAGAAACTGCTGGGAGTCGATGTTGATGCTGGTCTGGTTGACGATATTCTCACCAGACTGGGTTTTGAACACGATCAGACCAAAACCGATGATGATATTGTCTGGCGGGTTAAATCTCCCTCGCATCGGTTCGACATTGCGATAGAGGCTGATTTGATCGAAGAAATCTGCCGGGTCTATGGCTATAACAACCTGCCTGTCAGAACGCCCAAAACCAATCTCACCATGGCACCCGTCCAAGAAGGGCAATTAAGTGCCTATCAGATCAAAGAGCAGCTTGTTGCAAGAGGCTACCAGGAAGCGATCACTTACAGTTTTGTTGATCCGACAGTTCAGAACATACTTGATCCTGAACATAGTCCCATCGGACTTGAGAATCCAATCTCTGTAGAAATGGCGGTTATGCGCACCACATTGTGGTCAGGATTGGTTAAGTCATTAATTCACAATATAAATCGTCAGCAATCCAGGGTAAGGCTATTTGAATGCGGGTTGCGTTTCCTGCAACCGCCCAACAAAACTGACCTGGAAATGGCAGATATCACGCAGGAGCGCATGTTAGCGGGGATTGCGTTTGGTTCAAGACGCCAGGAAAGCTGGGGAAATTCCTCTCAACCCATTGATTTTTTTGATACTAAAGGAGATCTGGAGTCTGTCCTGGCACTGACAGGTGCGCCAGATGACTTTATATTTGAAGCCGGTCACCATCCGGCCCTGCATCCGGGTCAGACCGCGAGAATCATAAGGGGAGAAGAAACCATTGGATTTATGGGTTTAATGGACCCTAGGGTCCAGAAATCACTGGATATTGAGCAGAATGTCTACCTTTTCGAGCTCCAACTGGATGCTCTGCTCTCAAGACATGTCCCCGAGGCTAAGAATTTATCAAAATTTCCTGAAGTCAGGCGGGATATCGCCATAATCGTTGAAAATGGCGTCAGTGCCAATGAAATCAACGCTTGTGTCAATTCCTGTCACATTTCAGCCCTTCAAAACCTAATGTTGTTTGACGTATTTCAGGGCAAAGGTATTGATCCTAATAGAAAAAGTATTGCTTTGGGCTTGACCTTCCAGCACGGTTCCTGCACTCTTACAGATGACGAAATCAACGGTTTCGTTGATGAAATCTTGGAAGCACTGACCACGAAACTGGGTGCCAGCTTAAGGAACTAGTAAATGAGCGCTTTGACGAAGGCCGAAATGGCAGAAAAGCTGTTTGAAGAGCTGGGGCTGAACAAAAGAGAAGCGAAAGAAGTCGTCGAGCTCTTTTTTGAAGAAGTAAGATCTTCTCTGGAAGGCAACGAGCAGGTAAAACTATCAGGATTCGGAAACTTCGATCTACGCGATAAGAGCCAGCGACCAGGACGAAATCCCAAGACAGGTGAAGAAATTCCTATTACGGCTCGTAGAGTCGTGACATTTCGACCAGGACAGAAGTTGAAAGCCAGAGTGGAGGCGTATGCTGGATCCAGGCCATAACGCAGAATTACCACCTATTCCTGGTAAGCGATACTTCACCATTGGTGAGGTCAGCGGTTTATGTGACGTCAAACCTCACGTCCTTCGATACTGGGAGCAGGAATTTTCGCAGCTGAAACCCGTCAAGCGACGAGGTAATCGCCGTTACTACCAACGGCAGGACGTGCTGATGATTCGTCAGATACGTTCACTCCTGTACGAACAAGGCTTCACCATTGGCGGTGCCCGCCAGAGACTCTCCGGTGAAGATCAAAAAGAAGACAACACTCAATACAAACAGCTCATCCATCAAATGATTGTTGAACTGGAAGAAGTGTTGGAAGTTCTAAAAAGCTGACCCGATTCGTTTCCCCACAAGTTGAAGCCTGATAGAATTCCGCGCCTCGGGGCGTAGCGCAGCCTGGTAGCGCACCACACTGGGGGTGTGGTGGTCGTAGGTTCAAATCCTGCCGTCCCGACCAAATTACCCCCTAAAACTCCCCAGTCATTCCCGCGAAAGCGGGGACCCTACTCTTCGAACGCTAAATCTGCCGCAACAATCTTCAAAACTGATAAAGACTTTTCAAATAGACATTGATATTTTCTTGATGTCAAAAGTAGATACAAAGAGAACAAGAGAGATGAGACGTCAGCATCCAACCTCAGATGCAATCTGTAAACATCTGATCTCAACACTGTGTGCGATTATAATCTCAGCCTGCAGTGGTGGTGGATCCTCAAGCAGAATTGATTAAGAATGTAGAAACAGCACCTGCACCCGAAGAGACGTCGAACACGATCCCGGAAACAGAAGAGATACCAGGCACGATTCATTCATCTGATCAGGAGATTTACGAAGACAGTATTTATGTTGCAGGTAACGGCGGAATTATCGTGATAGAGAAGCCGGTTCGAATCTTACCCTAATCTATTGGCCGCCATGTTATTCTCACTGGTGAAGTAAATCACATATGCCCAGCACTCGTTGCCTTCGGTTAGTACCAGATATGATATATTTTCATCCCAATAACACTCAGACAGCTTGCCTGAACACAAACAGCCAGTATCGAACAATCACATGAACCCCCACCAAGACAGTTCCATATCCCCTGCATGGATGTTCTCAGCATTACTCGGTAATCGTCATCTTTCTGTTCAGATGGCGAGGAGAGAGATCCTGTCCCGTTATCGGGGATCTGTACTCGGATTGTTCTGGGCTTTTCTTACACCGTTAATGATGTTGGCTATATACACATTCGTTTTTTCATATGTTTTCA
>Ga0208278_1000300_pt1 | contig 27501 bp, 26 predicted proteins | sample ETN01SmetaG_FD_185794 | JGI IMG/M metagenome (GOLD analysis project Ga0208278, IMG submission 185794) | Marine microbial and viral communities from oxygen minimum zone, Eastern Pacific Ocean - ETNP2014F12-01SV259 (SPAdes) (version 2) | ecosystem: Environmental > Aquatic > Marine > Oceanic ...
TATCCTAGCTGTTCTCGATTACGCCGCCTCATAGGCAGCCATACTCACGGGCTGACGCTTGGCTCCCCAGTCACCTGGCGCGGCCTCAAAAACCCCGGCGCAGGGCACACCACAAGAGGCGCACTTCCCCTGCGTATCCAGGTTCCACGCCCCCAGTCTATACCAGTCCCGCTCGATCAGCAGGATGCCGCATTGATGGCAATAAGTGCTGCCGCCTTCGCAGTCGTGCACGTTTCCGGTATAGGCGTGGCGTATCCCGCGTTGCTGTGCGATCTCCCGCGCCCGGCTCAAGGTCTGCGGCGGCGTGGGTGATATGTCCATCATCTTCCAGTCGGGGTGGAAGGCGGAAAAATGAAGCGGCACGTCGGGGCCGAGCTTCTCCGCCACCCAGCTACAGAGTTCATGGAGCTCGGCGTCACTGTCGTTTTTGCCGGGGATCAGCAAAGTTGTGATCTCGACCCAGACCCCGGTCTCGTATTTCAGATATTCCAAAGTTTCGAGAACCGGCGCCAGTTCTCCCGAACAGATCTTCTTGTAGAAACGCTCGCTGAAGGCCTTCAAATCCACATTGACGGCGTCCATATGGCGGAAGAACTCCTGCCTCGGCTGCGCGCACATATAACCAGAGGTTACCGCCACGTTCCTGATCCCCTGTTCGTGGCAGGCGGCGGCAACGTCTACGGCGTATTCATGAAAGATAATGGGGTCGTTGTAGGTAAAGGCCACAGAGCGGCAGTCTAAATCACGTGCTGCAGCGGCAATAGCCCGCGGTCCCGCGCGCGAGGTCAGGCGATCGAACTCCCGCGATTTGCTGATATCCCAGTTCTGACAGAATTTACAGGTAAGGTTACAACCCGCCGTACCAAAGGAGAGCACCGGAGTGCCAGGCAGGAAATGGTTGAGCGGCTTCTTTTCGATGGGGTCGATACAGAACCCGCTGGAGCGCCCATAAGTGGTGAGAACGATGGTATCATTTTCACGGGCGCGTACGAAACACAGGCCGCGCTGCCCTTCATGCAGGGCGCAGTAGCGCGGGCACAACTCACAGCGTACGCGGCCGTCCTTAAGGTGGCTCCAGAACCGTCCGGGAACAGTGTCCTTCAAGGCTTCCGGGGTAGTGTCAGCATCCATAAGCATCAGATGGGAAATGGGGGCTAGGAATCAACATACCACGCCCCCTCACATCGCACCCCCTTTACATGAGCACATGGTGACGCTACCTGTTAGGAAGGGCAGAAGATTGGAAAAATTAAGTAAATACGCCATGACCCAGACCCCATCACAAAGCTCGTCAGATTTCATCCGCCCGCCCGTAGTAGCTGGACAGTTCTATCCTAGCGACGCCGTGAAACTGGCCGCCGAAGTGGACGGCTATCTCGCCGCTGCGAAAGCCGGAAGTGTAGGAAAAGACGACACATCGCCAAAGGCCCTTATCGTACCCCATGCCGGCTACATGTATTCCGCCCCGGTGGCGGCTACCGCCTATGCAAGTCTTACTCCCCTGCGCAGCATTGCGCACAGGGTAGTACTCATGGGACCTGCCCACCGCGTTATGCTCAACGGACTGGCACTGAGTGGAGCCGCTTCCTTCGCAACGCCACTGGGTGAGGTGGCGGTTGACCACGAAGCCTACGAAGCGATTATCGATCTTTCTCAAGTCTGTGTTATGGACGAAGCCCACGCCTCGGAACACAGCATCGAAGTGCATCTTCCCTTCTTGCTTTCCTGTCTCGACGATTTCGCTATAGTGCCGCTGGTAGTGGGGAGGGCTTCAGCACAAGAGGTGGCGCAGGTGCTGGAGCGCCTGTGGGGCGGGCCAGAAACCCTGATCGTGATTTCCTCGGACCTCAGCCATTACCATGATTACGATACGGCCACGCGCATGGACGCCGCCACCTCACACGCCATAGAAACCCTCGCGCCGGACGATATCGATGAGGAAGGCGCCTGCGGCCGTATTCCCGTGCGCGGCCTGCTCACCGTAGCCAGGGAAAAGGGCCTTCACGCGCAAACAGTGGACCTGCGTAATTCCGGTGATACCGCGGGTCCCTGCGACCAGGTGGTGGGCTATGGCAGCTATGTCGTCTCCTGATTCCATCGCCGCCGATTGTACTGCGGAGAAAGGCGTGGAGATGAGCGCGGAGGAGATACTGCGCCGCCACGGCAAGACCCTGCTCCGCCTTGCCGCCGACTCCATTGATCACGGCCTGCGCGAAAACCGCGCCCTGGCGGTGGCGGTGGCGGACTACGCCACCGATCTCGGGGCTCCCGGGGCCAGTTTCGTCACCCTGAAAAACGGAGACAGCCTGCGCGGTTGCATCGGCTCGGCCTTGGCCCATCAGGCGCTGGTGCTCGACGTGGCCGCAAACGCCTTCGCCGCAGCCTTCCGCGACAGCCGCTTCCCGGCGCTGGAAACCCACGAGCGCGGAGATCTCTCCATTTCGGTATCGGTGCTCTCGGCGCCTGAGAATATGAACTTCGCGAGTGAGGCAGAGCTTCTCTCCCTACTGCGACCCGGCATTGACGGCCTCATCATCAATGATGGCGTCCACAGCGCGCTGTTCCTGCCCGCGGTGTGGGACTCCCTGTCCGACCCACGCATCTTCCTGGAACACCTCAAGCACAAGGCGGGCTTGTCCGCCGATCACTGGTCGGATAGCTTCACGGCCCGGCATTTCACCGCTGCCGCCGTCACCCTGTTCACCGACGGCGCCATTGCCCATGGCGAGGACTGAGCCTCCTTTCTTCTTCCTCGTTTAAGCATCCCGCCACAATCCCTCGAAAGGGCCGGCATGATTACCGACCGCCTTCTCCATGAAATCATTTCCATCGCCCTTGCCGCCGGCGACATCATCATGGACATCTATGGCGGTCCAGTAGAGGTCAAGACCAAGGACGATTCCTCCCCCGTTACCCTGGCCGATGAGGCGGCGGAAAAACACATCCTGGCCGCGCTGAAGGCGCTCACCCCTAACATTCCCGTGGTGGCGGAAGAATCCGTGGCCGCCGGGGCCATACCCGACATCTCGGATGGGCATTTCTGGCTGGTTGACCCGCTCGACGGCACCAAGGAGTTCATCGGCCGTAACGGCGAGTTTACCGTCAATATCGCACTCATTATGAACGGCGTCTCCGTACTCGGCGTGGTCCACGCCCCGGCCAAAGACCGCACCTTCTACGGCGCCAAGGATGAAGGCGCCTTCTGTTTTGAAGACGGCGAAGCCCACGCCATCGCCGCCCGACCCGCGCCTACCGACGGGGTGGTGGTGGTAACCAGCCGCTCCCACGGGGCGGGCGAAGAACTCGACGCGTTTCTCTCGGACCTTAAGATAGCGTCCACCAGCCATGCCGGAAGCTCGCTTAAATTCTGCCTTGTGGCGGCGGGCGAGGCCGATGTCTATCCCCGTTTCGGGCGCACCATGGAATGGGACACCGCCGCCGGCCAGGCGGTGCTCATGGCCGCGGGCGGACGGGTGGACACCACCGCCGGTGAGCCTCTTCTCTATGGCAAGGAAGGGCTGGAAAATCCCCATTTCATCGCCTGCGGCGCGGCCAATCCATAGGGATGGGAAAATCTGCCTTTGATGGGAATTTCGGTTATCTTGACCTTCGCACTTCCTCTTCCCACACTCTTATGTACAACAACATATCTACCTGACGTGCTGGCCCTTTGGGTCCACGTATAATTGCCGCCGTAACTCTTGCGGTGACTTGAACCCGGCGTCACGACCGCGGATGGTGTACTCGGGCGAGACAAAAGGAGAGCCACCTTTTTTGAAAGGCGGCTCTCGATTTCCATATACCCCGTCTTTCCTTATAGTCTCTACACTTGCGTCCTACCGCAACCACCGTCACGGAAAGCCCCATGCCGCTATGCCGCAATATCGCCTCTTCTCCGTCGCCCCTCATCGCTCCCACTACCCCCGACGAGGCGGGAATCGCACGCGCGGCAAAGGCGCTGAAAGCGGGCCAACTGGTGGCTTTTCCCACCGAGACAGTCTACGGGCTGGGTGGCGATGCCACTTCTGACACAGCCGTTGCCGCCATCTTCAAGGCCAAGGGGCGGCCTCGCTTTAATCCACTCATCGTCCATGTAGCTGACAAAGAAGCTGCGGAAACCCTAGTGGATTTCGACGAGTGCGCGCGCAAGTTGGCAGAGGCCTTCTGGCCCGGGGCACTGACCTTGGTGTTGCCGCGCCGCAACGACTGCCCGGTATCGCTGCTGGCCAGCGCCGGCCTCCACAGCCTCGCCCTGCGCGTGCCTGCCCACGGGGTGGCGCTGGACCTGCTCGCTGAATTTGCCCGCCCCGTGGCCGCGCCCAGTGCCAACCCTTCCGGCACCATCAGCCCCACCACCGCTTCCCATGTGGCCGCATCGCTGGGCGATGCTGTGGCCCTCATTCTCGATGGCGGACCTTGCGCCATCGGGCTCGAATCCACCGTTATCGGCCTCACCGGAGATGCGCCCCTGCTGCTGCGCCCCGGCGGCGTCACGGCCGAAAAGGTGGAGGCCGTCACCGGACCTCTAGACCGTCCCGAAACCGGTTCCGACGCCGCGCCCAGCTCTCCTGGCCGGCTCCTGCAGCACTACGCGCCGGCGCGTCCGCTGCGCCTCAACGCAGAAGACATCATTCCCGGCGAAGCCCTGCTTTCCTTCGGGCCGCACGCCATCACCGGCGCGGCGGCCGAGTGCAATCTCTCGCCCGGCGGCGATCTCACCGAGGCGGCGGCCAATCTGTTCGCCATGCTGCGCGAGCTCGATCGCCCCGTCCATAAGGCCATCGCCGTCATGGCGGTGCCCGAAACCGGGCTCGGGCTCGCCATCAACGACCGCCTGCGCCGCGCCACCAATCCTGTAGCCACTCCACAAGAGCCGACGCCATGAGCGTGCCACTCCCTGCCGCCCACGCAACCCCCACGCCGGAGCTTCTTCAAGCCCTCAAGGACGCCGTCGGCGACAGGGGCTGGAGCGACGACCGTCAAGACATGGCCCCCCATCTGGTGGATGAGCGTGGCCTCTATTACGGCGTCACCCCCCTCCTGCTGCGCCCGGCCACCGTGGACGAAGTGTCGGCCTGCGTGCACCTGTGCACCGAGGCCTGCGTGCCCATCGTGCCCCAGGGCGGCAATACAGGGTTAGTGGGGGGCGCAGTTCCCTTCGAGCATGGCGGCGAGATTCTGCTCTGTCTGTCGCGCATGAACCGCATCCGCGAGGTGGACACGGTGAACAACTCCATGACCGCGGAGGCGGGTTGCATCTTGGAAACGGTGCAGACGGCGGCTCGCGACGCCGGGCGCTACTTCCCGCTCTCACTGGGGGCCCAGGGAAGCTGCCAGATCGGCGGCAACATAGCCACCAATGCCGGCGGCTGTGCGGTGCTACGCTACGGCCATATGCGCGAGCTGGTGCTGGGAATCGAGGCGGTGCTGCCCAACGGCCGGGTCTATGACGGCTTGAAGTCCTTGCGCAAGGACAACAGCGGCTACGACCTCAAGCAACTCCTCATCGGCTCCGAGGGCACACTGGGGATCATCACCGCGGGGGTTCTTAAACTCTTTCCCCCGCCCGTGGAGCGGCATACCACCTTCGCCGGCGTCGCCAGCCCCGAGGCCGCTCTCGCTCTCTTCTCCCGCGCCAGGGAGACCCTGGGCGACGCCGTTACCGCCTTCGAGCTGATGCCCCGCATCGCGCTTGATTTCGTGCTCACCCATATTCCAGGAACCCGCGACCCGATGGCCGCACCCCACCCCTTCTATGTGCTCTGCGAGGCCACCGCTACCCGCCGCGATCCCGCTTTGGCCGACGCCCTCCACGTCCTGCTGGAAAAGGCGCTGGAGGCCGGGCTCATCAATGATGCCACGGTGGCCGCCGGAGAAACCCAAGCACAAGCCCTGTGGAAGCTGCGCGAGAGCGTGTCAGAGGCCCAGAAGCATGAAGGCGGCAGCATCAAGCACGATATTTCGGTGCCCATCGCCACCCTGCCAGGCTTTATCGGGGAAGCCTCCGGACGCGTGGAAAGACTGATCCCCGGGGTGCGGGTGGTAGCCTTCGGCCATGTGGGCGATGGCAATATCCACTTCAACTTAAGCCAGCCAAAGGACACCGAACGCGAGGCCTTCCTCTCGCGCTGGGATGAGGCCAGCCGTTTGGTTCATGACACGGTGGTGGACATGGGCGGCAGCATCAGCGCCGAGCACGGCATCGGGCGGCTCAAGCGCGACGAGCTGGTGCGGCTCGCCGACCCGCTGGAGCTGGACCAGATGCGCGCCATCAAGCGCACGCTGGATCCCCACAACATCATGAATCCTGGCAAGCTGGTGCTGGCAGGCTGAGACAAGGGAATCGGACCATGACACGGGAAACCCTGCCCCTAACGCCGCGCCTTTACGACTATCTGCTGTCGGTGGGCGTACGTGAACACCCGGTGCTGAAAAGGCTCGCCGCCGAGAGTGACGCCCTGCCCGACGCCGAGATGCGGATTTCCCCGGAACAGGGGGCTTTCATGGCCCTGCTGGTAGAAATCATGGGTGTGAAACGGTGCCTTGAGATCGGCGTCTTTACCGGCTATTCGGCGCTCGCCGTGGCCCTAGCCTTACCCGCAGACGGGCGTATCGTGGCCTGTGACGTAAACCGGGAATGGACGGCGGTGGCGCAACGCTACTGGACCGAGGCCGGGGTCAAGGACAAGATCGACCTGCGCCTGGCCCCGGCCCTGGAGACCCTTGACACCCTTATGGCTGAGGGTGCGGTGGGTAGTTTTGACTTCGCTTTCATCGACGCCGACAAGAGCGAATACGCCGCCTATTACGAACGGGTTCTGGAACTGCTGCGTCCTGGCGGGCTCATGGTGGTGGACAATGTGCTGTGCGGCGGCAGGGTTTCCGACGCGGGCGATACCTCCGCCGACACGCTGTCGCGGCGCGACTTCAACGCCGCCCTCCACCAGGATAAACGTATTACCCTCTCCATGATCCCCGTGGCCGATGGTCTGACTCTGGCCGTGAAACGGCCGTGAGAGCGCCGTGACCTGTTCAAGGCGAAGACTTTCTCTATGATGCAATCATGACAGACACCCCGGAAACAGACAGCGCCACCTTCGCCCCCTTCGTGCGCCTGCTCGGGCGCGGCCCCGGCAAGTCCCGTGCCTTGACCCACGACGAGGCCCGCGACGCCATGACACTGATCCTTAAGGACCGGGTGGCCCCGGAACAGCTCGGCGCATTTCTCATGCTCATGCGCTACCGCCGCGAAACGGCGGAAGAACTGGCGGGATTCGTGGAGGCTGCGCGGGCCCTGTTGGCGCCCCTGCCCGATGATGCGGCTGCCGTTGATCTCGACTGGCCTTCCTATGCTGACCGCCACAAACAGCTTCCCTGGTTTGTGCTCTCGGCCCTGCTGCTGGCGAAAAACGGTGTCACCGTAGCCATGCACGGCATCGCCGGGCTGGAAGACGAGGACTTAGCTCCCACCACCCGCGCTGCGCTCGCCCATCTCGGGATCACACCCTGCGCCTCACTACAGGACGCCGCCGCGCGGCTCACCAGCGAGACCCTGGTCTACCTGCCGCTGGAGACCTTCGCCCCGCAACTCGGGACCCTGTTTGCCCTGCGGCCCATGTTTGCCCTGCGCTCTCCTGTGAACAGCTTCGCCCGCGCCCTAAACCCCCTGCGCGCGCGCGCGCATATGACCGGCGTCTTTCATCCCGATTTCCGCGACCTCCACCGCGACACCTCGCGCCTCACCGGCCAGCCCCGCGCCTCCGTATTCAAAGGCGGCGGCGGCGAGGCCCAGCGCAATCCGGGAAAACCCTGCCTCGTGCTCATGGTCAATGACGGCGTGGACGGCGAAGAGGAATGGCCGGCGCTTACCCAAGACCCCTATGACTGGCGCGGCGAACCCCACGAGGTGGCCCGCCTTGCCGCCCTGTGGAAGGGCGATATCGATCACCCTTGCGCGCAAGCCGCCGTCACCGGTACCGCGGCGTTGGCGCTGAAGCTTCTGGGCCGCGCCGAAACATCAGACGACGCCGACGCCATGGCGCAACAGATGTGGGCCGGGCGCACGCCCCTCGACTGACGACCTACCCTGACGGAAGGACCCCCCATGACCAACGCCATCACGGCCCGGCTTAAAGAACTGGGCATCACCCTGCCCCGGCTCTCCGCTCCTCTCGCCAATTACCTGCCCACGCTGATTTCGGGAGGGCATCTTTATGTCTCCGGGCAACTGCCCATGGCCGACGGCGCAGTCACATATACGGGCCGTCTCGGTGCGGAGCTTGATATTGAGGCTGGCCAAGCGGCGGCGCGGCTCTGCGCCGTCAACCTGCTGGCCCAGGCTTCCGCTGCGCTGGAAAGCGATCTCAGCCGCGTGCAACGGGTGGTGAAGCTGGGCGGCTTCGTCGCTGCGACGGCGGAATTCAGCGATCATCCCAAGGTCATGAACGGTGCCTCGGACCTGATGGTGAAGGTGTTCGGCGAAGCCGGGTGCCACACCCGTTTCGCAGTGGGCTGCGCCTCGCTACCGCTTGGTGCGGCGGTTGAAATCGACGCCCTGTTCGAGGTGGAGTGAGGAAAAGCGCTGTCATTCCCAACCCGGTTTCCCAGCGACTGAGGGACGACCAAAGGGCACAGCGAAGCAAACGTATAAAGATTATCCCGCGCTGGCAGAAACGCGGCGCGAGGCTTTCCTGGGCTTCGATTTAGGATACGAGAAGGCGAGCTTTCCAGCCGCCACCTTGACCCGCACGGTCCCGCCCTTGGCCAGCTTGCCGAACAGTAGTTCCTCGGCCAGCGGCCTTTTCACGTGGTCCTGAATAACCCGAGCCAGCGGCCGTGCCCCGAATTTCTCGTCATGGCCCTTTTCGGCCAGCCAGGCCCGCACCGGAACGTCCAGCACGATGCTCACCTCGCGGTCGGCAAGCTGGTTCTCAAGCTCCAGGATGAACTTGTCCACGACTTTGCCCATGGTGGCGGGAGAAAGCGCAGCGAAGGAAATAATGGTGTCCAGCCGGTTTCTGAATTCTGGGGTAAAGGTGCGGTTGATGGCTTCTTCGTCGTCGCCGACACGAGTCTGACGCTCGAAACCGACAGCGGGTTTGACCAGTTCGCTTGCCCCGGCATTGGTGGTCATGATCAGTATCACGTTGCGGAAATCGATGCTCTTGCCGCTGTGATCGGTGAGCTTACCGTAATCCATGATCTGCAACAGCACATTGAACAGGTCGGGATGGGCCTTTTCGACCTCGTCGAGCAGCAGCACCGAGTGGGGATGCTGGTCCACAGCGTCGGTCAGCAATCCACCCTGGTCGAATCCCACATATCCCGGCGGCGCCCCGATCAGGCGCGAAACGCTATGTCGTTCCATGTATTCCGACATGTCGAAACGGATCAGCTCAATCCCCAGCTGCAGAGCGAGCTGCCTCGCCACCTCGGTCTTGCCGACACCGGTGGGACCCGAGAACAGGTAATTGCCCACCGGTTTTTCGGGCTCGCGCAGGCCAGCCCGTGACAGCTTGATGGCGCTGGAAAGGGCTGAAATGGCCTTGTCCTGACCGAAGACCATGGTCTTGAGGTCGCGCGCCAGGGTCTTGAGAACGGCTTTGTCGTCGGCGGAAACGTTGCGCGGGGGGATACGGGCGATCTTGGCCACCACGGCTTCCACATCCTTGACCGAAATCACCTTCTTGCGGCGGCTCTTGGGCCGCAGCATCTGCGCCGCACCAGCTTCGTCCACCACGTCGATGGCCTTGTCGGGCAGCTTGCGATCACCGATATAGCGGTCTGAAAGCTCCACCGCGGTGCGGATAGCCTCGGCGGTATAGCGCACCTTGTGGTGTTTTTCGTAATAGGGTTTCAAGCCGCGCAGGATCTTCACCGTGTCCTCTAACGACGGCTCGTTGACATCGACCTTCTGGAAGCGGCGCAGCAGGGCACGGTCCTTTTCGAAATGGTTGCGGTATTCCTTATAGGTGGTGGAGCCGATACAGCGCATCTGGCCGCTGGCCAGGGCCGGCTTCAACAGGTTGGAGGCATCCATGGAACCGCCGCTGGTGGCGCCGGCCCCGACAACGGTGTGAATCTCGTCGATGAACAGCACCGCGTGTTCACGGGCCTCCAGACCCGTAATCACGGCTTTCAGGCGTTCCTCGAAATCGCCGCGATAGCGCGTCCCGGCCAACAGAGCCCCCATGTCGAGGGCATAGATGGAAACCCCGTTCAATACGTCGGGAACCTCGCCGTGGACGATGCGCCGCGCCAGCCCCTCGGCCAGGGCGGTCTTGCCAACGCCGGGTTCGCCCACATAAAGCGGGTTATTCTTGGTGCGCCGGCACAGCACCTGGATGGTGCGCTCGATCTCCGCGTCGCGGCCGATCAGGGGGTCGATCTTTCCCTGCTCCGCCTTTTCGTTGAGGTGCACGCAATAGACCTCGTAGGCCTCTTTCTCCACCTTGCTTTCCTCATCTTCCTCTTCCTCCTCGACGCCGTGCAGGTGGCGAGTCTCGGAAAACTCCGGCACCTTGGCGATACCATGAGAGATGTAATTGACCGCGTCGAGCCGCGACATGTCCTGCTCCTGAAGGAAATAGACGGCGTAGGATTCCCGTTCCGCGAACATGGCCACCAGGATATTGGCCCCTGTTACCTTTTCGCGACCCGAGGACTGCACATGGATGGCGGCACGCTGGAGAACGCGCTGGAAGCTTGCTGTGGGTTGAGCTTCCACCTCTTCCTCGGCGACGATATCCGTCAGTTCGTCGTCGATATAGACTTCCAGGTCCCGGCGTAGGCGGTCGATATTCACATCGCAGGCGCGCAGCACCGCCATGCTGTCCTGATCCTCGGTCAGGGCAAGAAGCAAATGCTCCAGCGTGGCGTATTCGTGGCGGTGTTCACCGGACAGGCCCAGCGCCCGATGCAGGCTTTTTTCCAAATTTGCCGATAACACGGTCCGTTATTCCTTTTCCAACGTGCATTGCAGGGGGTGCTGGTGGCGGCGTGCCATATCCATCACCTGGGTGGCCTTGGTCTCGGCGATCTCGTAAGGAAAGACGCCGCAGATACCGACTCCTTTCTGATGCACGTGAAGCATGATCTGCAGAGCTTCCTCATGGGATTTGTTGAAGAAGCTTTCGAGAATTTCCACCACGAACTCCATGGGTGTGTAGTCGTCATTCAGAAGAATGACCTTATAGAGGGACGGTTTCTTGGTCTTTGGCTTGGTCTTGATGGCCACGCCGGTTTCCGGAATCTCGTCGTCATGCCGGTCGTAATCGCTCATTTTCGTTCCTCGTCGCCCACCTTAAAAAACAACTCCAGCGGAGCCTAAAAGGTAACATAGAATGCCATCGCCTGGCTTCAAGTTCCTTAACGTGGGATAAGAAAATATTCACATAATTAAGGGCTAATTAACCTAAATTAACTAATCCCTCACTAATCCCGTGACAAGCCTCCCTTTTTTTCTCTAGAATCAGGGCCCGGGACAAAAAACACAAGACAAATAGACTGTAACGAAAAGAGAGACTGCGACGAAAAGACCCGCACAGGACGCACGGCTGGAAACACGGCGAATCACGAAACGTAAGGGCAAGCGACAGCACGATGAAAGTTTCCTTTCTCCATTCCCCCTCCCCGGCACTTGCCGTCATGGCCGTGCTTTTGGTTCTATTCTCCGCCCATCCGGCACTGGCTAAATACGCTGCCATCATCGTTGACGCTGATACTGGCGCCGTCCTTCACGAGGTCAATGCCGACACCCGGAACTACCCGGCCTCGCTGACCAAGATGATGACCCTCTATATGACCTTCGAGGCCCTGGGCGACGGCCGCTTCACCCTCGACCAGAAATTACGGGCCTCGAAAAGGGCGAGCAACCAGGCGCCCTCTAAACTGGGGCTGAAGAAGGGCCAGTCCATTACCGTGCGCGACGCCATTCTTGCCCTGGTGACGAAATCGGCTAATGACGTGGCCACCATCATCGCCGAATCCTTGGGCGAGGACGAGGCCAATTTCGCACGCATGATGACACGCAAGGCCAAGGAAATTGGCATGTCAAGCACCACCTTCCGCAACGCCTCGGGCCTGCCCAACCGGCGCCAGCTCTCTACCGCGCGCGACCTCTCGGTGCTGGCGCGGGGACTGCTCACCGACCACCCCGAATACTACCATTTCTTTTCGGTCCAATCCTTTTCCCATAACGGCAAGACTTACAAGAATCATAACAAGATGCTGAAGACCTACAGCGGGGCCGACGGCATCAAGACCGGCTATATCCGCGCCTCGGGCTTCAACCTCGCGGCCTCAGCGGCGCGCTACGACCGGCGGCTGGTTGGCGTGGTCATGGGGGGGCTCTCGGCTAAGTCGCGCAACATCCATATGGCCAAACTCCTGGATAAGGGGTTCCGGGTCATACGCTCCGGCGTCGCCATGAAGGATATGGGAGAAAGCCAGAAACAGGCTCTTCTGGAATCGAAGAAAAAGACGCAACGGGCCACGGCCGCCAAGGCGGTGAAGAAGGCGAAGGCAGCGTGGGGCGTCCAGGTCGGGGCCTTCTCGCGCTATGCTTCAGCCCATCTCGTCGCCAGCAGCGCCGCGCGGCGCCTACCGCCTTCCCTGCTGGCAAACGCTAAGGTGGTGGTCATGCCGCAGAAAGAAGAAAACGGCATGATCTACCGCGCTCGCCTCATAGGGCTTGACAAAGCCAGGGCACGCCACGTCTGCGAGGAACTGAAAAAGGATAATTTCAGATGCATGGCCATACCGCCCAAGGGCAAGGTCTCCGCCGCCCTGTCGGCGGCGGACAAACAGATGGTGCGGAAATAAATCTCTAAACCCCCTAGAACTGCGGCGGCGTCACCCCGCTCTGCCGCAACTGCTCCACCAGGTCGGCCTTGAGCCGTTCCAGCCCTGCCTCCTCACCCGACTCGCAACGCGCCACCAGAACCGCTTGGGTGTTGGAAGCCCGGAGCAGCCACCAACCGTCAGGGGTACTCGCCCGCACCCCGTCCATGTCATTGACCTCCGTGCCGGCGGCTTGCAACCTTTCCTTGACCTCTTCGATGACGGCGAACTTGCGCGTATCGGCGCAGTCGAACCGCAGCTCCGGCGTATTCACAACCTTCGGCAGGCGCCTGCACAGCGCGGCCATGCTCTCGCCCGTTCGCGCCACCACCCGCAACAGCCGCACCGCCGCGTAGAGGGCGTCGTCATAGCCGAAATAGCGGTCGGCGAAGAAGATGTGTCCACTCATCTCGCCCGCCAGCGGCGCGCCGGTCTCCGCCATCAGCGCTTTGATCAGGGAATGCCCGGTGCGCCCCATCAGCGGCGTGCCGCCCATGCGCGCGATCTCGTCGAATAGAACCTGGCTCGCCTTGACATCGGCGATGATGGTGGCGCCGGGTGTGTCTTTCAGAACATCACCGGCCAGGGCCACCATGAACTGGTCGCCCCACAGAATCTCACCCTCGTCGTCGACCACGCCGATACGGTCGCCATCACCGTCAAAGGCGATGCCAAGATCACAGCCCTCGCGCCGCACCGTTTCCTGTAATTGCGTTAGGTTCTCGGCCACGGCGGGGTCGGGGTGATGGCTGGGAAAACTGCCGTCGATTGTCTCGTTGATCAGGATATGGGTCCCGGCAAGGCGCTGTGTCAACCGCGCCATGATCTCGCCGGCGGCCCCGTTTCCGGCATCCCAGGCCACCTTGAGGTCCGCCCCCTCTGCCACGCCTTCATAGGCCGCCACCAGGGTATGGAGATAGGGCTCGTCAACGGCAACCGTTTCCACCGCACGTCCCGCCTCATCTCCGCTGTCGGAGAAAGCACCCCGCGCCGCCACCTCGCCCAGGCGCTGGATGTCTACGCCAAAGAAAGGCTTGCCGCCAAGCATCATCTTGAAACCGTTATGGTCGGGCGGATTGTGGGAGCCGGTAATCATGACGCCGCCATCGGCCCGCAGGTGGTGGATGGCGAAATAGAGCATGGGCGTGGGTCCCAGCCCCACCCGTTTCACCGCTATTCCAGCCTCGCCCAGCCCCTCCACCACCGCCGCCTCTAGCTGCGGCGAGGTGGTGCGACCGTCATAGCCGACGCAGACCGTGGTTGCGCCCGTTTCTCCGGCCATGGTTCCGAAGGCCCGGCCCAGGGCGCGGGCGTCATCGTTACCCAGCGTCTCGCCGACAACGCCGCGTATGTCGTATTCGCGCAGGATCGTGGGATCGAAGCTGTGGGGGGACGGCAAAGAGCGTTTCCCTACGCGCCGGGGTCGAAGGCGCTGTCGGGGCGGCCGACGCTGGAATAGTTGAATCCGGCGGCCTTCATCTCCAGAGGATCGTAGATATTGCGCAGGTCCACCAGGACCGGCTCCTGCAACAGCGACTTTGCCCGGCCCAGGTCGAGCGCCCGGAATTCGTTCCATTCGGTGAGGATGGCCAGTGCATGGGCGTCCTTCATGGCGTCATAGGCGTCCGTGCACCACACCACATTGTCAAGAAGCGCCCTGGCTTCCTCCATGCCTTCGGGGTCGAAGGCGCGCACGGTAGCGCCCGCCGCCTGCAGGGCGGGGATAATCTCGAGGCTGGGGCTGTCACGCATATCGTCGGTGTTGGGCTTGAAGGTCAGACCAAGCACGGCGATGGTGCAGCCCTTCACCGACCCGCCGCAGGCGGCGATGATGCGCTCGGCCATGTGTTTCTTGCGGGCGTCGTTGGCGGTCACCACATGCTCGACCATGCCCAGCGGCGCACCCACTTCCTGGGCGGTGCGCACCAGGGCCAGCGTATCCTTGGGAAAGCACGAGCCGCCATAGCCGGGGCCAGGATGCAGAAATTTGCGCCCGATGCGGCCGTCCAGACCCATCCCCCTGGCCACGTCGTGAACGTCAGCGCCCACCTTCTCGCAAAGATCGGCAATCTCGTTGATATAGGTGATCTTGGTGGCGAGAAAGGCGTTGGCGGCGTATTTGATGAGTTCCGCGGTCTCGCGCCGGGTGAACAGAATTGGCGTCTCGATCAGGTAGAGCGGATTATAGAGATGACGCATGAGGTCGCGGGCGCGGTCACTCTCGGCCCCGATCACCACCCGGTCGGGACGCATGAAATCGTTGATGGCGGAGCCCTCGCGCAGGAATTCCGGATTCGAGACCACATCGAAATCGGCGTCCTTGCTGGTATTGCGGATAATGCTCTCCACCTCACGCCCGGTGCCCACCGGCACCGTAGATTTGTTCACCACCACCGTATAGCCGTCGAGGGCGGCGGCAATCTCCTCGGCCGCGGCGAAGACATAGGAAAGATCGGCATGACCGTCGCCGCGCCGGCTCGGCGTGCCGACGGCGATGAAGACGGCATCGGCCTTGGCCACAGCGGCCTTCAAGTCGGCGCTAAAAGACAGCCGCCCGGCATCTTCGTTGTCCCGCACCATTTCCTCGAGACCCGGCTCGTAAATGGGAATCTCGCCCTGGCACAGGCGGCTGATCTTATCCGCGTCCTTATCAACACAGACCACGTCGACGCCAAATTCTGAAAAACAGGTACCGGAGACAAGCCCTACATACCCGGTGCCAATTATGGCTATATGCATGGCGTCATCTTTCCTGGCTGGGCATTATGGCCACCGTGAACATGAGAACGGCGGCTCACGTGAAGGCCTTACAGAGGGCGGCGACGGCATCCCGCAAGTCGTTCCTGTCATGGGCGTAAGCTAAGTTTGCTCTGAGATATCCTATTTTACCGCCACAGTCGAATCGCCGGCCGCTGAAACGCAGCCCATGAAACGGCATGTCCCCGATCATCCCGGCCAGGGCATCGGTAAGCTGGATTTCCCCACCCGCGCCCCGTTCCTTGAGGTCCAACAGTTCAAAGACACAGGGCTGCAGGATATAGCGTCCGATAACCGACAGGGTAGACGGCGCGGCAGCCGGTTCGGGCTTTTCAACAAGCCCCTTCACCGTCACCAGCGCACCGGTTTCCCCCAAAACTTCCCCATTGCCTGGATCGACGATGCCATAGCGGCTGGTGTGCTCGCAGGGTACGTCCTCCACCGCCACCAGGTTGCCGCCAACCTCGCTATGGGCCTTCACCATCTGTTGCAGACAAGGCGTTTCATCCAGAACCATGTCGTCGGGCAACAGCACCGCGAAGGGCTCGTCGCCCACTTGTTCGCGGGCGCACCATACGGCGTGACCCAGCCCCAGGGGCTGGGGCTGCAAGACAAAGGTCATGCGCGTCCCGAGATCGGCCAGCGCGCGAGATTCCCGCAAAAGACCGGCATCGCCCTTTTCCTCCAGGGCCTGGTCAAGTGCCGGGGTGGGGGCAAAATGGGCCTCAATGGCTTCCTTGCCGGGCGCAGTGACGAAGATGAATTCCTCGATCCCGGCGGCGGCGGCCTCTTCCACCGCCCACTGGATCAGGGGCCTGTCCATCACGGGAAGCATTTCCTTGGGAATCGCACGGGTGGCGGGAAGGAACCGCGTCCCCAGCCCCGCCACCGGGAACACCGCCTTGCGAACCACTTGTGTCATCCGCCTCCCTGTCCGAAACCAAAAAATCCAGCCACCTCGCGGCTGCCCGCTGGTTGTGCCATAGCGCGCCGGACGGATGCAAGCGCGCTTACCCACGCGGCATGATTTCTCCGCCTCATTTCCTCAACAGAAGGTCGCGGGCCTGGTTGATGCGCGTGGCCAGCCAGTTGGACCCGCCCTGGTCGGGATGGATTTTCACCATCAGCCGGTGGTGAGCCTCGCGGATGGCGGCCTCGTCGGCGCCCTCCTCCAGACCCAGGATTTCCAGCGCCTCGTGGCGGGTTATAGGGCCACTCCGGCCACTCCCCCGGCTTCCTACACCCGCGCCCGCACCGCCGTCCCGAAAGTCTTGGTAATCCTCTCTGGCTTGTTTTACCTGCCTCCAGATACCGTGCCAGCGCAGAGCTAGGATTGCCCACCCCGCCAGGCCGCCGGCCGCGGCGCCGAGCCGTCCCGTCACCGCTAGATAGACCAGCACTCCGGCGGCGGCGATCAGGAACGTCCTTTTGAGAATGCGCGCCATGACCGCGGGGTCGGCATCGGCGAAGCCCAGCATCAACAACAGCACCCCCACCAGCAGAAGGATTCCCAATATGAAATAGACCGCCATTCGGAATTCGCGCCCTTTCCCGCCACAAAACATCAGGAACCACATTCTAGGCGCTTCGCAGGATGGCGTCACGGGACCCTGTAACGGGGGGAAGTTTCAGCACACGGGCCTTGGTGTCTCGCACCGAAGCCGCTTACACTTGCCTTTGAATATTTTTCGCGGATTGCATGTCATGGGTGCAAACGATTATCCAAAGGACGATTTGTGATACGCGCACCTTAAGGCTAACCCCCTGTTTTTTCTAGAAATTGTAAACTGAACTTAGAAAAAAAGTCTCCGCCATAAACACTAAATATGTGGCATTTATGTAACATCACCACAAGATGTAGTTATAAATTTTGATTTTTTAGCTTGAAAAAAAAAAGAATACCTTCATCATCATGCCCCATTGAGAACTTCAAAGTTCTTTTGTTGTGAGCAACAATTTCAGGAGTAAATAGTCATGATTGATAGGGCACGTGATACCGTATCAAGTTTGACAAGATTAGGTGTGGGGCTACTGGCGCTTGCCATCGTAGTGTCTCTGCTTGTCGGATCAAGTAACATGGCGTTCTTTGGGGACGTGGTCGGCAACATTACAGGTCTAGTGGCAAGTCTCGGAAACGCCGGTCTTCCCGGACTGATTGCACTCGGCGTTGTGATTTGGTTGGTCAAGTAACTGGCACAACGAAACAGACAATGAGCGGATGTGATCAATGAGCAAGCAGTTAATCAAGCATATTAAGTCGTACGTCGACCTTCTTGTGCCAATAGTCAGGGCAGGCATATTGTCCGTTCTGGTGATTGTGCTGGTGTACCTTCTGCTTGGAGAACAGTCCGGAGATTATGTTACATCCGTGGTATCTAATGTTGGGAACTTCATCAAGATTGCCTCAACTGAGGCCATTATTGGCATTGCAATAGTGATTGCCATTTGGTTGATGATAACCCAGAGAGAAAACTAGTCGGCCAACTTATTAGGAATTTTTCTCCTTCCAAAAAAGTTGGCCGTGAAAGTGCGGTGCCGGCAAATCACATGAAAGTGAGCCTGAAGTAGTCAGGGGCCGGCCCACCCTGAATAAAAAAACCCCCGTTCCCCGCTACGAAAACCAGCGGGGAACGGGGTCTTTTTTAACGGGTCCCGTATACTTTATCCCGGGGCGCTCGATGCTCCCCGGAATAAGGACCGGTCAGACGAACGTCAGTCGCTGCCCAACATACCGGCGAGGCGGCTGGAGAGGGCCCCGAAGACCGCGCCGATGGCAATGGAAACCGAGATAATGACCAGCGGATTATCGAAGCTGACGGCCATTACAGACATCTCGTTCAGCGCATTGGCGTGCAGCATATAGGCAAACGACGACGCATAGCCGTAAACGCTAGCTGGGATGGTGGCCAGAGCCTCAACCTGCGAGGCGTAGACAAGAATTAATACCGTCACACCGACCCAGATGGGCGCCGTGAGGGCACCAATGTCCACGTTGAGGATGAGCAAGGCCGCGACCCAGGCGCAGATCGCGCCGAAAACGCCGCAGGTAATGGTGGCCTTGAGTGCATCAGCATTACCGCCGGCGGCAAAATAACAGCCCCAACCGATAAATGCCGCCCAGATCAACATAATCCCCGACAGCGGCCCGAGAGCCAGCCAGGTTGCAACGGCCCCAAGGCCGCCGATACTAACTGACAAGGCGAGAAGACTAGACATAGTGATACCCCCCCTAACGGGTGCAGTGGATAATAAAAAGCGAAAAAGCTGAAGTGATTCTCCGCCGAGGAACCCATGGGCAAACTGTGCCCGCATTCCGCTTGGCGGCAACCCCATCTTCCCCCTACTCCTATATAAATACCTATATTCGTAGGGTGAAAATTTTATTGCACTGTATATTGTAATTGTCAATGGACAAAGGGGATGGCCGGTTTCCCGCACACCTCTTATTCGAATTGTTGGGCCTGTAAATAAATTCAGGTAGTACTATTTCTTCGTCTCGTATCTATTTGTAATCATTGGTATGAATGCAGAGCTGCCGGCTATTATGCCCCCATATCACATGATAATTACGTATTTCGTCTACTTCTCATACGGCCCCTGCTTTACGGGAACAGACGAGGGAAAAGGGGGGTGGTCTTGAAAAGCCCTCCCCGGAACCCCATGATCGCCCCATGAACCCTGCCCCCGCCATCCCGGCACAAGGCCAGACGGAAACCCGGCCCAAGCTCCTCTATCTCGTCACCGAGGACTGGTATTTCTGCTCCCACCGCATCGCCCATGCCCGCGCCGCCCGTGACGCTGGATTCGAGGTAGTGGTGGCGGCCCATGTGAATGACCAAAAGGTGAATGATTCCCCGGTGTATGGCGAAACTGCCGCCACGCAAATCCGCGCCGAGGGCTTCCGCCTGGTGCCGCTCGCCCTCGACCGCAGCGGCCGCAATCCCCTGCACGAACTGGCCGCCATCGCCGAACTGGTGCGTCTCTATGCCCGCGAGCGCCCGGACCTAACCCAGCACGTGGCCCTCAAACCCGCCCTTTATGGCTCCATCGCCGCCCGCCTCACAGGAGTTCCGGCCTATGTGAATTCCATCGCCGGTCTGGGCTACGTGTTCGTCTCCCGCGACTTCCTGGCTTACCTGCTGCGCCCCTTCATCCGGTTTGCCCTGCGTCTGCTGCTCAATCACAAACGGGGCCATGTGATCGTTCAGAACCCCGACGACAGGGAGGCGCTGGAAATCGCCGGCATCGCCCGCCCCGGACATATCACCCTCATCCCCGGCTCGGGCGTGGACACGGAAACCTTCACCCCCTCGCCACCACCACCCACGAATAAGGACTCGCCGCCACTGGCGGTGCTGGCCTCGCGCATGTTGTGGGACAAGGGCGTGGGCGAGCTGGTGGCCGCCGCGCGCATCCTCAAAGAGAAGGGCGTGGCGCTACGGGTGGCGCTGATAGGCGATCCTGACCCCGCCAACCCGGCCAGTATTCCGCGCCAGACCCTGGAGGAATGGCAGCGCGAAGGTGCCGTGGAATGGTGGGGACAGCGCAGCGGCATGGCGGAGATTCTAAAAACCGCCCATATAGCGGTACTACCCTCCTACCGCGAGGGCCTGCCCCTGAGCCTGCTCGAGGCAGCATCCTGCGCGCGACCGCTGATTGCAAGCAACGTACCTGGCTGCCGCGAGATCGTGCGCCACGGAAAAAACGGCCTGCTGGTGCCAGCCCGCGACTCGGAAGCGCTGGCCACGGCGCTGTCTCAGCTTGCCCAGGACCCCCAATTGCGGGAAAAGATGGGGGGCGAGGCCCGGCGTCTGGTGGAGGAACGCTTCGCGCGGCCCCTCATCACCGCTCAGACCGTGGCCCTCTATAAAACCCTTGCCGGACAGGCCCCGGCCTGACGCCCGGCATCCCGAAATAAAGATCGAAATTAAAGGCCGGAAAGCCCCATGCTAAAGCCCAAGACCCTCGCCAGATACGACCAGCCGGTGCCACGCTACACCAGCTATCCCACTGCACCCCATTTTACCGAGGCCGTGGACGCCGCCACCCACACCCGCTGGCTCGCCGAAATTCCCAGCGGCGACTCCCTCTCTCTCTATGTGCATATCCCCTTCTGCGACACCATGTGCTGGTTCTGCGGCTGCCACACCAGGATCGTCAATCGCTATGAACCCATCGCCGCCTATCTCGATCACGTGACGGCGGAGGTGGAACGGGTGGCCGGCACGCTGGGCAAACGCCATCGTGCCTCCCACGTGCATTGGGGCGGCGGCACCCCCACCAGCCTCGCGCCCGCTGATATCCTGCGCCTGTCCGACGCCCTGCGCACCCATTTCGACTTCGACGAGGAGAGTGAATTCGCCGTGGAGAGCGATCCCCGTGGCGTCGGCGAAGAGACCATCGCTGCCCTGGGCCAGGCAGGCGTGACCCGAGTCAGCCTCGGCGTCCAAGATTTCAGCCCGCGGGTGCAACAGGCCGTCAACCGCATCCAGCCTTTCGACGAGACCAAGCGGGTGATTGACAGCCTGCGCAGTGTCGGCATCGCCGAGATCAACATCGACCTCATGTACGGCCTGCCCCATCAGGGCACCGACGAGTTGCTGGCCACGGCGGAGAAGGTTCTGGAACTGGAGCCCGCGCGCCTGGCGCTATTCGGCTATGCCCATGTGCCATGGATGAAGGTCCACCAGAGGATGATCGACGAGGACGCCCTGCCCGGCACCGAAGCGCGCTGGCAACAGGCCGGGGCGGCGAGGGCCTTTCTCGAGGAGCACGGCTTTACCACCATCGGCCTCGACCATTTCGCCCGCGATGACGACCCCATGGCGGCGGCACTGAAGGCGGGCGTGCTGCACCGTAATTTCCAGGGCTATACCACCGACCGCGCCAACACCCTGATCGGTTTTGGCGCATCGAGCATCTCCTCCCTTCCCGCCGGCTATGTCCAGAACTTCCCTCAACTCAACCTCTACCGCCGTAATCTCGACGAGGGCCGCCTGCCCACCGCGCGCGGCGTCGAACTAACCCCGGACGACCGGCTGCGCCGGGGGGTGATAGAACGCCTCATGTGCGATTTCGAAATCGACCTTGGGCAAATTTGCGGCGAGCACGGGGAAACCGCCGACGCCCTTGCCGAGGCTCGGCCCAGGCTCGAGGAACTGGCCGCCGACGGGCTGATCGAACTGGACGGCGACCGCATCACCGTCACCCCCGACGGCCGCCTGCTGGTGCGTTGTGTGTGCGCCGCCTTCGACGCCTATCTCGAGGTGGCGGAAGGAAAACACTCAAAGGCGGTGTAATCCTTCAGGAAACCAGAGTCCCCTTGACTCCCCGTTCTCTTGTTTCTACCCAATCGGAAACGCGAAAGTGGAACCTTGCCCGAAACGACGAATCATAAACCCGTGGCTGGCGATGTCCCCGTCCTCTGGAAGGCGGGAGTTCCTTGCCTCGACCTGCGTGATATCCACACCCCACCCAAGCCATTGGTAGCCATCGTCGAGCTCCTTGAACGCGCCGATACCGGCGACACGGTGCACGTCCTCATGGCCCGTGACCCCGTGAATCTGTATCCCGAACTGGTGGAGCGCGGCTGGTCCTGGACCAAGGAGCCCCCCGATGCCGTTGGTGAGGGCGAGCTACGCCTGACCCTCACCCGCATACGGCCGTCCCCAGAGTCTTCGGAATCCAGCTCATGAACTTTCCCGGAAGCATCCTCATGGGGGCGCAGTCACAGCTACTCGACCTCACTATACCCTACCGCTATTTCACCGCCGCGTTGTTCTTCCATATCCTGTTATGGGCGCTAATCGCGGCCTTTCCCAACCACGTGGCCTTTTTCGCCGGCGGCCCCGGACCGGCGCTGGCGGCACTGCACAGCCTGACACTGGGGGTGTTGACGATGACCGCCATGGGGGTTTCTTTCCAGATGCTGCCGGTAGCCACGGGAATGCCGCTACGCAGCGCCACGGCCACCCGCGCCGCCTCCTGGTTATTCATTCCCGGCGTCGCCGTCCTGGTGTGGGGCATGGCGGCGGGCGACCCCTCTGCCATGGCCGTGGGCGGGTTCGGTGTGGCGCTCGGTCTCGCCATATACATGGTTCTGGTGGCCGAGCTGATGTGGCGGATATTGCAACGCGCCCTAACTTTCGAACCCCTGAGCGGCTTCGGCCTACCCGCACTGGTAGCGTTGGCCGCCGCTATGGCGCTGGGGCTTGTTCTCATCGCCGACGGTGACCACGGCTTTCTCCATGACCGCGCGGGCATCGCCACCCTCCACATGATAGCCGCCGGGTTCGGCTTCATGGGAATGCTGGTGCTCGGATTCAGCCACATCCTGTTACCGCTCTTCGCTCTTTCACAAGGCGTGCCGGTGGGTGAGAGCCGCACCGTTTTCGCACTCGCCGTATTCGGGCTGATGGCGGCGCTGGCCGGTATCTTTCTCGGAACACCCCTGCTGATGGCGGCGGGCGCATTGTCGGGGCTTTTCGGTGTAGCCCTGCATCTGCGTAGCATGAAGCGCTGCCTGGCCACCGCCATGCGCCGCAAGTTGGGCATTTCCATTCTGCTCATGCGCGCGGGCTGGTTTTTTCTGGTGGTGAGCCTGGCTTTAGGTTGCGCCACAGCGCTCGGCCTCGCCGGAAGCCAGGGCTTTGCCCTGTTCGTCTTTGCCGCGCTTTTCGGCTGGCTCCTCACCTTTCTCCTCGGTGTCCTGCAGCGCATCCTGCCCTTCCTCGGCGCCATGAACGCCACCAGCGCCGGAGCTACGCCGCCGCTCATGAGCGAGCTGGCGCCCGAGGGCCCGCGCCGCGCCCATGCCCTCTGTCACGGCCTAGCCCTTATTCTGGTGGCGGTAGGCATAGCTCTGGAAGCGCCCCTGCCGGTCCGCCTCGGCGGCCTTGCCGGACTCCTCAGCGCCTTGATATACACCGCCTTCGCACTACGTGTGCTGTGGCTGATACGCCGCTGCCTGCGTGACACAGGCAAGACCGGGAAAATATCGGAAACGACCGAAACAACCAAAACAACGAACAAGGAAAAGCCCTGATGTTTAATCTGAGCCTCGAAATTCTGCGTAATCTGCACGAAGAACACGCCGCCATGCTAGCGCTGCTGGAGCGTCTCGAAAAACTACTGGCCGCCCATGGCCCCGAAGATCCTCCCGACACGGGCGATGCAGATACCGCCGCCCTACTCGAGGAACTGGCCACCACCCTCAGCGAGGACGTCACTTATCATTACGCCTTCGAGGAAAACCATCTCTTCCCTCGTTTCGGCCAAGCCTTCGACCCCGGAATCCCTGAAATGCTGCGTCAGGAACATGAACTCATCCGGCCCTTGGCCGGGCGTCTGGTGGCCGCCGCCACCGCGGCCAAGGAAGGCGGCTTCGATGCCACGGGCTGGAGCCAGTTCCACGCTGCCGGGCACGAACTTGTGGAGCGCGAGGTCTTTCACATCCAGAAGGAAGAAATGGGGTTTTTGCCAGGTCTCGACCGCATCCTCGAACCCAGCGATGACGCCCCCCTTCTCACCGCCTATGGGGAAATAAAAAGCGCCTGAGAAACCTGCTGGAATGCCCCGCCGTTCTCTCTGGGATATCTCTCTCCGGGGCGTCCGGCTGGGCTAGTCCCAGTCGAGGTCATTCTCGCCTCATTTACAAGGATAAAGAGAAAAGCTATCCCCTAGAACAACCCGAAGATGAGGCCGTCATCGCCCACGCCCACGGCTTCGGCCGCCGGTACGCTGGGCAGACCCGGCATGGTCATGATATCGCCGGTAAGCACCACCACGAACTCGGCGCCCGATGACAGCCGCACCTCGCGCACGGGAACGGTAAACCCTTCCGGCGCACATTTAAGGCTGGGATCGGTGGAGAAGCTGTACTGGGTTTTGGCCATGCAGACCGGGTAATGGCCGAAGCCGAGCTTCTCGATTTCGGCGAAGCGCGCCGCTACCGCCTTATCCACGGAAATATCGTCGGCGCGGTAGATCTCCTTGGCGACAGCACGCACCTTTTCAATCAGCGGCATGTCGTCGGGGTAGAGGAACTTGAAATCGGCTTTCTTGGTCTCCAGCGTGTTGATGACCTCCTTGGCCAGCTCTTCGGCACCCTCTCCGCCCCGCGCCCAGTGATCGGCGAGCACGGCGTTGACATCCACCTTCTCGCAGGACGACTGCACCAGCGCCACTTCGGCATCGGAATCGGTGGGGAAGCGGTTGATGGCCACCACCACGGGCAGGCCGTATTTGCCGATATTCTCCACATGGCGCAACAGGTTGGGAATGCCCTTCTCCAGGGCGCCCAGGTCTTCCGGACCCAGGTTCTTGGCGTCGGCCCCACCGTGCAGTTTTAAGGCCCGCACGGTGGCGACGATGACCACGGCGGCGGGCGTTAGTCCGGCCTTGCGGCATTTTATGTCGAGGAACTTCTCAGCCCCGAGATCGGCCCCGAACCCGGCTTCCGTAATCACGTAATCGGCCAGCTTGAGTGCCGTCTTGGTGGCCAGCACCGTGTTACAGCCGTGGGCGATATTGGCGAAGGGGCCGCCGTGGATGAAGGCTGGATTGTTCTCCAGTGTTTGCACCAGGTTGGGCTGCAGGGCGTCCTTCAAAAGTGCCGTCATAGCCCCCTGGGCCTTGATGTCCTTGGCGTAGACCGGCTCACGGTCGCGGGTCTGGCCGACGATGATATTGCCCAGCCGGTTGTTGAGGTCGTCAATATCGGTGGCCAGGCACAGGATCGCCATGATCTCGGAGGCCACGGTGATGTCGAAACCGTTTTCGCGCGGAAAGCCGTTGGCCACCCCGCCCAGTGAACAGACGATGGAACGCAGGGCGCGGTCGTTCATGTCTACCACCCGGCGCCAGGTGATGCGGCGCGCGTCGAGATGGGGTTCCTTGCCCCAGTAAAGATGGTTGTCGGTCATCGCCGAAAGCAGGTTATGGGCGGCGCTGATGGCGTGGAAGTCGCCGGTGAAATGGAGGTTGATGTCGTCCATGGGCACCACCTGGGCATAGCCGCCGCCGGCAGCTCCGCCCTTCATACCGAAGACCGGACCGAGGCTGGGCTCACGCAGGGCGACGATGGTCTGCTTGCCGATGCGGTTGAGGCCGTCGGCCAGCCCCACCGAGGTGGTGGTCTTGCCCTCGCCGGCGGTGGTGGGCGTCATGGCGGTGACCAGGACCAGCGTGCCGTCGGGCTTGTCTGCCAAGCTCTCCACATAACTCAATGGCACCTTGGCCTTGTCGTGGCCGTAGGGCAGCAGGTTTTCAGGGGCAATGCCCAGCTTTTCCTGCGCCAGTTCGAGAATGGGCCGGATAGTGGCGGCGCGCGCAATATCGATATCGGCTAGGTGGCCGGAGCCGGACATAGGTTCCTCCCTTTCAATCCATGCGTTTTATTAAACGGCCGCGCATGTCAGAACGTCTTTTATACTTGCCAAGGACTATACTTACCTGGAGCGCGCTCGAAAACCCATTCTTGACCGTACCGCCCCCTCAAGAACCATTTGTCACCCTCCCTCTTTAACGCTAAACAGAACACGTCTTCAGGAAAACCCTTTCATGACCGCCCAACCCATACGCAAATGCACCAGCCCCCGTAATTCGGCCCAGGCCACGGCCCGCCTGCTGCTAGAGATCGGCGCCGTCAACGCCAGGCCTGGGGAACCCTACAAACTGACATCGGGAAGGCTGAGCCCGGTCTACGTGGACTGCCGCAGGATCATCTCTTTCCCCGCCGCCCGTGAAGAAATCATGGACCGCACCGTGAAGCTCATCGAACACGCGGTGGAACCGGGCAGCATCCACATGGTGGCGGGTGGCGAAACCGCGGGCATTCCGTTTGCCGCCTGGATCGCCCAGCGCATGAACCTGCCCATGCTTTACGTGCGCAAGGAACTTAAGGGCTTCGGGCGCATGGCCCAGATCGAGGGCCACATGGAGGAAGGAGCGCGGGTGCTGCTGGTGGAGGATCTGGCCACCGACGGCGGCAGCAAGATCCATTTCATCAACGCCCTGCGCGAGGCCGGGGCCGAAGTCTGCGACGCCTTCGTGGTGTTCCATTACGGCATCTTCCCCGAAAGCACCGAGAGCCTGCTGCAGATGGGGGTGCGCCTGCTGGGGCTCACCACCTGGTGGGACGTGCTCGAGGCAGCGCAGGAAACCGGGGCCTTCGACGAGGCCACGGCAACGGAAGTGCGGGCCTTCCTCGAAGACCCCGATGGCTGGTCCCAGGATCGCGAACAGGGACGCCAACGGGAATAGCCGGGGGGCATTTTCAGCCCTTCTCGATTCCTGAAATCCGCCCCTCCATGACGGTGGAGGCCTTGGCGTAGAGACGGCGCGGAATGCGACCCGACAGATAGGCCAGCCGCCCGGCTTCCACCGCCTTGCCCATAGCCGCCGCCATCCCTACAGGATCGCGGGCGCGGGCCACGGCGGAGTTCATGAGCACCCCGTCACAGCCCAGCTCCATGGCCACCGAGGCGTCGGAGGCAGTGCCCACCCCGGCGTCCACAATGACGGGAACCGAACACTCATCGCGGATAATCTCAATGTTATAGGGGTTGCGGATTCCCATACCTGAACCGATGGGTGCACCCAGCGGCATCACCGCGGCACAGCCGATATCTTCCAGCTTCTTCGCCGTGATGGGATCGTCGTTGCAGTAGGGCAGGACCACGAAACCCCCGGCCACCAGTTCGCGAGCCGCCACCAAGAGTTGTTCCACGTCGGGGAACAGGGTCTCGTCGTCGCCTATCACCTCGAGTTTGATCCAGTCGGTTTCCAGCGCCTCACGAGCCAGCTTGGCTGTCAGCACCGCGTCACGCGCCGTGTAGCATCCGGCTGTATTGGGCAACAGGTGATAGCGCCCGCCGAGAATATCGAACAGGCTCTCACCGCCGC